>Ga0315298_1003235_pt1 | contig 26323 bp, 23 predicted proteins | sample WHS_1_MG_FD_203077 | JGI IMG/M metagenome (GOLD analysis project Ga0315298, IMG submission 203077) | Extremophilic microbial mat communities from Washburn Hot Springs, YNP, Wyoming, USA - WHS_1_MG | ecosystem: Environmental > Aquatic > Thermal springs > Hot (42-90C) | place: USA: Wyoming... | reverse complement strand
TTCTTCGATGAACCTTATCCGATCTTGAGCATATATCTCCAAATAATGTGTCCCATAAGTCCTATCCAGATGAGCCTCGCGCGCTAGACACCACGTTTACTTTTCCTCATGCCTCTTCACGAACCATGATGCAAAGCTCCTCAACGCCCTAGCCCTGTGAGAAAACTTATTCTTCTCCTCAACGCTCATCTCCGCGAAAGTCAGGTTGGAGCCGAAAGGTATGAAGAGAGGGTCATAACCAAACCCGCTTTTTCCACGCGGCTCTGTAGATATCGTGCCGTCCACTCTGCCTGTGAATATTCTGATTTCTCCATGCGGCTCACCGTATGCTAGTGCAGTCATGAAGTACGCGGATCTGTCTGCTGAGCCCGCGAGAAGCCTAAGTATTCCTTCGCAGCCGATCTTCCTGTAGACATATGATGAGTATACGCCTGGGAAACCGTTCAGCGAGTTTACGAAGAGCCCGGAGTCCTCGATTATGAAGCATTCACCCATCTTTTTCAAGGCCTCCTCAGCGCATTTCCCGGCAACCTCCTCCAGGGTGTCTGACTGCGGTTCAGTTATTTCAAGGTCGGCTTGTTCAAGCACGATTCCAAAGTCTTCAAGCAGGTTCTTAGCCTCTATGAATTTCCCAGGGTTCCCGGTTATGAAGACCAGTTTCATCAGCCATTTTCCTCCCTGAGAGCTATTAAAGCTTAAAACTTCTGGGAGGCAGGTATGCAGGTAATGGAGCATCCGGATGGCGAGGCCCTGGTGTGCATGGATTGCGGCGCAACCCATGAGCCCGGGGGAAGTGTGCTGGTCTGCGGGAGGTGCGGGGGACTCTTAGAAGTTGTCTACCCAAAGAAGGTTTTCAGAACCGTCTCCTTCAGCGGGAAGGGTGTTTGGAGGTATAGGGGGCTCCTGCCCAGGGTTGAGAGAATCGTCACGCTCAGCGAGGGCGACACCCCGCTGGTTAAGGCTGAAAGGCTCGGCGAATCACTGGGTTTGAGAAACCTCTACGTCAAGTTTGAGGGAGCGAACCCTACTGGTTCTTTCAAAGACAGGGGGATGACAGTCGCGGTCAGCATCGCCCTCAGGTTCCACGTTAAGAGTGTTGCATGCGCTTCAACAGGCAACACTTCAGCATCCATGTCCGCCTACGCGGCCAAGGCTGGCTTGAGAAGCCTCGTCTTCCTCCCGGACGGCTATGTTGCCCCTGGGAAGCTTCTCCAGGCTGTTGCCCACGGGGCTACGATAGTCAGGGTCAGGGGGAACTTCGACGATGCCTTGAAAACCCTTCTCTCACACAGGGAGGAACTCGGTGTTTACGTGTTAAACTCGGTGAACCCCTATAGGATTGAGGGCCAGAAGACACTTGCCTTCGAAGTATGGGAGGGGCTCAACGGGACTCCGGATTTTGTCGCCTACCCTGTTGGAAACGCTGCCAACATATCTTCAGGCTGGAAGGGTTTTAAAGAACTGGTTGAAGCCGGGCTTGCCGAGTCAACCCCGAGGATGATCGGGGTCCAGGCGGAGGGAGCCGCACCCATAGCTACGGCTTACGCTCGGGGAGAGAAGGTGATAGAGCCTGTTGAGAGGCCTGAGACGGTTGCAACAGCCATAAGGATTGGAAGACCATTGTCCTGGAAGAAAGCACTTAACGCGGTAAGAGAATCCAGGGGGGCTGCAATTGCCGTTAGCGACAGGGAAATACTGAAGGCGCAGGTCGACCTAGCTAGGATGGAGGGTTTTTTCGCGGAGCCGGCGGGAGCAGCCCCCGTTGCAGGATTAGCTAGGCTTGTTAAAGAAGGATTCCTAAAGGGGGATGAAACAGTCGTCGCCGTGGTTACTGGACACGGCTTGAAGGATCCGAGCATCAGCATAGAGCCGTATGCGGAGCTCGTGATCAACCCTAGGGAAAACCCTGCGGAGGCTTTGAGGAAGCTGTTATGAGGATCCTTCTGATCGGCTTTGGCAATGTTGGAAGAGCCTTCCTCCAGCTGATGGAGGAGGAGAGACGCAGGTTCAGGAAGCTTGGAGCAGACCCGAGGATCATTGGGATAGTGGACAGGGGTGGCGCAGCAATATCTGAAGACGGTGTTAGGGCAAGCAGCCTTTTGAAAACCAAGATGAAGAGGGGCTCCGTAGCTTTTTCAGAGGAAGGAGGTTTCCCAAGCATGGATGCGGTGGAGGCGATAAGGGTTGCCCAGCCCCACGTTACTGTTGAGGCAACCCCTACGAGCAGAGGGGGCTCAGGACCAGCTTTGAAACACATTCTTAAAGCCTTAGAACATGGTTCTCACGTCGTCTCCGCCAACAAGGCTCCCTTCGCCTACGACTATGATACTGTTTTGAGGGCAGCGTCGTCCAGGGGGAGAATAGTTAAGTATAGTGCGACTGTCGGAGGAGGGCTGCCGGTTTTGAAAACGCTGAGGACGCTTACCATCGGGGATGTTGTAGAGGGCTTCAGAGGAGTTTTAAACGCGACCTCCAACTACATCCTCACCCTAATGGAGGAGGGGAGGAGCTACGAGGAGGCTTTGAGGCTTGCGCGTGAAATAGGGATTGCTGAAGCCGATCCCACTATGGATGTTTCCGGGATGGATACTGCCTACAAGATAACCATAATAGCCAACACTATTGAGGGCGGCCATACGGTTGAGGAGGTTGAGTTGAAAGGCATAGAGGGCGTTGAACCGGGAGAGCTTCATGAAGCCGTTTCAAGCGGATACTCCGTCAGGCTTGTAGGCGAGTTAACAGAGGAAGGCAGGCTTAGAGTCGGTCCTTCAAAGCTTAAGAGGGGGAGCATGCTTGATGTGAGTGGGACGCTGAACGCGGTGGAGTTCAGGATGAAGAGGGCTGGTCCGGTTTACCTTCTCGGAAGAGGCGCGGGGCCGTTTGAAACGGCTGCGGCAATAATCAGGGATATTTTCGAAATACTGGAGGAGGAGAAGCTTTGATTATCGTAAACCTCAATCTTGAGAACACTGGGCCCGAGTTAAGAGGGCTCTGTGAGAAGCTGGCTGAAAAGGCTTCTCAGGGCCTCCTAATCATAGTTGAGCCACGCGAGGAACCCGTGAGGGTATTGACGGAGGCTACGGCTTCACGCTTAGGCGAGGAAGACGCTGTGGCGAAGCTGGCTGAAGAGCTTAACAGTCTTTCGAAAGGGATCTCCGGGGACCTGAGGAGGAGTGTTGAAGCCGAGCTGGTGGAGAGCCTGAACAAGGTGTCCGAGTACCTGCATGCTGAGAAGAAGGCTGGTGGAGCAACGCCCAGGGGTCTACCCGTGATGATCAACCTGCTTGGAAACACTGTTTCCAAGGTTGTTTCAAGCCATTTCAAGTCTCTCGGCTTAGACGCTAAATGGGTTTCCGCCGGACAAGCAGGGTTCATGCTCATCGAAGACTATGAGCCTCCTTGGAGCCATTACGTTAGCCTCGTCAACCCAGATGAGTTGAAGAAGCTTTCAGAAGGAGTGCTCGTAGTATCCGGCAGGGCCTGTGTCGACAACGAGGGTGGGGAAGCCTCCCTCAGGAAGGGGATGGGCAGCGTAGTCTCGATACTTGCAGCCAGCGAGCTGAGGGTCAACGAGGTTTACGTCCCTGAGGTTAGCGGCGGCGTCTACACGGCTGACCCCTGGATTGCGGATAAGGCAAGGGTCATACCCAGCTTATCCTATTCTGAGGCGCTGGAGCTCTCCAGGCTGGGAGAATGGGTTGTAAGTCCTCAGGCAGTTGAGCTCGCCGAGGAGCTTGGAGTGAGGATCATGGTTTCAAGCACCAGTGATCCTTTCAAGGAATGCACGGTAATAGGCTTTGAGAAAGCTGTTGAGAAACAGGTGGTTAAGGCTGTGGCGATGATACCTGAAATGAGTATTCTAACTGTTGAGGGGGCTGCGATGGCGGGGACCCCGGGTGTGGCCTCAGCCATACTGGGCGAGGTGGCGAAGAGGGGGGTGAGCATCTCCATGATAAGCCAGGATGCTTCAGAGATCGGCATAACCCTGGTTGTTAAAGACAAGGATCTCGACATAGCTTTGAAGGGGTTGCGTGAAGGATTCGGCAGGCAGAGGCTTGTTAAGAGAATCAGGATTCAGAGGGGGGTTGCAGTAATATCGGCTGTCGGAGAGGGGATGAGGGGGACGAGGGGTGTTGCCGCCAGAATATTCTCAGCCGTCGCTGAAGCAGGGGTTAATGTCCTTGCCATAGCTCAAGGCTCCTCTGAGACAAGCATATCCTTCGCGGTGTCGATGAGCGATGCGGAAAAAGCTGTTAAAGCGGTTCACGACAGAGTTATACTAGGCGTTTAAGACTCCGGAGGCTGGCAGCCAGTCCAAGCATTTACAGCCTACCGTTTCCCCCGGGGCTACTGCGCCTAAGCTTCTTCTCAACATACCTCCCCCTGCTACCTATCTCTCTAAGCCTCTCCTCAACCCTCGCGGCGAATACTCCTGCTGAAGACCTGTAGCCCCCTAGGAAAATCCTCATAAGCGTTTGGGAATCAGGGAGCGTCATCAGGCTTGAGAAAAGCGTGTAAACATCCTCAGCTTCCTTTTCAACCTCTCTCGAAAACTCTCCTAGGCCGAAATCAATCAGGATCAGCCTGCCTTCTGAGACAAGCACGTTGGAAGGCGTAAGGTCGCCGTGAACCATGCCTGCTGAATGAAGCCTCCCCACGGTCTCGCCCAGCATCCGGATGAGGCTGGCGAACAGGCTTGAGCCCTGCATGCTCCTGAGGCTCTGATCCCCCACGTAGCTCATTATTATCCAGCCCCTCACAGGATTCACATGGTAGACGAAGGGAGTGTTTACTCCAGCCCTCTTAGCCGAGTTCAGGAGTGAAGCCTCCCTGACTGTTCTTGAGCGCCTTATCAACTCATCTAGCTCCCTAACCCTGTAGCCCTTGGCAACCCTGGTCTTCACGACCACTAGCCTACCCAGCCATTCACAGAGGTCTACGACAGCCTCGGCGCCCTGGTAGAGGGTTTTAATTCGAGTACAACCCTGCGGGAGGAGACTTAACATCACTCAGCCTCCACCTTGGTTTAACAGTGGACTCCTCCACCCTGAGGGACTCTCCCAGCCTGTACTGCACTATCCCTTCCCAAGCTATCATAACACCGTTGTCAGCATAGTACTCAACAGGGTAGTCTAGGAAGACAGCGTTCCTCTCACTACACATTTCCCTAGCCATCTCCCTAAGCCTACTGTTAGCGCCAACGCCTCCAGCTATGATGAACTCGTTAAGCCCAAGCATCGCCATAGCCCTCTCCGAAACCTCTATAAGCATGGAGAAGGCTGTCTCCTGCAGCGAGAAACACAGGTCTTCCACAGGCTCCTTTCGAACCAGGCTTTCAAGCATCGTAAGCATCCCTGAGAAGGATACGTTCATACCCTTAACGCTGTAGGGGAGCCTTACCAGCCTACGTGACTTTAAGGCCAGCTCCATAACTCTTGGACCCCCCGGGAACCCGAGGCCCGCACTCCTAGCGAAAGCGTCTATAAGGTTTCCGACAGCAATATCCTCAGTCTCGCCGAGAACCACGTATCTCCCTTCAGAGGGGTGGATAACCTGAGTGTTCCCACCGGAAACATAGAGCACAACCGGGTTCACAGCCCGGCTTAGAGCCCTCCCCATCTCCACGTGGGCTGCAGCATGGTTAACCCCAACCAGAGGCTTTCCAAGCTTTAGAGCAATCATCCTCGCCAGGGCAGCCCCAACTCTCAAACATGGTCCTAGTCCTGGGCCGCGTGAGAATGAAACAAGATCTATGTCTTCAACCCTTATTTTCGATAAGGCTTCTTTAAGAGCATCCGCCGCATTATCCAGATGGTGCTTCGCAGCCTCGCTCGGATGTATTCCGCCTGAAGCAGGCCTGTAAACCCTGCGGACGTCGCAAAGCGTTTCAAACGGGGGATGCCTTACAACACCTATCCCGAAAGTATGCGCAGTGGATTCAACACCGATGCACGTGAGACGCTCCCCCATCACCTTTGGAACTCCGTGTAGTTGCACGCGCCGCAGTGCCACCGGGGCTTGCCCTCCTTGTGGAAAGCCATGACCCTGCCGCACCTGGGGCACTTCCTGTTCCTAAGCCTCACGGAGGCCTTGCTCGCGTCAACCTCATAGTATTTTACAGTATTGCTCACTTCCTCCCACCCGCCGCCTTAGCCTTCATCTCCATCCTCATCTTCTTAAGCTCCTCCTTCCTGAGCTTCTTCTCCTGCGGAGGCAGGTTTGCAACCCTTACGTGCATAGGCTCAATCCCAGCGTACTCGGGAGAAAAATAGACGTGTGCCTCACCTATTGAGGACTGTCTCCCTGAAACGCTCCTGATGCTCCTAATATAGACTGCTTCGACAGGCACCCTTTTCAAGGCTGAAACCGCCTCCCTGGCTTCGGCCACAGTGGGCGTCCTCCCACCCGGATGCGGAATCTCGAATGCTATCTCCCTCCTCTTCAAAAGAGGGTTCTCAACCTCTTTCAGCACCCTTATCTCCACCATATGGCTGTGCTTCCCCAAGAACACTCAGGCTTTAAACATTACTGAGGCCCGGTTGAGGGCGGGGCAGGCAAGCAGGCCTCGAAGCCGTGTTTTGGAGAAGGGTTAACCGCACGCCTCCATCGTCCCGAGGATTTCAGAAACATTCTTTTTAGAAGATGCGTCTACCTTTATTACGACCACTCCCTCCCCGGGCTGCCCATACACCACTAGTGAGCCGACTGGCGCGGTTTCAACCGCTACAAGCGTAAGCAGATCCTCCTCGCCTTCAACCAGTATTGTAGAAGGCTGGGAGTCCAGCGCCTCCTTGAATACGCTCCATGCTTCCTCAGATATCGTCCCCGGAGGGTTGACGAGTCTTAAGACCGTCCTATCCTGCTGGAAGCTTTCAACGCTATGGAGGCACGTACGCAGAGTTTTCCCATCTACCACGCAAACGCCTGGGTTGAAACCCAGGTCCAGCAGGCTCTGTGAAACAACGTCGCCGACTGAGATAATGACGCCTTTAAAATCCTCGAGCAGCCTTCTAAACCCCTCTTCGTCGAGCAGGATTCCCAGAGGCTTCCTGACGATCCTCCTGGTTTCCTCAGAAGCTTTCAAACACACCTATTTCAGCCTCACCGCGTATCTCCCGGGCACCCTGGCGCCGATGAGTTTAGCTATTGAAGAAGCCTCAGGGTTGAAAACCAGAACCTCGCCAGCCCACTCCTGTGTGAACTCCTCCCCGCCGCAGTTTGGACACCTGGGCGAGTCGCTTATCATCCTACAGTTTAAACATGCTCTGAGGGGCATTAAACATCAATTTAGAGCATTAAGCCTTAGTTCTTTATAAGGCTTTATTTACGCTTCCTAAAGAACATTAAGCCATCCTTTTCACACACGTATTCAAAGCCAGTCTCCAGAAGGCTCTTAACCTCTTCAGGAGTCTTAGCCACTCTAACAGTAAACTCGTCACTATTATCATTGAAAAGGCTTTTCTCAATCTGAACGTAGAGCATAGTTTTATCCAAATCCTTATGACCCAAAAGTTCTTTAACATAGAGAATATCCTTAGTCTTATGGTACTCCATTGTTGCCTTCCAATGGCGTAGGGTATGGAAGCCCATCCTCAACAGCCTCGGATTGCCAAGTTTCGACGCCAGCCTTTTCGTGCGCGCTTAGCTTCAGCCTCTCGAGACTCGTCTTCGCCTGCTGCGCTTCCTCTTAACCTCTATCCCTTTGCTGGCTAGGAATTCGTTCTCCAATTCCTTATTGAAAAACATCTCTCTGGCTTCGTTAATAGCGTCAACCCTTTTCATGGTCTCGTTGATTAACTGCTCATCATCCATCCTGGTTGAGTCGAAGGTCGTGATGAAGCCCGATTCGGTGTCTATCTCGAATCTGACTTCAATGCCATGTTTTTCGCTGACCCTCCTAGCTACCTCGTCACCCCACATGTGTCTCTCAGCGAAGTACGCGATGGTTCTCCCTTTCTTGATGTAATCCTCGAACCTCCTCTGCTTGAAATCCTCGATGATCCTGTTTCTTTCCTCCTTCTCCTTTTGTAAGATCCTTTTCTTTTCCTCCTCGGTCACCGCCTTCTCGTACCTCCGCTTGTACTTCTCCCAGAGGTAGAACTCGGATATTTCGCTCCTGGTCCGCTCTGGGCCGGCATCGACCTGCATCTTTCCGTTCTCGTATGCCGTGATGAAGATTTCGAAGAATATCCTAACGGCTATCATCCACTTCCTGGGGGAAGAATATCCCAGTAGCTCAACCTTCTCCCACGGCCTGCGCTCGAACTTCTCTGCTAGCAAAGCCCTCAGCCTCTCAACCACGCTCATCCCTCGAGTTCATCCCTCGTATACACCTTTATGAGCGGGGGCACGCCCGGCTCCTCCGCAAGCACCTCTTTTGGATCGTATGAGAATCCTATGGCTATGCCGTACTTAACGTTCCTATAGTCAGGGAGCTGAAGATGGTTCCTAAGGTCATCGATTGCATTATCAAGTAGTTCCTCAAAGCTTCTCCCAGTTACCGTCGACTCCATCTCTATTATAGCTATTACATCGTCCTTCTTAAATATCACCTTATCGTCGACTACGATATCCTCTAAGGCGGAGAGATTGCCGTCAACTTTCCCCTTTCCGCCGGCGCGCTTGAACCTAACCTTTCCTTCAAGCGCATCCATAGGTATCCCGGACTTCTCCGAGAAAGCTTTGAGGATATCTCTCTGATAGTTTATCTTCCCATACCCTTCAATCACGATATGTTCGCTGGCCACTAGCGCGCGCGCGCTAACCCTGCTTCCCTCAGAGTATTTAATTCTAATTAATTTAAGCTCAGCATTAACATCAACTCTTTCAACTAAACGGGAACGTTCTCCATATTTGACTTCTCCAACTTCATAGAATGAGAGCACAAAGTTTTTGCCTTCTATGTTTTTTCCATCGAATTCCGCATCTACACGTATCTTCCCTCCCCAAACATGCGTCTTCTGCTTAAAACCATAACGATTTCCACCGATCTCAATTTCATTATTGAAGAGGTCTAGTTTGACCTTAACATCACTGACTACGAACTCGGCGGGGAAGAATAACCTATAATCGAATAACTCAACCTTGGTTATGAGCACTTCCGCCTCATCCCTGCCTATTTGATCTAATGCTCGTTCTACTTCGTCTTTAGGCATGTTGATTTGGTTTGATTCAACATCCTTCACTATTGAGAACTCCGCCACCCCGCTTTTTCCACCGTACTCCCAGTAAACCCTGACAACGTAGGTCCCGGGCTTCACCTTGTTGCTCTCTCCCAAATTTAGAAGGCTTGGTCCTCCCCTCTTCAACGTAACCTTGTGTGGCTTTTCCTTGAATTCGAAGCTGCGTTGCGCTTCCATCAGCTCCTTTACTATTGTCGTTGCTAGCCGGCAGTTCACCTCCTTGCTCTCGGGGTACCTGAACTCCTCCTCGACGACCCTCTTCAGCTCGGCCTCCGCGGCCTCCCTGCTTCTGGTTGAGGCATATGTCCTGGAATAAGTGTCTTTCAACGCATCCAGAAGCCACTTTGCAGCATCCGGCCCAAGGTCCGGCGTGTTCTGAACGTGTTTCAGCAAATCTTTGACTTCGTTGGCTAGCTGAGCGTTGTAAACAGAGATCGATGAGCAAAACGCCGTTATCTCGTTCTCAACGCTCTTAACGTATTCCTCGCTCTCCTTCCTAGCCCTCTCGACAGCCTCTTCAGCGGTCTCCCCCTTCTTAACGTAATCCGTTATCTTTCTCACCAGCTCTATCCTCCTCTCTCCGCTTACAGTCTTGAGCCACTCAACGTTCTTCGCCAGAATGTTAACAACATCCAGTGCCTGCGAGTCGGTTAAGCCATTGAACAGAATAGCCTTGAGAAGCCCCTCCTTGAAATCTCTTCCAAGGATGCTTCCGAGCAACTCGCTAACGCTCGCCACCTGCTCGTAGAAAGCCTTCTTATCCACGCTCGTCCAGACTATCCTTGTCTCAACCGCTTGGATTCCTACGAAAGCCCCAGAGGAGTATGAGAACAATGGCGTTTGAAGGTCCTTGCCGGCGTAGATTACCGTCGATGCCTCCCCATTTGGATAGACTATGCTCAGGAGGCCCGGGTCAACTATGCCCCTCTGAGCCAGTTCAGCCTGGGTTATCGTAAGCGTCTCCCCGCTCGGCTTCGCGAGCAATCCGAGCTGGAGGCCGAGGGAGCTTGCTGATACGACGGCGGGCAAATAGCTTCCACCGTAGAACGCCTTAGCTATACCATCTTCGCCAACGATTACGTTCGTCCCTCCTATTCTTCCTCCGAGCAGCATCTTGTTAAGCTCCCCCGTCTCAAGCGGGTTCTCATTGAGAACGAGCATTACCGAGGGGTCTTCAAGCCTTAGGACCATGCCGTCTCCAAACCTCATGGAGCCGTCCATCCCCAGGACACCCTTATCCATGCTGAGCTTCCCTTCTGAGAGCCTGAAAGCGTTAAACCCGAAGCTTTTCTCAACCTGTTGCCCAGGGACGACCTTGATGCTTTGAAGGTCCTCCTTGAGGAGCTCGAAAATGGCTGGGATGCGTTGCTCAGCCTTGAACGCGAAGACCATGTAGCTTCCTTCTCCAACAGTCTTCTCCCCGGCATATGACAGCATTCCTTTGAGGACCACGTTTCCCCTTGCGAACTCGAACTCCACGATAGTACCCCTCTGGATACTGGGGTAGAGCTTGCCCGCTAGGCTCTTCTCAACACCCACCTCTATCCCTTCGTTGCTTAGGCTGAGTATCCTCGCGACGTCTGGTCCAAGCTTTGAGAGCTGCTCTAACGCTGCCTTTACCTCCGCTAAACGAAGCATCTCGATGAAGTCTCCCCCAGCTATTTGGGACAGCTGGAGGGCTTCCTCGGGGCTTAACGTGAGCAGGGGGCTTAGCTCAGACATTAGCGACGGGCTTGCGAGCCATTCCATCAGGTTTCCAGCATGCTGGCTTAGGAAGCCCTCGTCCATCTCAGATGCCCATTTAAGAATGCTCGCGACGTAGACCGCATCTTGTCTGCTCTTCAAAGCGTTGTCCAGGATCATGGTCACGAGTTCCTCTGGGTTTGGAACATCCAGGTATGGGTAGACCTTGCCTATGCTCTCCGCCATGGAGCTCGCCAGCGGAGTGCCCCATTTCTCCTCATTCTTGTAGAGCCTACCGTAGACTTCAGGGTTGTTCCTGAGCTCGCCCGGCATCCTCATCATAGCAACATCCAGGGCTATCTCCCTCCCAACGAATGCTCCGAGCGGGACTCCGATTAACGCTCCTATTATTGAGGCCCTCATGCTGTCGTCCATAGTCGGGTCCGCTAAAGCCCTGATTGGTGCTACGATTACTCCGAACGGGCTTACCGTCAAAGCCTCAATGACGTTCCCTGTTTGAGAGTAGACCAGTAATGCGTTCATCGCGCTCCACCCTAGGCTGACAGCTGTTATCAGCCCCGCTAAAGGCTGGAGCCCGGGGATAAGCCACATCGCCGTCATAGCTGCTGTGGAGGCGAAGCCCATTAGGAAGCCTCCTACGGCTTCGAAGGGGTGCCTAGCTATGGTTTTGCCGACGTCGAAGCCCTCGAAGGTTTCGAGAAGCCTTTGTTTAGCAACAAGCCTACCGTTCCTAAGGAGCTTGACGGTGAAGTCGCATCTCACCTGGGAGGGCCAGTATGCAGTGTCCTCGCTGAAACTATCGTACTCTCCCTCGAAAGTCCTCCTCACCCATGCTGTGAAGGCCAAGGAGCACGATGTTCCGCCCGGGGGAACTGGGAGGAGCCAGCTGCTTGGCTCGGCAACGGGCATCGAGGTTACCCTCTCAACAGGGCTTCCTAAGAGCTGGGCCTGCGGGGCTTCTCCAGCTATGTTCTCAACCCCGAGCGTGTTCTCAGCCTCAAGCACAACTTGGTAGGTCAAAGTGTCTCCAGTCGGGTTGGCTATGGCAACTTTCATGGTGTTCTGCTTGCCCAGCATAGCCAGCTCGTTTCTCTCTATAGAGGCCTGGATGACCTTCATGCTGAGCCTTATCGGGTTTCCTTGGGAAACGCTTGCCCTCTTAACAACGTACCCCTCGCCCTCATACTTCTTAGCTAGGCTCTCGTCGAGTGTTTCGCAGACGAGCTCAAGCGTCTCACCGCCCTCGACAACCTTGGGGACGAGGTAGTATTTCGTCGGGTCGCTGTACTTAGCCCTAACGATGCCTTCAGGCACGTTTGATTCAACCAGGATTCGCCCACCGGCATCCGCCTCAACGCTTCCCTCAGCGAGCTCCCACCTCTCCCCAGTCTCCTCCTTCCTTACAACTATGGGAACCTGGTATTTCTCCCAGTGGAAAACCCTGTACCTTACGAAGCCACCTTCAAGGTAGTAAAGCTTGTAGAGGTCTATGATGTAGCTTACTTTCTCCTTTCTATTGAACTCCTTGATGTATGGCGGAGTTGGGTATTGGTTTGCGACGCTCTCCTCGAAGGTACCTATGAATTTCTTGTTCTCAATCTTATAGAACGCCTCATACTTCTCGTTTGGAAGAACATTGTCCGGCTTATTCTCAACATCGCCCTGGTAGACCCACTCACCATACCCGCCGACATGAACGCTGACATCATCGACGTAGAGCTCGCTGTTCTCAGAAGCTACGAAGGAGATGGTGTAGTAGCCTGCTTGGCTGAAGACATCGCCGGAGTTCCTTAGGAACCTGCTCCAAGTGTTGCTCCCGCCTAAAGCGAAGACATGCGCGGAGCCGTCTGGCTTCTTTATCGCTACTGCCCCGCTCCCGCTCAGGATGTACCAGAAGTCTAAGGTAGGGCTTGAGCCGCCCGCGTCAAAATAGAATGTCTGCCTCCAAGCCCCTCTACTGTTCCTCGAGGCTATTCTGAGGCTACTAGGGCTGCTCCTGTATGTTGAGGAACACACTTCCCCGCTTGCATCACCAATGCTTTCGAAGCTCCAGCCCCCGCTGGATGAAACGTTTCCATTAGCGATGTATTCGTGGAACGGGTAGGTTACATACTTATAATAATGGTAGAGGAGTTTCCACGTAGCATTGTAAACATCGTAATAGGTTATTTCCTTTATTATCGTGGTTGTGTTGTGCTTCTCAGCCACGTAGCGGGGGTCCATGCTTGTTAAAACCTGAGCCTCCAACTCAGTTACTATGCCAAGGTATGTCTTAGAGGTCCAGTTCACAACCTCCGGAGCATAAACCCATGTTGACATGTCATATGTTTCCGGCTTCTCGTCGACGTAGCCCTTGAAGACCCAGCCCCACTTTTCTTCGTAATATGTTTCGTTCCAAGCCCTGTAGTATGGCTTTAATTCATAAACATCGTAAACAGGCTTCAAGAGTGTTGCGATGACGTAGTACTGCTTAACCTCCCTGGTGACTGTTTCAGACCTAGTAACGGTTTCTTCATAGGGCTCTACTCCGCATTCTTTGTAGATCATTCCCTGGCTGCTAACCCAGTTCCTCAGGCTCTGCTCAACAACCGTCTTAGAGTTCTCGGCGTCCTCCCTGGATTGGAAGCCCTTTGCATAATTAGGCAAATCATCTATACTGATCTTTTTCTCCTCGTAACCGTTTTGGACGACAACCTGGTAAGCCTTCCTTGTCTCCCAATGGGATGTGTCGATTCGACGGTATATCCTCCACGCTACTACGTCGCCGTCCACCTGCTTCTCCCCAGTCTTGTACAGCCTTGCTGAGTACGGTCCCTGCGAGGAGTAATAATAGTATTCCTCCCCGTACTCGTCGGTAGCCCTGACCAGTTCTCCTGTTTGAATCATCTTCTCGAAGTCAGCCTTCTTTATCTCAACAGTTCCGAAGACGTGGAGCCTTGAGACCGGGGAGGTTTTTTCGAAGACGTAGATAGTTATCTTCTCCCTGACCTCCTCTATGACGTAGCCGTCCCTGCTCATCATCACGGCCTCGTAATGGTTAGTTGTCTCCTTTACGAACTCAAGCCTGTACGATTCAACCCAAACTTGTTTCTCAATCTCTCTTATCTCAGCTATTCCGAACAGTCCCGGATGGGTGTAGAGATAGTTCTGGGCATCCCAGTATGTTTCGAACTCGGCCTTCACCTCATACCTAGCAACCCTGACCGTCGGGACTATTGCGTACCTTGACTCAGTCTTGGTGACCTCCCTTGTCTCAGTCTTCAGAACGGTGTTAGAGGCTATTCGTGTAGCATTAGCGTTTTTCTTAACCTCATCCTCCTTGGACAATGCTTCCTCGAGGCTTTCAAACGGACCGTATGTCTCCTCCTTACTTCTATAGCCAACCAGAACGTATCTTTTATCCCCGACCTTAATCTCGCTCGAGCCGCTCTGAGAGTAAACATCGTAAACAGTTGTCTTGTTGCTCGTCCTCCTATATATCGCGTAGCCGGCAGCGCTGAGGGGTATTGTTACGATGACGTTTCCAGCATCGTCCCTCTCTATGGTTATGCTACTGAGGTCGTAGGTTGAAAGCATGCTTAGCTCAGGCTCGTTCTTAATGGCGCTGGCAAGCTCGTCGCTGCTCCACCCCTCGGCAATGGCTTTAGAGACAATGCTTCTAAGCCTGTCCTCGCTGAACCTGGCCTCCTCAGCGAAGCTAAGCGAAATGCTTCTGAACGGTATCTCAGCGCTTAAGACCAGGATGGCCAGGATGATCCCGCTTGAAGCCTTCCTTATGCTTCTACCCTTAAAACAGGACAGCCTGTTTTTCTCAGCATTGCCCCCTGCCTTTTCACCGTTCTTGGCTACGATGCTTATGACCGTGGGGATTAGCATTGAGTCTATGAATAGGCCTTGGAGGCCGTATGCCGAGAGGATCGCGAGCATGAGGAGGAACAACGCTATCGTTGAAACGAGTCTTCTAAATCCTATCCAGAGTCTTTCTCCCGCTAAAGAAGTCAGCAGCCAGACCAGGGGAATAGCCAGTAAGATTGAAGCAGCTACTCCTCCTCCGTGGCTCATAGCTATTAGCCCAAACGCATCCTGAGGGCTTGCTGAGAATAAAGCGTGGTAGCCGATGGTGAGCATTATGGCTAAGCATGTGAGGCTTGAGATGGAGAGGAGGATGAAGCCCTTAACAAGCTTTTTACTGCTCCTACTTAAACCCTCCGCGATGTCCTCATGCCTAATTACGAACAGCGAGGCAGCGTAGGTTAACGCTAGCAGCATGTTTAGGAGAAGGAAGGCAACAACCATTGTTAGAACCAGCTTAACAGTCGGGATGCCGCTGACGATCAGCAGAGCGATATCCGAGGCGAGGAAAAGGAGCAGGCCAGTTATTGCGAAGTATGCTACTGCTGCGCTTGCGAGGCATATTGGCCATGCTTTAACAAGACCTATGAGAGCCCTGAGCCTGTTCATAGCCCTACCCTTGCCTCCTCATATGCGGTAATGCCGTTTCTATTCTCGGCAGGGCAGATCGTCACCTGGAAGCCCGAGCCAATTATCCTAAAGCTTACCCTTCCATTAAAGTCTGTTATCCCGCTCTGGTCTGTTTCGAAGCACCTTACCCTAAGCCCGGCTATGGGGCTGTTGTCGTGGGCCCAGGAAGCCCTAGCGTTAACATCGCCGCCATTTCTATCAGCGGAGATTTTAATGTGAGTGAAAACCAATGTTAGCTTTGGTAGCCTTGTTGTAAGCTCAAGCTCGTCGCTCCTATTCTTAGAGGAGAAGCTTACTTTCCTGGAGACGTTGAGCTCCTCGAAGGCCTTAACCGTTGCCGAGCCTGTTTCAACGCCACCCCTAATCTTCTCCGTGACCCAACCACTTGAGGAATAGTAGCTCACGGTCTGGTTGAAAGAGATCGTTGAACCACTATTCGTCCATATCTCGGAGCCTATTAGCGTCCCTCCTACAACTCTGGTTTCTCTCTTAATCTCGGTTACGAGGTATCTCGCAGAGGTGAAGCCGACCTCGTCGCCATTGCTTATCGCAACAGAAATCTTATGAGCCCCGGCTTCCCCGGAGCCCTCGTCATAAACGGCATCTATAGAGTAGCCTTCGCTGACGCCGACCGATGGGACACTTTCTCCAACTCTGATTACAACGGGGCTTGTGAAGGACCAGCATTCCCTGTTAACCCCTTTGAAGACTGCTTTCTGAACGCTCCCAGGTGTTCCGCAGCCTGTTTTCTCAAACCCTTTCCATACTGCCCTCCAGCTCATGTTTCTAACGCCGCTAACCTGGGGAAGCCTGAAAGTGAAGACGTGAGTCGCACCCCCGTCCAGGGCTGCTTCAGCGGTATGGGACTCGGCGTTTATTGCTCCGCTTCCCTCAAGCCTTATCTCCATGCTTGCGTATCCTATGGTGAACGTGTCGCTACCAGTCCTGTTCGTCCAGACAGAAGCGTGGATTAGGAGCCTGACGGTATGGTTCCCAGGGCTAAGGGTTGCAGCCCTGGAATAGCAGCTTGACCACCAGTATCCGGTTAGCTCGTAGACCTTCACGCCGTCAACGTAGACTCTTAGGTACTTGTCGAAGACGTACCAGTGGTTATCGTAGGGAGGCGTTTGAGGATTACGGTCGTCCCCGCAGACGTAGACAACACCGGAAATCCCCTGGGGAATGTTAACGCTGGCCACGCATTCCTTAGCGTCGCCGTAGGTGCCCGGACCATTCGTAACGATGCTGAGGTAGCCAGTCCCACCGTACCAGGCTCTTTCATCAACAGAGTAAGCTATGCTCACAGTATTGGTTCTAAGGCTATTCCAAGAGTAGGATGATGGGGTTGCATAGACGGTTGGCCCAGTGGATGGGGGAGCTAGACTAGTCAGGAGGAGGGACGCGAGGACCGGTGAAAGCAGTAGGGCGTAGAGCAAGCACCTCCGACAGGCGTGCCCAACCATTCTAAATATGTTGCGCGTGAGCTGAAGATAAAGGTTTTCCAATCATGCCGGAATCCTTAGGAAAGCAAACGCTTGAGGGAGAGGGTTGTGTGAATGAGCATTAACTGGCTGGATACGGTATCCTTCGAAAAACCTGTTTAAACCCCTTTCAGGCCATTATGCTTGAAGGCATTTCCCCGGATCGTCTCGACGCAATGACCATAATAAGTTTCAATCCAAACCGTGTTGAGAAAATAGGCTTATGATGCTGTAGGTAACATGTTGTCTTTTTCGACAACAAACGCTTAAATCATGCCTTCTCGCTTTTATAATGGGATGTGCTCCTCTGCGTACGACCTCGTGTGCGAAGAATGTAGGAGGAGGTTCGACAGGATTTTCAGCGTTAAGATAGAGTCCGCGGAGCAGGAGAGAAGGCTGCTCGCGAAATAGCTGAAAACCCTATGCAAAGATTGTAGAAGAATCCTGATGGAGGAAGGGTTCATAGTTAAAGAGTAGAAGCAACATCCAGGGGAAAAATACTCTTCCTAAACCTTAACACCCTACGATTTTCTAATCCTGCCTAATAGTTAAGTTCGATGTTCCTAGCCTCATAGATGAAAAGGTTAAAGTGAAATTAAAGAAATTAGAAGAAGAAAAAGAAAGACCAAGAAGAGAAAAGGAGGAAATTCAACGGAAATATGAAGAGTATTCCAATCGTCAGCCTTACTATTCTAAGCATGAACAGGTTTCTACGCGCATGCCTGGCTTCCTCCATCGCGGACCTCTGCTCTTCAAGCTGCTTCAACCTTTCCTCAGATAAATCACAGTACACTTTGAATATGTATAAAAGACTTCCTTAACGCTTGCCGTCAAGGCTTTTGCCCACTCGTTTTCAAACATCAGGGGAAATAGTGGGCATGATTCTTAGCGCGCGCTTTATTACCAATTTTTTTCATAGGTCTCTTGCTCACTAAATAGTGATAATTCACCTAAGATCTGCGAATCTGACCAAATTCCAAACCAGGTCTTCAATCTAACTTTTACCGAATATTTTTGATTGTTTTTCAATTCTATGGAATATGAGCCATCTTTGACCATAACTGAATGGTCTATTCCATTGGCACTAAACATTATTGATTCGTACCATGATCCCCAACCTGTAGGAGGAAGTTTTCCATAAACTTTCACCATGAATAATCTCAATCTTTTTTGTAATTCAGATTCTTGCTGCCTCAATTCCTCTATCATCCCTTCTAGACGATGCACTTCATTTCTTAAAGCGGTATTATCAGTTTGGAGATCTATTATTGTTTGGTTAAGATTGTTCACTTTATTTTGCAATTGAATATTAGTAGATACCACATTGAAGACGTTATAGTATACGTTGAAAATTAACGAAATTGCAAGTCCTATAGTCAGTCCTATTACGACAATCTTAACAGAGACAAGACTCCATGCCATTTTAAAGGTTACTTTCCTTTCCCTCTTTTCTTCGTCAACCTTTTCAACTCCTAAACACCTTTAGTTAAGAGATGCTGGTCTATAAAAGTTTTGTCAAAGCGGTTACCAAGATTGGGATCGTTCTAATTTAGCGCGCGCTAAACTCTAATCTATCAATTCAAAAACAATGAATTTATGTAATGATTTCGTAACTTTTCTATCTTCCAAATCGCTCACTCTTTACCAATCCTAGGCTCAACCATTCTCCTCATAATAATTTCTATATGGTCTATCAACAACAAGATTTTTAACAAGCGCGCGCCCTCATACAAAGCTAGAATAAAGGCTTTATCCGTTAAATTGGTTGAAGCTGAGGCAATTTCTTTTCGTTGCCCTCTTATGCTTTTAGTAGCATCAATCACAAACCATCTCGCTTCTTTCTTCTACATAATGGCCCAGTAAAAAGAATGTAACGTTACTTCTTTAGAGCAAATTCCTCTAATAGAACTACCTCGATAAGCATAGGCATTTTAATTTAAAAATTGTATCTACCTAAAAGTTTCTTTAGCACGCGCTCTAATTGCTTAAACTTGTTATGGCTTGCTTAACTATACGCGTCTTAAGTCGCCTCCAGTCATCCTCGTCTTCTGGAGGCCAATTAATCTGTTTTTCTCACAGAACTCTCTAAATTTTTCTTCATAATATTTTTGTTGCTCATAGCGCGCGCTTCATATCCCAAGCCCCGAACTCGAGTACCGCGTCCTAAGCCAGCATGTGGATAATCTCCACACTTAAGAATGGTTCTTGGTTAGTGCACGCTTTTTACATGAATTCTTGGATAGGTTCAACTAGTTTTTTGATTTCCATTATAATGATTTCTTCCCGTTTTTTGAGGAAGCTGCTAAAATTATTGGCCATAAACTCATCTAATGGTATTAGATGCCCGTTTAAGTCTTCAATTATTTTCTCGTTGCTTCTCTTAATCCTATCCACGTATATGGATGGCGGGTCATATTTTATGTAGTCTCTATTAGTTTCGCTTTTCAAGAGAGTTTTGTTTAAAATACAATCCGCCAACTCTTTCTCTTCCTTAGTGGTAAACATTCTTGCTGAGAATAGATGATGCACATCCACGCTTTTTGGATTAGATTTGATTAGTGTGTCCATCTGCTCTCTAGTAACAAAATCCTTTGCTTGCTTTTTGATGATTATATTTAGAATCCCGGTGAATATTGCACCGCGAGTTATTCTCTCTAGGCTTATAGAGTTGACATCTAATTCTTTGATTGCCATAGGTACCTTAGCATCATCTTCAATCCACGTTATTATCTCATTTATGTCTGTTTTAGATTTGGTATCTGTTGCAGAGTCGTATCTCTCGGAGAATACGCTCGCCCAATACCATCTTTCAAGTTTTCTATAGGCATCTTTTCTTTTTTCTAGCTTTACTTTATTTTCAATAAAGCCTACTGCTAACGAAAAAGGAACGAGAATTGTAGAGTAAGGAAGGTAATCTAATGATGGGCAACCGTATTCTTCCTTAAGTAGATTTAGACTTTTCTCTAAAAATTCGACACACTTATCCCAATACTTTTCAATGTCGTCTGATGACAGATCTTTTAGCATGTTTTTTCTTTTGCACTCTAATGTTTCTTTATCCTTCTCCTCGATAGATTTTTTAAGCAGTATAGCCTTAAAGATTAGAATAGCGAGGGAATTATCTTTTTCGTCTTTTGTGAACAATTTTATCAACGGATATTTCTCCTTTGTTTTTTGCCATATCTCCCTTAAATTATCAACATCGTATAATGAGACCTTCCTATAGAATTTAGCGGTTAAAATCTCGAATATGTTAAGAGGCTGCCCTGTAGTATTCAGTTTTTCAAAAATCGTTGCTACTACGTCTAAATCTGTGGACGGTAACTCAATCATATGGAATTCGTAATTTATCAAGTTGTGAATTGGTTTACCTCTATCTAAGAAATTTGCGTCGAATTCGCTCTGCCTTTTAGTGAAACCCTCAACCTCCGGTTGTAAACCTTTCACAAGAAACCAGTAGTAGGTTATGTACCTGTTCTTCCATTCTCTTAGCTTGTTTTCATCTAAAAGAATGCTAAGAGGTAACAAGTGTTTCTTCACCTGTTCTTCCATTCGATCTAGTTTTCTCCTTTGTAGATCTCTTGTATTATAAGATTCTACACACTCATCTATTTTTCCTTCTTGAATCTTTTGGAGGTTCAAGAAAAATTTGATTTTTCGATTGCCTTTGGTGATAACAAGGTCTTTGTAAAATAGTTGGTACAAGGAAGTTAGCCTTTGTTGCCCATCTAAAACGAGAAATTCTTCATCGCCTAATTTTCTGGTTTCATCCACTCCTTCAAATGGCCTACTATCCAGTCTATTACCTTCCTCTACTTTTCTTACGTCCCAAAAAAGCAGAACGCCAGCTGGATATCCACATAAAAGTGAGACTATTAACTCAGTTATATCATTTATTTCCCATCGAAAGTCTCGTTGAAAATTCGGTAGTCTTATCTTCCCCTTATTAATGAGTTCAATTATTTCGGTTAGTTTTCGGGTGACAGGATGCCCGATTTCCATAACTTAATATTCTTTGAACAGTTTAAAAACTTTGCGCAGGTGTGCGTCCATTTCTTAAATCCTAGCATCGTATTGCTCAACTTCCTTATTTGATTTTTGCTCTTTTTTGAAAAGCAGTGCTAATTCTAGAGTTAAGGATATATACTTGTGCATACTAAGTATACTAAGATGCCTGCAAACAATGCGACAACCATTAAAGTCAGCAAGCAGACAAGGGATGAGCTTGCTAAGCTTGGCAACAAAAATGAGACTTACGAAGACATTATCAAAAAACTGATCTACTCTTTCAAGAAAAATAAGGTGAGGAGAAAGGTCTGAAGAATCTGAAAACACTTTGTTTAAAGAACAAACATTACTCGAGGGGCCGTTCTGGCCTGAGCGCATCAGGGTTATTTCCTCCAGACGCATAGGTGCGGGAATTGAGATAAACGGTGTGGGTTTAAAATCAGAGAAGTTTTACTCCAGAATTCTTTCTGAAAGCGACCTTAGTAAGATAAGGAGGGTTGAGTCGGAAAGAAAGGATTTCTCGGGAGATGCTGAAGCATTCTTCCTCTTCACCGAAGGCAGGAGTATTCGTCTTGCTTATCAATTCGACCCGCTTTACGCCGTCAACGTTTCGCAAATAGACCCCTGACGCACCAGATAGATGCAGTATACTACTTATTGAAGCATCCGAGGATAAGGTTTCTTCTTGCAGACGATCCTGATGCTGGAAAACCAATCATGGCGCGCGCTACAGTATCAAAATTTATAAGCTTGCTTCTGCATAATCAAATTAGCTGTGTCGAAAGAATATCCTGACTTAACTGATAGGATACCCAAATTGTTGGAAAGGGACCCATGGCAACCAGTCAAAGAGCTGGCGAGGAAGCTAAAGGTCAACAGAACTTTTCCGGCTGGATACTTAAAAGCTTTAGGAAATCAGGGATATATCAGGTTAAATAAGATGGACCCAACGAAGGTATACTCTGAAAGAGAGGGGGCTGATCTTTCTAAGCAAATTAAGCAAAGAGGTTCTTCTCATGAAGAAACTTTAGGTCAGGAAGTGCTTAACAAAGTAACAGAGCTTCTAGCGAGGTATGAAAAGTATGGCAATTACCTGAGTTTCCCCTACGAATGGGGTGAAAGGGCTTTTAGAGGATGGATGGTTTATGAGCTTTTCCATGAAGTTCTTGGATGGCCTATTAAGAATATTGTACTGGGTGAACAATTTGACGTTCTTTTTGTTGATGAGTATGTGAAACCCAAGCTATATCTTGAGACGAAAAAGCCAGGAAAAGGTCTTGTAGATATCGATCGCTTTAGAGATCGTATACGCTTTTATGGGACGCTTAAGTATGCAGTAATCACAGATGGTAGCGAATGGGCAAGGTTTGAAATCAGTAATGAGGAATTTGTAGACCAAATGTTTATAGATGCTAAAAAGGCAGTAAAGTGGTGGAGTACCTTTTTTATGCCATTACATGCCAGAAGTTTTCTATACGAAGTGAGGTAATATGAGTTCAGGAAAACTTGAGGTTAATAAGGATCAGCCACATATTATAAGAGCCTTTATAGAAGACCTTAATAATTGCATCAGTGAAATTCGAATCTCCCTATATGACCTCTTCAATGCATTTAGAACAAATAAGATAACTGGTAAGCCAAGAGAGTACGCGCTAAGACTGTTCGACGAATGGATATACGGAAGTCAGCTTCCTAAATTTAGCGAAGTACTAGGTTTTACAAAAGTTGTCTTTGAGAAGTCAACTTCGATTAAAGAGATTCATAGTAAACTAATTGATAAGTTACCCTTTGGCAAGAAAGTCATCGAAAGATTTGTTGATGGAGTTGAGGCTGATAGAAAGAGAGGTGGAAACTTAGAAGATGTACTTATAGGACGCCTCTGGGAAGTTTATGAAACAAATGTATCTAATTTTCTACAACAAACGGCGCATGTAATAATCAGTAGGCTTTTACTCTATAAAGTTGGTCTTGATAAAAAAGTCTTTGACCAAATAACCTTACCCACACCTCCTAGACCCTATCTTAAGTTCTATAATAACGTTCGCGAGAGTATGGAAAAACTGGCTTCCGGAATATACTTTCTTTCGGAATTTGATTGGTGGTATATTCCCGATGTTTATCGGGGTACCTTAAGCTCGCATCAACAAGTGCAATTACATAATATAGAGGATAAACTCGACGTTGCTTTGGCCCATGCTAACAAGATTTTAGAAACATATAACTTCGCTTACGTAGATAGGGATGTTTGGAAAGATGTGTACCTTTTCTATTTGTCAGAGGATGAAAGGCGAAGATTAGGCTTTGTCCCTACACCAGACGAAATAGTAGAATTAATTCTCGACCTAGTTGGCTACGACGAAAGTTGCGAAGGACTATGTCAGAAGAAAATGCTTGACCCAGCTTGTGGAAGCGGAACTTTCTTGGTCGAAGCCATATTACGTCTTAGGAGACATTTAGAACACGAAATGCCATGTCATGTAACAGTTCACATGAAGGGTATGCCAGAATGGGAACGTAAAAAGAGGATGCTTGATATAATAACTGAAGCTATACATGGTGTTGACATCCATCCTTTCGCCACGTTTCTAACAGCTTTAAATCTTCTATTTCAGTTACTTGACCTTTATGCAGAAGTAAAAGACCATTATCCAAACTACATATTAAGGTTGAAAGTGGTGACTCATGACTCACTTGTACTTGAGCCATCTCTGAGCGAATATCAGGAAGAATTAGCTAATGCACGGTTAAAAGAGGCTATAAGGAGGACCAAGGAATATGCTGAAATCAATGGTATGAGATTTCATTATGTAGTAGGAAACCCACCATGGGGCGGAGTGCTTAGGGGAAAACTGGGGCCTCTCGGCGACCCTAAGAGTAGGAAAGAATATAGCAAGTACAAAGGAGCTTTTGGCAAGTTTGATATATATGTACTATTCATCGAGAGAGGATTAAAGTGGCTTAATGAAGGTGGTATTTTAGGGATGATTACTCAGATAACGTATTTAGACTCCGGTTTTGGAAGAGGCATTGTAAGTTACATAAGGGACAACGCTAGTATTACACATTTTGTTGATTTAAGCGAACTTGGTGATGTCATATTTCCTGGATTTACGAATTACCCTGCTATAACAATTATGAAAAAAGTTAAACCATCATGCAATGTAAACCTAATAAGGATAAAGGTAGGTGTTAAGAAATCTTGAGTCAAAAAAGTCAAGAGCTAAGCATGAAGAGAAGAGCTATTAGAGAAGCTATAAGAAAAGCTCTACAACAAATCCAAGACGCTAAAGATAGGATGCTAAAGCTAGACTTTGAAGACTTTGAAGTTGTTGCGGGTTTGTGTCCTATGTCTTTACTACTTGATACCTCAGTCGCTCCCAAAATAGGCAGACCACTTACAGATTTTGTGGAAGTAATTCAAGGTGTAACTTGGGGTGGAAAGGGTGCTGAGCAGGTATTTGATCTTAAAGAAGAAGATGTTAAAAAGCTGAATCTAGAGCATGAGGTTACACTTAAGAGAATTGGAGGAGAAGACATAAAGCGATGGCATATAGGGTGGACAAGAAGATATGCTCTGTTTCCCTATGTAACGAATAAAGGTAAATGGTCAAGAGCTTTTGAGCTTATTGGAAAAGATGTAAATAAGCCGATCTATATAAGTGATGCTCTCGACTTTAAACAAGTTATCGATGATGCAGAACGAAGAATACTTCAACAAGATTTACAAGAAGATGAGAAGCTTAAGAATATCTTAGAGCATAGAATAGCTCTCGGATTAATTAAGTATCCACATGTAGCAACTTATCTTATTCAACATTACGAACAACTGAGGGGAAGAATTTTTGAAGGAAAAACGCTTCAAGAATATAATAAAATGTGGTATGAATATCACAGACCGAGAACACCGATAGTTATTCGAAAACATAAAATAGTTGGACCAAGATTAGTTAAAATGGCTAGATTTGCTCTCGATAGTGATGGATTCCTTCCTCGTGATTCAGTGGTTGTGATGGTCCCTAAGCAAAAAGCTTTCAAAGATTTGAAAAGCTCGCTAGACAAAACACTAAATAGAGAGACCTCAGAAGAGGAGACTTTGCTATACATCTTAGCTTTTCTCAATTCTGAAACATTTGATTATCTGCTTAGGGAAAAAATTTCAAAGAAACGTGGAGGCTATCCGATCGTAGATGAGCGATTGCTACAAAGAATGGGCATACCGATACCAACCAGAGCCAGCAAAAATGTTGTTGAAAAACTGCTAAAATTGGTGAAAGAGGCTGTTTCTCAAGGCTGTACTGACAAGATGGATGAAGAAATTAACAAACTAGTAAAAGAGCTTTATAAAGCCGAGGAAGAAGAAATTAAGACACACTAAAACCTTTAGCGCGCGCGCTAAACTTCATGAAGAAGAGGCTTAAATTTAAAAAGAACGGGCTCACAAAGGTATGTGAGATGGAGGAAGAAAAAATTTGCTAAATGATTTAAAGGGGGAACCACTATGCTAATTGAAAGTGCCTTTTTTAAATTATCAGATTATTTTCAATCGATAGAGTCGCCTAGAGAGCTTTACGAATCCCAAGTTTCCTTTATTTTTGCGGTAGCAATTTTCCAAGAACTCCAAAGTAGAGGTTTTCCTTTCCTGTTGCCATATATCCAAGTGAATAGGCCTTATCCTCAACAGAAACAGAACCGCAAAGTAGACGTTTATTTAAAAATTCCAAAATCAAAACTACCCGCAGAAATTCTTCATCGATGGGCGAATAGCGGGGTATGCGAGGAAAATTGGATAGAGGTAAAATTCTTTGGTGGAGCTGAAAGAAAAGGAATTACTTCTACAGAACCAAAAACACAAAATCTTGGGAAGCTATTGGAGGCATTATTACGGTTGAAATTTTATGTAAGAGAAGGTGGAAAATATCTATTGTTGGTCTTTAATCGAAAGCCTGAATATTACTTGCCTTTTAGTGATAGAAAGTATTTGCCTACACTTCTAAAGCCAGGAAGAGATTCGGTTAAAATAGATTTCATGGAAAAACAAAAAACTGTGGTGAAATTTATCTCAGAAGATTTGAAAAAGTTAGTAATAGAGAAAAAAGAGATAGAATTTGATCTTCAAAAATATTCAATTGAACCACTAGTAGTAAAGGGGCTAATCATACCATCAGACTCCGGAGTTTTAAGAAAAAGTAAATGGGGCGGAGCCCCAGTTGGTGAACCAACTTATTATTTTCACCTTCTCAGGATTTTAGAAACGTATGAAAAGAGGTAGAATAAAAATGGGAAGAAAGAGTTAAGCATCTAGGAAATTGTTATAAATTGCTGGGTACATTCCTCCCTAATAAAACCACTTTAAACGAGGACTGATAACGCGCGCACGCTTAAAGGAAGAAAGGAACAAATGACTATTTCTTAAAGATAATGGTTGCTACTCCTGCAGCTATCACTACGATTAGCCCAAGAGCTGCA
>Ga0315298_1003232_pt1 | contig 26335 bp, 20 predicted proteins | sample WHS_1_MG_FD_203077 | JGI IMG/M metagenome (GOLD analysis project Ga0315298, IMG submission 203077) | Extremophilic microbial mat communities from Washburn Hot Springs, YNP, Wyoming, USA - WHS_1_MG | ecosystem: Environmental > Aquatic > Thermal springs > Hot (42-90C) | place: USA: Wyoming... | reverse complement strand
GAGCACCCGGGCGGTACTCGACTCGACGCCCGAGCGCAGCACCATACACGCCGCGGGCAAGCACGTCGTCGTGATCGGCGGTGGTGACACCGGGACCGACTGCGTCGCGACCGCGACGCGCCAGGGCTGCAAGAGCCTGCGCCAGCTGGAGATCATGCCGCAGCCGCCGATGGAACGTGCGGCGGACAACCCCTGGCCGGAGTGGCCGAAGGTGTACAAGCTCGACTACGGCCAGGAAGAGGCCGCGGCCGTGTTCGGCGCCGATCCGCGCGCCTACGTCACGACGGTCAAGCAATTCAACGGCGACGCCGAGCGCGGCGTGCAGTCGCTGACCACGGTGCAGATCGCCTGGCAGCGCGATGGCGAGGGGCGGATGCGTCCGGTCGAGGTCCCCGGCAGCGAAGCGCAGATCCCCGCCGACCTGGTGCTGCTGGCGCTCGGATTTCTCGGCCCCGAGCAGTCGCTGCTGACGGAACTCGGCGTCGCCACCGATCCGCGCTCGAACGTCGCCGCCGAATACGACACGTACACCACCAGCGTGCCCGGCGTGTTCGCCGCCGGGGACTGCCGGCGCGGCCAGAGTCTGGTGGTCTGGGCGATCAACGAGGGTCGGGGCGCAGCGCGTGAGTGCGACCGCTACCTGATGGGCAGCACCAGCTTGCCTTGAGGGCGCACCGATCGCAGGATGGCGCACACCATGAACACTGAAGCGATCAGCACGGATGAGGGCCCCGGGACGGCGCGCGCGGGCGAGCCGGCGCGGCTGCGCGAGATTCCGTACAACTACACCTCGTTCTCCGATCGCGAGATCGTGGTGCGCCTGCTCGGAGAGCGCTTCTGGAGCATCATCGGGGAGCTGCGCGCGGAGCGGCGCACCGGCCGCTCCGCGCGCATGCTCTACGAGGTGCTCGGCGACATCTGGGTGGTGCGCCGCAACCCCTACCTGCAGGACGATCTGCTGGAGAACGCGCGCCGCCGCCGGCTGCTGATCCAGGCGCTGCATCATCGGCTCACGGCGATCGACCGGCGGCGCGACACCGAGCAGGGCGAGCGCTTCGAGCTGGTCGGAGAGCTGCTCGCCGCGGCGCGCGACGCCGTCCAGGCGTTCGAGCAGGATTTCACGACATGGGGCGCGCTGCGCCGGCGCACGCTGCGCGCGCTGCGCCGCCACACGCGCTCGGACAACATCCGCTTTGACGCCTACGCGCGCGTCTCTCACGTCACGGACGCGACCGACTGGCGCGTGGAGTACCCCTTCGTCGTGCTCACGCCGGATTCCGAGGCACAGATCCCGGCGTTGGTGCGCGAGTGCGTCGAACTCGGTCTGACCATCATTCCGCGCGGCGGCGGCACGGGCTACACCGGCGGCGTCGTGCCGCTGACGCCGCTCTCGGCGGTCGTCAATACCGAGAAGCTCGAGCGCCTCGGCCCGGTCGAAGCGCGGGCGCTGCCGGGCTGCGAGGAGCCCATCCCGACCGTCTTCACTGAGGCGGGCGTCGTGACGCGCCGCGTCGCCAATGCGGCTTCGGCCGCCGGGCTGGTGTTCGCGGTGGATCCGACCTCAGCGGATGCCTCCTGTGTCGGCGGCAACATCGCGATGAATGCCGGCGGCAAGAAGGCGGTGCTGTGGGGCACCGCGGTCGACAATCTCGCCTGGTGGCGCATGGTCGACTGCGACGGAAACTGGCTCGAAGTCACCCGCATCGCCCACAACCGCGGCAAGATCCACGACGTCGAGACCGCCGAGTTCGATCTGGTGTGGAAGGACGGACGCCATCCCCCGGAGAGCGCGCCGGAGCTGCGCCGGGAGCGGCTGCGGATTCCGGGACGCCGCTTCCGCAAGGTGGGGCTCGGCAAGGACGTCACGGACAAATTCCTCGGCGGTCTGCCCGGCGTCCAAAAGGAAGGCTGCGACGGACTGATCACCTGCGCCCGCTGGGTGCTGCACCGCAGCCCGGCGTACACGCGCACCGTATGCCTGGAGTTCTTCGGCCAGGCCCGCGATGCCGTACCGTCCATCGTCGAGATCAAGCAGTACCTCGAGGGCTTGGCGCCGCGCGGCGTGCAGCTGGCCGGCCTCGAACACCTCGATGAGCGTTATCTGCGCGCCGTGGGCTACACGACCAAGTCCAAGCGCGGCGCGTTCCCGAAGATGGCCCTGTTCGGCGACATCGTCGGGGACGATGAGTCCGAAGTGGCGGCCGCCGCCTCGGCAGTGGTTCGCCTCGCCAATGCGCGCACCGGCGAGGGCTTCATCGCGGTCAGCGCCGAGTCGCGCCGCACGTTCTGGCTCGACCGCTCTCGCACTGCGGCGATCGCACGTCACACCAACGCGTTCAAGATCAACGAGGACGTGGTGCTGCCGCTCGAGCGCATGGGCGAGTACACCGATGAAATCGAACGGATCAACATCGAGTTCTCGATCGCCAACAAGCTGGCGCTGACCGAGGCCCTCGAGCGGCTGTTCGAGGCAAAGCTCCCGCTGGCGCCCGGTGACGACTCTGAGATCGCCAACCTCCCGTACGAGGAAGTGATCGGCGAGCGCATCGAGCAGACCCGCCGCCTGCTCGCCCTGACGCGCAAGCGCTGGCAATGGCTGCTGGCGCACATGGACGTCCCGCTCGCCGATGCGATCGAGGAGCTGGCGCATCTGGGCACCGACGTGCCACCGGAGCAGCTGCACGCGTGTGCCGCGCGGGCGCCGGGAGTCCGGATCTTCGAGGCGCTGCAGGACCGCACCATCCGCATCTCGTGGAAACGCGAGCTGCGCGCACCCCTGCGGCAGATCTTCGGCGGCAGTGTATTCGCCCCGATCATCAAGGCCTGCGAGGAGACGCACAAGCGGATCCTGCGCGGGCGCGTGTTCGTAGCCCTGCACATGCACGCTGGCGACGGCAACGTGCACACGAACATCCCGGTCAATTCAGATGATTACGAGATGCTGCGCTCGGCCACGGCGGCCGTCACACGCATCATGGGCATCGCGCGGCGGCTCGATGGGGTGATCTCCGGCGAGCACGGCATCGGCATCACCAAGCTCGAGTTCCTGCACGAGGAGGAGACCCGGGAGTTCCGCGACTACAAGCAGCGCATCGATCCTGAGGGGCGCTTCAACCGCGGCAAGCTGTTGCCGGGTGCGGATCTGTCGAACGCCTACACGCCGAGCTTCAACCTGCTCGGGCACGAATCGCTGATCATGCAGCAGTCGGCGATCGGCACGATCGCCGATTCGATCAAGGACTGTCTGCGCTGCGGCAAGTGCAAACCGGTGTGCGCCACGCACGTGCCGCGCGCGAACCTGCTGTACAGCCCGCGCAACAAGATTCTCGCCACCTCGCTGCTGATCGAGGCCTTCCTCTACGAGGAGCAGACCCGCCGCGGCGTCAGCCTGCGTCATTGGGACGAGTTCGCCGACGTCGGCGACCATTGCACGGTGTGTCACAAGTGCGTAACGCCCTGTCCGGTCGACATCGATTTCGGCGACGTGTCGATGGCCATGCGCGACCTGCTGCGCCGCATGGGCAAGCGGCGTTTCAACCCCGGCACGGCCGCCTCGATGTTCTTCCTGAACGCCACCTCCCCGGAGACCATCCGCCTGACGCGCAAGGCGATGATCGGCTGGGGATACCAGGTGCAGCGGCTCGGCAACCGGCTGTTGAAGGGCCTGGCACGCGCCCAGACCCAGCATCCGCCGGCCACCACCGGCCGGCCCGCGATACGCGAGCAGGTGGTGCATTTCGTCAACAAGAAAATGCCGGGCGGGCTGCCGAAGAAGACCGCCCGGGCGCTGCTCGACATCGAGAATGCCGCCTACGTGCCGGTGATCCGCGACCCGGAGCTCACCTCGAGCGACACCGAGGCGGTGTTCTACTTCCCGGGCTGCGGATCGGAACGGCTGTTCTCACAAGTCGGACTCGCCACGCAGGCGATGCTCTGGCACGTCGGCGTGCAGACCGTGCTGCCGCCGGGATACCTCTGCTGCGGCTACCCGCAGCGCGGTGCCGGGCAATTCGACAAGGCGGAGAAGATCACCACGGACAATCGGGTGCTGTTCCACCGCGTGGCCAACACGCTGAACTACCTCGACATCCGCACCGTCGTGGTCAGCTGTGGGACCTGCTACGACCAGCTGCAGAGCTACAAGTTCGAGGAGATCTTTCCCGGCTCGCGCATCATCGACATCCACGAATACCTGATGGAAAAAGGCGTCCAGCTCGAAGGCGTCACCGGCACACGCTACATGTATCACGACCCGTGCCACTCGCCGATCAAGCAGCACGACCCCCTGAAGGTCGTCAACGCCCTGATGAACGAGTCGCGCAACGGACGGATCGAGAAGAATGATCGGTGCTGTGGGGAATCCGGAACCCTCGCCATCACCCGGCCCGACGTATCAACGCAGGTACGGTTTCGCAAGGAGGAGGAGGTGCGCAGCGGTGCCGCGCAGCTGCGGGCCGCCGGCGCCGAACGCGTCAAGATCCTCACCTCCTGCCCGTCCTGCCTGCAGGGACTGAAGCGCTACAACGAAGATGCCGATCTCGACGCAGATTACATCGTGGTCGAGATCGCCAAGCACATCCTCGGGGAGAACTGGATGGCCGAATACGTGGCGCGCGCCAACAATGGCGGTATCGAGCGGGTCCTGGTGTAAGGGTGCGCGCGGGCGCTCAGGCCGTCGGCGCCTGGATGCTCACCGGCACGTTGTAGCGCGAGTACTGCACCACGGTGCTGTGACCAGCGCCGCTCAGTAGCGCACGCACGGGCAGATCGTGCGCGCCGATGTACCAGGTCTGCGTGATGCCCTTGAGCACGTAGCGGTAGACGTGCACCTTCTGTCCGTCGAGCGTCTGCATCCCGAGATCCCGCAGCGTGCTGCGTACCTGGGCCTGCTGTGCAGCATCGAACAGGTGGATGTGCACGGTGCGCGCAATCGCCGCGCCATAGGCGGCAGGCAGCTTCATCTCATGTCCCGCCATGTCCATGTAAACGCCGTTGCCGACGATGATCTCGGTAATGTTGGGGGCCGGCTGCACGCGCCAGCGGTTTGGCGCGGCGTAATCCATCGTGAGGGTCTTGCCGCCCGGCAACTGCATCACGGCATGCCACGATGTGGCGTGCTTCAGCGCCGACTCCGAGCGCAGCAGCACGCTGAAGGCGCCCGCGTGAGCGCTGCCGCCGCCCACCATCACGGCCAGTGCCAGAACCCTGCTGATCCGCTGCATCATCGTTGTGTCCCCCGGGTGTCTGCAGGTCGTGCGAGCGGGCCGCCGCGACTGCAAGCATAGCCATGGCCGCAACCTCGATCAACGGCCATCCGACGGCCAATGCGCGCCGGGAACCGTGAGACCCTCAAGGGTCGCGGTCTCGTCGCGGCTCCGACGGGAGACGCTCGATCCACTGCCGCGAAGCGCGTCGTGAGGGGCCGCGTCAGGCACCGGGAGGCCTTCGGGTGCGCGGGAAGAGCCGACCCGAGAGCCACGCCATCATCAGCGTCCAGTAGCCCAGTCCAATGCCGAGCCGCATTGGAATCGAGATCTGCGGCCGCGGCGAGACGAACCCCTCGATCAGGCCGGATCCGAGCAGCAGCAGCGCGCAGGCGAGCAGGAGCGGGCCGAGCTCACCGGCGCGCCGCCGCAGCGCCTCGCCGCGGCTGAACTCGCCGGGCCGGATGAGTGCCTCGCCGAGCGCAGTGCCGGCCGCAGCCGCCAGGCACATCACCGAGAGCTCCACCGGGCCGTGCGCGAGCGTGAATTTCATCAGGCCGAGCCCGAGTCCATGCTGGTGCGTGAAGGCGAGCAGTCCGCCGAGCATCAGGCCATTGAAGGCGATCATGTAGAAGGCGCCCAGGCCAAACAGGGTGCCGAAGCAGAAGGCCCCGAGCGTGACCATGACGTTGTTGGAGAAGATCCGGGCCGAGAGCAGCGCGGGCGGCCCGAGCGTGAGGATCTGATAGGTCCACAGATGCCCGTGCTCGACCCCGTCGATCATCTGCGGACTGGCAATCAGACTGACGAGTTCCGGATAGCGGCTCACCAGCCACCACCCGGCGAATGTGCTGACGGCGAGCAGCATCGCGAGCCACAGCGCCGTGACCCGCACGGCCGCTGCCGCAGCCGGCACATCCTCACGCAACATCCGCACCCACCCGGCACGGTCGAAGCGTGCCGGACGATTCACCGCGGTATGCAACTGCGCGCACGTTCGTTCCAGCGCGGCCGCCGGCAGACTCCCCGGCAGCAGCGAGCGCACGGTCGCCAGATGGCGCGCGAGCGTCCGGTAGGCCCCGAGCGTCTGCAGCGCTTGCTCGACGCTCGGGTGTGCGCGCCGGGCGGCCGCCGCGGTATCGGCCGCCAGCCGCTGCCACTGCGGCGCGTGCTGGCGCACCCAAACCGCTGCCTCAGGATCGTTCTGTACGCCCAAGCAACGCCTCCAGCCTCGCCCGCAGCACGCGCTCTTCGGGCGGCGCCCCGGATGCATCAAACTGCGGATCCACCTTGTGCAGCACGGTCAGCGCGAGCGCCGTGCGTTGCGCAGGGGCCAGCGAGTTGAAGCGCTCGAGCAGATCGTGCACGAGCTCGGCGGATTCCGGCGGCAGCGCACTGTGCTGGGCGTGGCGCGCGAGCCGATCGAGCGGTCCGCCGGCCTCCTCCGCCGCGCACACCATCACCGTACCGGCCACGATGTCACCGAGTCGGACGTGCCGCTCGGTCAGCATGCAGGTGATCAGTCCCACGACGTAACACAACGGCAGCGCATCGATCAGCCGAAATATGTTGCGAACCAGCAACGGACCGATGCCCGGCGTCGTGCCCTCCAGCGTCACGATCCGCGCCCCGGCACTGCGCAGGCCAGGCGTGCGGCCCCGGGTCACGATCTCCGCAATCGGCTGATACAAAAGATAAATCAACAGAGCGATGATGACCCCGCCAGTCAGCAGGTGCGCGGCCAGCGGCTTGGGCAGTCCCGGCACCAGCCGCAGCAGCACGACGATGAGCAGAACGGCGAGCGCGCCCAGCAAGCGGATCTGCCAGTCGATGAGGAATGCGTAGCTGCGCATTCCCGGTCCTGCGACCGGTAGCGTCATCTCGACGCCCGTGAGACTCCTGACGGTGAGTACAGCCGCGGCCATCGCCATCCCGTACGATGAAAAGGGTTGCCGGTCAAGGTTCAGCTTAGCTATTCTGCCCAGCGGCGGCAAGAAGCCAGCCCGGCGGCCGCCGACCCGCAACTGCATCGGAGCGATCATGACATACCAGGCATCCTCCGCACCTCAGTCGATTGGCGGCGTACTCGATGAGTGGCTGCGCCTGTTCAGCGCATCGTTCAGCCGCTGCTCGATCCTGGCACTGATTACCATAGCCGCCGGCGCCATCGCGGTGTTCGCCGTGACGCCGACGCTGCCGCCGCTGACCGCTTCGGCGTGGCAGCACGAGATGCTCATGTGGACTTTGATGAACGGACCGCAGAACGCGCTGGCCTCCCTCGCGCTGCTGCTGATCATCATGGTGGTCACTGGCGCGCTGTTCGCCACACAGATCCGTACGATGCAGGGCGGATCACTCGAGACCGGCGCGGCGCTGAACGTCGGGCTGCACCGGTTGCTGCGTCTGATCGCCGGGGTGATCCTGCAGGCCCTGATCATGTTCGCGATCGCCATCCCCATGATCATCATCGGCATCGCTGTCGCGGCGATCTTCCATGCCGACCGCGCCACCCTCACGCACCCGCTGCCCTGGGTGCTCATCGGACTGGCGGGACTGGCGGCAGCCTGCGCGTTCATCTATGTGTCGGTCCGGCTGATGCTGTGGCAGGCCGCCGTGTTCGTTGAAGATGCCGGTGCGGCGGCCGCGCTCGGACGCAGCTGGCGCCTGGTCAGAGGCCACTGGTGGCGCGTCACCGCCATCCTGTTCGTGGCCAACATCGTCATCGGCATCCTCGGCTACATCGTGCCCTGGGCCCTAAGCGCCGCATTCGGACTGTTCTCGCTGCACGCCGCCGCGCAGCCGGAACTCGGATTTCACCTGCGCGTGGCGCAGATGTTGTCGCAGACGACGCATCTGCTGACCCTGCCGCTGAGTTCGGCCGTGTCCCTCGTGATCTTCCGGGACCTGACACTGCGGGTCGAGGGCACCGATCTGGCCGCACGGGCGGAGGCGCTCAGCGCTCCTTAAGCCATGCGGAAGCGGCGGTGGCTGGGGCTGGCGCTCGCGGCGCTCTGGAGCGTCGCGACGACACTGCGTGCCGCCGTGCCGCCTGCGCCTGCGCAGGCCGTTCTCGCGCAGTGCGCAACTCATCGACCGGCGCTCAAGGGATGGCCCGAACTGCACGCGCAGTGTCCCGGACTCGGGCGCGCACTGCAGCAGCTCGGACTGACGGGTCTGCTGCCGCCGAACTGGCGCACGACGCTCCAGTCGGCCAGCCTCGGGGAGCTCGCGGCGCTGGCGCACCACTACGCGGGCTCACCCCGATCGCGCGCACCGAACCCCGCGGTCCTGCAGGACACCGCCCACGCACTCGCCACACCGACGCCTGCGCCGAGCGAGTGGGACCGGATCCGCGCGTGGCTCTCACACTGGAGCGCGCCGCTGACGGCATTCGTGCGCCGGCACCTGCGCGCGTTGCTGCGCGGCCGCAGCCGCGCGCAGCTGTTGCACACGGTGCTGTGGTGCCTCCTTGCGCTGCTCTTCGCTCTCGCGTCGATCGGCATCTACTTTGCGCTGCGCACCGGACTGTTCAAACGCCGCTCGGTCCGCGCCCGCCCACTGCGATCCGGACCCGCGCCATCCGCGCCCGCCCCAGCGCCGCTCCCGGACTGGAGCGGCCTCGGCACCCAACCGTCCCGCATCCTGCGAGTGCTCGTCGACGCACTGGTCGAAGCCGGACGTCTCGAGCGGGAACGGCATCTGACCTGCCGGGAGCTCACGGCGCAAGCGCGCTTCGACACCGGAGCGCAGCGCGAGGAGTTTGCCCAACTCGCGCTGTTGGCCGAGCGGGAACGGTACGGTCCGCCGGCCGTGGCGTGCGTGCCGGACACGGTGCTGCAGCGGATTCCTGCGCTCTACGCCCAGTGCCGCTCGGTCCGTGCCGCCGGCCGCGGGGCCTCCTCGTGAAGGACCGGCTCATCACCGCCGCGCTCGCCGCCGGGGCGCTGCTGCTGTTCTACGCACTGCTGGTGCCGAAGCCGCAGCGCACGACACCCGCGAGCGGCGTGCCGGTGTCCGACAGCGCCCGGCCGGCAGGCTACCTGAGCATCTGGCGCTGGCTCGGCGCAGCGCACGTGCCCCGATTGAGTCTGCGCGAGCGCTACACCGCACTGGCGCGCCTCGCGCCGCATCCGCGCGGCAATGTACTGCTGGTGACTCTGCCACAGCGCGTGCCGATGCAGGTCGATGAGCTGGCGTATCTGCGCCGGTGGGTTGCGCGCGGCAACACGCTGTTCGTGGCGGCGGCGCTCGATGACACCCCGGCGTGGACGCTCGGCGCATACGATCCTCTGGAGTTGAAGAACCTGCGGCGGCTGAGCGGATTGCACTTCGAGCCGGCGGCCCGGGACGCGCCGCTGCGTGCCGCGGTGCGCGCCATGGCTGCGCGCCCTGAGGTGCTCCAGGTGCAGCGCGCGCAGCCGCTGATGCGTGGCGTCGATGCGCTGCGGCCCGTGGACTCGCTCATCGAGCGCCCATGGACCGCACACGCGACGGGCCGCCAGATCCCCCTCGTGCTCGCCACGCTCGCGCCACGCCGAGCGCCGGCGGTGTGGCTCGAGCGGCTCGGCGCCGGGCAGATCATCGTGTCGGCCGTGGCGAGTCCGTTCTCCAACGCCGGACTCGTGCGGCGTGGCAACGCGCGCTTCCTGGCGAACGTGCTCGCCTGGTCGCGCAGTCCCCGCGGAGCCGTCATCTTCGATGACGCGCACCAGGGTCTGACCGCGTTCTACGATGCCGCGGCGTTCTTCGCCGACCCCAGGCTGCACGACACGCTGCTGTGGCTGCTGGCTTTGTGGCTGGTGTTCGTGTTCGGCACGCAGCCGCTGCGCACGAGGCGGGTCCGCTGGCAGGCGATCGACGAAACGGCGTACATTGAAGGCAGTGCGCGTTATCTGGCCGCGGTGGTGCGGCCCGAGGACATCGCGCGCCGGCTGATCGAACGCTTCGTCGCGGAGCTTCGCTCGCGCGTACCGAACCGCGACCCATGGCAATGGCTGCGCTCCGGCAGCGGCGCCGAGGCACGCGACTGGCGCAGACTGGAGCAGCTGCGCGGGCGCACCGAAGCCGGCCAGCGCGTCAATCTGCTGCAGCTGCAATCCCTTTTGGCTCGACTTCGAAGGCAACTGACATGAATGCGCTAGAGGAATTCGCCGGGCAGATCGGGCAGCGACTGGCCGGCACAGTGGTCGGATTGCAGGAGCTCATCGGCGCAGTGGTGATCTGCGTGGTCGCCCGCGGGCACATCCTGGTCGAGGGCCCGCCCGGCCTCGGCAAGACGCTGCTCGGCAAAAGCCTCGCTCGCACGCTCGCCGGACGGTTCAGCCGCATTCAGGGTACCGCCGACCTCATGCCGGCGGACGTCACGGGCGTGCATGTGTTCGATGAGGCGAACCGCAAGTTCACGCTGCGGCCCGGACCGGTGTTCACCGAAGTGCTGCTGATCGACGAGATCAACCGTGCCGGACCGAAGACGCAATCCGCGCTCCTGGAGGCCATGGAGGAGCGCCAGGTCAGCATAGACCGGCAGACCTACCGTCTGCCGGCGGAATTCGTGGTGATCGCCACGCAGAATCCGCACGAGTTCGAGGGTACGTTCCCGCTGCCGGAATCCCAGCTCGACCGGTTCATGATGCGGGTGGACGTCACGTATCCCGCCATGGACGATGAGCGCACGGTGCTCGAGCGATACGGCACGGTGGGCGCCGCGGCCGCGGCGCGGGAGGCCAGCGCAGTCGCGCCGGTCGACGCCGGGCTGCTTGCCGCGGCGCGCGCATGCGCCGACGCCATGCACGTGTCCACCGAGCTGCGCGACTACACGCTCGCGCTGGCGCAGGCCTCGCGCGAACACCCGCAGATCGCGCTCGGGCTCTCTACCCGCGGAGCCCTCGCCCTGCTGCGCGCCGCGCGCGTCGCCGCGGGCCTGCGCGGTGCGGAGTTCGTCACGCCCGATGACCTCAAGCGGGTCGCGCCCTGGGTCATCGCACACCGGCTGACGCTCACGCCCGAGGCGCTGCTCGAAGGCCGTACCGGGCGTGAGCTGGTGCGCACACTGCTCGAGCGGGTGCCGGTGCCGCGCTGATACGCCCAGCACATCCATGAGTCTGCAGCGTAACGCCCTGCTGTTGATTCTGCTGACTGGACTGCTCGGCATTCTCGGCCAATGGGATCCTGCATTCGGGCGGCTGTGGATCCTGCCCGCGGCACTGGTGCTGATCGGGTTGACCTACGAGAGCGTGCGGGTGCGCGGCGAATCGGTCGGACTGCGCCTGCTCGGGCCGGAACGCTGGCCGCTCGGACGCGAACGCACGCTGCAGTTCCTCTTCGTCCAGGAAGGGCGCGCGCTGTTGCGGGTGCAGGCGGCGCTGCAGGCACCGGCGGAGTTCGCCGCCGAGACCCGCATCGCGCCGCTGCGGTTGGCGCGCGGAGAGGCCGTCGCACTCGAGCTGCGCGCCGAACCGCGCCGCCTGGGCCGCTACCGCTGGCCCCTGCCCGCGCTGCGCGTCGCCGGACCGCTGCAGCTGGCGTGGTGGCCGGCGCACCCGCTCGCCGAGTACACCGCGACCGTGATCCCGGATCTGATCGGCCGCCCGGAACGCATCAGCGGCAACGCCGCCGGCGAGGGCACGGCGACGCACTTCGGCGGCGGCAGCTCGGAGATCCTGCAGCTGCGCGAATACCGCCACGGCGACTCTTTGCGCGCCATCGACTGGAAGGCGAGCGCCCGGCGCGGCCAGCTCGTCAGCCGCGAGCTCGCCGAGGAGCGCCGCCTGGAGATCCTGCTCGCGGTGGATTTGGGCCGCGCCTCAGCGCTCGCGGCAGGCCCGATCGACCGGCTGGGCTTGTACGTCAATGTCGCGGCCCGGCTGGCGCAGCGCGCCGCAGAACTCGATGACGCCGTCGGCCTGCTGCTGTTTGCCGAGCGGCCGCTGACGTTGCTGGCGCCAGCGCGGGGTGCGGCGGCCGTCACGCGCATCCGCAGCCTGCTCGCCGGATGCACCGTCCGCCCCGGCCAGGCCAATCCCGCACTGGCCGCTGCCCGCATCCGTGCCGCAGCGCCGCGGCGCCTGCTGGTGGTGCTGCTGACCGATGTGCTCGACACGGCGATCGAGGAGCTGAGCGAGGCGGTGCGGCTGCTCGGACCGAAACACTTCACGCTGATCTGCGGGCTGGAGAATCCCGCGATCGCGGCACTGCCCTCGGCAGTGCCCGCCGATGCGCTCGCGCCCTATCGCGCGCTGGCCGCCGACGAGTACCATCGCACCCTGATGGGCAACGTACGGGCGCTGCGGGCCCTGGGAGCCGCTGCGCTCATCGAGCGCCCCGAGCAGCTCGACCGTGCGGTGCTCGATGCCTATCAACGCTTCCGCCGCGAGCGGCGGGTTTGATCCGTCAGCCGACAGAGGACACTCCATGTTCCGCACGACCCGAAAACTGAACGTCCTGCTCAGTGCCTGTGCGTTCGCCCTGCTGGCGCCGCTGGCGCTGACGGCGGCCCGGGCCGCCACGCCTGCCGGCGGACGCGCCGAGGCCACCGCCTTCATCCATCAGCTGGCCGCCGGCCAGTTTGCCCAGGCCGAGACGCACTTCAACGCGACCATGCGCGCGCACGCCACGCCCGCGAAGCTGCAGAAGCTCTGGCAGTTCATGGAAAAGCACTTCGGGCCCTACGCCAAGACCGTCGGCAGCGACAAGATGAACTTCAAGGGCCACCCCATGGTGATCGTGCACACCATGTTCAAACGGCAGACGGTAGGTCTCGCCGTGTTCTTCGATCACGCGCACCAGATCTCGGGTCTGCGCGTCGTGCCCATCCAGTAGACGCGCCCGGAGCGCCCTGATGCACCTCATCGGCATGCTCGATTCGCCGTACGTACGGCGCGTGGCGATCTCGCTGCAGGCGCTCGGCCTGCCGTACACGCACCGCTCCCTGTCGGTATTCCGCACCTACGAGCAGTTCAAGGCCATCAACCCGGTGGTCAAGGCACCGACGTTCGTATGCGACGATGGCACGATGCTGATGGACTCGACGCTGATCCTGGACTACGCCGAGACTCTGGCGCGCCCGCGCTCGCTGCTGCCGGCGGAACCCGCTGCGCGCGCAGCGGCGCTGCGCGCCGTGGGCCTGGCGCTCGCGGCCTGCGAGAAGACCGTGCAGATCGTGTACGAACGGCAGATGCGCCCGAGCGAGAAGCAATACGAGCCGTGGCTGCAGCGCGTGACCGAGCAGCTGCGGGCCGCCTACGGAGCGCTCGAGGCCGAGACGCCCGCGCTCGGCGCTGCACCGAAGCTCACCGCCGCAACGATCGCCGCGGCGGTGAGCTGGCGTTTCACGCAGGAGAAAGTACCGGCGGCGCTCGAGGCGCAGACCCATCCGCGGCTGCGCGCGCTGTCCGAGTGGGCGGAAGCGCAGCCTGAGTTTCTCGCCGCGCCGTTCGACGACACCACGCTGCACCTGTAAAGGGGGCGCACCGGCGCGCTGCGCCGGTGCGCCGCATCAGGGTCGGTTCAGGCTGCGGCGCTTCTACGCCAGGACTCCAGCGCCTGCATGCGCTCGAGCCACGCCCGCAGGCCGGGGCACTCGCCGATCGGCAACTGGGCGGCCGCCCAGACGCCCAACGGCGCGGCGATCGCCAGATCGGCCAGCGTCAGACGCGTCCCGCTCAGCCACTGCCGCTGCGCGAGGTGCTGATCGAGTACGGCAGCGAGCTCTCGGATCTGCAGTTCGGCGCGCTCGATCACGCCCGGGTCGGGTGCGCCTCGCCCGAGCAGGGACTTGATCACACGCTCGAAATACAGGTCGCGCACGGCCGGAGAGAAATGGTAGGCGCTCCAGAACAGCCAGCGGTTGACGTCGGCCCGCGGCTGCGGCTGCGACGGATACAGCTGCTGCCCCGGCGTGAGCTCGGCGAGGTACTGCATGATGGCGTGCGATTCCCACAGCAGGAACTCTCCATCCTCGAGGACCGGCACGCGGTGGTTGGGATTGAGTCGCAGGAACGGCGGCTGGCGCTGCTCGCCGTTCTTCAGATCGACGACGATGAACTCGACGGGCACGTCGAGTTCGAGGGCGGCCATGACGGCACGGCGGGCATTGAACGCAAGAGGGTGGTGATAGAGACGCATCGGAGCACTCGTTTGGTTTGCAGTAACGGAGCTCAAGGATGCGATCAGACGCTGACAGATTCCGTCAGCAGCCCTCCGGACTCCTCGGGACGCGCTGGCGCAGCTGCGTGCGCCACTGTGACACCAGTTCACGCCGGGGCCGCGGGTAAGGCTCACCCAGCGGCTCGAGCGCCCCGATCCGATCGGCGCGGAAGTGACGGAAATCCCCGCGCAGCTCGCACCAGGCTGCCAGCACGCGCACCCCTTCGAAGAACGCGAGCGCGATCGGCCAGACCTGCCGCTCACTCGTCGCACCGGTGGCGTCCACGTATCGGAACCGCAGTTTGCGCTCCCGGCGGATCGCCTCGCGCAGCGCACCGAGCGGTGTCTCCTCGCCGGCCGCGGATCCTCGGCGCGGCGCCCACAGTCCGGTCTCGCCGATCCGCTCGCGCAGGTCGCGCGGCGAGGCCATCGCGATTTTGGCCAGCGCCGACTCGGTAGCCCGGGCGAGGCCGGCGTCCCCCTGCTCGCGCACCCAGCGCGCTCCGAGCACCAGCGCTTCGAGCTCCTCCTCGCTGAACATCAACGGGGGCAGGAAGAATCCGCTGCGCAACACGTAGCCCAGCCCGGCCCCGCCGTCGATCGGTGCGCCGAGCCCGATGAGCGTCTGCACATCGCGGTAAATGGTGCGCACCGACACCGAGAGCCCCTCGGCGAGCTGCGCGGCCGTGACCGGCCGCCGGTGCGCGCGCAGCGCATCGAGGAGCTCGAACAGCCGTGCGGTGCGGCTCACTCGGCCTTAGGCTCCGTCCGATATCCGCCACGCGTGGCGGCCATGCGTCGCGCCGCGGCACGCAGCACCCACGGGAAGAATCGCTCCAGAAAGACAAACAGCTTGCCGTGCCCCGTGATGATCACTTCGCGCTGCCCGCGCGCGATGGCGTGCAGCATGGTCCGCACCGCCTCACTGCGCGCCATCACCAGCCAGTGCGGAATGGGCTCGGCCGCCTCGGCATGCAGACGGCCCTGGTTGTCGACGCGACGGATGTCGCTCTCGACGAACCCCGGACTGATCAGCGTCACGCGCACGCCTTGCAACGCCAGCTCAGGGGTGATGGCGTTGGCGAGCGCGCGCACGGCGAACTTGCTCATCGCGTAGGGTGAGGTTCCCGGCGAGGCGGTCCACCCGGCCACGCTGCCGAGCAAGACGAGTTGGCCGTGCGCTTCGAGCACCGCCGGCAGCGCAGCCTGCAGCGTGCGCAACACGCCAAACACATTCGTCTCGAATTGCCGCCGATAGTCCTCGAGCGACAACTGCGCGAAGGCGCCGACCACACCGAAGCCGGCGTTGGCGATGACGATGTCGAGTCGGCCCCAGCGCGCGATCGTTTCGGCCACGGCGCGCGACGGATCTTCATCACGAGTAACATCGCAGGCGATGATCAGAGGCTCGGTGCCGCCGGCCGCGAGGATCTGCCCGTGCAGCTGCTCGAGCCGGTCCGTGCGCCGTGCCGCCAGCGCCAGGCGCGCCCCTGCGCGCGACAGTTGCAGCGCCATCTCCTCGCCGATGCCCGAGGACGCCCCGGTGATCAGCACGACTTTGCCGTTGAAGTGTTCTGCGGCGCTCGTGGTCATGGTGCACTCCGTCTCTCGTTCTGGCTGAGGGCCGAGTCCTGCGCCGCCCCCCCGAGGCAGCCTCACCCCGCCGCGCAGGCCGTCCGGCAAGAATATGCGATTGGCGCCACCGGGACACGCCCCCCGCAGCGCTTTCTGTGCGATAGTTATTTTTCTGACGGTGACGGCAGACCGGCGGGCCGCGGCCCCAGGGCCGCCGTGCCCCGGGGATGTTCGGGCACCGGTCTTAAGTCCCGGGCGCGGCGGCCGATTTAATGCCGAATGACGCACGAACGACGCAATCTGTACCGGATCCTCTACGTTCAGCCCGAGGCCCCGCCCGAGGTGATTACGGCGGTATACCGCTGCCTGATGAGCCAGCTGCGCGCCCATCCGGACCTTGGGGGCAATACCGAGGCCGCCGCGCGCATCAACCAGGCCTATCAGGTGCTGCGCGACCCGGCAAAACGTAAAGCCTACGACGCCAGCCGCCGCCGCCCCTTGTCCTCCCGCGAGCGCCCCAGCGACGGCGAGGTGCGGCGGACGGCGGCGAGCACTGCAGACACGTGCCCGTTTTGTGCCGCCCCCGTCCCAGCGCGCATCGAGGCAGACACCCGCTGCCGCCGCTGCGCCAGCCCGCTCGCGCCCGTGGCCCTGGAGCTGACCAAGGGCCGTGAGCCGTTCGGCCGGCGCTCCGCGCCGCGGGTGGAGAAAAACAACCGCGTCACCGTACACGCCGCGCCCGATGCAGCCCCGATCTCGGCAGTGCTGCGCGACCTGTCGGCGACCGGGGTCAGCCTGTACACAGCCGTTGCGCTGCGCACCGGGCGCAATGTGCGCATCGAAGCACTCGGCATCGACATGGTCGCCCATGTCATCAAGACCCAACCGAGCGACAAGGGCTGCTTGGTCCGCGCCGTGCTGCTCACGGCCTTGTTCAACCGCAAATCCGGCGTATTTATGTCCACCAGCGCCTGACGTGCGCGGGCCAGCAGGGACAAAAGCGCGACCGGGATCACGGCTGCGGGCGTCCAAATTTGACGCCCCCGGGGACGTGCGCCTATAAGTTCCGACGGCGGACTAGGAGAGCACGATGCGCGTTCTGGTCGTCGATGACGACAACAACCTCCGCTCGGTCCTGCGGGCCGCAATGGAGCACAGGGGCTGTGACGTCGAGGAAGCCGGTGACGGCGCCGAGGCGCTGCGTCGCATTTCAGCGGACCATTATGACGCTGCGGTCGTCGACTACCAGCTCCCGCCGCCCGATGGGCTCGAGATCCTGCGACAGCTGCGAACGGCGCAGCCGCGCTGCGTGCGCGTACTGATGTCAGGCGCTCTGGATCTTCCGGTCGTCATGGGCGCAGTCAACCGCGGCGAAGTCTCCCGTCTGGTCGCCAAACCGTTTCGTCTCGAGGCGCTGTTCAACGCGCTGGAGGAAGCCCTGGCAGAGCGCGGCCGGCTCGAGCAGATCTACGGACGCGCCCAACAGGATGTGTTGGAGCAGCAGCGCCGCGAACTCGACGCATGCCTCGGCAGCTGCATGCTGCAGCTCGCCGTACAACCGCTCATCGAGGCCGGCAGCGGCACCTTGCACGGCTACGAGGCACTGCTGCGCAGCCGCCACCCCACACTCAACACGCCGCTGCGGGTGCTGGCGGCGGCCGAGACACACGACATGCTCGGCCCGCTCGCCGACTGGATCGCGCTCGCCGCCGCGGACTGGCTGAACAAGCTGCCGCAGGGGCTGCTGTTATTCATCAACGCCCACCCGCGCGAACTGGCGGATCTGGCCGCCGTGAAGCGCCGCTTCGAGCCGCTGCGCGCCGCCGCGAATCGGCTGGTAATCGAGATCACCGAGCGCAGCAACCTGCTGGAGGAGACCAACTGGCGGACCGCCATACTCTGGCTCTCGCAGACTGGCTTTCGCATTGCGATCGACGATCTGGGTTCCGGGTACAATTCGCTTGCCGTGTTGGCGGAGCTGCAGCCGGCGTTCCTGAAAGTCGACATGAGCATCGTGCGCAACATCGACCGCGAGGAGCGCAAACAACGCCTGGTCGAGCTGCTCACCCGCTTCGCGCAGGCCACCGGCAGCCGCGTGGTGCTCGAGGGCATCGAGACGGAGGCTGAAGCCACGACCGCTCGCCGGCTCGGCGTCGATCTGCTGCAGGGTTATCTTTTCGGGCGGCCGGCGCTCAGCGTCTAGCCGCTCAGGCCGCCGGCGCATCGCCGGGCGGCACCAATGCCGCGCGCAGCTCGTGCAGCCGCGGCGGCTTGGTCAGCACCCGATCCACGTGCGGAGGAATCTCTCCCTCCTCCACCAGCCGGCGCCCCCAGCCTGTCAGAAGCAGGACGAGCGTCTGCGCACGGGCACTCTTGACGGCCGCAGCCACCTGACGGCCATCGACCTGCGGCATGCCCAGGTCCGTGATGACGACTTCGTAGGGTTGGCCCGCACTCAACGCGCGGCGGAACGCGTCTATGCCTGCCTGCCCTCCGTCGGCGATCGTGACGGCATGGCCGTCAGCGCTCAGCGTCTCTCGTGTCGACTGCATCACGATCGGATCGTCATCGACGAGCAGAATGCGTCGGGGCGGAACGACCTCGACGGGACGGATCCCGGTCACACTGCCGGCGTCGTCGCGCATCACCGGGAAACTGAGCGTCACGCAGGTTCCTTCGCCGGGGACACTCGCGACTTCAATCTCACCACCGTGCCGCTGCATGGCGCCGTAGACCATCGGCAGTCCGAGGCCGGTGCCACGCTCACCCTTGGTCGTATAGAACGGCTCGAGACAACGGCTGCGGGTCTCTTCGTCCATGCCCACCCCCGAGTCGGTCACCGCCAGCTGCACGTAGCCTCGCGCGCCGCCGCTCGCTGCGACCGGCGTCAGCAGGCGCGTCTGCAATTGCAAGCGGCCGCCTTGCGGCATCGCATCGACGGCATTGAACACCAGGTTGGTGAGCGCATCGCGCAGCTCGCTGGCGACGCCAGGCACGCGCGGCAGCTCCGGCTGCAGTTCGGTCTGCAACTCAATCACGACGCCGCGCTGCTGCGGCATGTCGCTCCAGCGCGCACGGGTCAGGTCGAGCACGTCGGCGACGAGCTGATTCAGGTCGACTGGCGTGAGCCGCTGTTGCGGCTCACGCACGCGGTAGAACTCACGCATGCGCGCCACCGTATGCGCTACCTGCTCGACCGCGCGCTGAATCACCTGCAGGGACTTGCGGGCCCGGGACGGCACCTCGCGGTCCTCGAGCAGCATGTCCGTATACAGCATGATGGGCGAGATCGCATTGTTAATGTCGTGCGCGATGCCGCTCGCCATCGTGCCGAGCGCAAGCAGCCGCTCCTGCTGCAGCACCGCCTGCTGCGTCTGACGCAGATCGTCGTAGGCGCGCTGCAGCGCCTCGTGCAGTTGCGTCTGCTGCGCCGCGAGCGCGACGTGCTCGGCGAGCTGCCGCAGAAACTCACACTCCCCGCTCGAGAAGCTGCGCGGCTCACGCCGCGCGGCGAGCAGCACGCCGAAAACCTGGCTCTCGAAGCGCAGCGGCGCCGCCACCAGCGATCCGAGGCCACCGGCGGCCAGGCGGCGCGGGAACACCGCATCGAGCGTCGCCAGATCCGGCTCATACACCAGCTCGCCCTGCACGCAGCGCGACAGGCCGTTCTGGCCGATATCGATGCTGGCATTCTCGCCGAGCGCCAATTCGAGCGCGAGCGCTCCACTTCGCACCCCGACACGCGCGACGATCAGGCGGTGCGCGGCGCCGTCGTAGCGGCTGATCGAGCAGAAATCGAGCGCCAGGTGCGCCTCGAGGGTGCGGATGACGACCTGGAAGATGCTGTGCACGTCCTGGCGCTCGCCCATGGCCCGCGTGATGCTGCCGAGCAGGCTGAGCCGCGCGAGCTGCGCTTCGAGCTTCAGGCGCGCCTCCTTGCGTTCGGTCACGTCGTTGGCGGCGCCGAACCACTCGATCACGCGGTCCGCGCCGTCCTTAAGCGGCACGGCCCGCGACACCACCCACCCGACACTGCCATCGCTTCGCCGGACGCGATGCTCGAGCTCCAGCACCCCGCCCGTGCGCAGTGCCTCGGCGACGGCAGCACGCACCCGCTCGCGGTCCTCGGGATGGATGAAACGTTCGAGCCAGTCCGTGGTCGCCACCGGCGGCGCGCCGCCGTCGCGGTCCGGACGCTGTGCGCGCAGCTCGCTCCAGTCCGGTGCAATCTGGTACACGACATCCGAGGTCGTACTGACGAACGCGCGCAGCCGCCGCTCGCTGGCCTGCACGGATGCGTTGGCGCGGGCCAGCTCGTCGGTGCGCTGGATGACACGATTTTCGAGTTCGGCGTTCAGCTGGCGCACCGCAATCTCGGCGCGGCGGCGCCCGGCGAAGTCCCGCCGCAGCGCCCAGAGCGCCAGAGCGGTGATGACGAAGGCCAGTGCACCGCCCCCCGCGACGGTCTGCTCGGTCAGGTGCGCACGCTGCGCGGCGGTCGCCTCGCGGCCGGCCAGCAACGTGCGCTCGGTGGTGCGCATCCGGCCGATGATCCGGTCGATCTGCTCGGCGGCCGAGCGATGCGCTCGCGCCAGCACCTGCTGGCGCTGCGCGGCGCGAAACCCCTGCTCGCGCCGCAGCGCGAGCAGGTCGCTCAGGCCGGCAATGCGGGCGGCGAGCAGCGGCGCGAGCCGTAGCAGGCGGCGCTGTTCGAGCGGGTTATCGGCGGTCTGGCGCTTCAGCTGCCCGTAGCCGCTCTCGATGGAATTTGCGGCGTCCCGGTAGTCGTGCAGATCGGCCGGGCTCTGGGTGATGATGAAGTCGCGTTCGTCGGACTCGGCCGTCTCGATGCCATCCTGCAGCTCGCGCAGATCAGCGAGCACCGTGACGGTGTGCGTGACCCAAGCGGCATCGCGCCGCAGGCGCTGCAGGCTGAGCACGGAGACGACCCCGATCAGCACCACGCAGGCCAAAGCACAAGCGAAGGCCAGCTGCGTCTTGCGTTCCGTCGTCCAACGCATCGGCACCTGCACTCCGTTCAATCGCGAAGATCACACGGGCGTCCCCGCAAGGTACGCCGTTGATGGTCGCGGCCGGGTGTCGCGACGCGAATCCTTCGCTCAGCGGGGACGGCGCAGCGACGCAGCGCACCGCGCCCCGGCACCATGCGAACCCGCGCACAGGTTGTCCACGCCCCCTCCCTCATGTGGGCTTACCTTACGCCCCCGACCGGCGACGCGCCAGCCGTGGCCGCGCGGCCGGTATTCAGGCGGTGCACGCCGCCGGGGACTCGCTGCCGGCTCGCTCAGGCGAGGTGCAGGCGATCGGTCACGGTCGCATTCGCGTCGTGCTCGATTTCGGCAAACGCGGAGTGGTTGTGGATGGACTCGAAGTTCTCCGCCGTCACGCGGTAGCGCGTGATCCGCTCCTCGGCGTTCAAACGCACCGCGATGTCGCGCACGAGGTCCTCGGCGAATTTCGGATTCTCGTATGCACGCTCGGTGACGAATTTTTCATCCGGCCGCTTCAGTAAACCGAACACTTCGCAGGAAGCCTCTTCCTCGGCGATGCGCACCAGTTCCTCGATCGTCATCGGCGCGTTCAGCTGCGCCTCGATGGTCACGTGCGAGCGCTGGTTGTGCGCACCGTATTCGGAAATCTCCTTCGAACAGGGGCACAGACTCGTCACCGGAACGCACACCTGCAGCGTCGCTCGCGTTCCGCCGTGCGGGTCGTGCACGGCGCGCATCAGAATTTCATGATCGAGCAAACTCTCCACGCCCGAGACCGGTGCGGCTTTGCGGATGAAGAACGTGCAGGCCACGGCGATCTCGCCACGGTCGGCCCCGAGCCGCGCGAGCATCCGCTGCAGCAGCGCCAGCAGCGCCGGCAGATCGAGCGCGACCGGATTGGCCTCGATGATCTCGACGAAACGGGACATGTGGGTCCCCTTCACCTCGCCCGGGAGCCCGACGGACATGTCCAGCCGGGCCACCGTGGATTGCTCGCCGCCGTCTGCCTGGCGTACCCGCAGCAGGGTCCGCAAGCCTTTCACACCCACCCGGTTGATGCGGATGTTGCGGGTGTCGGGGCTGGCTTGAACATCGGCGAGAACAGAACGGGCGGCAGCATTCATGGAGCGTCCTCGTACACGTATTTGTCCTGGACAAACGTAGTTTTCACTGCAACAATAGGCCGTAATTTGAGATCTGTCAATTTTTGTCCAGGACATTTGTGCCAACGAATGAGCTGCCCGATGCGTCGATCAGCGCGGTGGAACGCGAGACGGGGCTGTCCAAGGACACCCTGCGGGTCTGGGAGCGTCGCTACGGGTTTCCGCTCCCGCGGCGCGATGCGCACGGCGAGCGCCTCTACCCGCAAGACCAGGTACACAAGCTGCGACTGATCAGTCGCCTGCTCGACCGCGGGCTGCGTCCAGGCCAGTTGGTCGGCGCGCCGCTCGAAGCGCTGCTCGCGCGGGCATCGGACGAGGGCGGGATGCCCCCCCGGGGCACCCGATCCGAAGACGGCGAGCGGCTCGACACGACGCTGCGGCTCCTGGCGGCCTATGACGAAGCCGGGCTGCGCTCGCATCTGTCCCTGGCATTACAGCGGCTCGGACTCCAGCGTTTCGTCATCGATTTCGCGGCGCCGATGAATCTCAAGGTCGGCGAAGCCTGGTCGCTCGGCCAGCTCTCGATCAGCCAGGAGCACCTCTACACCGAGCAGATGCAGCACCAGCTGCGCCAGGGCATCGGGGCCATCTACCCCGGGGTGCGCGGGCCCCGCGTGATGCTGACGACGCTGCCGGGCGAGGAGCATCAGCTGGGGCTGCTGATGGCCCAGGCGTGTCTGGCGGTCGAAGGCATACGCTGCGTCTCCCTAGGCGTGCAGATCCCCGCCTGGGACATCAGCGAGGCGGCGCGACTGCAGGGGGTCGAGGTGGTCGGCCTGTCTTTCAGCGAGGCGCTGCGGCAGAGGGCCGCACTCGAGATGCTCACAGACCTGCGGGACCGGCTGCCGGAACGGATCGAAATCTGGGCCGGTGGCGCACTCTGGGCCCGGCTGCGCCGCCGCCTCCCGGGCGTGCGATTCATCACCCGCCTCGAGCAGCTGCCGCGGGTGATCGCCGAGTACCGGGCCGAACACGAAATTCCCGCCGCGAACGCGGGGTGAGCCGGATGTTCCAGGACTTCGCCCACGTCTGGACGCCCGTCGCGTTCAGCTCGCGGCTGCCGCGCGCCCGCCCCCTGCGCGTCGTGGTGGCGGGCACTGCGCTCGTGCTGTTTCGGGATGCGCTCGGGGCGCCCGCGGCCCTGCTCGACCGCTGTCCGCACCGGGGCGTGGCGCTCTCACTGGGTACCGTGGTCGGCGGCTGCCTGCAGTGCCCGTTTCACGGCTGGCGTTTCGCGCGCTCCGGACAGTGCGTCGAGGTTCCCTGGAATCCAGACGTGCGCCGCGAGCGCCTCGCCGCCCTCGCCGTGCCTGCTGTCGAGCTCGCAGGCCAGATCTGGATCCACACCTCGACGGGCGATCCGCCACCGCAGCCCCCGTCCGTGCATGAGGCACTGCTCGGCACCCGCACCCGGATCAGCGGCATCGAGATGACCTGGAACACGCACTGGACCCGTGCGATGGAGAACATGCTCGATTGGCCGCACCTGCCTTTCGTTCATCGGCGCAGCATCGGCAAGGACCTCGTGGCGCTGCTCGGGGAGCGTCTCGAAACGCTGATCGAGGCGCAGGAGTGGGGCTGGCGTGTTCGCACGGCGCTGCACGGGCAGGTGCGCCCCGGCATGCTCGACTTTCGCCGGCCCAACCAGATGAATTTGCACATTCCCGTGCCCGGCCGCGAGCTGACGCTGGCGGTGGCTTGCATTCCGGTGGCTGAACGGCGCACCACACTCCTGCTCAGCGCGGCACGCAATTTCGCGCGCTCCCCACTGCTCGATGGGCTGTTCAATCGGGCCAACCGGCGCATCGCCGGGGAGGACCGCGCCATCGTCGAATCGTCCGAGCCGCCGGAGATCCCGCCGGCGCAGGCCGACCGTTCCGTCCCCACCGACCGCGCGACGCTGCGCTTTCGTCACTACTACTTCAGCGCACTGAAGGGCAGCACGTGCGCCGCACCGCCCACGTGAGCCGGCGCAGTGCCGTGCGTCCCTAGCGCTTCAGCGCGCGAGCCAACGCCTCGGCCATCACGCCATTGCCGCCGGGCTCGGCGGCGCGAGCCGCGGGTGCACGCGGTGCGGATCGCGAGTTGCCGCGGTTCCGATCCGCTCCCTCGCTCGGGCGCGGCGCACCTCCGGTGCGCTCGCGCGACGGGGCCTCATCGAGCCGCATGGTGAGCGCGACGCGCCGGCGCTGCAGGTCGACCTCGAGCACTTTGACCTTGACCACGTCGCCCGCTTTGACGAGCTCGCGCGGGTCCTTCACGAACCGGTGCGACATCATCGAGATGTGCACCAGACCGTCCTGGTGCACACCGATGTCGACGAATGCGCCGAAGTTGGTGACGTTGGTCACCACGCCTTCGAGCAACATGCCGGGCGTGAGATCCTTCAGATCCTCCACGCCCTCGTGGAATACCGCGGTCTTGAATTCCGGACGCGGATCGCGGCCGGGCTTCTCGAGCTCGCGCAGGATGTCGCGCACCGTCGGCAGACCGAAGCGCTCATCGGTATACCGGTTGGCATCGAGCTGCTTCAGCGCGCCGGCGTCGCCCATCATCTGGGCGAGCGGCTTGCCGACATCCCGGAGAATGCGCTCGACGAGCGGATAGGCCTCCGGGTGCACCGAGGAGCGGTCAAGCGGGTTCGAGCCGTCATTGACGCGCAGGAATCCCGCAGCCTGTTCGAACGTCTTTGCGCCCAAACGCGGCACGGCGAGCAGCGCTTCGCGGCTGGCGAACGCCCCGTGCTCGTTGCGGTGGCGCACGATGGACTCGGCCAGCGTCGCCGAAAGGCCCGAGATGCGCGCCAGAAGCGCCGGGGAGGCGGTGTTGACGTCGACGCCGACGGCGTTGACGCAGTCCTCGACCACCGCGTCGAGGGAGCGGGCGAGCTTGCTCTGGTTGACATCGTGCTGGTACTGACCGACGCCGATCGATTTCGGATCGATTTTCACCAGCTCGGCGAGCGGGTCCTGCAGGCGACGCGCAATCGACACCGCACCGCGCAGGCTGACGTCGAGCTCCGGCAGCTCGCGTGATGCGAGCTCGGATGCCGAGTACACCGAAGCCCCGGCCTCGGAGACGACGATCTTGGTGAGCTTCAGGTCGGGAAAACGCTTGATCAGGTCGGCGGCCAGCCGGTCCGTCTCGCGGGACGCCGTTCCGTTGCCGATGCTGATCAGATCGACCGAATGCTTGCGACAGAGCGCCGCGAGCACCTGCAGCGTCGTCTCCCAGTCATTGCGCGGCACGTGCGGGTAGACCGTGGCGGTATCGAGCACCTTGCCGGTACGGTCCACGACCGCGACCTTCACCCCGGTGCGCAGTCCCGGATCGAGTCCCATCGTCGCGCGTGGACCGGCCGGTGCGGCGAGCAGCAGGTCGTGCAGATTGCGCGCGAACACCGAGATCGCCTCGGTTTCGGCGCTTTCGCGCAGCTCGGCGAACAGCTCGCCCTCGAGCTGCCAGGCCAGCTTCACCTGCCAGCACCAGCGCACCGTCTGGGCGAGCCACGCATCGGCCGGGCGCCCCTGATCGGCAATCGCGAAGCGGGCGGCGATTTTGCGCTCACAGGAGGTGACCTCGGCGGCGGGTGCGGGCGCGCCCTCCGTCTCAAGCTGCTCGGGCAGCTTCAGAACGACCTGCAGCACCTGCTCCTTGCGCCCGCGAAACAGCGCGAGCGCCCGATGCGAAGGAATCGCCTTGAACGGCTCGCGATAGTCGAAGTAGTCGCGAAACTTCGCGCCCGCCTCCTCCTTGCCCGGCTCGAGCTTCGCGACCACCCAGCCCGTCTCGCGCAGGTGCTCGCGCAGCGCGCCGACCAGCGCCGCATCCTCCGCGAAGCGTTCCATCAACACCTGGCGGGCGCCCTCCAGCGCCGCCTTGGCGTCCGGAGCACCCGGGTTCTCGCCCTGTTCGGTGCTGAACGGCTCGCGCAGGTACTTGGCTGCCTCGCGCTGCGGATCGAGTCGCGGATCCTCGAGCAGCGCGGCGGCGAGTACGTCCAGGCCCGCCTCGCGCGCGATCTGCGCCTTGGTGCGCCGCTTGGGCTTGTAGGGCAGATACAAATCCTCGAGCCGCTGCTTGGTGTCGGCAGCCTCGAGGTTCGCGCGCAGCTCGGGCGTCAATTTGCCCTGCTCCTCGATGCTCTTCAGCACGACCGCGCGCCGCTCCTCGAGCTCGCGCAGATAAACCAGGCGCTCCTGCAACGTGCGCAGCTGAGCATCGTCGAGGCCCCCGG
>Ga0315298_1003231_pt1 | contig 26336 bp, 23 predicted proteins | sample WHS_1_MG_FD_203077 | JGI IMG/M metagenome (GOLD analysis project Ga0315298, IMG submission 203077) | Extremophilic microbial mat communities from Washburn Hot Springs, YNP, Wyoming, USA - WHS_1_MG | ecosystem: Environmental > Aquatic > Thermal springs > Hot (42-90C) | place: USA: Wyoming... | reverse complement strand
TACAAAATCTCTCCATTCCCCTGACTTAAATGACCTGACTTACGAAGGGATTGCGACATTCTCTTCCATCTCCTTTATGCATTCTTGTAGGGGAAAGACTTAAATGACCTGACTTACGAAGGGATTGCGACGAGAGGGAAAGTGGCCCCTCCACAATCCTCCCCACTCGTGACTTAAATGACCTGACTTACGAAGGGATTGCGACCCTGCCGCCAAAGGCGGAGTTAAAAGTCGAAAGTTAAAAGTTGAAAGTTAAAAAGGAAGGGGGTAATTTTAGATGAAAGATTTCCGAGAATTAAAAGTGTGGCAAAGAGGAATAGAATTATTTGAAAAGGTAGTTAATGATTCAGAGTCTTTTCCCAAGACTGAAGTTGCTCGAATTATTATTAATCAGGTTTTAAGAAGTGTTTCATCCATCACTGCAAATATTGCTGAGGGGTATGGAAGGAGAAAGGGTAAGGAATTTGAGCATTATTTGTATATCTCAAGAGGTTCCACTAATGAAACGATAGACTGGTACGAAAAAATAAGACGGTTAGGTTATATCAATGATGATATTTTCAAAAAAAGGGAAAAAACTTGTCAAGAGATTAGAGCTATGCTAAGCAAAATGATTTCATCACTATAACCTTTCTCCCCACCTCACTTTCTACTTTCATCTTTCACTCAGCTCTGCTGGCTGACTTACGAAGGGATTGCGACCTGCCGCCAAAGGCGGAGTTAAAAGTCGAAAGTTAAAAGTTAAAAAGGAAGAGGGTAATTTAATATGAAATAATTTATTAACTTTTTGAAATGATTACATAAAATCGCTACTACGATATCAACGAAATATTGGTTGCTTTAAAATTTTTAGCAGGTATAATTTTATTTTTATTTAAGTTAATCTTTTAATAGCAAGAGGTGCATTTTTTATAACGAATCATCCTGAGTATTATGAAGGCTATTATGAAGGCAATTACCACTTACGGTCAGTTTGTTAAGTTTTCTCATACAATTTTCGCCCTCCCCTTTGTATTATCTACTTTAGTTATTCTCAGTCAGGAGATTGAACTTAAAGTTATGGAGGTAATATTGGTAATTGCTGCTATGGCTACTGCCCGTTCCGCTGCAATGGGTATAAATCGGATAATCGACCGGAAGATTGACGCCCAAAATCCCCGGACTAAAAATCGTGAACTTATTACCGGAAAGCTTACCCTCCGAGAAGCGTGGGGTTTTGTTCTAATAAATTCCGCTCTTTTTTGTTTAATTGCCTCTACCTTTAACTGGATTACTACTATCGCTGCCCCGTTTATTCTTATCCTTTTTTTTATTTACCCTTTTTTGAAGCGGTTTACCTGGCTTTCGCATCTGTTACTCGGATTTGTGGATGGACTTGCACCTACTGCTACCTGGATTGCCTTGACGGGAACAGTTAAAATGCCTGCAATCTTTCTAAGCTTAGCAATGATGTTCTGGATCGCCGGTTTTGACATTCTCTATGCTTTATTAGATATTGAGTTTGACCGAAAAGAAAAACTTTTTTCTGTTCCCGCTTGTTTTGGAGTTAAAATAGCATTAGTAATTTCCGCCGTTTTTCACGGATTAACCTTGATTTTCTTAGCCCTTGCTTTTAATGGGTTAATATACTTTCTTGGTCTTTTTATTTTACTTATCGCTCTGATTTATGAACATATTATTATTAAGCCTGACGACCTTTCGCGGATAAATACTGCTTTTTTTAATGTTAATGGTTTAATTTCTATCGGTTACTTTATTTTTACCTGGCTCCAAGTAACAATTAAATAGACCAATGAGAAAAATATTCTTTTTAGCAGCAATTGAAGAGGAGTTTAAATTTTTAAAGCCCTACTTAGAGTATTCAAACAGAATCGAATGGGAATTTATCCCTTTGGGTATTGGAATTATTGAGCCTATTATTAATTTAGGTAAACATCCGGAGGTGTTAACCGGAGAAAGGGTTATTTTTTTAGGGACTGCTGGAATTGGAGGAAAAAGTTTTATTCCGGGGGAAATCTATCAGGGGTTATTATTTCGCTGGTCAAGCATTGGGTTAGCAATGAAAAAAGGCTTTCTTCCGGGATTGATTTATCCGGATATTGAAGCCCGGAAATTAACCGAAGGATTGCCGGAGGCAATAATTATCTCTCCGCCGGAAATTACTGCGGATGAGGAGATTGCCCGGATTTTAGAAAAGGATAACGGTTTTTTTCTGGAAAACCTGGAGGCTTATGCCACCGCTAAATGGTTTAAAACTCAAAATAAGTTAATTTCAGCAGTGTTAAGCATAACTAATGCAGTGGGAAAAGAAAGCCATTCTCAATACCTAAGAAACCGGGAACTGGCTTGGTTAAAACTGGCGGAAACAGTTCAAAAAATTATCCTGACTCCCGAAATCAAAGAGTAACTATGACTACCACAAATTTGTTGCCCTTAATTTTTTATCACAGTGCCGATTCAGATGATGCCTTTATGTATTGGGCGTTGAAGAAGGGGATTATTAATTCTGCACCTTTTACTATTGATATCCGCACTGGTAATACCGAGGACCTTAACCAATTAGCTCTCCGTGGTAAAGCAGATATTTGCGCTTTATCTATTTATACCTATGGATTCATTGCGGATCAGTACATTCTTTGTTCTCACAGCGGTTCAATGGGGAGAAATTATGGTCCAGTAATTGTAGCGAAAAAACCTTATCCGATAGATAAACTCCCAAGCCTGTTAGTTGCAACTCCGGGAGAAAAGACCACCGCTCATTGCCTTTTAAAGATGTTTTCCCCTTTAACCAAAACCAAGGTTATCCCCATTGTGCCTTTTGAAAAAATTATTAAGGCAATCGATGAAGGTGAGGTAGATGCGGGGCTTCTTATCCACGAGGGTTTGCTCCTTTATTCTGCATACGGACTCCATTTAGTGGCGGATTTGGGTAAATGGTGGTTTCAAAAAACCTCGCTTCCTCTGCCATTAGGAGGAACGGTTATTAAAAAATCATTGGGGAAAGAAGTAGTTGCCTTTCTTTCTTCCTGTTTAAAAAAGTCCATTAAGTATGCTCTTGAACATCGAGAGGAAGTGTTGTACAAAATTATTCAAGAAGACCCAAGAATGATAGAAGGCCTCCATAACTCCCGACTTATTGATAATTATCTATCTCTTTATGCCAATGAAGATGCGCTTGATTACGGAGAAGAAGGGAAAAAAGCGATTCAAACTTTTTTTAATCTGGCTTATAATGCTGGCTTGCTTCCCCAGCCAGTAGAAGTTGAATTTATCTCTTAATCATTTTTTAGCGATGCGAAATAGCCATTTCTGGGAATCGATTGAGAAAAAAATTAATGAAGTACATCCAATCTCCCGTGAAGAAGCTATTTGTCTTATGGAGGAAAAGGATATTTTTTTGCTCGGCGAATTAGCCAACCGGATAAGGGAAAAAAAGAATAAAAACTTTACTTATTACAATATTAACGCCCATCTAAATCCCTCTAATATCTGTGTGAATAGTTGTCGTTTTTGTGCTTTTTCGCGAAAATGGGGTGCCCCTGATGCCTATGATTTAACCTTAGAAGAAGTAATTGATAAAGTTAAAGGAATAGTTACTGAACGGACTACTGAACTCCATATTGTGGGAGGAGCTCATCCTTATCATAAACTTGATTTTTATACCCGGATGCTCTCCCGGATTAAACAGCTTTATCCCAAAATTTATCTTAAAGCATTTACTGCCACCGAAGTTTATCAAATGGCTAAAATATCTGGGGTTGAAGTTGAAGCTGCTTTAAAGGAACTGAAGTCTTCTGGATTGGACTGTATGCCGGGAGGAGGAGCAGAAATCTTTTCTTCCCGGGTAAGAGCAAAAATCTGTCCGCAGAAAATATCAGCTGAACAGTGGTTAGAGATTCATCGAATTGCCCATTTCCTGGGAATAAAAACCAATGCTACTATGCTTTACGGGCATATTGAAACACCAGAAGAAAGAGTAGACCATTTATTAGCTTTACGCCAGCTTCAACAAGAGACCGGGGGATTTCAGGCATTCATTCCCCTCCCCTATCATCCCCAAAATACCTCCCTGGGTGGGAGAAATACCAGCGGGTTTCTGGACCTTAAAGTCCATGCGGTAAGCCGAATAATTTTGGATAATTTTGACCATATCAAGGGTTATTGGGTAATGACCGGTATTGAGATGGCACAAGTGTTACAATCCTTTGGGGTTGATGATTTAGATGGGACGGTAACCGAAGAAAAAATTACCCATGCGGCAGGAGCAAAAACCCCTTCCCATCTGAGCGAAGATTGGATACGACAATTAATTTCTTCCGCCGGGAGGATTCCGGTAGAAAGAGATTCACTTTATAATCTCATAAGACAATGATTTCTGAAAGAAACCAGATAATTAAAATTTTGAATAAAGCGGAAAACGGAAGAAGGATTTTACCGGAAGAGGCAGTTGTTCTTTTTCATTTCGATGACCTTCTTTTGTTGGGAAGGGTTGCTAATACTATTGCGCGGGGTAAAAATGGTAAGGTAGTATCTTATATTGTTGACCGAAATATAAATTATACCAACATCTGTATCGGCAATTGCCATTTTTGTGCCTTTAGTCGAAAACCAGATGCTCCTGATGCCTATCTTTTAACCTACGAGCAGATTGAACAGAAAGTTACCGAACTGGTCAATCAGGGAGGAACCCAGGTGCTTTTTCAGGGAGGCCTCCATCCCACCTTGCCTTTATCCTGGTATACCGAACTTATCGCCCAGATGAAAAAAAAGTTTCCAAAAGTAGTATGGCATGCGTTTTCACCTCCGGAAATTCTTCATTTAAGTCGAGTTTCGGGTTTAAGTGTTAGAGAAGTAATTAAGAAACTTAAAGAGGCAGGCTGGGAATCGATGCCCGGAGGTGGAGCAGAAATATTGTCCGAAACTATAAGAGTGAAAATGGGAAAAACCAAAATAACCACCCAGGAATGGCTGGATATTATGGAACTTTGCCACCAGGAGGAAATTGGCACAACTGCCACTATGATGTTTGGTCATATAGAAAGCATAGCCGATCGAGTTGAACACCTCCACCATATTCGTTCGCTTCAGGATCGCACCGGTGGTTTCCGCGCATTTATTCCCTGGATTTTTCAACCAGGGAATAACCCCTTAGGCAAAAAAATTTCTTATAAGGCCTCTGCGTTTGAATATCTTAAGACCCTTGCTATTTCACGCATTTTTCTGGATAATATCCGCAACATTCAGGGTTCCTGGGTTACGATAGGGAAAAAGATTGGGCAATTATCACTATTTTTCGGAGCTAATGATTTGGGTTCTACCATGCTGGAGGAGAATGTAGTAGCTGCGGCTGGTTGTATTAACCAAATCGATGAAAAGGAGATGATCTATCTTATTCAAGAAGCAGGGTTTATTCCCCAAAAACGAGATACTTTTTATTCTTATCAGAAAGACACCAATGTTAATTGATGCCCATACCCATATTTTTTCACCGGAAATGCAAAATCAACGGCAAGAGCTTATCTTGCGGGATAAAAGCTTTCAGCTCCTTTATCAAAATGAAAAAGCTAAGTTAGTAAGCGCGGAAAGCGTAATTGCTATGCTTGATGACCGCGGCATTGACCGGGCAGTGGTTTTTGGATTTCCCTGGCAGGAGGTAGAACTTTGCCAGCGGGGTAATGATTATGTGCTGGAAAGCATAAGCCGTTTCCCCGATCGGCTTATTGGATTTATCACTCTCCCCTGGCAGGGGACGGATGAAGTCCTTCAGGAATGTGAGCGGGGGATAAAGTTCGGCGCCAGAGGAGTAGGAGAATTAGCCCTTTATCATCAAACCCTAAACCAGGATATTTTCCAGGTGATAGAACCAATTGCCAGATTTCTCGAATCGAAAAGTATCCCCCTTTTACTCCATATTAATGAACCAGTAGGTCATTCCTATCCGGGGAAAGTAGCGATCGATTTTAAGGCACTTCAGGAATTCATCCGCACTCATCCGGAGTTACCTCTGGTTCTTGCTCATTGGGGTGGAGGATTCTTTTTCTTTGAACTTATGCCGGAGATAAAAACAATAACTAAGAATGTTTTTTATGATACTGCTGCTTCTCCCCTTTTATATCATCATCAAATTTACGAGGTAGCATTAAAAATTATCGGAGAAGAGCGAATCTTGTTCGGGAGCGACTTTCCTCTTCTTACTCCCAGAAAATATTTTAAAGAAATGAATATGGTAGTTAACTCCGAAGAAGCTCTAAAAAAAATCAAAGGAGAAAATGCCCGACGAATTTTAGGGTTATAAATTAGCTATGAAAAAATGGGTAATCTTGATTTTAATTTTTTTCGGGTTAATCCTGTTAGGAGGGATGGGCTATCACTACTGGCAAGATTCTCCCCGATATTCTCTTTATCAGATGGCAAAGGCAATAAAAAATAATGAGCCCGAGAAGTTTTTATTTTACGTGGACTTAGATCAAGTAGTAGCAAGTACTATTGAGGAATTAAAAGGTGACTTTTTTCCGGATAAAAAGGAGAAAGGAGAAGACAAAGAGGATCATCTCGAAAATAAGATTAATAAAAAGCTTAAAAAATTTATAACCCAGTTTCCTCAAATTCTTAAACCTGCTCTCGAGCAAAAAATAACTCGGGAAATCAGGGAGATGGAGAACCGGGATAAGATTTACCCTTTAGCTTTTGCTCTTCTTTCCCGGATTAAAAAGAAAGGAAATGAGTGTGAGGTTAAAGTAAAAGTTCCTCATAAAAAGACCTACCAATTTACCATGAAAAAAGGAGAGGAAGGAGTATGGAAGGTAGTTAAAATTGACCTGAACTTTTTTAAAGCCTTTCGAAACAGAAAAAAATCTTAGATTAGATTCTTATCAACTCATAATCCCTCTGCCCCAATCCTAATTCTTCTGCATACTTAAGCTGAATCGTCCAGTCTACCTCTGGAAAAAGGCCGCGCAACTTGTCTTCTCCCGGTTGTAGGTTAGTCTTCAGGTGTGAGATGGGATTCCCGGGTTGTTGGTTTACCAGATCAGTTGCAGCTTGATCAATCGCTACCGGATCCACTGAAGCTAAAATACCCACATCCGGAACAATTGGGGCATCTGCGCCAGGGTAACAATCACACTTAGGACTAACCTGGGTGATGAAATTAATAAAAGTTATTTTACCTTCCTTAGGTTTTATTACTCCGTAAGCATACTCCACCATCTTTTTTTGAAAATTGGCCATGTTTTCGTCCCACTGAATATCAATGGCTTCCTGAGTGCAGATGGTTATACATTCTCCACAACCAATACACATTTCCTTATTAATGTTTGCTTTTTTTTCCTGAATCAATATCGCAGAATTTGGGCACCAAGCAGCACATTCTCCACAGCCAATGCACCGCTCAATAGCAACCTTGGGAGAAAGATTGGAGTGCTGGCTAAGTTTTCCTTCTTTGGTAGCACAACCCATCCCGATATTTTTCAATGCTCCCCCAAAACCCGCAAGTTCATGTCCTTTATAATGAGCCACACTTATAAGGGAATCAGCATGGACAATTTCTGCGGCAATATGCACTTCTTTATAAAACCGTCGGTCAATTTTTACCTTAACCGAGGTATTTCCATAAAGACCATCCGCAATAATTAAAGGAGCTCCCACTACCGCATAGTCAAAACCGTTGATTATCGCCGTAGTTAAATGAGTAACCGCTTCACTTCGTGACCCCTTATAAAGGGTATTGGTATCGGTAAGAAAAGGCAGTCCTCCATATTCTTTTACTTTATCCACAATGACCCGGAGAAAAATTGGACGGATAAAGGCAGTATTACCTCGCTCACCAAAATGGAGCTTAATTGCTACTGGTCGATGAGGTTTTATCCGGGATTTAAGATCAACCTTTTTTAACAGCTTTTCCAGTTTGGCAAAAAGGCTTTTTTTCGAGCTTGTCCTCAAATCAGCAAAAAATACTTTACTTTTCATATCATTCCCTCCTCTTCCGGATAAATTTTAATCACCGGTTCTAAATTTCCCCACCTTTCCTACCCCTTTTAGGTAAAAGTCAAACATAATCCTGGTTTCCCGGTCCCTTCCTTCGGTTTCCGGGAGAATCCGACAAGAAAGGATCGTTCCCCAGCATTGGGGATGATAGTCGACACCAAAAATAGTCTCCAGGGTTTTTTGCTCACTTAGATTGCGCCGGTTTTGAAGAAACAAACTGGTGCTTTGAGTAAGCACCAGCCTTACCCGAGCATCGACTTCTTCCAGCCCTTGGGTAAGATATTGAACCCCTGCCAAACTATCGATTTTTCCCATTCCACCCCGTAATAGCTCGATTCCTGCTAAATAGCTATATGGAGAAGGAGTAGTTGAAAATTTATCGGATTTAGTATACCGATATTCCAGCTCGAGATAATCCTTGCGAGGATTTTCAAAACGGATTTTTCCATTAAGGAGATCGAATTCAGAGTCATAGACATCATAAGCAACATTTGATTTCAAATAGAGCCAAGAAATTGGCTGGGTCCGTAATTCCAGGAAGAAATCAGAAAATGGGTCGCGGGAAAGGTCTAAATCATAATACTGCCCGAAGCGTAAAAATAAAAACTCCCGGGTTGAAGTTAGTCCGCCGGGCAAATAAGACTTTGTGATGAAACGGTTGGTAAAAGCCAAAGCAATCCGATTTTCTTCCGGGATTCGATCCAATTCATCGTAACGCGGTAAATCATTCTGGCTCCCACTTTCAATGTAAGTATAAATTACTTCCGGCTCAATCGTATGTCGCAATTTGGTTCTCGAACCAATTTCATAAATTTTCATAAATTTGGTGGAAAGATGGGAGGCAAGATGAAATAAACCCCGGCTATCATCTAATCCTTCATCATCACTCGCATTAAAATAAGAGGTTTGTCGAAAACCAAAATCAGTCAGGAAGAATAAATTTTCCCTTAAGCTAAGGGGTAACAGAAGGTGAGGACCAACTTCCAAGCGGTCTCCCTCCCGGGTAAAAAGGAAATGAGTGGAATCTTCTTTTTGACCTTTTCCCCGATAAAAATGATTATAGGCAGAATCAAGGTAAAAATATAATGGAAGGTGAGGGAACGAATAAGGGATGCTGGTTAAAAGCACCTGAGGATACCGTTGTAAAGTAAGTTTATTATCCTTTAATGGGTCATCCGGAGGAAGTTCGTGGTGTTCTAAAAGATCATAATTATATTCTACCTTTCCAGTGAGATTAAAAAACTCCCAATGTTTGGTAAGAAAAGCTGAAGATTGGGTTTTTTCGGCACTGCGCCGGTAGGTCTCACTACCATAATCATGGTAAAATTGCCGGTCACTTACAAAATCTACTTTTGCCCGGGCAAAGAAAGTGGGGTCAAAATCTTTTTTACCTTCATAAACAATATTCCATCGGTCTTTGTCCCGGTCAAAATATTCTGAATATTTTTCCCTTCGGTAGCTATCTTTCTCCTCGATATAGTACCCATAAAATTTCCCGTTACTGGTTTCACTGTTAATATACCGGTATTCTCCTCCAAATCCTACTCCCTTTTTAGTAGCTACATCCAAATCAAAGGTAGCATCACTATTAGGAGAAATTGCCCAATAATAGGCATTGTCAAATCTAATCCCTTCAGTGCTTGAACTGCCAACGGAAGGAGTTAAAAACCCACTCTGTCTTTTTGTTTTTGCCGGATAAATAAGATAGGGGAAATAAGCTACTGGGATATTTTTAATTTTGAACTTAGCCCCTTCTGCTTTAGCCAAACCTTCCAGGGTAATATCCACCTTTTTACAGGCAAACTTCCATGCTGGCCGTTTCCCATCGCAGGTAGTGATTTCTCCTTCATTAATCCGGTAACGGTTCTCACCTAACTTCTCAATATTTTTCCCGTTGAGATAAAGGTTATCCCGCTGATAAAAAATTTTTCCCTCTTTCACAAAACCTTCCTTAGTTTGTAAATTCATTTCCAGATACTCACATACTAAGTTGTCCCCTCCCTCTTCATTATAAACTACATTTCCATTTGCCCGGGCTACCTGGGTATTGTAATTGTATTCTACATAATCCGCCATCAAAGTCTGGTCAAGACGCTTAATTACCACCCTTCCGCGAGCGGTATAGGTTTTAGTCTTATGGTTATAATCCATCTTATCCGCGGTTAGATATACTGGCACTTTTCCGGGTTCAAATTTTGCTTGAGATTTATCGGTTAAGGAAGGTGCTTTTCCCAACTTAAAATTCGATTGAGATTCGGCGATTGTCTCTTTGGTCAACAAAAATAGTATCAGAAGAATGCTAATTAAAGAAAATCCTCGCATTTTAGACCTCGACTTGGGAATAAAAAATTTTCCGCGCTTCTCCCACAACAAATAAAGATCCAGTTACACAAACCAGATCACCCTCTTTGTCAGCTAAACTCATAGCTTTTTTCACTGCGGCAGAAACCTCGGTTATTACTTCTGCCTTTTTATTGAAATGCTCTATTGCTTTAAAAAGTAAAAAGGGGGAAGCAGCGCGGTCAATTTTGGGTTGAGTAAATATAACATAATCTCCTAAAGGAATAATCTGATTGAGGATAGATTTAATTGCTTTATCCTGCATTATGCCAATTACTAAAAAAAGTCTTTTATAGGTAAAACCATTTTTAAGCTCATCAACCAATCTTTTTATCCCCGCCGGGTTATGCGCTCCGTCCAGTAAAACTCTGGGCTTTTGACAAATAAGTTCCAGTCGGCCGGGCCATTTCATTTCCCGGAGTCCTTCCCGGATCGCTTCTTCCGATATTTGAAATCCTTGCTTTCTTAAAACTTCCGTCACTCCTAAAGCTAATGCAGCATTAACCACTTGATATTTTCCGTTAACTCCAATTTTAAGATCAGTATATGAACTAAAAATTCCTTGATAATTGAATCCGCCGAAATCTTCTGTTTTAATTTTAATCTCTTTCCCAAAATAATACATTATACATCTTCTTTTCTGACAATGGGAGCGAAATTTAGCTAAAATCTTAGGTTGAGTTACTCCCGTAATTAAAAATGTATTCGGTTTTATAATTCCAGCTTTTTCCTCGGCTATCTCCATCAAGCTTTTCCCCAGATACTGAGTATGCTCCTTAGAAACATTAGTAATTACCGCAACTAAGGGAGTAAGGACATTGGTTGCATCCAATCTTCCCCCCATGCCAACTTCTACTACCGCAAAATCAACTTTATTTTTTACAAAATAAAGTAGGGCGATAAGAGTAGTAAATTCAAAAAAAGTCATACTGGTAACTGAAGTTGGATCGCCTTTAGTGCCATCCTCTTCCTCCACTTGAAACTGGGTGGTTCTAATTAAGCAAGTCAAGTTAACAACCTCACTAAAGGGAATTGGTTCTCCATTTATTCGAATTCGTTCCGAAAAATCCAGTAAATGGGGTGAAGTATATAGCCCTACCCGGTATCCCGATTTTTGAAGAATTTTCGCAACAAATGCCGCTACCGAACCTTTTCCATTGGAACCAGTGATATGAATAACTTTAAGATTTCGGTGGGGGTTGCCAAAGGCTTTAAGCATCCGGTGCATATTTTTTAGCCCCAACTTTATCCCGAATCTTTGTAAACCAAAAAGAAAATCAACGGCTTCAGAGTAAGACTGAAAGGGATAAAAACCTGGTTGGCTAAAATCCATTTTAGCTCATTTCCTAAATAATAAGTTAAAAATTTTAAAGTAAAGGGATGGAGTGATTTTAACGAATATTAATAAAAAGTAAAATCAAATCTATTTCCTTAAAATCAAACTTGAAATTCACTAAATTTTTAGTTATATTAACGCTACTTATATAAATCAAGTAAATTTAGCCAACAGGCTAATTATAAACAATCCAGCAAAAAGGGAGAATAAGTTATGGTGAAGTCAGAATTAATTCAGAAGTTATCCGAAAAGGCAAATATTAGCAAAACTCTGGCCGAAACCGTGGTTAATCTAATCTTTTCCAGCATGGTTGAGGAACTTAAGGAGGGAAACCCGATAGAGATAAGAGGATTTGGAAGTTTTCGAGTAAGGAGCTATAAGGGATATACTGGCCGTAACCCTCGAACGGGAGAAAAAGTGGGAGTAGTTGCTAAAAAGCTTCCCTTTTTTCGGGTAGGAAAAGAACTCCGTCTCCGTCTAAACAAAGAATAAGTTTTTATTTAACGGTCGTCGCTATTAGAAACCTTAGCGATGTTAAAAGTGCGACTCAGTCGCAATTTTAACATCAAATTTTTTCTTTATTTTTTAATTAGTTATAGAATTTGTTGCAATTTTAATACAAAAATTATTTTTAGAAAACTTTTTGAACTAAAAAATTCTAATAAAAATCGTAGGATAAAAAATGGCACGATTATCGCATATTTCTTTTAGTAGAAAATACAACCAATTACGCTGACTTTTCTCCTCCTCTATCCTCCTCATAGGCGGCTGGTTATAAAAACCAGCCGTTTTTTTATTAATTAAGCCAGTGGTTTATTACACTATTTTTTCTTTTCTTATTTCTTACTTCTAAAAATCTAAAATTTTAAAAAACAAAATATAGAAAAATTTTTTAAAATAAGTTAAATTAAATAAAAAATTAATAAAAATTTTTTCCTGGGTGAACAGTGAAAAACCCCTTACTTGTGCCAGAAATTAGGGAAATGTTAAACGCTAACCGGATAGAAGAGTTGCAGGAATTCTGTGTCTCTACGCCACCTTCAGTAGTAGCAGATTTTCTGGGAGCACTTAATGATCGAGAAATAATGGAAATTTTGTTCTTTCTCACTCCTGAAGCTCGAGCGGGAATTTTTGTTAGCTTAGATGAAGATATAAAAGTTACCTTACTGGAACAATTCAGTTCAGATGAGGTGATCGAAATTTTTTCTCATTTATCGGAGGAAGAACGAATTCAGCTCATTCAGCAACTTCCAATAGGAATCCGAGTAAAGGTAAGAAACCTATTACTCCGGACTCAAAGGGAGGATTTTTTCAAATTAGCTGCTCAGCTGGAAGAACCTACCGAATTAACTGTGTCCCCCGGGGTAGTTAGTGAGGAATCATTAAGGATTGACATTTTTAAAACTAAAGGTAACAAGCTGGAACGAATTTCAAAAATTGAACCCGACTGCTGGATAAATGTAATTGCTCCGGAAAAAGAAGAATTAAATTTTCTTGCCCAACGGTTCAATATTCCTTTCGATTTCCTAACTGCTGCCCTCGACCTGGATGAAATTGCCCGAATTGAAATCGAAGAAGATAATACCCTTATAATTTTAAAAGCCCCTTTTTTTGATGAAACCAATATTGATGTTCTGTATTTTACTGTTCCCATTGGAATTATTTTAACCGATGACCTGATTATTACTATCTGCCCCAAACAAACGAGGGTCATCCTTGATTTTATTAATAATAAAATCAAGAACTTTTCTACCCAAAAACGGAATAAATTTGTATTACAGCTTTTTCTCCGCGCTACCCTTTTATTCCTTCAATATTTAAAGCAAATTAACAATGCTGCGATGATTATCCAAAAAAAGTTAGAGCAAGCATCAAAAAATAAGCAACTTATAAAATTACTAAATATTCAAAAAAGCTTGGTCTATTTTACCACCTCCCTGAAATCAAATGCTTTTTTGTTTGAAAGGCTACAAAAATTAAACCTCCTTCAGATTAATTCGGAAAACGAAGACTTATTTGAAGATGTCGCAATCGAAAGCAAACAAGCAATTGAGATGGCCAACATTTATACTGATATTTTAAGCAATACTATGGATGCGTTCGCTTCAATAATTTCTAATAATTTGAATATGGTAATGAAAGCCTTAACTTTAATTACTATTATCCTCACCATTCCGGTTTTATTAGCCAGTTTGTATGGTATGAATGTTAAGCTACCTTTTCAGGAATCACCCTATGCTTTTTTTATTGTTATTGGATTATCCACTATTTTCTCGCTACTAGGCATGGGATTTTTCATCCAGAAGAAATGGTTAGAGATGTAAAGGTAAAAAAATTTTAAGAAAGAAAGAAGATGAAAAAACTACTTTTTATCCTGATTATTTTTGCAGTATTCGTTGGAGGATGTACCTGACCTTACGCAGATAAGTATGCGGGTTGCATACCAGGGAAAAATTGCACTAAGGAACCTCCGGCTCAATCCCAGAGTTCTCAAAATCAGCAAAAATGTGAACTTAACCTTCGGTAATTTTTTTAATTGCTTCAAAAGTTATCTTAGTAAGCCGTCTAAGCTCTGCTTCCGAAATATTTAAAGGAGGCATAAGCACAATTACATCTCCCAGCGGGCGGATAACCACACCTTTTTGCCGCGCTTCCTTAATGACTTTAATACCTACTTTTTCTTTTATTGGGTAGGGTTGTTTGGTGGCACGATCGAGCACCAGCTCAATTCCGACCATAAATCCCTTTTGCCGGACCTCTCCCACATGGTCTAAATTCTCAAACTTTTTTAGCAGGTTAGCAAGCAAATCAATCTTTTTCTGAAGTTTATCGATGGTTCTTTCTTTTTCGAATACTGTCAGATTAGCTAAAGCAGCAGCACAAGCAACCGGATTCCCAGTATAGGTATGACCATGGTAAAATGTTTTAAATTCCCAAAACTCTCCCAAGAAAGCATTATAAATCTCATCAGTGGTTAATGTTGCTGCTAACGGAAGGTACCCTCCGGTTATCCCTTTTCCTAAGGTCATAATATCAGGACAAACATTTTCTTGCTCACAGGCAAACATCTTCCCCGTCCGGCCAAAACCAACTGCTACTTCATCCGCAATAAGTAAGATATTATACTTACTACAAAGCTCCCGGACTTTACTTAAATATCCGGGCGGCGCCACAATCATCCCCGCTGCGGCCTGAACTAAAGGTTCAATAATGAATGCGGCTACTTCATGATGCGAAGTTTTAACCGTTTCTTCCAGTTCCTGAATACATTCCATTGCGCAGGAGGATCGATTTTTCCCCCAAAAACAACGGTAACAATAAGGTGCAGGCACAGAAATGTGATTAACAATTAATGGGCGATAAATTTTATGGAACAATTCAATCCCTCCTACACTTACCGCACCCAAAGTGTCTCCATGATAAGAGTTCTGCAAATAAAGAAATTTAGTCTTTTCTGGCCGAGGGTTTTTACATTGTTGCCAATACTGAAAAGCCATTTTTAGCCCAATTTCTACTGCAGCTGCTCCACATTCGGAATAAAAGACTTTGTTGAGTCCATAAGGAGTTATTGCTACTAACTGCTGGGCAAGCTCAATTGCCGGCTCATTGCTAATACCTAATAAAGTGGAATGGGAAATTTTTTTTACCTGATTAATGATAGCTTTATTCAAAACTGGATGCTGGTGTCCATGCACGGTAACCCAGAGAGATGAGACTCCATCCAAGTATTCTTTCCCTTCAATATCAATTAAATAGCTTCCCTTTCCCCGCTCAATAATCAAGGGGTCATCTTTTAAAAAATCCTGCATCTGAGTAAAAGGATGCCATAAATATTCTTTATTTATTTTTGCTAATTTCGAGTACTTTCTCTTTAAGTAGTCATTTTTATTAATTTTTTTCTCCATTTCGGTCCTCGAATTAAATAATACCAAATTTTTTCCCTGCCTCTTCGAAAACTTTTAACCCAAACTGTAAATCTTCCCAACTATGAGTAGCCATAATCGAAACTCTTAACCGCGATAATCCCGGCGGAACAGTGGGAGGCCGAAGCCCCCAAGCCAATACCCCCCGAGTAAATAAATAGCGAGAAAATTCCATTGTCTTACCCTCATCCCCAATGATCACGGGGATAATCTGGGCCTCACTGGAAAAAGTATTAAAACCCAACTTATTCAATTCCCTTCTAAAAAAATTGACCCGTTCCCACAGATCTTTTCGGAGATTATCCCCTTTTTCTACCAGCTCAATTGCTTTTAAATTAGTCGCTAAAACTGCAGGAGGAAGTCCAGTAGTATAAATAAGACTGCGACTTTTGTTAATTAAAAAATTAATCAAGATTTTGCTTCCAGCAATGTATCCTCCTAAGCTACCTAAAGCTTTACTAAATGTCCCCATCTGAATATCAACCTCCTCTTCCACCCCAAAATGTTCGGCAGTTCCTCGGCCCTGTTTCCCCCAGACTCCCGTAGCATGAGCCTCATCTACCATAAGCCAACAATTATATTTCTGGGCTAAATTTACCAGTCCCGGAAGTGGAGCTACAGTCCCATCCACACTAAACACTCCATCAGTAATAATCATCCGGTTTCTGGCCGGAGGAGCAGTTTTAATCAATTTTTCTAAAGTGTCCAGATCCCGATGGGGATAGACGATAACTTTTGCCCGAGAAAGCCGACAACCATCCACAATACTAGCATGGTTTAAGGCATCGCTGAAAATCACATCCTCTTCTCCCATAAGAGAAGAGATCACTCCTACATTAGCCTGGTAACCAGTGGGAAAAACCAGCGCTGCTTGAGTTCGTTTAAATTGGGACAGTCTTTCTTCCAGTTTTTCGTAGAGTTCAAGGTTTCCGGCAATCAAACGTGAAGCACCAGAACCCACCCCATACTTTTCAATCGCTTCGTGGGCTGCTTTTTTTAACTCCGGATGAATAGAAAGCCCTAAGTAATTATTAGAAGAAAAATGGATTAAATTTCCATTGCCAATTGTTACTACCGGTTCAGCCGGGGATTTTAAAGTATAAAGGCTACGGTAAAGTCCCTGCTGCTTAGTCTGTTCTAAAATTGCCTGCAAAAATTCTTGCAAAAATTTCCCTCCCGATAACATTCTATTTTTAATTGCATTTTTACTTTATTAGCATTACTATTGCAAAAGATAAAAAAATGCAAATTTATAGCTTAGGAGGTGAATTAGGGAATAGAATAATTTTGTAATTTTAAACAATTTGAAAGGGGTGGAGAAATGATTCCAACTAATTTTCTTCAAAAATTTAAAAAAAATTTTTATAACCCCTGGCAGGAAACTCTTCCAGTGGAAGAAGGTGCGAAGTCTCCTTTGAGCATTGCTATTGTAAATCAAAAAGGAGGGGTGGGAAAAACCACCATTGCAATTAATCTGGCTGCTGCAATTGCCCAAAAAGGGAAAAAAGTTCTGCTGGTTGATGGAGACCCTCAGGGTTCAGTCAAATACTGGTTTCAATCGCTGACTAAAGAACAGGAGTTTATAATTTTTTCATTTTCTGAATCTGAGCGTCTTACTGATATCCCCGAATTTCAGGAACAAAAATTTAATATTATTATCGATTCCCCCCCTAGTCTGAATCAAATTTCCCAAGTTATCCTTACTGCAATAAAACTTGCGATTATCCCGATTACTCCTTCTCCTCTTGACATCTGGAGTGCAAAAGCAACAGTAGAAATGGTCAAAGAGGCTCAAAAAGAGAATCCAAATTTAAAAGCTCGCTTTCTTATCTCCCGTAAAATTAGCAACACTAAACTGGCAGACTCTATTCGTGAGTCGCTTAAACAGTATGATTTTCCCGTATTTAAAACCGAAATCAGTCAGCGGGTTGCATTGGCTCAATCTTTACAAGCGGGGAAAAATATTTTTCAATTTCTCCCCTTCAGCGACTCTGCCTTTGAGTTTGAACAACTTTACGAAGAAATAAGTCGAATTCGGTGGTGATAAAAAGGAGAGCCTTTACCTATTTTCGGTCGTTTAAGATTTTCTCATCCGTAATAAATTCGGGCTTTATTAACCCCTCTTCGTTACCCGGGAAAGGTGCAGAAACAATATCTACCATCCCTGAACCAAATCTACAAAAACTCCAGCCAATACCAGTGACAATACCTGTCAAATACCCGGCAAATTCACCGGCTACGCTGTTTCCTTCCTGGGCTTTTTTAACCATTTGTTTTGGGATTTCAAAAGGTGCAGTCCCCATATTAACCAATCCGCGGGTAAATTTATGAACATGAGGTTGAATTGAATCTTCGGTTTTACTTTCAATCCTTTCGGCAAAGGAAGAAGAAATTAAAACAAAAAAGATTCCGGTGGTTAAAACCAATGTGAAAATTTTTTTCATAAAAGCCCTCCTTCGTTTAAAAATGATATTTTGACATTGAAAATTACCTTTTTTAGAATTATATAAAACAATTATAAAATAATAGAATTGATTAAGCAAGGAGGACGAACATAGCAAAACTCTACGGCAATTTTACCGGACTAAAACCCAGTCAAATAAAAGAGTTAGAGCGGTTATATCAAAAAAAAATTCCGTCTCATCAGGTAGTTTCTCCGGAATTAGCCCGCCAGGTTTCCGAAATTTCCTCACTTATCAAGCGCCAAATCGGAATCTTAGTAAATCGCAAAGGAAATCTCACTCATATTGTGATTGGTAACCATCAGGGAATTTTTCTTCCTGACCTCTCCGACTACCGCACCTCTCTTATCCGTCTTCGCGGACTCCGTTTGGTTCATACTCATCTCAATAATGAACCAATAACTGAAGAGGACTTAACTGACTTAACCTTTCTTCACCTGGACTTAGTAACCGCAATTTCAGTAGAGAAAAATGGGCTACCAGGTAAAGTATATCTGGCTTATCTGCTTCCGCAAAACCCCAAAAACGAAAAATGGGCTTTTTTGGAATTTCCTCATCCTTCCCAGATCAATTTTGATTTTTTAGATTTTATTAATTCCTTAGAAGAGGAATTCGAAAAAAAACAAAAACCTTTAAAAGCTGCTGACCAGCAAGAAAAAGCGATTCTGGTGAGTGTTTCTAATAAAAATAAATACGAAACTGAGGATTCTTTAGCCGAATTAAAAGAACTGGCAGAATCCTGCCACCTCACTGTAGTTGACCAAATTGTTCAGTACCGAGCCCAGATTGATCCTCGCCATCTTCTCGGAGAAGGAAAATTGCGAGAAGTAACGATCCGAAGTATGCAAAAAGGAGCTACTCTCCTTATTTTTGATGGTGAACTTAATCCCGCTCAAGTAAAGTCTATTACTGACCACACTGAATTAAAAGTGATTGACCGAACTCAGCTCATTCTCGATATTTTTGCCCAACGCGCCCAAAGTAAGGAAGGGAAAATCCAGGTTGAACTTGCTCAGTTAAAATACCTCCTTCCCCGCTTAGTTAAAAGAAATACCGCAATGTCCCGTCTGATGGGAGGTATTGGGGGGCGTGGTCCGGGAGAACAAAAACTGGAAATTGACCGAAGGCGAGTGCGCGACCGGATTGCCCGATTAGAAAAAGAAATTAAAAATCTCCAAATGCGTAGAAGTATTACCCGGAAAAAAAGAGAAAAAGAAAACTTACCAATAATTTCCATTGTTGGTTACACCAATGCGGGAAAATCAACTCTGCTAAATTCTCTAACCGAAAGTCAAGTAAAGGTAGAAGACCGTCTTTTTGCAACCCTTGATCCTACCAGCCGCAGACTCCGTTTTCCCCGCGAAACTGAAGTTATAATTACCGACACTGTCGGTTTTATTCGCAACCTTCCGCAGGATTTGATGAATGCCTTCCGGGCTACCTTAGAAGAACTAAATCAAGCGGATCTTTTACTTCATATTATCGATATTAGCAACCCTAACTTTAAAAGACAGATGGAAGCTTGTGAAAAAATTTTAGCTGAGTTAGGCCTGAGCCAAATTCCGATGATTCGGGTATTTAACAAAGAAGATAAATTTTTGGATAAAGTTATGCTAAAAAATTTATGTCGCTTTTATAATGCTATTTCTATATCCGCCATCCAGCCGGAAACTCTAATTCCCCTTACGGAAAAAATCGAAGATTTAATCTTAAGCCAGAAGCTCAGCTCAAACCAAATGTTACCGCAATCATCGAAGTATTAGAAAGAGTATTTCAGTGGGATTAAAAATGAATTTTTTCGATTTACTTATTTTTGGAATTGTTCTGCTTTCAATTTTATATAGTTTCTTTCGCGGATTTATTCGGGAAGTTTTTTCTCTCGTATCCCTTATCTTAGGAATTTGGTTAGCAATGAAATTTTATCCCTTAATCGGAGATAGACTTTCTTCTTGGGTAACTAATTCTGCTGTTAGAAATTTAATCGGTTTTAGTTTTATTTTTATTGTAGTCCGCGTCTCCGGATGGTGGTTAGGGAGTTTTATCCAAAAGCTTTTGAATTTAGGTAAAATTCGAATCTGGGATCGAGGCTTAGGAATGTTAGTAGGATTAACTAAGGGGATAATAATAGTAACTTTTTTAATAACTATTCTGGTCTACTTTTTACCCGTTTTCCATCCTCTGCTCCGCCAATCAAAATTAAGCCCTTATGTTATAGAGATAGTAGAAAAATTTCCTCTGAGCTTCCTCCCAGAAAAAGTTAAAGATAAAATCGAAAAAAAAAGAAAAGAACTGATTTATAACTGGGATAACAAGGTAACAGAGAAAAAGGAGCAAAGCGATTCCTCCCAATTTTTTTAACTATTGACATCAATAAACAGCTATAATATTTTTCTAAATTCGCCTATTTTAGTCAGTAAGAAAAAAAACATATGAATTTTACTCAGATTCGAGGTCATCAAAAAGTTTTAAAATTATTGACCCGTATCAGGGAGACGGAAAAGTTCGCCTCAGCTTATATTTTCTCTGGTCCAGAAGGAGTTGGTAAACGACTTACCGCTATCGCATTTGCCAAGAGTTTATTATGTATGGCAAAAAATAAGGATAGCTGTGAGACCTGCCCAGCGTGTATCCAGGTAGAACGAGGTAACCATCCTGACCTTATATTGGTTAAGCCAGAAAAGGGAGTAATTACTGTGGACTCCATTCGCAATCTTAAACGGACCTTAAGCTGGAAAAGCTTTGCGGGAGGTAAAAAAATTTGTATTGTCGACGAAGCTGACCAGATGAATATCCATGCTGCTAATGCCTTTCTAAAAACTCTGGAAGAACCAGCGCCGGAGACAATTATAATTCTTATCACTTCTAAACCTTATCGTCTTTTACCGACCATAATTTCACGCTGTCAGCAGATTAAGTTCCAGCCCCTTCCTGTCCCGGATACGGCTGAGTTAATTAGATTAAAAAAAAAAGAGGTGGAAAGAAACGATGCTCTTTTGATGGCTTCTCTCACCGAAGGCTCTCCAGGGAAAGCCCTTAGTTTAGAGGTAGAATACATTAAAGAACTCCGAGACGAGTGGATTGAGAAAGTAAAATTTTTAATTAATAAAGAACCGATAGAATTTTGGGGTGAGGATGAGATTTCCCCAAAAGACAAAAAGGAGTTGGAATTAAAATTGGATCTTTTAATTCTTTGGTTTCGCGATTTACTTCGGTATAAAATTTATAAGAATATAGAGCCAATTTTTAATAAAGATAAAGCGGAAGAGGTTTCTCTTCAGGAAGCTATGTTCCGCTTAGAAGACCTCATTAATATCTTATTTATAATTGAAAATTATAAAGCAACTTTAGATTATAATATTAATCCCCAGTTGACTTTGGAAGCGCTTATCGCCACTTTAAAATCCCGGGATAAAAATCTTTATTCTTATCAATTTTAAATAAATGCGAGTAGTAACAGTAAAATTACAAAAGCGGCATATAGTACTTCGGTGTGAGACAAAGGAAACAAATCTCAAGCCCGGAGACTTAGTCATCCTAAAAACCAAGGAAGGCAACCAGATCGGCACGGTAGTTACGCCTCCGAAGGAAATAAATCCGGAAATTTTTCCTAAGCCGCATTGCTCTCTCCTCCGTCTGGCTACCGAAGAGGATCAAAAAAAGTTTGCGGAGGAAGAGGAAAAAGCAGCGAACGCAATAAGAAAGTGCAAAGATAAGGTGGAAGAACTAGGGCTGCCAATGAAAATATCAGACGTTGATTTTAGTGAAGAAGGGAAAATCACCTTTTTCTTTACTGCGGAAACCCGGATTAATTTTCGTGAATTGGTGAGACAGCTTGCGGCTGAATTTCATTGTCGCATTGAAATGAGACAGATTGGTGCTCGTAACGAAGCCAAAATGATGGGTGGGGTTGGTAATTGTGGGCTTCCACTTTGTTGTCTAACTTTTCTTCCGGATTTTGAATCAGTAACTATTAAGATGGCAAAAGAACAAGGACTTTCGTTAGACCCAGATAAAATTTCCGGGCTATGTGGACGCCTTTTATGTTGTTTAGGATATGAAGCGGAAACTTACCGGGAAGCGATTAAGGGACTTCCTAAATGTGGAACTCGGGTAACTACCCTTTATGGTGAGGGCAAAGTAATCAAACAAAATCCTCTGAAAAAAACTTTACTAATAGAGCTAACTGATGGCCGTCAGTTAACTTTAAAAGCTGAGGAAATAAAAGTCAAGTAACCTTAAGCCAGAGATTTAAAATGAAAAAGACCTTTTATATCACTACCCCAATTTACTATGTCAATGATGTTCCCCATATTGGTCATGTTTATACTACGGTTGCTGCCGATGTAATGGCCCGCTATAAACGGCTAATGGGTTTTAGTGTTTTCTTTTTGACCGGGACTGATGAACACGGCCAAAAAGTGGAAAAATCCGCGGAAGCGCAAGGAGAAAAACCGATTGAATTAGCTAACCGGGTAGTAAAAAGATTTCAAGACCTCTGGGCAAAATTGAATATTACTTATGATGACTTTATCCGAACCACCGAAAAGCGGCATAAGCAAGTAGTCCAGGAACTTTTTAAAAAAGCAATGGAAAAAGGAGATATTTATTTAGGACAATACGAAGACTGGTATTGTACCCCCTGCGAAACCTTTTGGACTCAAAGTCAGCTGGAGGGAGGAAAATGTCCCGACTGTGGCCGCGAAGTGGAGCGATTAAAAGAAGAAAGTTATTTCTTCCGGATGTCCCGCTACCAAAATGATCTCTTACATCATATCGAAACCCACCCGGATTTTATTCAGCCCGAAACTCGCCGGAACGAGATTATAAGTTTTATTAAAGAAGGATTAAGGGATTTAAGTGTAAGCCGCACCTCTTTCCATTGGGGCATTCCCGTGCCCGGTAATTCTAAGCATGTAATTTATGTTTGGATTGATGCCTTGATTAATTATATCTCCGGTTTGGATTACCTTGATAATCCGGATAAATTTAAGCAGTATTGGCCAGCTGATGTCCATCTCATCGGGAAGGACATTCTTCGCCATCACACGGTCTACTGGCCCACCTTTCTTATGTCCGTGGGAATCCCTTTATTTAAAAAAGCATTTGCCCATGGCTGGTGGACTAATGAAGGGAAAAAAATGTCAAAATCCTTAGGAAACTTTATTGACCCAATAAAACTGATCAATGATTATGGGGTAGATCAAGTACGTTACTTTCTTTTACGCGAGGTTCCGTTTGGTCTCGATGCCGATTTCTCTCGGCAAGCAATGGTTAACCGAATAAACAGTGATTTAGCCAATGATTTAGGAAATCTTTTTAATCGAAGCCTAACTATGGCTCAAAAATACTTCCAGGGATTCATTCCACCGCGGGGGAGTGAAAATGAACGGCTAAGAGATACTCAAGAGAAAACATTCCTTCAGGTTGGGAAAGCTATGGAGGAACTGGCTTTTCAAAAAGCATTAATCGCTATCTGGGAACTGGTAGCTGCAGTTAACAAATATATTGATGAAACTGCTCCTTTTACCTTAGCTAAAGATGAAAATAAAAAAAGCGAACTGAGTATGGTAATTTATAATATTCTTGATGCGCTTCGGGTAATCACCCTTTTTGTTTTTCCTTTTATGCCTTCTTCAGCCGAAAAAATGTGGGATGCTTTAGGAATGAAAGAAAAAATTACTCAGCAAGATTTATCCCAAAAATATAAATGGGGTTTCCTTCCTCCGGGAGCTGAACTTAAGAAAATTCCCCCTCTTTTTCCGCGAATTCTCTAATTCGAATCTCTCTCTAACTCCAATCTTCCCATCTAATCGAAGGAAAAATTAACTGCGAGAAGAAGAAGAGGTCTTTGGCTTTAATAAAAATTCTTTAGCAAACTCAATCCGCCGAGAGGGAGGAGACTGTTGTTTTAATTGGTCGGGAAGATCCGGAAGGGCTCGCTTCACAAAATTAAGTTCCTTTTCGGTAGCAAAAAACTCGGAGGATCGCAGACAGGCTTGTAGTTTTAATCGAGTATTATGCCAGGTTTCCATTATTTTTGTATCTCCCTCGATAACAATATCAATTGCATCCGCTGGACAAACATAGGCACAGGCTCCACATCCAATACAAACCGAGGAAACATCATACCAGGGCGTATTAACACTGGTGCGCGTTCCACGACCAGAAAAATTTATTGCCCCCACTCCCAAAATTTCATTACACACCCGCACACACCGACCACAAAGAATACACCGATCACCTTTGGCTTGGAGGTCAAAATTATTAAAACGACTTGTTTCTACTCCATATTTTTCTGCCAATTCTCGGATTTTTTTTGAACCCGGAGCCTCAGCTAAATACATCTCCAAAAGAATCCTTCGAATCTGGATAATTTCGGAGGTATCAGTTTTAATTTCCAGGCCCGAAGTAACCGGGAGGGTACATGCGGTAGTTATACCCTTCTTACCTCCTGCGACAACTTCAACCAAACAAAGCCGACAAGCTCCGTAAGGAGAAAGACTATGATGAAAACATAGATAAGGAATATCAATACCCTCCTTAAGTAAAATCGGGAGAAGAGGAGAACCACTGTCTGCTTTATATTTTTTCCCATTTACTCCAATTTCAACCATAAGAACCTCTAATTTTTTAAAATCATTCCACCTTTACCGCATTAAACTTACAAGCATCAAAACATGCTCCACACTTTATACATTTAACAATATCAATTGCATGAGCCTGTTTTTTTTCACCAGAAACTGCTCCCGTAGGGCAAATCCGCCTGCATATCTGACATCCGGTACAAATCGTTGGATCAATAAAATACTTAATAAGAGGTTTACATACTCCCGCCGGGCACTTATGATCCAGGATGTGCGCTTCATACTCCTGGCGAAAGTAGCGAATAGTACTTAGCACCGGGTTAGGCGCAGTCTGACCTAAACCACAAAGAGAAGTCTGTTTCACGATCAAGGCAATTTCCTGAAGTTCGTCGATATAACTCATTTTCCCCCTTCCTTCACAAATTTCCTCTAAAATATTAAGCATATACTCTAAACCCCGGCGGCACGGAATGCATTTTCCACAGGATTCTTCCTGCGTAAAAGATAAAAAATATTTAGTTATATCCACCATACAGGTGCGTTCATCCATTACCACCATACCACCTGAACCCATGATGGAGCCACTTTTTTGCAGTCCCTCATAATCTACTGAGAGATCAAAAAGCGAGGCAGGAATGCACCCCCCAGATGGTCCCCCTGTTTGAACCGCCTTAATTTTTCTCTCCTTTATTCCTCCCCCCCCCATCTCATAAATAATTTCTTTCAGGGTTATTCCCATCGGGACCTCTACTAAACCAACATTTTTTACTGCTCCCACCAAAGAAAATACTTTCGTCCCCGGGCTTCGCTCAGTTCCGAAACGATTAAACCACCCTGCCCCTTTTGCAATAATAACTGGTATTGTGCACCAGGTTTCTACATTATTGATCACCGTAGGTTCACCATTGAGTCCTTTTTCTGCTGGAAATGGGGGACGAGGACGAGGGCGGCCGGAATATCCTTCAATTGAGGCAATCAAAGCGGTTTCTTCGCCGCAAACAAATGCTCCTGCGCCACAAACTATGTTAATCTCAAAATTAAATTTCGAATTACAAATACCCTTTCCTAAAAAACCATACTTCCGGGATTCGGCTAATGCTTTTTTCACCCTTTCAATTGCCAGCGGATATTCGGTACGGACATAAATAATTCCTTCATCAGCACCAATGGCATATCCCCCGATAATCATTCCTTCAATCAACATATAGGGATCACTTTCCATTTCATTTCGGTTCATATAGGCACCCGGATCACCTTCATCCGCATTACAAATAATGTACTTCTTCTCACTGGGAATATTCCGGGCAATTTCCCATTTTATCCCGGTCGGGAATCCTGCCCCCCCTCGACCCCGCAGCCCGGAATCTTTTACCATCTCAATTACCTCTGCCGGAGATAAAGTTGTTAACACTTTAAGAAGAGAAAGGAATCCTCCTACGGCGATAAACTCCTCAATGTTTTCCGGGTCAATAAAACCGCAATCCCGAAGCACAATTTTCTTTTGTTTTCGGTAGAATGGCAGATCATTAAGATGGGGGAAATTTTTTAACCCTTTTCCAAAGTTGATTGTTTCTAAGCCAAAAAAATTTTCGATTTCTTCAATTTTACCCAATACCTTTTTTTCCGGAATTTCTCCTCTTGCTAAAACCTCAACTAACTCTTCTGCATCCTTTTCCGTTATCCGGTGTAAAATTAAAAGTGGGAA
>Ga0315298_1003228_pt1 | contig 26337 bp, 19 predicted proteins | sample WHS_1_MG_FD_203077 | JGI IMG/M metagenome (GOLD analysis project Ga0315298, IMG submission 203077) | Extremophilic microbial mat communities from Washburn Hot Springs, YNP, Wyoming, USA - WHS_1_MG | ecosystem: Environmental > Aquatic > Thermal springs > Hot (42-90C) | place: USA: Wyoming... | reverse complement strand
CAGTGGCACACCACCCCTTGGGGGGCACCTGGTCTTGCTCAATCGGCTGGTCCCGGACGCCACAGTGCGCACCCTTCGAGGACGGCCCCCCAAGAGAGGCACACCGACCGGAAAACTTCACGGCGTGACGTATAGTTTCTCAGACCTCAATGGCATTTGGGTTAGCGCCGGTAGGGCCAAACATGTCAGTGGCAATTGGCGGATCCGTCGCTTCGCCCGCGACAGAGGCACTGTCGCGGCCGGCACCAGTCGGCCGGGCCGACGCCGTCACCTTACAAAGACAGCAAGCGCTGGTTCGCAGCACGCCTCTGTTGCAAGGCGTCATCGATTGCATGGAAGAAGGCGTGCTGGTGCTCAACGAACACCGGCAGATCGTGGCTTGCAACTGCCGGGCGGCGGAATGGATAAAAGCCGCCGAGCGGCCCTGGCTGGGGGCCCGGCCGGGTGAAGTCTTAGAGTGCATTCACGCCCACGCGGGACCGGACGGCTGCGGTACCGGCCCGTACTGTATCACCTGCGGGATCGTCCAAGCTATTCTCGAAAGCCAGCAGCTCTGCCGCCCAGTGGTGCGCGAGTGCCGCTTGCTGTGCCGAGGCGATCCGACCGTCACGGCGTTGGAGCTGAAGGTCATCGCCACGCCAATCGATCTCCAAGGCGGGCGTGTCATCGTGTGTGCCATCCACGATGTCAGCAAGCCCAAACGCCTGGCTTTGTTGACTCGCCTGTTTTTTCACGACGTGCTCAATACCGCAGGCGGCATCGAGGGCTATGCCGCGATGCTGGCCGAGGAGCTTCGCGAGCGCCTGGCGGACGATTTCCCCCTGCGGCGTCTTCAGGAGCTGGCCGCCCAGTTGATCGAGGACCTCAGGGCCCAGCGAGATTTGATGTACGCAGAGTCCGGCGATCTGACGCCGGAAGTCTCGGCGTTCCGCGTCGCACAATTGTTGGCCGACCTGGTAGCCCTCTATTATGCGCATCCGGCAGCCAAAGATCGCACGATCCGTGTGGAACAAGTGTGGGACGGCGTGCTGGAAACGGACCGGCGGCTGCTGGCCCGCGTGTTGGGCAACATGCTGAAGAACGCACTGGAAGCCACGCCGGCCGGCGGCGTCGTATCGCTGGGCTGCAAGGCCCCTGCCCAGGACGTGGTGTTCTGGGTTCGCAATCCCGGTGTAATGCCGCAAGAGGTGCAGTTGCAGATCTTCCACCGGTTTTTCAGCACAAAAGGCCAGCCAGGCCGGGGCATCGGCACTTACAGCATGAAGCTGTTGACCGAGGGGTATCTCGGCGGCCAGGTGGCCTTCACGAGTACGGAAGCGGAAGGCACGGTTTTCACGGTTACCATCCCTCGGCATCGGCGCATGTGACCGGCCTATCGCCGCCTGAGGCCCGCTTGCCCAAAGGCGGCAACCACCGTGGGTTCGCCGGAAGCCAGCTAGCCGCTTCGGCGAATGCCGGGCAGGCGTGGCAGGGCCACCCGCGCCAGTTTCGGGTCCAATCCGCGTCAAGCTATACTTGGCTGTCGCAATCGCTGGCTGGCAGGTTCAGGGAGTCTTCGCCCATGGCGCTACGGCCTGATACGCTCCGTAAACTCGCCCAATTCGATACACCCACCATTTGCAACGTGATCGAATTGTTCGACGTGCGTCCCCGCAACACCGGCTATATGGACAGCCGCATCCGGGCCAACTTCCCCGAACTGCCACCAATGGTGGGATTCGCCTGCACGGCCGCCTTTCGCAGCAGCGCGCCTCCCCGCGCGGGCGACGCCTATGCCAGCTTCATCGAACAAGTGCGGCTGTTCGACACGCTGCCGGGACCCGCGGTGATGGTGTTCCAGGACCTAGACGATCCGCCGGTGGGCGCGACCTTCGGCGAGGTGATGTGTTCGGTGTACCAGGCCTTCGGGTCCGTGGGCTTGATCACCTCAGGCGGCGGGCGGGACCTGCTCCAAGTGCGGGCCCTAAAGTACCCGGTTTTTACCGGCGCCACCATCTGTTCGCACGCCTATTGCCATATTCTCCACATCGGGGAGCCGGTACGGGTGGGCGGCCTGGTGGTCCAGCAGGGCGATTTGTTGCACGGCGACGCCAACGGAGTGACCAGCATCCCCTTGGAGATCGCCGACGAAGTCGCCGACGCCGCTGCGGCTTTCTGCGAAGCGGAAAAACTAGTGATCGGCTACTGCCGCAGCCCCGGCAAGAAAACGATAGAGGGCCTGGTAGCGGCCCGCCAGGCGTTTACTGAAGCCATGGCAAAGCTCTACCCGCGACTCCGCCGCTGGTGAACGCCGAGAGTCCTTGCAAGAGAATACTTATCGAGGGTGGCTGATGGGATTCGAACCCACAACCCCCAGATCCACAGTCTGGTGCTCTAACCAGTTGAGCTACAGCCACCACGCACTGGGACAACGGCTGGCCCAGGAAAAAGGGTCGCCGGCGCCCGCCTTTACCGCGGCGGCCTGACGCCGCCACCTGCCGACGGGCCGGCTATGCGGGCCGGCGCCAATTCTTCGCGGCCAAATTTAAGCTTAGCGAATCCGCCGGGCGTGGCAAGGGTGGGGATGGGGAGGGGCCAGCCATTGCTCCAACATCGCCGCCACGTGATCGAAGGGGGCCTGGGGTGGCCAAGGGCAGTGGACGACGAGTCCGCCGCGGTGCGGTTCGAAAGCCGCCTGCACGCGCTGGACGGCCTGGCGGATGGCCTCGCGCGGGCCATCGACGACCTTGCGCGGGTTATCGAGGCCGATCCAAAAGGTTACGCGGTCGCGCCAGCGCTGAACCACGGTTTCCAGAGGAAGAAGGTGCAGCGGGCAGTGCACGGCGTCGACGCCGATCTCGATAAGCTCATCCAACACTGGGGTTACGTCGCCGCCGGCCCGGAAAAAAGCGAACTTGTCGCCCCGTCGAAGCAGGTCGCAGTACTGCCGGTAGAGAGGTTTGAAGAGGTCGCGCCACACATCGAGGCTAATGCCCAGCCCCTCGGGCCCGGCCCACGAATCGCCGAATGCCACGGCATCGACCTCAGTGCTGGCCCAGACTTCGATTTCACGAGCGTAATAGTCGTGGATGATGTTGAGGAGGCGGCGGATATCGGCCGTCCCGCGTTGGAGTTCCTCCAGGGTGGCAGGCCCGCGGAGCAAAAGCAGACGCTGGAAAGGAGCGACATCGGTCGCGGCCAGGACGAATCGCGACGTCGCCGTGCAGCTCCGCTGGATGGCCGAGAGATTCATTCGCTCAATGACTTCGCGAGGAGGCCGAAAGGCAGCCAGTTGCGCGGCGTCGGCCAAGGGGGCCTCCAGGGGCTCGGGGTCTGCCCCGCGCTGCGGGGTGTTCCATACGCAACCCCAGGCGTCGGTCCATTGGCCGGGCTCCAGAGGATTGCCCTTGGAGCGATGGCCGCGAGAGTACTGGAAATCCGGGAAGACGATGTCTGGAGGATATCGGAGGCGGATTTCGGCCAGTTCGTCGGGGCGGAAAGATTCCACAGCCGGGGCTGGCCAGAGGTCGCGGGGCGGCCGGTCCACCGGCTGGTGATGCAGTGCAGACAGCACGCGATCGCGGGCAGTGGGCATGGCAATCGACCTACAGGTCCGAGATCAGGCCATCGGCGACCCGCTGCAATCGGCAGCGGTCCAAGATGGAGACGCAGTTGCCCTGGGGCTCGGCAATCAGGCCGGCATCGACCAGACGGCGGATGCTGCGCGAAAGCGTCTCGCTGGTGAGGTTCAAGTGGCTGGCGAGGTGTTTTTTGAGCATGGGCAGTTGCACGGGATCGGGCGATCCGGCGGCGGTCTGTAGCAGGTAGCGCGCCAGCCGGCCCAGAGCGTCGCGGAGCACCACATCTTCCAGCAGCTCCACCAACTGGCGGACCCAAACGCTTAGGCTCAGCATCATGCCCATGCAGACCGAGTGGTCTTCTTGCAGGAGGTGGAGCAGCGGGTCTCGGGGCAACAGGGCGCACTGGGTGCGGGCGAGGGCCTCGGCATTGGCCGGGCAAGGGAATCGCCCGATGGTGGCCACCTCGGCAAACGTGTTGCCCGGTCCCACCATGTGCAATAGATGTTCTTTGCCGCCAGCGCCCACCTTGAACACACGGACCATCCCGCTACCCACCACGAACATGCCGGGGCACGGCTGGCCTTGTTGAAAAATAGTCTCCCCTTTTTCGAACTCGACCAGGCGGGCCATGGCCACCAGACGTTGGAACCCCCGCGGCTCTACCCGGGAGAACCACCGGCACTTTTGGAGGATTTCTGCCACGTTCATGGGCCACAAGCCGTCTGCCTGATATTGGCCGAAAAGCCCAACCTGCACCCCGGGGTCGGCCCGCAAGCGAGGGATTATACGGTGTCAGTTGCGACGCTGCCAACGGCGCAGCGGGTTGGCCAAAAAGGGGCGAAACTGCAAGAATACGCAAGGCGTGTAGGTGGCGCTCGGGGCATGCCGCCCGGCCGCTCAAGGTTTGCTCCCGGGCGCGGTGGCGGCGGGCCGGTAGAGGCTCCGCACCTCCTCGGCGGTCAACTCGGCCTGCGGATCGAACGCAGCGCCGGCCATGTACCGGAGCAGGCTCGCCCGCATCTGCCGGGCGACCGGGCGGCGCTCCAGGCCGTTTTCCAGATCCATGGAGACGGCCAACAGTTTTCCGCCGGCCACACGAGCCTCGAAAGCCAGGGCCAGACGCTTAGGCTCGAACCAGTCGGGCACCACTTGGACGAGCGGGCGAAGGGGGCGGCCAAGCCCATTGAGTTCCATTGCCGCCGCCTGGTGCACGAGTTCCCACCATTGCCAGTTCGTGTGGTACTCGGTGGGAAACTCGGCCAAGGCCGGATGTTTCGGATCGCAGAGGATGCCCAAGGTGTGCGGGGCCTGGCGACGGGTCCAGGCGGTGTTCCAAAAAATGGACGAAAACCCCAGCACCACGCCGGTCTTCACTTGCCGGGGCGGGATCAGCAGCAGCACTTTTCGGCCGGCTTGAAGTTCCCCAAGGGCCTGCGCATCCAAGGCGCGGGCAAGGACGATGCCAGCGTGGGGTTCGACGGCCACTCGGGCCGGATAAACCCACAGGTCCCAATCGTTCTCGAACTCGGTTTGTGCTATACCCGCTACTAAACGGACTCTTTGCGGGCCACGGATCTGGGCCAGGGGAATAGCAATACGACCTACCGGCGCCAGACTTCCCGCCGGGATACGCTGTACTTGGAAGCGGCCGGAGGCCAGCGGTTGGCCTTCGCATCCGATCAAACGCCACTCCAGTTGGGGTCGGTGGAGGTCGGCCGGTCCGAAGTGGAACACTTCCAGATCGGCCCGAAGGGTATCGTCGGTAGTGAAGACGCGTTGGGGCAGCCGGGCCAGCACGACGGTCGCATTGCAGAAGCGGCGGAACTCGGCGGGTGTGATATAGGGTTTGGAGTCCCAAAAGGGATCGAGCATGCCAACCAGGGCCGTTCCTTGGCCGGGGAAATCGTGGAGGTCCAAGAGTTCGAAGCCGCCGAACCCTGGCGTCCGCAAGGCCGACTCGATTTCTTCCTTATAACACAGGGCCTGCAGCTTGCCCGAGGCCATCAGGAAATCGCGGGCTTGGTCCAGCATCCCCGCATCCCGGAGGAAATCACGAAAGATCTCGAAGTTGCGGGGCTTGAGCAGGCCGCGGTACTTGGGAATCTCGTCGAAGTTGGGGTACACGCACCACTGGCCGATCTCATGCGAGATGATTGGGACGCGGTATCGCCGCACCACGTCGCGGTAGTCGGTCTGGGTTTCGGGCGGCCTGGCATTGATGCGGCTTGCCAGCCCCTGTCCCCATGCCTGGATCCGCGGCTCCGGGGTGACGTGGAACTGGTTCTCGTCGATGAGGGGCCAGCCCGAGGCGCTGGTGTACAACCGCCGGGGGTCTTTCTGGCGGCAGTAGAGGACCCATTTTCGGAGATAGACAGCTCCGTTGCTCGGGCCGGCCGGCTCGTTGCCATAAGGCATGAGCAGGAATGAGGGGTGGTTGCCGTAAGCCTGGAGGATGCGGTCGGTCTCTTCATACAGCCAGCGGTCCAGCGGTTCGCCCCGTCCCAGGCTGGCCCCTTGATTGGCCCAGGAAGGGCATTCCACGTGGAGGTAGAACCCCAACTCATCGGCGGCGATGAACGCGGCTTCCGGCGGGCAATGCGAATGGAACCGCAACAGGTTCAGACCGTGCCCTTTGCAGATCCGCACGATCCGCTTCCACGATTCGACGTCGGTGGGCGGATAGCCTGTGAGCGGGAAGATGCAGCATTCCAGTGTGCCGCGGAAGAACACCGGCCGGTCGTTGAGCACGAACTGCGTGCCGCGCGTCTCCAGTTTTCTCATGCCGAAGATCACCCGGCGGCAGTGAACGGCCGCAATGGGCGAGTCCGTTCGGAGCGAAAGCTGAACCTCGTACAGGGCGGGGTGGAACTCATCCCAAAGCTGGACCTCGGGCCCCAGCCGGCAGGTCGCCTCGATGGTGGTGTGGGCCGCGGAGGAAAACGCCACCTTGACGCGCTCTGGCGCCTGGGCCGGCGCAGCGGTGCCTACCAGGCGGGATTGAAGGGTCAATTCCCCCTGGCCCGGCTTGCCCGTGGCATTGCCCACAGTGATGCGGACTCGGGCGTTGCGGCCAGGCAGGTCAGGAAACACCTGCACAACATCCAGCCACACCCGGTCGGTGGCCACCAGGCGGAGCCGGCCCACGATGCCGTTCCAGTTGGTCTGCGTATGGTCCGAGACGCTGTGCGAATTTGGGCCCACATTGATTACTAGCCGGTTATCTACGCGAAGCGTCAGCGTATGCTTGCCCGGCGGCACATGACCGGTCAGCTCATAGACGTGGGGCGTAGCCAGCGAATTGCATGTTCCGATGCGGGTGGAATCGACCCACAGCGTGGTTTCCCAGTGGCATCGCTCCAACTCCAAGACCACCCGCTTGTTCTGCCAAGCGGGCGGAACGGTCACGTCGCGCTGGTACCAGGCAGGGCCCACATAGTGGCGGTCGGGTTGAAGCCAGAAAGGCACCTTCACGTTGCCGGGCTGGCGATACCGGGCATAGCGTGGCGACTGGAAGTACGAGCGGTCGATGATGTCGCCGGTCCAGCGGGTGTCCACCCGAACTTCTTCGCCGAAACCTTGCTCCTGCAGCGATCCGGGCAGACGAACCGCCTGCGGGAGGGGCTGCGTGAACCACCGCTGGTGCTGGCCCACGTCGTCCGGGTCCAGCGCGAATCGCCACGTGCCGGCCAGATCGATGGCCTCCGCCGGTCCGTGATTGTGCGAAAGGGGCTCGGCGGCGGCTGCGGACACGGCGGTCCAAGCAGCAAAGGCCAGGCCTGCTAAGATCGGCAATCGCCAAACGGCACGCATGGGTATTCCTCCGGCGGGGCAAAGCGGCATTGCAAGGGTGTGGGCCTGTTGGCCCAGTGCGGTGGCAGGCGCTACGTGGCAGGCCGAAGCGTGGCCTGCGGTCGCGGCAGGCTGGCGTCGCAGGCGACGATCCGGTCATACAGCGCCGGCACTGTCAGGCGGTGATCGCCGCGCACGTAGTAACTTACGCCGCCGTCGGCCACGGTGCGGACCAGCACCGTCTTGTAAGGCCGGTAGTAATAGCGAGGATCCGACTTCGGGGCCTCGGTCTGGAGCTGCGAGGCATCGCCCAAATCGAGCAGATCGAATACCGCTGTGACGAAGTGGGCGATCTGCTGCCCGCGCTGCCGGGCCACGTTGCGGGCCATGGTGAGGGCCTTCAGGTACACCTCCGGCCCCATGACCGCGGTACCGATGTTGAGATACGCGCCCCCTTCCAGGCGCGTGACGCTTTGGGTGTAAATGAGGAAATCGGTATAGGTGGCGGCCCCGGTGGCAGCCGCATCGAAGTTCGGGTGCTCGTGCAGGATATCCTGCCCGATGGCCACATGCACGGTGACCGGCACGCCCAGGCGCACGCCGGCGGCCAGGACACTGGTCTGGCGGTAGGGGAAGTGTTCTTGTTCGATCATGCGGCCGATGGCCTCGCCCAGCCCGATGCCTTCGCGCCAGGCCGTGACGGCGGCGTCGTTGATTCGGCCGGTTTCGTGCCACAGGCCAAACTCTCCGGTGCGGACATATCGGGCCACACTTTCGCAGGTCTGGCCCACCAAGGCCAGCTCGAAATCGTGGATCGCCCCGGCCCCATTGAGCGCCAGATGCGTAAGCAAGCCGCGCTGCATAAGATCGATCAACAGCGGCCCGTTGCCCGCCCGCAGCACATGGGCACCACAGGCGAAAAGTACCGTGCGGCCAGCCCGTGCCCCCCGCACGATCCGCTGGGCAAGAGCTTCCAGCGCCGGATGCTCGAAGGGCTGGCGCGGGCTGTCCGGATAGATGAACACCGAGCGGTCGATGTCGTGGATCCGTTCGGCCAGCGGCCGTAACTTGAGCTGACTGCGATCGAAGGTTTCAAACGGCATGCGCTGTACTCCGGCCCCAGGCAGCTTTGCGAATTGCCGGTTGCGGCCCGGCCGACCCAGGGGGAAATCTCCGCTCAAACGGTTTGCCCCATTACCCGTTTCGCCTCGGTAACGATCCGATCTACCGTGATGCCGAAATGCTTAAGCAGCACGCCTGCCGGGGCCGACGCACCGAACCCTTGCATCCCCACGAAGCGTCCCTGCGGCCCCAGATACTTGCACCATCCCTGATCCACTCCCAGTTCGACGGCCACGCGGGCGGGCACCTCGGGCGGCAGCACCTGTCGGCGATATTCTTCCGGCTGCCGGTCGAACAACTCCCAGCTTGGCATGCTGACGACGCGAGCGGCCAGCCCCTCGCCAGCCAGCCGGCGAGCGGCCTCGACGCACAAGGCCACTTCGCTTCCGCTGCCGATAAGAATGACCTGCGGCGCCCGTTCGGGCGGGTCGCAAAGCACATAGGCCCCGCGATGCAGGCCGGAGGCCGGTGCCAGTTGCGACCGGTCCAAGGTGGGCACGTTTTGGCGGGTAAGTACCAGGGCGGCCGGCCCGTCTTTCAGGGGGACCAGCGCACGGTAGGCTTCCGCCACCTCGTTGGCATCGGCGGGGCGAACGACCACCAAATTAGGAATGGCCCGCAAGGCTGCCAGTTGCTCGATAGGCTGGTGCGTGGGGCCGTCCTCGCCCACCCCGATCGAGTCGTGGGTGAAGATGTACAGCACGGGCAGGCCCATCAAGGCCGATAGCCGCAAGGCGGGGCGCAGGTAGTCGCTGAACACGAAAAACGTGGCCGCATAAGGGCGAAGCCCGCACAGCGCCATCCCATTGGCGATGGCCGCCATGGCGTGTTCGCGAATGCCGAAGTGGAAGTTCCGTCCGCCGGGATTTTCAGCACTGAAATCGCCCACCGGGGCAAATGTCAACAGCGTGTTGTTCGATGGGGCCAAGTCGGCCGAGCCTCCCAAAAGCCAGGGGATCCGGCTTGCCACTTGATTGAGCACTTTGCCGGAGGAGGCCCGGGTGGCCAAACCCTTGGCGTCCGCAGGGAAAGCCGAAATGGCCGAATCCCACCCCGCCGGCAGTTCGCGCCGGCCCATGAGCGCGATTTCCTCGGCCAGATCGGGATACTTCCTGCGGTACTCCGCGAAGGTCGCCTCCCACTTCTGACGCGCCGCGGCCCCCCGCTGGCCCAGCCCTTCCGCAAAGTGCCGGCGCACCTCCTCGGGTACCAGGAACTTCTGTTCCTCCGGCCAGCCGTAGGCCCGTTTGGCCAGCCGGACTTCTTCTTCGCCTAGGGGCGCTCCGTGAGCGGCGTGCGTGTTTTGCTTATTGGGGGCGCCATAGGCAATGATCGAGCGGACGATAATCAGCGTGGGGCGATCGGGGGTTTGGCGGGCCTCGGCCAGTGCCGCCCGCAGCGCCCCAAGATCGTTGACATCCTGCACCTGGAGCACCCGCCAGCCCAGGCCGTGGAAGCGCGCCTGCACATCTTCGCTGAAGGCCAGCGAAGTGTGTCCCTCGATGGTGATGCCGTTATCGTCGTAGATCCAGCACAGGTTGCCGAGTTTCAGGTGGCCCGCCAGCGACGCGGCCTCGCTCGAAATGCCCTCCATCAGGTCGCCATCGCTGGCCAAGGCATACACGCGGAAGTCGAATAACTCGGCACCGGGACGATTGTAACGGGTTGCCAGCCAACGCGAAGCGATGGCCATACCCACGCTGTTGGCCACGCCCTGCCCCAGCGGGCCTGTGGTGGTCTCCACGCCCGAGGTGTGGCCGTATTCCGGATGCCCCGGGCACCGGCTGCCCAGTTGGCGGAAGCGGCGGAGTTCATCCAGCGCCACGGCCGGCTGGCCGGTAGGTTTTCCCTGCCCGTCGAGCTGCTGCACGCCCGCCAGGTGCAATACTGCATACAGCAGCATCGAGGCATGGCCACACGAAAGCACGAAGCGGTCGCGGTTGGGCCACGCGGGGTCCGCTGGGTCGTAGCGGAGTACCTCGTTGTATAAAACATAAGCCACCGGCGCCAGGGCCATGGGCGTGCCGGGGTGGCCGCTGGCCGCCGCCTCGACCGCGTCCATCGACAACGTGCGAATGGTATTGATCGCCAGGCGTTCGATATCGCACTTCGATCCAGCCATGGTGCTCCGTTCCGACGAAAGCCACCCCCGCAACCCTACAAGCCCCGGTCAATAAAGCCTGTAGTCTAGGGACGCTGGGCAGGGGTGTCAACGCGGTAGGGTTTGGCGATTTCCCGCGCAGTGTGCCACTGTTTGCCGCAAGGCAAGCAGTGCCGCTGGATTGCTCACCCACTGCTTCTGACGAAGCCGTGACACACGGCAGACACACCCCGAGCCGGCAGCGTAAGCTGCCGGTGGAATTGATCGCAAGACGGGCGGGATGCACCGGGAGCTTACGCTCCCGGCTCCAGGCGCGGCGTGTGGCACTGCTTGCCGCAAGGCAAGCAGTGCCGCTGGATTGTTCACGCACTGCTTCTGACGAAGCCATGGCACACGGCAGACACACCCCGAGCCGGCAGCGTAAGCTGCCGGTGGAATTGATCGTAAGACGCGCGGGATACACCGGGAGCTTACGCTCCCGGCTCCAGGCGCGGCGTGTGCCACTGCTTGCCGTAAGGCAAGCAGTGCCGCTGGATTGTTCACGCATTGCTTCTGACGAAGCCGTGACACACGGCAGACACACCCCGAGCCGGCAGCGTAAGCTGCCGGTGGAATTGATCGCAAGACGGGCGGGATGCACCGGGAGCTTACGCTCCTGGCTCCAAGCGCGGCGTGTGGCACTGCTTGCCGTAAGGCAAGCAGTGCCGCTGGATTGTTCACGCACTGCTTCTGACGAAGCAGTGGCACACGTTGGAAGGCCATGTCATTCGCAGCGTTTTGGGAAAGGCTTTCATCCTTCCAGTTGATACAAAACCGTGTCAGGCGCTTGAAGCTGGTCGGTGAACCGGCTCACGCCTTCGGCCACCACGCGGTTGCTGAATAGCTCGCGTATGCGTCGGCATGGGCGCGGCAGCACAAAGTGTCGCCGACCGCCGGTAGCCGTATGTGCCGCAAGCAAATGCCGGCTGGCATACAGGGGTTCTTCGGTGTCGCCATAGATGTGCACCCCCGCCTCGGCCGCCAAGCGGCGGAGCACGCCGGCGGGTAGATTGGGCTGCGGAGAAAAGACCGAGACCCACCCATCCATTTGCCGCCGGGTAAGATCCTCCGCGTCGTGTGAAATACCTGTGAGGCGCTGGACATGGGCTAGGTCATAGCGACCGTTAGATATGATTCCGGGCGCGTACACCCACACCACGGTTTTCCCGCCACAACAGACTTTTTCGCGGAGCCATGCAAGCTTCGTGTCGTTCACCACGAAAAGATTGGGCAAAAGAATGAGTTTGTGACGCGAGAGGTCTAGTGCAGGCAGATCCGCGAACGAATACACTTCGTAAGGCGTCCCCATGCGCCCCAGGCCGTGCCGCTGGCGGCCCAGAAAATCGTTGACCAGCGGACTCCGCGAATCGAGGTAATACATGCTTTCGGCGTCGGCCAGCACGGCGACCTCGGCAACAGGAGCGTCGTCCCGTTCTGCAAGCGTCTTCCACAGCGTGTGCATCTGTGCGACGGCCTCTACCACCTGTGGATCATCGTAGATGTGGCCGAAGATGTTGAACCACCACACCGATGCGCCTTCGATCAAGGCCAGGGCGAACTCCCTTCGCAGCCCGGCGATGGTGGCCTGCCTGGTCGGAAAACCCGATTCGTACCCTGGGGCCGGCTTGCCCAGGAGCGTTACCCCTGGGCAGGTGTGGGTGCGGTGGTCCAGTTCCTGCACGAAGCCCTTCTGGTGATGCTTTACCGAATGAAGGCACACCATGAACCCGCTGGCGCCACCCAGTTGGCGGTCGTGATAGCTGCCCGGCGCCATGAAGAAATCCAAAAGAGGGGAGGCAAACACCCGATCGAAATCCAGGTGCCCTTCCTCCGGCACGCGACCCTGCCCATGCTCGAACAGATAGCCGTAAAACACCCCCAGGGGCACGCGATGCCGTAGAACCTCTTGGGCGGCCGCGGCAAAGTACAGGATAGCGTCGCCCACCAGCCAGTTGCTGAAGCGCCAATAGTCCACGGCCATAGCGTCGGCCACCGGGTCGCGGAAGATCCCATGCCCGCAGTGCTCCCGCACCGAGGCCGGGGGAATATCCACGGGATCTGGTTTGCCCTGGTCGATCATCCATTTGCGCCATGCTGCGCGTTTGCTGGGGCTTTCCTGTCCGGCGCTGTGGTCCTGCCATTCCAGCGTCATACCACAAAAGAGGGTGTAGCCGGCAATCCGCGCCTTGTGATGCGTCTCGGTATGCGTGAGAAACGCCCGGAGGTACGCGGCAGTCTCGCTTCGCCACTCTGGGCTGGCAGCGACGCGGCCCAACTCGCAGAAACTGTCGATGCGCCGGCGGGACCAAAGGGCTCGGGGCCACCACGCCGGCGTATTCAAATCGATGCCGCACAACAGGCGGGCATTCGGATTGGCCGCCAGAACGTCGGCGATGTACCGGTCCACCGGGGCGAAATCATAAGTGCCGGGCCCGACCCAACTGGGCGCATAAGGACTGTAAGGCACGCCCAGCGAGGTCAGGGTATTCAAAGGCGAGATGTGGACCAGGTTCACCCCGATGGCGGCAAACCGCCGCAGCGTGCGGGCATCGAAAGCGTAATAGGGGCACCGATACGCAAACCAGCGTGGCGGTTTTTTTGCCGCAGCGTCCCGATTGGCTGGCGCGGCCCCTGGCTGGTCCGATCCTTGCACAACCGGCGAAGCCGGGCCGCCAACCAGCGGCGCACCAGCCAAGAGGGTGGCTACCAAAAGCTGTCGGCGCGACATGCCCTGCGCAGCGGACAGGGGGTGGTTGACCGACATTGGCCGTTACCTCCGTTTGGAATCGCTCGGGGCCGCTGCCGCCGCACTTCTGCGAAAACCAGGCGAGCGGCCTGTCGCCCGGCTGCGAATGAGGGCAGCTCAGGTGCGTGTTTCCCACTTTCCGCGGGTGAAGTCGGGGAAGTCTTGTGGGGCTCCGCCGGCGGCAAGGGATCGGCCGGAAAGCTCGATGATCGCACTCCACGCTGCCGCGTCGCAGGCATCGATCGGCGAGGGCCGGCCGCTGCGGATCGTCTCGAAGAACTCGTTCACTACGAAATAATCGCCTCCGCCGTGGCCGGCGCCGGCCGCTTTGGACCGCCCCTGCGTCCACAACGGATGCTCGAACTCCTGAGCGTACTTGGCGGCCGGCTCCCAAGTGTGGCCCGGGCTGCGGCCCTCGATCCAGAGGGTGCCACCGCGCGACTCATAGCTGGCCCGCGTGCCCTGCAAACTGTAGTACGTGGTGCTGACCACCGGCCGGGGCGAACTGATGTCGTACCGCAGGTCGATCAGCACCCCCTTGGCCGTGCGAATGAGCGATGTTACCGAGTCGGTTGCGCGAAACTTGATCTGTTGTGCAGGATGATCCTTGGGGAATTTCCGGCGCACGAAATCCAGAAGGTTCTTCTGGCCCGTGGTGCCAGCCACCAGGGAGACGAAGCGGTCGCCGCGGTTGATGCCCAGCCATTGAGCCACCGGCCCGATGGCATGCGTGGGATAAAGATTGCCCAGGTAATCCCGTTTCATCTCCCCGCGCCATGTGAGCTGGTCCCCCTGGAACATCAGGGTCCGGCAGTCGTGGACATAGCCGCATTCGGCATAGGTCAGCTCGCCGAACACGCCTTTGCGGACCATGTTGAGGATCATCATGACCGGCTCCCAGTAGCAGCAGTTTTCGGAGAGCATATAGAGGCGGCCGGTCTCCTCAGCAGCCCGAACCAGTCCCCAGCATTCGTCGACCGTCATTGCGGCGGCCACTTCGCTGAGCACATGCTTGCCTGCCCTGAGGCTGTCGATGGCCATCACGGCGTGCACCTGCATGGGCGTGGCCACAATCACCGCATCGAGGTCGTCTCGCTGGAGCATCCGGCGATAGTCCGTGGGGCCTCGGCCGTAGCCTTCCGGCTGCCGGCCGCGGGCTTTGGCCACCATCGTTGCGGCACGGTTCAAATGCGCTTCGTTGATGTCGCACAGCGCCGGCACCTCCACGCCCAGACTCAAGGCCACACTTAGCAAGTAGGTCCCCCGGCTGCCCACGCCAATCACGCCTACGCGGAGCGGCGTGGAAGGGGCCGGGCCGGCCGCCGCCATCCGCACCCCCAGGGCCAATCCTGCCGCCGTGCCGGCCTGCAACATCTCGCGACGAGTCACATGGCTGTTCATGGCTGCTGTTGCTCCGAAGTGGTTCCCGTGCCCTCTACAAAAGCGCGGCAAGACCGGGTTACCGGACCCGGGCCGCCGAAGCCCCGGCGGCGCCTCCGTGGCTCAGGATACCCGCCCGCCCCGGGAAAGCAACCCGGCCACACGCCGGCCGGTCGCAGACGGCCGCTTAATGGCTGTCTCCCCTTCTTTCCCGATTCCCTCGGATAATACTTTCTCAACGGTCCTTAGCGCTTTCGGGCAGCAGTTCTTCAAGCACACTGGCGAAGGCCTGATAGGCGGGTGAATCGAAAAGCACAAAACGGACCAACTCCGGTTTGCCGCGGTTGTTAAGGAACTCGATCACCGTGGCCAAAGCCACGCGGGCCGCTTCGCGCATGGGGTAACCGTAGGCTCCGGTGCTCAGGGCCGGGAAAGCCACGCTGCGGCAGCCGGCTTCGACGGCCAGTTCCAGACTTCGGCGATATGCATTGGCCAATAAGTCCGGTTCGCCCCGGATGCCCCCGTGCCACACGGGGCCCACCGCGTGGATCACGTGCCGCGCCTTGAGGTTCCCCGCGCCGGAAATAACCGCGGAACCCGTGGGGCAGCCGTCCGGGTATTTTTGGCGGGTTTCGGCCATGATGGCCGGACCGCCGCGGCGGTGGATGGCCCCATCCACGCCGCCCCCGCCAGCCAGCCGGCTGTTGGCCGCATTGACGATAGCGTCCGTAGCCTCCTCGGTAATGTCTCCCTGGCGCAATTCGATCACTGCCTGTTGCACCTTGCGCTGCATGTCAACACCTCCGCAAATGCCCCTGGACCACGGCCCATTGCGCCGGCGCCGACTACGGTAGCCCGGCTACCGAAGGCCCACGCCGCAACGCGCGACCCCGCTGCACGGGGCTTCACACCTTTTCGGGTAGTTCGAACCCCTTGCGCCGGGGGCGGTCGAGGTAGCTATTGGCTTCGGAATCGTCCAGGAAGCACTCCCCAGCCGGGTCCCAGCGGAGCCGCCGTCCGAGCCAGCGGGCGATGTTCCCAAGGTGGCACACGGTCGCCGAGCGATGCCCGATCTCCACGTCGGCCACCGGCAGCTTTCGCGAGCGGATACAATCCAGCCAGTTCTGCATGTGGTTGTCGCTGCGGTAGAGGTGGACTTCGTCGGCCCGCAGCGGCTCTTTGGCGATTTCAGGCGGGTCGGAAACGCATTTGCCGCGGTCGATGGTGATGGTGCCTTTCTCGCCGATGAATTTGCCGCCGCCCGCCGGGCCTCCTTCCAATTCCACCACGATATCGCCCGGGTAGCGGAAGAAGACCTTCGGCTGCGAGCACAGTTTGTCGCCCCGGGCGCGGGACTCAGGCTGAGTGTACGTGGGCGGGTTGAACTTGGGCCCCTCGGTCCAGACCTCAATGGGCCCCCCTTGGTCCATGCCCAAAGCCCACTGGATCTGATCCAGCCCGTGGGAACCCCAGCCCGTCATTTCGCCCCCGGAAAACAGGCGGAACGAAATCCACCCCGGCCGGGCTCGCGGGGTGGCAATGTCGATGTGATAGGGCACGGGCTCGACCGGCCCGCACCACATGTCCCAGTCCAGCCCTTCGGGAATAGGCTGGCCGGGCAGGCCGCACTCCCAAGGGCTGGGATAGTTGTGGGCAAGCACGCGCTGGATTTTGCCAATCCGGCCGCTGCGAACCAACTCGCAACCCAGGCGGCAGTGAGGGTCGGACCGCTGCTGGCTGCCGGTCTGGAACACCCTGCCGTACTTGCGGACCGCCTCCACTATGCGCCGCCCCTCGCGGATGGTCAGCGTCATGGGCTTCTCGGCATACACATCCTTGCCCGCCTGGCACGCGTGAATGCACACCAGCGCCCGCCAATGGTCGGGCGTGGCCGTGGTGAGGGCGTCCACATCTTTGCGGTCCAACACTTTCCGATAATCCTGAAAGGCCTCGATACCCAGCCGCGATGCCAGGGCGGCGGCCCGCTTGCGGTCCACATCGGCGACGGCCACGGCCCGTGTCCCCGGCAGACGCACCGCCTGCATGAAAATGCCGCTTCCCTGGCGGCCCACGCCGATGCCCGCAATCCCGATGCGGTCGTTGGCGCCGGGCTTACCCTCGGCTGCCAGGACCCCCGAGGGTATGACGTACGGCAGCGCCAACCCTGCGCCGACCGTCCGGAGAAAACGCCGCCGCGAAACGCCCGTGACCCGTGCCATGCTGGCCCTTTCCAAAAGTCGAATGTGCGAATACCCGCTATCCCGAGCCGAATCAGGCGAGACCTGTCAGCGGGGTTTAGCCTTCTTCTTCTCCGCGAACTGCTCCTCGCGCGGGCGGTCGCGCCGCTTCGACGGATGCAGCGTCACCAGAAGCCCCAGAATGGCCCCGAAGAGCACCACAAAATAGGGGACCGCCAGCGACGCACCGCCCCCACCCCCCTCCGACTGACCCGAGGCAGGCTGCTGGGCCCACGCAGCCATACTCTCGGCCAACGAAACGAGTATTGCCACGACCGTCCCCGCCGTTAGGCTTCTAAACTCGCCACGCCGCATGGTTCCCTCTTGCCGATGTACGCTTCTGGCGACTCAGTACCTGAGGTTTCGGCCGCCCGCCAGGGCCGTTCACCCGGCCGGCTGTGCCGGCTAGCCCTAGCGCCCCGGCCGTATGTCCTCCATTGTAAATCGTTATCGCCGCGACGGAAGGGGCCGGCGTGTGGCGGTGGTGCGTACCCTGGCCCGCGGCGCCCCTGGCTGAAAGCGTCGGCTCGGCCCGCTTGTCTCAAGCGGATGGTCCGGTTGGCGCCGGAGCCCGCTGGCACCGGCCGGCACTGTCCATGCGCGGGTTTTGGGGGGATTTCAGGTGCCGCGGGGGTTTCGGCCGGCGATACAATACTCAGCGATGGTGGGCAGTGCGTGCGAAGGTCTTATCTGTCGGACGCGTCGCCATGGGAAGACGCAGGCCAAACTCCGGGCCACCGCCGGGACCGCCGAGGTCGGGACCGCGCCCTCCCGGCCCACCGTGCCCTAGCGGAGGCGGACCTGATTGGTCGCTGGGGCAGACCCTCCTGGCCGCCCTTGTGGTCCTGGCGGTGGCTTTTGGCGTTGTCCGCCGCTCGGCGGGAGCGGATCAACCGTTGCCCCCGCTCCGTTGGGCTGCCGATGCCGAAGGGGGTGCCCCCTACATCTTCCGCGATCCGGCTCGGCCGGACCGCCACATCGGGTTCGAGGTCGATCTGATTGAGGCCCTCGAGGAGGAGTTAGGCCGGCCAATCGAGTTCGTGCAGTACGACTTCAAGAGCCTGGTTTCCGGGCTGCGGCGGGGCGATTTCGATTTCGCCATGAACGGCTTGGAGGTAACACCGGACCGGGCCCGGCAACTTCGCTTCAGCCGGCCCTATTATGTGTACCGGCTGCGACTGGTGGTGCGGCGGGACGAAACGCGGTTCGATACCTTTTTGGGGTGCCGGGATGCGGGCGGAGTGGTGGCCACCTTGGAAGACACCGCAGCCGAGCGCCTCTTGGACCAACTGGGTATCGCCAAGCGGATCTACGACAGCCAGGCCGAACCCTACAACGATCTCGAACAAGGCCAAGTGGACGCAGTGCTTCTGGACCTGCCCATTGCCGAATATTATGCCCGGCACCGGCCCCGGCTGCGGTATGCCGAGGAGCCCGAGGTGCGGGGCTACTACGCCATCGCCTTTCGGCCCGAACAGGAGGAGTTGGCCAGGCAGTTCGACGCGGCGATTGCCAGGCTGTGGTCCACGGGCCGACTGCGCCACATCTATGAAAAATGGGGCCTTTGGAACGAAGACCAGGCGATCCTGGGCACGCTGGGGCCAGCAGGCGATGTGCTGGGCGACTCGGCCAGAAAATGGACCCCGGCACAGTATTTGCCCCTATTGCTCCAGGGCGCCTGGGTAACCATCGAGGTCAGCGTGCTGAGCATGATGGCTGCCATGGCCCTGGGGTTGCCCATCGCCCTGGCGCGGCTGTACGGGCCCGCTCCCTTGCGCTGGCTGGCCGCAGCATACGTCGAGTTTTTCCGCGGCATTCCCGTGCTTCTCCTTCTATACTTCTTGTATTACGGGCTGCCCACGCTCTCCGAGTATTACAGACTGAGCGTGGACCTCAAACTGGCCCCCCTTCAGGCGGCCATCCTGGGGTTCGGGCTGAATTATGCCGCTTACGAGGCGGAGATTTATCGGGCGGGGATCGGCTCGATCGGACGGGGCCAGTGGGAGGCGGCAGCCTCGCTGGGGATGTCCCGATCGCTGGCCTTCCGCCGCATCATCCTCCCCCAGGCGGTGCGCGTGATTATCCCCCCGGTAACCAACGATTTCATCGCCCTTTTGAAAGACACCAGCCTGGTCAGCGTCATCGCGGTGGTGGAGCTGACTAAGCAGTACCAGATTCTCGCCAAATCGAGCATGAAGTATCTGGAAATCGGGCTGGCCACAGCCGCCCTCTACCTGGCCATGTCGGTCCCCCTGGGTTATCTTTCGCGCCGACTGGAAAAGCGGTGGGGAAAAGGGACATGAACGCGCCGGTTGCCATCGAGGTCCAAGGTTTGGTCAAACGCATCGGCTCCCGCACCATCCTCAACGATGTCAACCTGACGATCGAACCGCGGCAGACCGTGGCCCTCATCGGGCCCAGCGGTGGCGGCAAATCGACCTTGTTGCGGTGCTTGAATGGGCTGTGTTCGTTCGACGCAGGCCGCATCCGTGTGGGGCCGTACGTCCTCCATGCCGGCGGAGGGCGATCGCACGCTGCCGAGGCCCGAAAGGTCCGCCGCCTGGTGGGGATGATCTTTCAGGACTTCCAGCTTTTTCCGCACTTGACCGCCTTGGGAAACGTGATGGAAGCCCCTCGCCGGGTGCTCGGACTGCCCTACGATGAGGCCCGACAGCGGGGGATGCAACTTCTGGAGCGCGTGGGACTGGCCGACAGAGCCGATGCCTACCCCCGTGAGCTTTCGGGCGGGCAGCAGCAGCGCGTTGCTATCGCCCGGGCCATGGCCATGAACCCCCGCGCCCTGCTCTGCGACGAAATCACCAGCGCCTTGGACCCGGAACTGAAGGGTGAGGTGCTGGCCGTGCTGGCCGATCTCAAACTCGACGGCTTGACGCTTGTGCTGGTTACCCATGAGATGGGCTTCGCACGCCGCAGTGCCGACCGCGTGGTAGTGTTGGTCGAAGGCACGGTGGTCGAGGACGGCCCCCCGTCCCAGGTGCTCGACAACCCGCAGACGCCCCGCACCCAGCGGTTTCTCAGCCGGGTGCTGGTTTAGGGACCGTCCCCAACACACACGGACCATGTGCCCCGGGGCGGGGTCTTTTCGGGCTTGCGTTCCCTCCGGGCCCGGCACGCAGGCAGCATGGAGGGCTCGCTCCGCACCCACGGGGAGATAGCCCGGCAGCACAAGGGATTCTTCGGCAAGCAGGCCCGGCCCTTCAAACACCCGGTATACTTGGTTGAATCGGCGGAGTAACGCCGGCATCGCTTTTTCGGAGAACGCCCCCGTGGCCGATCAACAGGCACTGCAAACGCGGAAGCCGGCATCGCTGGAATTGCTCGCTCCAGCGGGCGATTGGGCATCGCTGGAAGCGGCAATTTCGTGTGGTGCCGATGCCGTGTATCTAGGTCTGACCGCCCTCAATGCGCGACGCCGGGCACGGAATTTCCGGCCTGACGAGTTCCTGCGTGCGGTAGAGCTTGCGCGCCGGCATGGCGTGCGAGTCTATTTAACGCTCAACATCGACTTGGCCGAGCGAGAACTGGGCCAAGCCGCCCGAATGCTCGAACTGGCTCGGCAGGCCGGCGCCCATGCGGTGCTGGTCCGCGACCCGGCGCTTTGGCTGTTCAAGCCGCTTTACCCGGAGCTGGAGTTCCACTTCAGCACGCAGACCGCTTCAGCCAACCGGGCCGATGTGGAGGCAGCCGCCGAACTCGGTGCGGCACGGGTGGTTCTTGCCCGCGAAATGACCCTGGCCGAAATCGCCGCCGCCTCAAGCGTACCCGGCATTCACACCGAAGTCTTCGTCCAAGGGGCCCTGTGTTTTTGCATCTCCGGCCGATGTCTCCTCTCGAGCTGGGGCGGCGGCCGAAGCGGAAACCGCGGCGCCTGTACCAGCCCCTGCCGGGTGCCATGGACCATCGGGGATCAACCCGCTGGCACCCCTCTTTCGATGCGCGACCTTTCTGCCATCCTCCGCCTGGGCGAACTGGCCCAGGCCGGCGTGCATGGCCTGAAGATCGAGGGACGCCTGAAATCGGCCGACTGGGTCCGCCGCGCGGTACAGCTCTACCGCCAGGCGCTGGATGGGGTGATTTCCGATCCCCAGACGCTAGAAAGCCGGGCCGCCGAGTTGGGTAGCTACACGGGGCGGGCAATGACCTGCGACTACCTCGATGGCAAGCGAGATGAACTCACCGGCACGGCGCTCGGCCGGCTTGCCACGGGCGACAGCCGCGAGCCTGCATCGGGCGGAGACCACTTTGCTGAGCCGGCGGGCATGCGGGGCGGCTCCGCGTCCGACGACATCGAGCCAGCCTTGGTCGAAGACCTCCCGGCGTCCCAGCCTCCCGGGTCGGCGGAGGGGGAAGCGGCGCCATGGTTTCCGGCTGCCAGCCAAAGACCAGAAACCTACGACTTGGACATCACCGTCAGTGAAGAGGGGATACGCTGCCGATGTACGTGCGGCCAGCGTGTCGAGCAGTGGACCCTTCCGCGGACGGTGGTCCGCCGGCCGCGCAAAGCTGTAACCATCGGAAATCTGCTGGCTCACCTCTCGGAAATCACCCTCCAGGGCTGCCGATTGGATCAGGGCACCACGAATGCCCCGGATTATGCACTGGTGGCCCGGGCGTCCAACGCGGTGGTGGACCGTGTTTCGGCCGCGGTCCGCCTGGGCCGCAAGCCGGCTGATGGCACCGTGCGCATCGACTTGCCGCCGGAAGTTCGCGAAGCGCTCCGGCCGGCGTCAGCCCATACCCAAAACCGCCGGCGCCTGGGAGACGCTCCAGACCGGGTCCGCCTGGAGCCCCGCCACCTCCCCACCTTCCTGCGACACGTCCGGCCAGAAGGGGGGGTGATTGTCGAGGGGTTGGGGCCTGGCCGGGTGGATTGGCTCCGATCGGTCTGCCAAGGGCTACCCGTGGTGGTCGCACTTCCCTGTGTGATGTTCCAACAAGACCTCAGCGCAGCGGCGAGCTTGGTGCGTCAATGTGCGGCCGCCGGCATTGCCGTGGAGGTCAATAGCTGGGGTGGCTGGCTGCTGGCGCGTCGCGCCGGCGCGACCATGGAGGCCGGCCCCGGATTGGCGGTACTGAACAGCTTAGCGGCGGAGGCCCTGGGCCGACTGGGAGTACGTTCCGTCACCCTGTCGCTTGAAGCCGACCGCCGCCAGTACGAGGAGCTTACCGCCCATTGCCCGCTGCCGTGCTCCCTGGTAGTCTTCGGCCGGCCCCCGCTGATGATCACCCGCGTCGAGCTGCCCGAGGAGAAGTTGGCCAAGCGGTTTGCCGATCGCCGCGGCATCTGCATGATCCCACGGCGAGAAGGGGAGTTGGTGGTCTTTCGGCCGGAAAGTCCGTTCGACCTCCGCGAACTTGACAATCCCCGCATTACCGTGGCCCACTTGGTGGTGGACTTGGTGGGCAGTCCCGACCCGCTGGCCGATTGGTACGATCGGCCCGGGACCGCCGCCTTCCGCTTCAACTATGATCGGTCGCTGGCCTGACGCACGCCGCCATCTTCCAGGGCGCACCGTGCAGGGGCCTTCCGCCTTGGGGAAAGAAGACCTACCCCCTGCCTGACTACAAACGGCCGCTTCGGCCGCTTTCGCCTGCGGGTTCCCAGCCAAGAAAAACCGCGTTACTTCTTACGGCTGGCTTTGGCCTGCAAGAGGGCCTCGTACTCCGCGACCGCCTTGCTCGGGTCGTCCAGAAAGCTCTTCAGGGTCTTGCGGTGCTCTGTCATCTTCTTCTTGAGCGAGTCGGCCGACGACTCTTGGTCGTCCAAGTCGTGAATCTGCTCGTTGACGTACTTTTCCACTAAGGCCACCAGCGAGGCATCGGGGGTATTGGCCACCCAGCTTTTCAGCCCAGGCCCGGTCTCCCTGCCCAAGGCCTGTTGAACGGCGTCCAGCACGGTCTTCAGGCGGCGGCGAAAGATGACCGCCCGCTCGTCAGCTTCCTCCGCTGCGCCAGGTCCCATACCGGGCATCGACGGATACATTCCGGGCATTCCCGGATACATCCCGGGCATGCCTGGCGTTTCCCCGGAAATCATCCCAGCCGGCGTCTTCGGGGCTTTGCCCCCTTTCTTCTTCGCCGGGCCGGGCATTTCGGGCATACTGGGCATAGGCGTCGGCGTCATCCCAGGCGTCATAATCGGCGTCATTCCCGGCTGAGCGGGGGCAGCGCTGGCGGCAAGGACCAGGGGGCGGCGGGCTTCGGCCGTGGTTGCCTCCAGCAGGAACTGCACCAGGGGAATGACCACATCGGGGGGCTTTACGGCCGTCACGCCCTTATACTGGATGCGCCCTAGAGCTTTGGCGGCTGCTAACCGCGGTATCAACGGCGTGTCGCTTTCGGTCAGCACACCGGCCAGCGTCTTGACCACCTGGCCGTTCGAACCGGGTAAGCCCAATGCGCCCAAGGCCTGGATGGCCAAGGCCCGCATCCAGGCGTGGCCCACCTTCGTGCGGCCAGAAGGCGGATCCTTGGCCGAAGCCCATTGGAGCAATAGAGGCAAAACCTGCTGGTCGCGTTTTTGGGTGTCGGCCATGGGCAAGCCCGCATGACGCACCAGTCCTTGCAGCGCCGCGATCCGCACCGCGTCGATTTGCGCGGGATCCTGCAACACGGCAAGCATGAGATCCAGCGCAGCGGGCAGCGGCTGTTCCGGCGTCTTGGTGTCGCCTGGCGGGGGCAGCGAGACATTCAGGTCGGCGATGGCCGCCATCGCGTTATAACGCACCGCCGGGTGGAAGCTGCGATCCTTCACAAGCTGCGTCATGAACGTCAGCGTCAGGTTCACGAGGCGATCGTACGGCGGGCCGCTCCGGCCCGTGTACAAATCGCGACGCAGTTCCGCCCGAAAGTTCGCCACCGACGACAAGTTCTCGGGCAACGTCCAACGCGGAAACGCATAGGTCAAGTAGTACGTCTCAAACAGCTTGTCTTCGCCGGGCTGAAACGCCTGGGCCCGCAAAATCCGCGGAATATCGCCGCGCCGTTTCGCTTGCGATTCGTCCACAGGCAGCGACTTGAAAGCCGATGGGGCAGCCGCCGGCGCCGCAACCTTCGCTGACTTGCCCGGTTGCCCCGCGGTCGCCGAGGCACTCTTTGTGCCCTTAGAACCGGCGTTGGGGGCAGCGGTGTAGGCAACGGAACTCGCCACCAGCCCAACCATCACCACCGCCGCTGCGGTCTGCCCGAAAAGACGATCGGCCCCACCAAACCTCCGCCACGTACCCATGGGACACGCAACCTTCGCTGCCGAATGGCCTTGGAAAAACACTCCTAACTTCAAGCTACCACCGCTGTGGGAGACGTGTCAAGCATGGAGGCACTGGCTCCCCCCTACTATCTAGCGGGGCGCCCCGCGTCTTGGGCTCAACCTGCCGACCGCGCCGGCCTTCTAGGTTGACCGATACGACAACCCAATTTCTGCTGTACCGGCCGTCGGCGGGAGGGTCCCGGCAGTTCGCACCCAGCGCCGAGTGTGGCCGCCCCCGTTATTCAATCTCGATCAGCGGCTCTACTTGGCCCTTGGCAAATCGGGCTATCAGGGTCTCGCTTACCAGGTTGTGCCCCAGCAGGCTGCGATTGCCTTTTGGCCCTAAAGAACGGTACACCAGCCATTGTTGCGACCCGATTTGGACGCGGTAGCCCACGGCCACGTCGGCCGGTTGAATACGGAAGTTTTCGGCGACGGTCAATGCCCGCCACGTCAGCGGCTTGCCCTGCCGCCTGGCATTCAGGTCGATGAACAGCGGGGCAAACAGGGCCCGACCCTTCGCCAACCGCCGCAGGGCCAAGCCCGACTCAACCGGCACCAACTCCCCTCTCCGGGGATCCTCCCGCCACTCGGGCAGGGCCAAGGGCAACACCCATGCCCGACGCCGCCCGTCAACCAGCCGAGCCTCCCAGGTCTCCGCGGCTGGTTCGCAGATTATTTTTCGCCCCAGCGGCAAAATGGCTGAATACCTCAGCTCGGCCGGCCGGCAAAGCACGATGGCATCCGCCAAAAACAGAAAACCGTCTTTCTGCGCCACCATCACATGTCGGCATACCCGAATTCCCCGCCCCGCACGACCTTCAAGCTCCACGTACTCTACGCCATCCTCAGTTTGCCGGCACACTTCTTCCCATCGGGCCGGCGGCAAAACCGCCAGACCATCCACCTCTAACTCAAGGGGCCACGCACCCGCACCCAATACATGCCGTCCCACGCCCCAGTGCACCTCCACGATCTGCCCGCCATGATCCACCGCGCACCAGCAAGCGCCTGGCAATCCGCCCCCTTTAGACATTATTGTCTTACCGCCACACAGACTGTGAGGCACCGAAGCCCGATTGGCCGCCGACGACACATCCGGTACGGCACAATCCGGCCTGTGGCTGTCCTGCGTGAGCCGCTCGGCCACGGACTCCTTCCTCCTTCGACCGTGATGGTCTTGAATCCTGCGCCTTGCACGGGTTATCCTGGGTGAGGGCTGGTGGCGGACCGCAAGGCCAACGCGCAGCGGCCAGCCTACAGCTCGATCCTCGCGCTACACCCCAAATGATCCTCACCACGCCCGGCCCTCTTATTCTATCGGGATACAACTGACATGGAATCGCTGCTTGCAAAACCAAAAGGTCGAACAACCGCCCGCCTTCGCACCTCAAGATGCTTGCCGGCCGCCATGGCGGTCGCCCTGCTGGGGCTGGCTGGGGCCCTCGCGGCCGCAGCAGGCGAATTGCCCAAAGTGGAACTCTCGGTCACCGGACCCAAAAAGGCCACCGTGGGTGACCAAGTGGAGTTCCAGTTCGTGATCACCAACCGAGGTACCCAGGCCACGCCCACGCTGCTGATTACCGATCGGTTCGACCGGGGGCTGGCCCATGCGGTTTCCGACAAGCAAGTGGAGCGCGATCTGGCCCCGATCGATCCGGGGCAGTCGCAAACGGTGCGCATCACGTTGCGCGTGACGCAGCCCGGCCTGGCCCGCCACGAGGTCCAGATCCATCTGGGCGAAACGGTCCTAGCATCGGCTGTGGCGTCGCTCGAAGCGGCCGAAAAACCCGCCGCACCCGGCCCGACCACGCCAGCAGCCCCCCCGCCCACCAAGCCCGCCCCGCAACCAGAACCCCAACCCCAGCCGCAAACACCGTCCCAAGCCAAGCCCGAGGTCAAGCCATCGCCTCAGCCCGAGCCCAAGCCGGCCGCCCAGCCCCCAGCCAAAGCCGAAGCGAAGCCTGCCTCAGCCCCGGAACCGAAGACGCCGCCCGCCGCCCAGCCCAAGCCCAGCGAACCCACGATGGAAAAGCCCGCGGCCTCACCCCCGACCGCTCCTCCCGCCCAGGCCCCCAAAGAGCCCCTGCCAC
>Ga0315298_1003223_pt1 | contig 26347 bp, 24 predicted proteins | sample WHS_1_MG_FD_203077 | JGI IMG/M metagenome (GOLD analysis project Ga0315298, IMG submission 203077) | Extremophilic microbial mat communities from Washburn Hot Springs, YNP, Wyoming, USA - WHS_1_MG | ecosystem: Environmental > Aquatic > Thermal springs > Hot (42-90C) | place: USA: Wyoming... | reverse complement strand
TTAATTAAATATGGTGAATTAGCTTTAAAGGGAGATAATAGATATTTGTTTGAAAACAGATTAGTTAAAAATATAAAAAGTGCTCTTTCTGAAATAGAGAATTTAAGAGTCGAAAAAACTCATGGTAGAATATATGTTGAACCTGGTGGGGATACAGATCTTGCTATAGAAAAATTAAAAAAGGTTTTTGGGATTGTTGGTATTACAATAGCTAAAAAAGTAAATTTAAATTTAAATGATATTTATGAAGCTTCTATAGAAATTATGAGTAAATATAATAATAAAAGTTTTAAAGTAGAAACTAGAAGACCAAATAAATCTTTCCCTTATAATAGTATGGAAATAAATAAAATGGTTGGTGATGAAATACTAAAAAATAACAATAATTTATATGTTGATGTTCATAAACCTGATGTTTTAATAAATATTGAAATTAGAGAGATGGCATATATTTATGCTGGAGTAATTGAAGGTGTAAAAGGATTGCCCCTTGGTACCAATGGAAAAGCTACTGTGCTTTTATCAGGAGGTATTGATAGTCCTGTTTCTGCTTGGATGATGATGAAAAGAGGGGTTTTAATTGAAGCTGTTTATTTTCACAGTCCACCATATACATCTGAAAGAGCAAAAGAAAAAGTAATTGATTTATGCAAAACTTTGTCATCATATGGGCAAAAAATACATTTGCATATAATTCATTTTACAGAACTTCAGCTTTTAATTTATGAAAAATGTCCGCCAGAATTTACCACTATAATAATGAGAAGAATGATGATGAAGATAGCTGAAAGAATAGCTGAAAATAGTGGTTCTTTAGCCCTTATAACAGGTGAAAGTTTAGGACAAGTTGCAAGTCAGACTATAGAGAGCTTATTTGTTACAAATGAGGCTGTTAAAATGCCTGTTTTCAGACCCCTTATTGGAATGGATAAAACACAGATAATAGACCAAGCGAAGGACATAGGTACCTTTGATATATCAATAAGACCATATGAAGATTGCTGTACAATTTTTGTTCCTAAACACCCTTCAACAAAACCAAAATTAGAAAAAGTTTTAGAAGCTGAAAATAATATGGATTATCAAAGCTATATTGATAATTTTAAAGAAGAAGTAATAGTTATTTAAACCGAGCATAGCTCGGTTTAAATTTATATTAATTTTTTTTATAATTTAATATAAAAAAATAATAAAAGTTAAAATTGATATTGACATATTTAAAAATATCGTTATAATATAATTAAGTTTCTGGTTAATTCATAGGGGTGATTTTTATGAAAGAAGTAATAGGTATATGCCCAGTATGTGGTGAAAAAATGATTGTAAGAAAGATTGAATGTCCTCATTGTGGGACTATAATAGAAAGCAATTTTGAATTATGTAAATACTGTTATCTATCAAAAGAACAGAGAGAACTTTTAGAGGTATTTATAAAAACAAGAGGAAACATAAGAGAGATGGAAAAAGAACTTGATTTGTCTTATCCTACTATAAGAAACAAATTAGATAATTTAATTGCAGCACTAGGTTATGAAGTTTTACATGAACCAGAGATTAATAAAAAAGAAATATTGCAGAAATTAGAAAAAGGTGAGATTAGTGTACAAGAAGCCTTAAAACTTTTAAAAGAGTAAGGGGGCAGGTCAAGTGGATGAGGAAAAAGAATTAATATTAAATATGTTAAAAGATGGTAAAATTACATCTGAAGATGCTTCTAAACTTTTAGAGGCATTAGAAGAAAATGAAGAGAAGTATTATTATAAAAAATATAGTGATGAAGAAAATAATATTGATAAAAAAATAAAAAAATTAAAAGATTTGCCAAGCAGGATTAATGGAAAAGTTACACAAAAGGTAGCAGATTTTGCTGATAGTGTAAGTGAATTAGAAAAGATTCCAGTTGAAATAGAAAAAAATATAGATGCTATATTGAATAAAAAAAATAATTTAAAAAATGGGACTAAGTTTAATAAAACTTTGGATTTTTTACTTAACAGTCTTTTTGGGATATCTGGAGGAAGGTCTATTGAAAAAGAATTTAAATTTGAAAAAGTAATTGAAAATTCAAATATAGAAGTAATTAGTAAAAACGGCAAAATTGAAGTTTTAACATGGGATAATAATTATGCTTATATAATTTTAAATTTTATAGCTTCTAAAGAATTTGAAGAAGAATTTGAAATTTTTCATGAAGATAATTTAATTAAAATAGAGATAAATCAAAATATAAAAGCTTTAAGTGCAAAATTGTATTTACCTTGTAAAAAATATAATAATATATATTTATCAACAACAAATTCAAAGATAATAGTAGATAAACTAGATGCAGAAAAGATTGATTTATATACATCAAATGATAAAATTTTATTAGAAGATATAAAATGTAATATATTAAAAGCTTCTACTAAAAATGGTAAAGTATTAATTAGAAATGCAACTTTGAATAGTTTAATTTCTAGTACTACAAATGATAAAATATCAGCGTTTAATGTAATTTTTAATGACTGTGAACTTTATACAACAAATGGTAAAATAATGATAGATGGATTTTCAACTAATTCTTCAAATTCTATGCTTAGAGTGAAAACAACTAATGATAATATTAGTTTAAAAATGGCTGACAAAGATACTGAGGTATTTTATGAATTAAAAACTACAAATGGAAAATGCCATGTTAATTTATCTGATTTGCAATATGAAATAAAAGATGCTGTTTATATTAAAGGAAAAACTAAGGACTTTGACAATAAGGAGAAAAAATTAAGTATCATAGCTTATACCACAAATGGTAATGTCTATTTGGAGGGAGGTGAATTTAATGCAAGATGAAAAATTGAGCATTTTAAAGATGTTGGAAGAAGGGAAAATTACAACAGATGAAGCTTATGAACTTTTGGAAGCATTAAAAGAAGATAGTAGCACAAATTTGGATTCAAAAGTTTCTCAAAAGTTTAGAGTGTTAAAAATAAAAGTTTCTGATACAGTTAATAATAAAGTTAAAGTAAATTTATCAATACCATATAGCCTTGTTACTTTAGGAATGAAGCTAGGTAATAAGTTTTTGCCTAAAGAAGTTTTAGAGGGAGTAGATTTAGAAGAGGTTTTAAAAGCTATAAATCAAGGGGAAACAGGTAAGATTATAGATGTAGACGATGATAACGATCATGTAGAAATAAGTTTAGAGTAGATGAAAAATGACTTAATGGCTTTTAATTTTTTAGCCGTCAAGTCATTTTTTATATTTTATACATTAAATCTAAACACTACTATGTCTCCATCTTTAATTATATAATCTTTGCCTTCTAATCTTAAAAGCCCCATTTCTTTTGCCGAATTATAAGAACCTGCTTTTAATAAGTCTTCATAAGACAAAACTTCAGCTTTAATAAATCCTTTTTCAAAATCTGAATGTATTTTTCCTGCAGCCTGAGGGGCTTTTGTGCCTTTCTTTATTGTCCATGCATGAACTTCTTTTGGACCTGCTGTAAAAAATGTGATTAGTCCTAATAGAGAATACCCATGACGTATTATATTGTTCAAACCTGGTTCTTTAAGTCCGTATTCTCCTAGAAGAGAGTATTTTTCTTCATCATTTAATGAAGAAAGTTCTTCTTCTATTTTTGCACTTATTACTATGACTTCAGAATTTTCAAGTTTTGCATATTCTTTTAGTTTTTTTACATAAATATTTTCCTGTTTAGCAATTAGATCATCTTCTGATATATTAGCTGCGTACATTATAGGCTTAGAAGTTAAAAGCATTAGTTGATTTACAAAATCTTTTTCTTCCTCTGAAAAAGCAATTTTTCTAACAGGAATTCCTTGATCCAAGTTTTCTTTTATTTTTTCTAAAATCTTAAGTTCAAAAGATGCATTTTTATCGTTTTTAGCAAGTTTAGATGTTTTTGTTATGCGCCTTTCAATAATTTCAATATCTGATAAAATTAATTCTAATGTAATAATCTCTACATCTCTAACAGGATCAATGTTTCCTTCAACATGTACTATGTTATTGTCTTCAAAACATCTTACTACATTTAAAATAGCATCAACTTCTCTTATGTGAGATAAAAACTTATTTCCCAATCCTTCACCTTTACTGGCACCTTTTACTAATCCTGCTATATCAACAAATTTAATAGTTGCAGGTATTATTTTTTGTGGATTCTCGATTTTTACCAAAAAATCAATTCTTTCATCAGGAACAGAAACTATGCCAACATTCGGTTCTATTGTGCAAAATGGGTAATTTGCACAATCTGCTCCAGCTTTTGTTATTGCATTAAACAAAGTGCTTTTACCAACGTTTGGTAAACCAACAATTCCAATTTCCATTTTATCTTCCTCCCAATATTATCACATAAGAATTATATATTATAAATAAAAAAATATCAAATAATAACTTTTTAAGAAATAAAATAATATTTTATTAATGCTAAAATAGGTTATCATCATACTATAAAATACTATATAAAACATTAATTACAAATAATATTACTTTTTATCTTATAATCAATATTGATTTTTCCACAAATAACAAGTTAACTTAATTTTTTAGTATGTCTTTTGCAATTTTTAAATTTCCATAATAAAGTATAATACTTTTTGCTAAAAGTGAAAAAATATAAGTTGAGGAGGTGCTTTACTTTGAAAAAAATTAAAAGTATTATAACATTAATGATTGCTGTTGTGATGGTTATGACATCATTAGCAGGATGTAAAACAGCTACTAAAAAGCCTACACCAACCAGGTTTACACCAGCTCCTACAAGAACTGCTCCTACGCCTACACCACCGGCACCTGGTTATACTACACCTGCACCGCGTACACCAACTTCACCAGCAACACCGGTGAAAAAACCTTCAACTGAAAGTACAAGGGCAGAAAAAATTGCAACAGCAGTTGCTAGAATTCCTGAAGTTAACAAGACTACTGTTGTTATAACTGGAAATACAGCTTTAGTGGGAGTAGATATGAAAGCAAAAGTCCAAGGTACAACAGAAACAGAACTTAAGAAAAAGATTGCAAAAACAGTAAAAGACACAGATAAATCAATAAAAAATGTTTCTGTTACTGCAGATCCAGATTTATATAAAAGAATAGATAATATATCAAAGGGCATTGCTGAAGGAAGACCAATATCTGAGTTTGCAAAGCAAATTGCTGAGATTATTAAACGTATAACACCAAGCATGTAAAAAACCCGGGTAATCCCGGGTTTAAAATTTGAATATGATGTAATTTAATTTTTAATTAATGCTTATAATAGAAGTATAAAATCTATTTTATTATATATACAAAAGTTTGACTTTGCAAAATACATGAAATATAATAAAGAATAATTGGATTATTTTAGAAGGAGTTGATTTGATGAGTTTTATAAGTGAAAAAATTGCTGAAGATGTTTATCTTCATATTGCACCTACAGACAAATTTAAAACAGTAACTATTAATATATATGTAAATAATGTTCTTGGTGAAAATGCAACAGAATATGCACTAATCCCATCTGTTTTAAAAAGAGGAACCAATAAAATTAATACATATAAAGATATGTCTAAATACCTTGAAAGTCTTTATGGATCTACATTGTCCGCTTCAGTTTACAAAAAAGGTGAAAGGCATATTCAACAGTATCGTATGGAAATGATTCAAGAAGATTTTATACATGAAAAAATTTTTGAGAAAGGGGTTGAGTTTTTAAGAGATTTAATTTTTAATCCCTTTGTTGAAAATAAAGCTTTTAAAAAAGAATATGTAGATCAAGAAATAGAAATTCAAAAAAATAATATAAATGGACGTAAAAATGATAAAACAAAATATGCTATTGAAAGATGTCTTGAAGAAATGTGCAAAGGAGAACCGTTTTCAATCTATGAATTAGGCGATATAGAATCTTTAAATAATATAGATGAAAAAAGCTTATTTAATTATTATAAAAAACATATAGAGATTTTTCCTGTTGATATTTTCGTTGTTGGAGATGTAGATATTAAATATATAATATCAATTTTTAAACGTTATTTTAATTTAGAAAGAAATGAAGTACTTGAAATTCCTAAAACTAATATTTTTAAAGAAGTAAAACAGATAAAATATGTTAAGGATTATATGGATGTTACACAAGGGAAAATTACATTAGGTTTTAGAACAAATGTTGAACCTGACAGTGAAGAATATTATTCTTTGCTTATTTACAGCGGCATATTAGGAGGCGGACCTTTTTCTAAACTTTTTATGAATGTCAGAGAAAAAGAAAGCCTTGCATACTATGCTTTTTCAAGATTAGAAAGGTTTAAAGGCTTAATGATTATAGGGGCTGGTATAGAACCAGAAAATTATGATAAAGCAATTGAAATTATAAATTTACAGTTAAAAGATCTCGAAAAAGGTAATATATCTGATTATGAGTTTGATTCAACTATTAAATCATTGAAAACTTCTATAAATGCTATAAAAGATAGTGCTACGTCTATTTCTGATTATTATTTTTCTCAAAAGATAGTTAAAACAGATGTGGATATTGATCAATTTATAAAAAATATAGAAAAAGTAACAAAAAAAGATGTTGTTGATATTTCTAGAAAGATAAAACTTGATACAGTCTATTTTATGTCAAATCAGAAGGAGGTAAAATAATTTGAAACAACTGTATAATCAAACAATAAATGAGAAAATTTTTTATCAAGAATTAGATAATGGCTTAAAAGTTTATGTTATGCCTAAAAAAGGCTTTACAAAACAGTTTGCAATATTTGCTACTCATTTTGGTTCTAATGATAGTAAATTTATAATACCCGGTGAAAAGAATGTGACACAGGTTCCTGATGGAGTTGCACACTTTTTAGAACATAAAATGTTTGAAGAAAAGGAAGGTAGTGTTTTTGAGAAGTTTTCAAAATTGGGTGCATCTGCAAATGCTTTTACGAATTTTACAACAACTGCATATCTTTTTACCAGCACAGAAAACTTTTATAAAAATTTAGAATTGCTTATTAAATTTGTTCAATCTCCATATTTTACAGATGAAAATGTAGAAAAAGAAAAGGGGATAATTGCTCAGGAAATACGTATGTATGATGATGATCCTAATTGGCAAGTTTATTTTAATACATTAAAAGCAATGTATAGTGAATTTCCTGTACGCATTGATATTGCAGGGAGTATAGAATCAATTTCTCGAATAACTAAAGAGGATTTATATAAATGCTATAATACATTTTATCATCCGGAAAATATGGTTCTTTTTGCTATAGGAGATATAGATATTGATAAAACATTAGATTTAGTTAATTCTGTTTCTATTAAAGGAGAAAGACAAGGCGAAATACAAAGAATATATAATGAAGAACCTAATATTGTATATCAAAAAGTTATTGAAAAATATATGGAAGTATCAATGCCAATGTTTAATCTTGGTTTTAAAGATTTGGATATTGGATATGGTACACAAAAATTGTTAAAGAAAGATATTACAACTCAAATATGTCTTGAGATGTTAATAGGCAGAAGTTCAAATTTATATGAAATACTGTATAAAGATGGTTTAATTGATACAAGTTTAGATTTTGAATATGTTGGAGAAGTTAAGTATGGATATTCTATAATTGGAGGACAATCAAAAGATCCATATAAAATAAAAGATGTTATTCTGGATAATTTACAAAAACCAGATATTTTAAAAGAAGAAGATTTTTATAGAATAAAGAAAAAATATATTGGAAAGTTTTTAAGAGCATTTAATTCAATTGAAGGGATTGCCCAAAGTTTTATAAATTATTATATGAAAGATATAAATTTATTACAATATGTAGATGTGCTTAATGAAATCACATATCAAAATGTTATAGACAGATACATGGAACACTTTAATGAAAATAATAATGTCATTTCTGTAATAAATCCTGCTAAAAATTAATAAAAAAAATAGGCTTCTTGCCTATTTTTTTTTATTTTTAGCAGGATTTTTGATTTTTTTATAGAATAAGATATAATAAGTGGTTTAATGTGGTGCAAAGTGGAGTAATGTGAAACGAAAGTCTGGTGTTAAATATGTTAATGGGTCAATATGAACATACTCTTGATACAAAAGGAAGAATTATAATACCTGCCAAGTTTAGAGAAGAACTTGGAGATAAGTTCATATTGACTAAAGGCTTAGATAATTGTTTATTTGTATATTCAATAGATGAATGGAGCAATATAGAATCAAAACTAAAATCTTTGCCTTTAACAAAAAAAGATGCAAGAGCATTTATGAGATTTTTTTTAGCAGGTGCAATAGAGTGTGAAACAGATAGACAAGGTAGAATACTTGTGCCATTAAATTTAAGAGAACATGCTAAAATAGAAAAGGATGTAATTTTTATTGGAGTTTCTAATAGAGTTGAGATCTGGAGCAAGGAAGTATGGGAAGAATATTCTTTAAATACTGATGTTTCTTTTGAAGAAATAGCTGAGCATTTAGAAGATTTGGATATATAGGTGATATTATGGAATATATACATAAAAGTGTGTTATTAAAAGAATCAATAGCATTTTTAAATATAAAACCTTGGGGTATATATGTAGATGGAACTTTAGGAGGAGGTGGGCATTCTTCTGAAATATTAAAAAGACTTAAAGATGGAAAATTAATTTGTATTGACAGGGATTTGGATGCTATAAAGGCTGCAAAAATTAACATAGGCAATAATGATAAAGTTGAGTTTATACATGAGAATTTTAAAAATATTAAAAGAATATTAAGTGACATTAAAATAGAAAAGGTTGATGGCATAATTTTAGATTTAGGTGTTTCGTCATATCAATTAGATGAAAAATCAAGAGGGTTTTCTTATATGCAAGAAGCACCTTTGGATATGAGAATGGATTCAACCACAAGTTTTTCTGCATATGATGTAATTAATAATTACTCTGAAGATCAGTTAAAAGAAGTTATAAAAAATTATGGTGAAGAAAAATGGGCATCAAGAATCGCTAAATTTGTTATTGATGCAAGAAAAAAAGGCCCTATATCTACAACAACTCAATTAGTTGACATAATAAAGGATGCAATACCATCATCTGCAAGGAGAGAAGGACCTCATCCAGCTAAAAGGACTTTTCAGGCAATTAGAATAGAAGTCAATCAAGAATTAAAAGATCTTGACAAGGCAATTGAAGATATGATTGATGTGTTAAATAGTGAAGGGCGCATTGTAGTTATAACATTTCATTCCTTAGAAGACAGAATAATAAAAAATGCATTTAAACGGCTAGAAAATCCATGCACATGTCCTCCCAAGATGCCTTGTACTTGTGGGAAAAAACCTAAAATAAAAATAATAACAAAAAAACCTGTTGTTTCAGACTTTGAAGAACTTAATACTAATCCTAGAGCTAGAAGTGCAAAATTAAGAGTTGCCCAGAAACTTTAAGTTCTAAAAGAATTGGAGGTAGAATAAATTGATATTGGCAGAGAAAGATTTTAAATATGATTATCATCCCCAATATGATACAAATAAAAACAAAAACAAAAAGAACAAAAGCAATAATAAATTAAAAAATTTAGTATTGTTAATTTTTATTGGTGTTTTAAGTTTTGTATTGCTATTTAGATATGTTTTAATATATCAACATTCATTAGAACTAAATAAATTAGAATCTAATATAAAATATACAGAAAATTTAAACCAGCAGATAAAAATTAAAATTGCTTCTATAAGTGATCCAGCAAGGATAGAAGAAATAGCAAAACAAAAATTAGGTATGCAAGAACCTTTAGAAAATCAAATTGTATATATAAATGTGGGGAAAAGTAAACTAACTGCCAACAATACCGACAGTTCAAAGGATAAAATTCTTCATGAAGATAACTTTTTTATGCGAATATTGGGGGTGATTAGCAGGTAGGGGGGATAAATATATATTTGGGATTATCAGTTAAAAGAAGAATATTATTTTTACTTTTTGCTTTTTTTGTTGCCATATTTTGTCTAGTTTCAAGGTTATTCTGGATACAAGTTGTAAAAAGCGAAGAATATCAGAAAATGGCTTTACCTCAATGGACTTTGGATATATCTGTTACTCCAAAAAGGGGAATGATATTTGACAGAAATGGTAAGATATTAGCAGAAAGTATAAGTGCTAATAAAATCAGTGCAATACCTAAAGAAATTAATAATACAGAAAAAGGCGAAATAGCAAAAATATTATCGGAAATTTTAGGTATAAATAAAGAAGATATCTTTAAGAAAATATCTGATCACAATCAACAAGAGGTCTTGATAGCTAAAAAAGTAGATGATGAAAAAGCTGATAAAATAAGGGCATTAAATCTATCAGGTATTATTATTTCAGAAGACACTAAGAGATTTTATCCTGATGGACATTTAGCATCTCATGTACTAGGATTTACAGGTATTGATAATCAGGGTCTTGATGGAATTGAATCTGTTTTTGACAATTATCTAAGAGGTATTCCTGGTAGAATCTCATCTCCAATAGATGCTATAGGAAGAAAAATGGACATTGGTGAAGAAGAATATTATAAACCTATTAATGGATATAATGTAGTTTTAACTATTGATGAAACAATACAGCATTTTGTTGAAAAAGCACTTGACGAAGCTGTTTTACATTCCAAGCCTACAAAAGGGATAAGTGCAATAGTAATGGATCCTAATACTGGAGAGATTTTAGCTCTTGCTAATAGGCCGGATTATGATCCTAATAATCCTTTTAAAGGTTCTAAAGATGAACTATTCAGATTATGGAGAAACAGGGCTATATCGGATGCTTATGAACCAGGCTCTGTTTTTAAGACTATAACAGCTTCAGCATCTTTAGAAGAAGGATTAGTAAGTTTAAATGAAGAATTTTATTGTCCTGGATATACTACTGTAGCGGGTCATAGAATAAATTGTTGGGCAACTCATGGCAGTGAAACTTTTGTTAAAGGAGTTCAAAATTCTTGCAATGTTGTTTTTATTACTCTAGGTCAAAGATTAGGAGTTGAAAAACTTTATAAATATATACACAGTTTTGGTTTTGGAGAGAAAACAGGAATTATTTTACCTGGTGAAGCATCAGGGCTTTTAATGTCAGAAAAAAATATTGGACCTGTAGAGCTTGCAACAAATTCTTTTGGTCAAGGTATTGCTGCGACGCCACTTCAGATGATTACTGCTGTTTCTGCGATTGCCAATGGTGGAAATTTAATGCAGCCACAAATTGTGAAATCTATTATAGATACAAATGGAAGTGTTATTAAAGAGTTTAAACCTAAAGTTGTAAGAAATGTGATTTCAAAAAAAACTTCAGATACTATGAGACAAATATTAAAAAGTGTAGTAGCTGAAGGTACCGGTAAAGCTGGTTATATAGAAGGTTATGATGTTGCTGGGAAAACCGGAACAACTGAGAAATATTTGCCTGGTAAATATGTAGCTTCATTTATGGGATTTGCACCTGCAGATAATCCTAAACTTATAGTTTTAGTGGTAGTTGACGAACCTAACAATCCTGAAACCCATTTTGGAAGTCAGCTGGCAGCACCTGTTGTAAGGAGCATATTAGAAGATAGTTTACAGTATTTAAAAGTTAATCCAAAAGGATTGAAAGAATATAAAAAAATAGAAATGCCAGATGTAAGAAACATAGAATTATATGAAGCAGAAAAATTGCTTTTAAGTAAAAATTTAAAATATAATATTGAAGGTATTGGTAATATTGTTTTTGATCAGACTCCTAAACCAGGAGCAATTATATCTGAAGAAACAACAGTGATTTTATATTTAAGCGATAATAATAACGAAAAAGAGGTTATAGTTCCAGATTTAGAAGGGAAAACTATTATGGAAGCAACAGAAATTTTAAATTCCCTAGGTTTAAAAATAAAAATTGAGGGTACAGGTGTAGTTTATAAGCAAAATCCGGAAAAAGGAAATATTATAAATAAAGGTTCAATTGTTGAAGTAGAATTTAGGCCTAAAGAAAATTAACTAATTACCTATGCAAATTTTATAATTGTGCTATACTATTAATGTATATAATCTTAGTAAGGAGGCCTAATATGAAACTTACAGATTTGTTAAAGGATGTTTCATGTGAAATAGAAGGTAATATAAATATTGATATAAGTGGCATATGCTATGACTCAAGAAAAGCAAAAAAAAATTTTCTCTTTATTGCTATTAAAGGATTTAATACAGATGGTTTATTATTTTTAGAAGATGCGATTAAAAAAGGTATTACAGCTGTTGTAACAGATCGAAAAATTGAACTACCAGAAGGATTAACAGTAATTTTAGTCGAAGACGCAAGAGCATCAATGGCTAAAATTGCAACTAATTTTTATGGTAATCCTACAAGTAAACTAACATTAATTGGTGTTACAGGTACCAATGGAAAGACATCTGTTACGTATATGATTAAAGCAATACTTGAGAAACAAAATAAAAAGGTAGGTCTTGTTGGGACTATACAAAATATGATAGGCAATGAAATTGTACCATCAATACATACAACTCCAGAATCTCTAGATTTGCAAGAACTTTTTTTTATAATGGTAAATAAAGGTGTTAAATATGTTGTGATGGAGGTTTCATCACATTCTTTAGCAATGCATAGAGTAGATGAATGTGAATTTGACATTGCTGTTTTTACAAATTTATCTCAAGACCACTTAGATTTCCATAAAACTATGGATAATTATGCTAATACAAAAAGTAAACTTTTTAAAATGGCTAAACAAGCTTGTATTATAAATATAGATGATAAATTTTCTTCTTTAATGATAGAAAGTTCAAAGGCAAAAGTTTTGACATATGGAATTAAAGATTTTGCTTATGTTATGGCAAAAGATATAAAAAATAATTTAAAGGGAGTTAAATTTAAAGTACAGATAGAAGACAAAAAACAAGATATTTTTCTAAAGATACCAGGTATTTTTAGTGTATATAATGCACTTGCGGCAATTACTGTTGCAGATTTTCTAGGTATTTCTCTATATGCAGTAAGAGAAGCATTAAGCAATGTTACTGTTAAAGGGCGTTTTGAATTAGTAGATATAGATTCGGATTTTTTTGTTATTATTGATTATGCTCATACACCAGATGGTATTGAAAATATTATGCAAGCTTTGAAAGAATATGAAACTGGAAGAAAAATATTATTATTTGGGTGTGGAGGAGACAGGGATAAGTTGAAACGTCCTATAATGGGTGAAATTGCAGGGAAATATGCAGATTTTTGTATTTTAACATCTGATAATCCACGTTCCGAAGACCCAATGGAAATAATATCTCAAATAGAAGAAGGCATTAAAAAGACTAATTGCCCATATGAAGTTATAGTAAATAGAAAAGAAGCAATAAAATATGCAATTTCAATAGCGCAAAAAGATGATGTAATAATATTAGCAGGTAAGGGACATGAGCCATTCCAAATAATAGATGATAAAGTTATACCTTTTGATGAAAGAGAAATTGTAAAAGAAATTTTTTATGGGGACGGTAAAAGATAATGGAATTAATATACAAAGAAATTCTGGATTTAACAGATGAAAAAATATTTACAGGTGATTTAACAAAAAAAATTACAGGGATTTCTACAGATTCAAGAAATATAAAAATTGGGAATCTTTTTATACCATTAAAAGGTGAAAAATATGATGGAGAAATGTTTTTAAGTAGTGCAATTAAAAATGGAGCGTCAGGTATTTTAACTAGAGAGGTTAAATCTATAGATTTATTTAAAAATACTGAAGCAGTTGTTATATATGTAAGAGATACCCTTTTGGCACTTCATAAAATAGCTTCATATTATAGGGATAAATTTGATATTCCAGTCATAGCTGTAACTGGCAGCAGTGGTAAAACAACAACTAAAGATATGATTGCGCAAATCTTAACAAAAAAATATAATATACTTAAAACACAAGGAAATTTTAACAATGAAATAGGACTACCTCTTACAATTTTTCAACTTAAAAAAGATCATAATATAGCTGTAGTAGAAATGGGAATGAGTGGTTTAGGTGAAATTAAAATTTTAAAAGGTATTGCAAAGCCCAATGTTGCAGTTTTTACTAATATTGGGGTTGCACACATAGAAAAATTAGGATCTAAGGAAAATATTTTAAAAGCGAAATCAGAACTTATAGAAGACTTTGATGATAAAAAAGTTATAATATTAAATGCTGATGATGAAATGCTCATAAAATTAAAAGGAAAACTTAATTCAAAGTATTATGATTATGGTATAAATAATGGTAAAATCAGAGCAACAAATATTCGGACTGAAAATAATTTTACTAAATACGATTTATATATAAATAATAATATAAAAACAGTTTATTTGTCAGTACCTGGTATACACAATGTTTATAATTCTCTTGCAGCTATTTGTACAGGGATAGAGTTTAATGTTGATATAGATCTTATGATTGATGCTTTAAAAGATTATAAACCAGAAAAAATGCGTCTTAATATTATAAATACAGATAAATTTGTTATTATAGATGATGCATATAATGCAAATCCAGATTCAATGAAGGCAGCTATAACTGTTTTAAAAGATTTAAATGCAAAAAGAAAAGTTGCGGTACTTGGTGATATGTTGGAATTAGGTCATTTGTCCGAAGAAGCTCATAAAGAGATAGGAAAATATGCAGTAGAATCTGGTGTTGACGTTATATTAGCTTTTGGTGCTAATTCGAAATTTATTGCAGAAGAGGCAATAAAATTTGGGAAGAACAATAAAAATATTTTTTATTGTTCAAGTAAAAATGAAATTTATGAAATATTAAAAAATATTTTAAAAGAAGGAGATTTAATTTTAGTAAAAGGATCAAGAGGTATGGAAATGGAAGATGTAGTTAAATTTATTCAGGAGAGTGCAAGTAAATGACGCAAAACATAATTTTAACGACTATAATATCATTTATGATTAGTATAGGTTTAGGACCCTTTCTTATTCCATATCTAAAGAAGTTAAAGTTTGGACAAAATGTAAGAGAAGATGGCCCTAAAACTCATCAAATAAAATCAGGTACTCCTACTATGGGAGGTTTAATGTTTATATTTTCAACTATAATATCTATATTTATATTTTCGCGTTTTAATAAATTTTTGGCGATTTTATTGATAGTTATGATAGGCTATGGGATTATTGGTTTTTTAGATGATTTTCTGAAAGTATATTTAAAGCGATCTTTAGGTTTAAAAGCAAGAGAAAAATTGCTTGGTCAATTTCTAATAGCTATAATATTGGCATATTTTGCACAAAGATATGTAGGCACTGATATAATAATTCCTTTTTTAAAAACTAAACTTGATTTAGGACACTATTATTTTATTTTTATAGTTTTTGTTGTAGTCGGTACTGTTAATAGCGTAAACCTAACAGACGGGCTAGATGGATTAGCTACGGGTGTTTCTATTATAGATTTAGCATTTTTTACTCTTATAGGGCTATTTTTAAATAATCAGGCTATTAGTATTTTTGGTGCAGCTTTTACAGGGGGGCTATTAGGTTTTTTAAGATATAACAGGTATCCAGCAGAAATATTTATGGGTGATACAGGTTCATTGGCAATAGGTGGAGCTATAAGTGCTTTAGCTGTTTTAACAAAGCTCCCATTAATTTTACCGATTATTGGTATAATATATGTACTTGAAGCTTTATCAGTAATTATTCAAGTATTCTCTTTTAAATTTTTTAAAAAACGAGTATTTAAAATGAGCCCACTGCACCATCATTTTGAGCTTTCAGGATGGAAGGAAACTAAAGTTGTGTATGTTTTTTGGGCTGTAACTTTGGTTGCATTTTTTATTTCATTTTATAGCTTGAGTTAGGAGTGTAAAATATGGACTTAAATGGTAAGAAAGTATTAGTTGCAGGTTTAGGAATAAGTGGAGTAGCACTTTGTAAAGTATTAGCTGAAAAAAATGCTGTAATTACTGCATATGATGAAAGACAAGAAGAAAATTTAGTTGATAAAATTAGTAGTTTAAAAAATTCAGGTATAAATTTTTTGTTTGGAGAATTTAAAAAAAGTTTTTTACAGGACATTGATTTAGTTGTAATAAGTCCAGGTGTTCCGATTGATTCAGAAATTGTAGCACATGCATTGGAATCAGGAATTGAAGTTATAGGGGAAATAGAACTGGCATATAGAATTTCAAAAGCACCTATATTTGCAATTACTGGGACTAATGGAAAAACTACAACAACATCTTTACTTGGTGAAATGTTTTTAAATAGTAATATAAAAACCTATATTGCTGGGAATATTGGGTATCCTCTTGTATATGCTGCTTCAGAAGCCAGTGAGAAGGATGTTATTATTGCTGAAATTAGCAGTTTTCAGTTAGAATCAATAAAAGAATTTAGACCAAAGGTCAGCTGTATTATAAATATTACTCCAGATCATTTAAATAGACATAAAACATTAGAAAATTATGCAAAAGTAAAAGGACGAATTTTTGAAAATCAAGGTTCTGATGAATATGTAGTTTTAAATTATGATGATGTAATAGTCAGAAGTTTGGCTCACAACGCAAGATGCAGTATATTTCCTTTTAGTAGAATGAATGTTTTAGAGTTTGGATCATATGTTAAAGATGGTAAAATTTATATTAATTCTGGTAAAAGTGAGTACTATATAATAGATATAAATGAAATATATATACCGGGATCTCACAATATAGAAAACTCATTAGCAGCATTATCTATGGCATATATTGGTGGAGTGCCTATATCTACTATTAATTATACTCTGAAAAATTTCAAAGGTGTTGAGCACAGAATAGAGTTTGTTGGAGAAATTGAAGGTATTAAGTTTTATAATGATTCTAAAGGGACAAATCCTGATGCTTCAATTAAAGCCATTGAAGCCTTGAATCCTCCTATTATTTTGATTGCAGGAGGTTATGATAAAGGTTCTGATTTTAATGAACTAATTAAATCTTTTAATAAAAAAGTTAAAGCTTTGATTCTTTTAGGTGAGACAGCTAATAAAATATATAATGCTGCAACAGAAAATTCATTTTCTAAAGCGAATATTTATTTTGCAACAGATATGAAAGATGCAGTTATAAAAGCTTATGAAGTTTCTACAAAAGGAGATACGGTCCTTTTGTCACCTGCATGTGCAAGTTGGGACATGTTTTTAAATTACGAAGAAAGAGGAAGAATTTTTAAACAGGCTGTAGCAGACTTAAGGAGGTAAAAATATGACAAAAAAACATCCTGTTGACTATAATATTTTGATAACTGTTCTAATACTTGTATCGATTGGTGTTGTTATGGTTTTTAGTGCTAGTTCTGCTAGTGCATTTTATACATATAATGATTCATTTTATTTTCTAAAAAGACAACTTCTTTGGGTAATAATTGGATTTTTTATAATGTCTTTTGTGATGAATGTAGATTACTCTATTTTAAAAAGATATGCATCACCATTTTTGCTTCTATCTATTTTTTTGCTAATAATAGTTCTAATACCTGGGATTGGGGTAAATAAATATAATGCTACGAGATGGATTGGTATAGGTAGTTTTACTATTCAACCATCTGAAATTGCAAAATATGCTTTTATAATATATTTATCAAAGTATTTTGACAAAAATCCTGATTATGCAAAAAGTTTTAAAAAAGGCGTTTTACCAGTAATAGGATTAGCAGGTTTGTTTTTTATATTAATAATGAAACAGCCTAATTTTAGTACAGCAGGTACTATATTTATTATTGCAATTATAATACTTTTTGTAGCAGGTGCGAAAATTTCATTTATGGTTGGACTTTTTAGTCTTGGTGGTGTAGCTTCAATATTGGTTTTTTCATCTATGAAATATATTCGTGAGAGAGTTTTTACATTTTTAAATCCATGGCAAGATATACAAAAGTCAGGATATCAAATTGTTCAGTCCCTTTATGCTTTGGGATCTGGAGGTTTATTCGGTGTTGGACTTGGTAGAAGCAGACAAAAGTTTATGTATTTACCAATGCCTCAAAACGATTTTATCTTTTCTATAATAGGAGAAGAACTTGGCCTTATAGGCACTGTAACAATACTTTTATTATTTTTATATCTTATATTGCGAGGTTTCAGAGTTGCAGCAAAAGCTCCTGACATGTTTGGGAGTCTTATTGCTACCGGGATAACTGCTCTTATAGCAGTGCAAACAATAATAAATGTAGCAGTAGTAACTTCTTCAATGCCAGCAACTGGGGTTTCACTTCCATTTATTAGTTATGGAGGAACTTCAACTGTTATAATGATGGCTGGAATGGGAGTTTTATTGAATATATCACGATATGCTGAGATTGATAGGAGCTGATTATTTTGAAATATTTAATATCTGGTGGTGGAACTGGAGGTCATATTTATCCTGCTGTAGCTATTGCAAAAGAAATTTTAAAAAACGAAAATGATGCAGATATATTATTTGTTGGTACAAAAAATGGTCTTGAAAATGATTTAATACCTCGTGAAGGTTTTAAATTAGAAACAATTACAGTACAAGGTTTTAAAAGAAAAATATCTATTGATAATTTAAAAACTTTAAAAAAAGCTTTTATAGGTCTAAAAGACGCTAATAAAATACTAAAAAATTTTAAACCTGACATTGTAATAGGCACAGGAGGATATGTATGTGGTCCAGTTGTCATGATGGCTGCAATAAAAGGTATACCAACATTAATTCATGAACAAAATGCCTTTCCTGGTATGACAAATAAAATTTTATCAAGGGTTGTAAAAATTGTTGCTGTAAGTTATGAAGAATCTATCAAATATTTTAAAAACAAAAAGAAGGTTGTTGTTACAGGAAATCCTATAAGAGAAGAAATATTTAAGACCAATAGAGAAGAAGCCTTAAAAAATCTTGGATTTTCTGATAAGATTCCTTTGATTGTTTCAGTAGGTGGTAGTAGAGGAGCAGAAAAGATAAATGATACAATGATTAATTTATTAAAAGATAAATCTATAAAATTTCAATTACTAATAATTACTGGGAATAAACAATATGATAATTTTATTAAAACTTTAGAAAAAGAAAAAATTATTCTTAGTAATAGTACAAAAATTATTGCATATTGCCATAATATGGCTGATGTTTATGCAGCAGCTGATATTATAATCTGCCGAGCCGGTGCAATAACCCTTGCTGAAATAACAGCTAAAGGTGTTGCTTCAATACTTATTCCGTCTCCCAATGTTACCAATAATCATCAGGAGTATAATGCAAGAGTATTAGAAAAAGGTAAAGCTGCATATGTAATTTTGGAAAAAGATCTTAATGCAGAAATTCTGAAAGACAAAATAAATTATATATTAGAAAATCCTCAAACACTTATAGATATGAAAAAAAATTCTTTAAAATTAGCTAGATTTAATGCAGCAAATGACATATATAAGCTTATAAAAAGTATAACATAATATACTATGTAACACCCCATCATAATTATGAATATTATATTATATGACCTTACAAATTTATTGAGGTGATATGATGGGGAAATTAAAAATTATTGGAGGAGATAAAGTTTATGGTGAAGTAAGAATAAACGGTGCCAAAAATTCTGTTTTGCCTATTCTTGCAGCAACTATTATAAATAAAGGCACTTGTGTTTTACATGATTGTCCCAGGCTAAAAGATGTAAATTCTATGCTTAGTATATTAGAACATCTTGGTTGTACTGTTAAGTTTGAAGATAAAGACATATTTGTTGATGCAAAAAATTTAAAAAATAATGAAATACCAGATAATTTAATGAGAACTATGAGATCTTCAATTTTTTTAATGGGAGCTTTAGTAACAAGGAATAAGAGTGCATTAATAAGTTTTCCTGGAGGTTGTGATATTGGACATAGACCTATAGATTTACACTTAAAAGGTTTAAAAAGTTTAGGTATTAATATAAAAGAATCATATGGCTATATAAACTGTGAAGGTAGCAATTTGAAAGGCAATGATATTCATTTAGATATGCCAAGTGTGGGAGCAACAGAAAATATAATGTTGGCCGCAGTTAAAGCTGATGGTACAACTATTATCAGGAATGCGGCAAAAGAACCTGAAATTGAGGATTTACAAAATTTCTTAAATTCTATGGGTGCGCAAATTTCTGGAGCAGGTACAAATACAATAGTTATAAAAGGTGTAAAAGAACTACATGATACAGAATACACTATTATACCTGATAGAATTGTTGCGGGAACGTATTTGACTGCTGCTGCATCGGCAAAAGGTACAGTTGTTGTCAGAAATGTTTATAAAGAACATTTGGAGCCGCTTTTATCAAAATTAAGAGAAACGGGATGTGAATTAAAATGGGGAAAAGATTATATAAAAATTATCTGTGATAAACGTTCTAAGGCTGTTGATATGGTAATTACACTTCCTTATCCAGGATTTCCAACTGATTTACAACCACAGATTGCCTCAGTATTAGCAACAGCAGATGGTACTTCTATAATAACAGAAACCATTTTTGATAACAGGTTCAAATATACTGAAGAATTATTAAGGATGGGTGCAGATATTAAAATCGATGGGAGAGTAGCTGTAATAAAAGGTGTAAAAAAGCTTACAGGGGCAACAGTATATGCAAGAGATTTAAGGGGTGGTGCAGCATTAGTTATTGCTTCATTAGGTGCAGAGGGAACAACTATTATAGAAGATGTAGAACATATTGACAGGGGTTATGAATCAATTGAAAAAGTTTTAAATGGTTTGGGAGTAAAAGTAACAAGGATAATGTAAAACAGCATTTTTGCTGTTTTACATAAAAGATAAATTTGTACAAGCTTTTGAGGTGAATAGAATTGGCAAAAACCAATGTAAGTGGTAAAAAGAAGTTTTTTATTACTGTTCTTTATATTATACTTACTCTAACAGTTGTATATTTTATATTATTTCAAACCTCTATTTTTAAAATAAATAAAATTCAAGTTGTTGGGAACGAAAATTTATCTTATAATTATATTAAGAACTTTTCTGGGATAGTAGAAGGAGAAAATATTTTTAAAATAAAACCTAAGGAAGTTGAAAAAATTTTATTAAAGAATCCTTATATTAAAACTTGCAGTGTTATAATAAAATATCCATCAACAGTAGAAATAAAAATTAAAGAAAGAAAAATTATTGCGCAGGTTTTATATGATAAAATAAATTATTTAATGATTGATAAAGAAGGAGTTGTAGTAAAAGAAGGGCAGTATGATCCTGATCTACTTTTGATTAAAGGTATTAAAATTCATAAATATAAAATTGGCGAAAAGATAAGCAGTGATTTTGATGGTAGTATTATTGCTAATATCTTAGCTTTATTAAAGCAAAATGATTTATATAAAGAGATTACTTATATAAATTATGATAAAATATTATTAGAGACTAAGAGGGGAATAAATATTGTATTTGACAGACCAGATGATATTAATTATTCATTAAAATGTACTGAAATAATATTGAAAGATTTAATAGATAAAGGTTATAATAAAGGGACAATTGAAATAACAGGAAATAATAATCCGGTTTTTTTGCCGTAATAGTGATTGGAGGATCGTATGAAAAAAAGCATCTATTTTTCAATTGCATTTGTATGCATTGTACTTGGAATTATGTTATCAACGCAATTTAAAACTGTTCAAAAGAGTGGAGAGATTACTGTTCAAAGATCTGAAGAACTAACAAATCAATTAAAACAGGTTCAATCTGAAAAGCAGGCGCTTCAAAAACAATTGAAAGATCTAGAGGACAGGATTAATGAATATATTGAAACATCGTCAAAGACAAACGCTTTAACACAAACTCTTAAATCTGATATAGATAAATACAAAGAAATAGCTGGCCTTACAGATGTACAGGGCCCAGGCATCATAGTTACAATAACAGATGGTAAACAATCTATACAAAGTGGACAGAATAATAACTTAAATTTAGTGCAGGACGAGGACTTATTAAGAGTTGTTAATGAATTATGGGCTGCAGGTGCAGAAGCACTGTCTTTAAATGATCAAAGGATAATTACGACTACAGAAATAAGAAATATAGGTCCGACTATAAACGTAAATTCAACAAGATTTGTTTCACCTTATGTTTTTAAAGCGATAGGAGATCCTGACACTTTAGAAGCTGCATTAAGATTAAGAGGTGGGTTAGTAGATCAGCTTTCAACATGGGGAATTGAAGTAAATATAAAAAAATCTGATAAAATTTTAATAAAAAAATATGATGGCATTATAAACTTTAAATATGCAAAACCGATTACTGAAGGAGAGAATAAATAATGATTTTTGTAATAATATTAAGTCTTTTACTTGGTCTTGCTATTGGATTTATTTTACCTGTTAATTTACCTGCAGCATATGTGTCTTATCTTTCAGTTGCAATACTTGCAGCTTTAGATTCTGTTTTTGGAGGTATAAGATCTAGTTTGGAACAAAAATTTGACAATCTAATTTTTATCACTGGTTTTTTTGGGAATGCTATATTGGCAGGAGGTCTTGCTTACATCGGGGATGTACTTGGAGTACCAATATATCTTGCTGCAATATTTGTTTTTGGAAGCAGACTATTTGTCAATTTTGCATATATAAGGAGATATGTAGTAGAGAGATTAAGAAAAAAATAGCAGTCTCCTAAAGGAGGATTTTGTATGGAGGAATTAATAGTTGGAGTTGACATTGGCTCCTCAAAGGTATGTGCAATTATAGGACAAGTTGATAAAAATGGGGAACTGCAAATTATAGGGATTGGTTATTATCCTTGCAATGGAGTAAAAAAGGGGATAGTTGTAGATATAGATGAAACTGCTTTTTCTATAAAAAAAGCGGTTGAACAGGCAGAACGCATGGCGAATAAAAATGTTACATCTATTTATTTAAAAATATATGGGGGTCTTGCAACTATTTACAGGAACAATGGAGTTGTTGCAGTATCTGGTGACAATAGAGAAATTTCTAAAGAGGATGTAGAAAGAGTTATACAAGCAGCAAAGATAATTGCTATACCATCAGACAAAGAGATAATTGATGTTATACCATTAGAATACATAGTTGACGGTTATGGCGAAATAAAGGATCCTGTTGGAATGGCTGGCATAAGATTAGAAGTTGATGCTGCAATAGTAACCGGGAGTGTTACAGCAATTCAAAATATGGAAAAATGTGTTCAAAATGCAGGATATGAACTTGAAGGCATAATAGTAGGGCCTTTAGCCACATCTGAATCTGTTCTATCTAAAGATGAAAAAGAATTAGGAGTTGCCCTTATAGATGTTGGTGCCGGTGTTACAGATATTTGTGTTTTTAAATATGGCAATCTGATTTATTCTTCAATGATAGCTGTTGGAGGAGGTCATATAACAAATGATCTTTCTATTGGATTAAAGATTTCTTTCGAAGAAGCCGAAAATATAAAGAAAAAGTATGGTACTTTAAATAAATTTCCTGAAAATGATGTTGAAGATATTAAAATATCAAATTTATCAGGAAAAGGTCTTGCTACTACAAATATTAATGAAATTGCCGATATTATTGAGGCAAGAGTTTTTGAACTTTTGACTTTGATATATGATAAGTTAAAAGAAGCAGAAATTCTTGATGAAATATCTACTAATATTGTTATAACAGGGGGAGGATTATCATTTATTAAGGGTAATATAGACTTAGCACAAAAGATATTTAATAAAAGTGTAAGAATAGGTTTGCCTCAAAGTATTGGTGTTTCAACTCCTATATATTCTGCAGGGGTTGGTATAGTAAAATATATATATAAAAATAAAAAGTTTATGCATAGTATACGTGAAAGTACAAAAAAGGAAAGAAAAACTATAAAATTAGGCTTATTTGATAAAATTAAAGATTTATTCAGTGATTTTTGGGCATAGAGGAGGGTTTTTTGTGATAGGTATAGAAACAGATATGGAACAGTTTGCAAATATAAAAGTTATAGGTGTTGGTGGTGGAGGAGGAAATGCTGTCAACAGAATGGTCGAAGCTGGATTAAGAGGGGTAGAATTTATTGCTATTAATACTGACAAACAGGCATTATACATGTCAAAAGCAGAGAATAAGATTCAAATAGGAGATAAATTAACTAAAGGACTTGGTGCAGGAGCAAATCCAGACATAGGGAAGAGAGCAGCTGAGGAAAATCGTGAAGATATAGAAAAAATAATATCAGGAGCAGATATGGTATTCATAACTTCTGGAATGGGTGGAGGCACAGGGACAGGAGCTGCTCCAGTTGTTGCTGAAATAGCTAAAAGTTTAGGTATTTTAACAGTAGGGGTTGTTACAAAACCATTTACTTTTGAGGGTAGAAAAAGAATGGCACATGCTGAAATAGGTATAGAAGAGTTAAAAAAGAATGTTGATGCATTGGTTACCATACCAAATGACAGACTTTTACAGGTGGTTGAAAAAAAGACATCAATGGTTGAAGCTTTTAGACTTGCAGATGATGTTTTAAGGCAGGGAGTTCAAGGTATATCAGATTTAATAGCAGTTCCTGGACTTGTTAATGTAGATTTTGCTGACGTTAAAACAATTATGACAGATACTGGTCTTGCCCATATGGGAATTGGCATTGCATCAGGTGAAAATAAGGCTACTGAAGCTGCAAAACAGGCTGTACAGAGTCCGCTTCTTGAAACTTCAATACAGGGTTCAAGAGGTATACTATTAAATATTGCTGGAGGAGCAAATTTAAGTATATTTGATGTTAATGAAGCTGCAAATTACATATATGAAACTGCAGACCCAGATGCAAACATAATTTTTGGTGCAGTAATTGATGAAAGCTTAGAAGATCAGATGAGAATCACAGTAATAGCGACAGGTTTTGAAAAAAGAGATAAAGTATTAAAAGACACTGAAAAGAATAAGGAAATTTTCAAAAAAGAAGATGTGCATCATTTTGAAAAGGAAAATATTATAAGTGATGACTTAGATATACCTACATTTTTAAGAAGAGGGAAAAGATAAAGACTGTAGAAAAATTCTACAGTCTTTATCTTTTTATTTCTTATTTTTGCAAAAATAGAACAAGGATAATGCCAAAATATAACAAATAATTTATTATTTTAGGTTTATAATGGTATAAAATAATAAATTAAAGAATATATATTTCTTAAGTGTATAAATATGCCTTTGGAGATGGTCAAGTTGTATGTTGACGTTATTTTTTTTGAAAATCTTGTAATCAATTATATTATATTATATTTGACAAAAATATTTTCCAGACAAAATACAAGTGCTACAAAATTATTTTTAGGTTCATTTATTGGTTCGTTTTATGTAATTTTATTTTTTTTTAACATTAGTTTTATTTTACAATCAATAATTTTAAAAATAATCTTATCAATTGTAATTATATTAGTTTGCTTTGCTCCTTTGTCAGCTAAAAAATTTTTTAGGATATTAAGCCTTTTTTATCTGATTTCTTTTATTTTTGGAGGTGCTTCTTTTGCTCTTTTGTATTTATTTAACTATAATATAAAAATAATATTTTTAGCACTAATAGTATCAGTAATATTGATATATATTAACTGGGGATCAGTAACTAAAATTTCACGAAACAAAAAACTTATTTATCAAATAGACATAGAAATTTTTAATAAACATGCACAAGTAAAAGCTTTTTTAGATACAGGTAATAATCTATTTGATCCTTTATCAAATTCTTTAGTAGCTATAGTTGAGTTTAGTGCACTTTGTGATATATTACCAAAAGAATTTGAAAATATTTTTAGAGAGGGGGAAAAAGATAATATAGAGAAAATATATGAAAATATAGAAAATAGAAATTGGATTAATCGTATTAGATTGATTCCTTTTATGTCTATCGGAAAAGAAAAAGGAATATTGATAGGTTTTAAACCAGATAAATTCATTATCAATGATTTTAAAAAAGAGATTAAAGATATAATTATAGGCATATACGGCAGTAAATTAAATAAAGAAGGGGATTATTCTGCATTAATTGGTCCCGAATTTTTAGTATAATGGAGGGATTTTTATGAATTTTATTACTAAGATAAAAATAAATTTTAGACTTTCTTTAATTAAGATTGCTAAATTTTTCGATATAGAGGAGGAAATTTTTTATATTGGTGGTAGCGAAGCGCTACCACCACCTTTGAGCAGTGAAGAAGAAAGTTATTTGATTTCCAAGATGGAAAAAGGTGATGATTCTGCAAAGACTATTCTTATTGAAAGGAATCTACGCCTGGTTGTGTATATAGCAAAAAAGTTTGAGAATACTGGAATAAGTATTGAAGATCTAATTTCTATTGGCACTATTGGACTTATAAAGGCAATCAATACTTTTAATCCAACAAAAAAAATAAAAT
>Ga0315298_1003219_pt1 | contig 26366 bp, 40 predicted proteins | sample WHS_1_MG_FD_203077 | JGI IMG/M metagenome (GOLD analysis project Ga0315298, IMG submission 203077) | Extremophilic microbial mat communities from Washburn Hot Springs, YNP, Wyoming, USA - WHS_1_MG | ecosystem: Environmental > Aquatic > Thermal springs > Hot (42-90C) | place: USA: Wyoming... | reverse complement strand
CGTACTCGCGCAAGGGATCCGAGCTTCGGGCAAGCACTGCTTCCTCATCGCGGAATCGAATCGAGGCAAGATCGGTGATCCCCGGGCGCACCGTTAGTATGCGCGCGTACCGCTTGCGAAAGCGCTCAACGTACTCGGGAAGCTCAGGCCGCGGCCCCACCAAGCTCATGTCTCCCTTGAGCACGTTCCACAGTTGCGGGAGCTCGTCCAGCTTCGTCGCGCGCAGAACACGTCCGACCCGGGTGATCCGGCCGTCATGGGCCGCCGTAATCGGCCGGCCGGCTGCGCCGTTCCGCATGCTGCGGAATTTGTAGAGCCGGAACCCGCGGAATCCTCTGCCGACGCGTGTCTGAGCAAACAGAACGGGGCGGCCAGACTCCGCCACCACCGCGGCCGCGGCGAGGACCATCAGCGGCCACAGCAACGCCAGTCCCACTGCGCTCCACACAATGTCGAAGATCCTCTTCGCTACATCCGGCCAACCGCTCCCCGAGCGCTTCATGAGCTCTCCGCCATCGCGGTCACTGTGGTAGCTTGGGGTCATGAGCCTCACCTTGGAGATCCCGGATTCGGTCGTCCAGGGACTGCACCTGCCCGAGGGGGAAGCCGAAGCCCGCCTACGCACCGAGCTCGCCCTGGCCCTCTACGCCCAGCGGATCCTGTCCTTCGGCAAGGCCGCCGAGCTGGCCCGGACCACGCGTTTCCGCTTCGCCGAACTGGTGGCGGAGCGTGGAATCGAGCGGCATTACACGGACGAGGACCTGGCGGCCGACCTCTCCTATGCTCGTGGTGAGTGATACTTCGCCGATCTGTAACCTGGCCTGTATCGGTCGCCTCGAGCTCCTCCGCTTCCAATTTGGCAGTTTGTCGATCCCGCCTGCCGTCCGGGCCGAGCTCGAAGAGCTCCCGCCCGCCATGGGCAAAGCTGCTGTCGAAGAAGCGCTACGGCACGGATGGATCACAGTACACAACGTCGAGAGGCCGGAATTGGTGAAAATCCTTGCTGGCGAGCTTCACCTGGGGGAATCCGAAGCCCTCGCTCTGGCCATTCAGTTAGGTGCTGATCTGGTTCTCTTGGACGAAAGGGAAGCCCGCCGGGCGGCCCAGCGCTTGAATCTTCGCGTCACGGGCGTGCTCGGCGTACTGCTGCGGGCCAAGCGCACCGGGGCAATCGCTTCGCTCGCCCGCGAAATCGATTGCTTGCGCGCGAAGGCCGGCTTCTTCATCGCGGCTGATTTGGAAAGACGCATCCTGAGCGAGGCCGGCGAGCCCTGAGGCTCTTCCGCCGTCACAGTCCTGCCGCCACGGCCTTCCTTCTGCCCGCCTCTACCACCCCGCGCACCGCCTCAATGACCCGCTCAACCTCTGCGTCCGTCATCTTCGAATAGATGGGCAGCGAGACCAGCCGCGGGTATTCCGCCAGTGCGCGTTCACAGGGATCCCGCAACTCGAGCGTTCGGCGGTAATAAGGATGAAGCGGAATCGGGATGAAATGTACGCTATCGCTGGGTCCCGTGTCTATCTTGCGCCTGCGATATTCCGCCCCGGCCGCGTGAGCCCCGTCCTCGATGACCTTCAGCCCATGCTTCTCCGCCAGCGCCCAGATCTCCTGCATCCGGCACGGTAGGCCGCCATAGTGGACCGGCAGGATGGCCTTGGTGCGTGGCGTGATCATCGCCTCGACTCGTGTCGGATCGAGATTGAGTTCCTCGCCGATATCCGCGAGCACCGGTGTTGCTCCCACTTGCAGGATGACGTTCACGGTGGCGCAGAAGGTGAGCGGCGTGGTGATCACCTCGTCCCCCGGCCCGACGCCCAGCGCGGCCAATGCCAAATGCATCGCCGCCGTACACGAGTTCACCGCGAGGGCGTGGGCCGCGCCTAAGTACGCTTGAAACTCGCGTTCGAATGGCTCGGCGCGCGGTCCGGTTGTGAGCCAAGTGCTGCGAATGGCGTCCACCACCGCTTCGATGGCATCCTCCCCAAGGTCGGGGACAGAAAACGCAACTAATGCCGCATCTGCCATGGAGTTTCTCGTTAGGTAGCAGGCCGCGGTCGTGCGGGCTCCGTCGGCGGTTTGAGGAGCAATCCCAGGTAATACGTGCGGAACAGGGGTACCGCCACAAACACGGGATAGAGAACACCCGTTAATCGGCCTAACCGGCGCGCCAGCGAGGGTATAACCGTGACTGCGCGTAGGCCCATCGTGAAATCGGGGAACAGTTCCCCGGTATCGTCCTTGGTAATTGCTCGCACGTAGCGGTTCCAAGCATTGCAATATCGAAGATCGTACCAGACAACCGCTCCCCCCGGGCGGAGGACACGTGCCACGCTTCCGGCCACGTTGCGGGCCATGGCCGGATCAAGAATCGATGAGAACAGCGTGGAGCACACGATCAGGTCAAACCAGTCGGCGGGAAAATCCAGCGCTTCGGCATTCGCGCAGTGAAGATGGAAATAGGGATACAGCTTTCGATTTGTCTCGATTCTGTCGGGAAGTAAATCGATGCCATACAGGTTCTGGGCAGGGACGCCCGACCGGTGAAACTGGTGCAGCAGTTCGGCCTTGCCGCATCCCACATCCAGAATCCGGCATTGGCTAAGCGGCGAGTCGAGCCTGGATTCCAAAAGGGTTCGCAGGTTCCGCTCTCGCTCGATGGCAATATAAGTATTTCCGGGAATCAGCTTGTCCCTCTTCCTTTGTTCCGACGCCGTCCGGTCGTAGTGGGCGTAGACTGTGCGGATGCGGGCAGCCTCTTCCGACGTCCTGCTTCGGTCCGGCAACTGCATGAATCAGCCCCGTGAACGCAAGCTCGGGAGGTGGTCGAGCATTTCCCCCAGCGGTTCGCGGAGCTTTCGCCGGGAATACTGGGAAAGCACGTATTCGCGACCGCCCATTTCGTGGCGCAGGTCCGGGTGCCGGTATAGCCTCAGGATGGCCTCGGCCATTGCCCCATCGTCCTCGGCCGGAACGACGATTCCTCCGCCGCTCTGTTCGAGGAAATGCTTCGTATCACCATTGCCAGCGAAGACCACAGGTAATCCGCTGCCTAGATAGTCGAAAATCTTGTTCGACAGGCTCGACTCCAGCGCTTCTCCCGCCCGGATCGAATTGAGGCCCACCGAGCACGCCGCAAACCAGGCGGGCATATCGCGCCGCGGCTGCATGGGGACAAACTGGCAGTTCTTCAGCTGGCGGTCTCTCACGAACTGCAACATTTCGTCTTTTCTCTCGCCTTCGCCCACGAACGCAAAGAGGATATCTGGATGGCTTTGAAGGCGAGCGGCCGCCCTCACGAAGACAAGACAGTCGCGCGCCAGCCCGAGGGTCCCAGCATAAATCGCGACCAATTTGCCTTCCAGGCCCCAGGCTTGGCGGATTTCGCGAATCTTCGACGGATCCGCCTGCGCGAACACATCCTCCTCGTACCCGTTCATCTCCTGCTGGAACCTGAGAGCTTTCACGAGAAATTTCGGAACCAGGCCCTTAGCGAAAGCGAATTCCAGCCAGGCGTCGCGAACCTCGAGCACGAAGGGCACGCGCCGGATCTTGCTGAGCAGGAAAGCGCCCGGAGCGAGGAAGAAGGGCGGCGACGAACCGAGGATCACGTCGGGCTTCTGTCGCACACATGCCAGTAGCACAAATAGGGGCGTGCTCAGGTAATACAGAACGCGTCGAAAATACCCGGCGCGAAAATTCGGATAGGCGTACGTCTTTATGACCTGAACGCCGTCAACGGAATATTTGCGCCGCAGCGCGATCCGGCCGAAGTCGGAGACCTTACCGCTCATGTGGTGCGGCGCAGGAACCACTACCGTCACTCGATGCCCCTTCTCCACCAGGAACTTGCTCAAGGCCCAGGTCCACTCCTTTCAGCATCTCCGCCGTCTGGCCTCCATGGGTCCTGAAATCGCGGACGTTGCTCAGTTTATGGGCTGGGACAGGCAATGCGAGGTCCCCAAAAAACTGAGCGTCCATTTCGTAAGAGTAGTGCTGTCCGGTATGCATCAGGAAAAAGTCCAGGTTCTGGTTCTGCAGCACCCGTATGATGGGGCTCATTTTGATAATGCCCGGACGCGTGCCGACTACCACGCCGACCTTGGGGCGGAGCCGCGCAGGATTCAGGATTTTGAGCTGGTTGGTCCTTGCATTCCTCTAAGCTTCTCTGACCGGGATGTCGGTCGTTCTTCCCGCGGGACGGCTGCTCAGGCACGGACGCACGCCCGGATAAGGGCAAGCCACCGCACCAGTCGTTTATCGGGTGCGTGGGCGCGCTCGGAAAGGCTCGCTACGCGGCAGACCGCCGAAATTGCCAATTTCCCGAGGGCGTACGAAATCAGGATCACCTTGGCCATAAGACTGTGGATTATTCCCTTCGTTTTTCGGAAATAATAGACAGTCGAGTAGACCGTCTCGGGTTCCGTCATGCTGCGGCGGCGATAGCTGGTCGGGGAGTTCCCTCCTACAAGATGGGTTGCGGTTGCCTGCGGCGAAAACGCGACCCGATTGCCAGCGGCGCGTATTCGCCATGTCGATTCTGCATCCTCTAAGTACATGAAGAAGTGTTCGTCGAGGCCACCAATCTCACCGATGATGGTGCGCCGCACCAGATAGCATGCGCCTGAGATGAACTCGTCCGGGCGCAATACGACCATTCCATCGGCAGCCCGCGTGGCCAAGTATCGAGCCGGATTCGTGTGGGAGCTAATGGTGGCCCCCAGACGGCAGGCTACCCGCGGCATGCGCTCCGCCTTGGCGCGGGCACGCTGGAGCCAGTGAATGAGGTCACCTGCATATCGGAGGGCCAGCGTCCATAGATTTCGCAGCGGGCACGGAGAGGCCTGAGATCGGCCGTCCGGATAAACGAGCTGGCAACCGACCGCCCCCAGGGCTGGATTCCTCTCCAGGAGGTCGATCATTTTGTCAACCGCTCTGTCCTGCACCAAAGTATCACTGTTCAGAAGCAGGACGTAGCGCCCTCGGGCCGCCGCTATTCCCTGGTTGCAGGCTCTGGCGAAACCCACGTTGAGGGGGTTCTGAATGACCTCGGCCGCAGGCCAGTTCGAGCGCAACATCTCGACCGAGCCGTCGGTGGACGCGTTGTCCACTACGATCAGTTGCATCGGAACCCTCGTGTTCTCCACCCAGGCCCGGATTGCCTGATCGAGTAGCCCGGCCGTATTGAAGCTCACCAGAATCACCGATACGGGGACGGCGTCAGCTGCGGCCGAGCAGCCATCGCGCGAGCCGACGCTTGGCGCAAAGCTGGTCATCGGTTCTCCCAGTAACAAACGCGAGGGCCAGAATGCTGGCTAAAACTCCTCCAGTGGGATGGCTGAACGCAACGGGCGCCGTGAATGCCGTCACGGCTGCCCCCACAGCGCTAGCTACGCACCCTGCCAGTAAGAGCCGGTTTCGCTGCTGGCGCAGCGATCTGTATCGTCGAAGAGCGGCCGCGCAGAAGCTCCACATAAGCCAGAAATAAAGGCCAAGGCCGGCCAGCCCCAGCCTCAAAGCTACTAAGGCGTACATGTTGTGGATGTAGTGCTTCTCGACAAACGAAAGCCCGTGTACCCCGTAATCGGGCGAGAACATTCCAGGGAGGGCGCCGAAGGCATCATAGGTTCCCCCAAGACCGATCCCGAGCAGCGGATTACGCTTGACATTCTCCAAGGAAGCCTGGGATTCGATCAGGCGCAGCCGCTGCAAGGTGTTTCCGTGAACCTGCTGGAGTGTGTAGAGCAAACGGGATTTCACCGCCGCGTACAGGCTGACGTCGGGTTCTGTCCAGGCTACGGCGAGCCCCGTCACCGAGATGCCCGCCAGGATCCAGGCGAGCAACAAAACGATCCAAGCCCTGTACGGCACAGCAAGGACGAACACCGCCAGCGCGGTGGCGCAACCAAGCCACAAAGTCCGCGTGAAGGATAGGACCACTACAGCTACCGTACCGACCGCAACGGCTACGCTCAAAGCGCGCACCCACCGCGGGCGTGCGGATACAGACAACGCAAGAAGAACCGGCAGCGCAAGGGCACCCACAAAGCCGCGAGCTCGGGGCAGATTGTAGCCTTCGACACGAATGTAGAAAGGGACGTCCGCGCTCAGCCAATGCCACAACTCGGAGAACGAACTAACGCCGAGGGCGATCAGCCCTGCGGATAGGAACGTGTGCAGGTCCCGGCGCGATCTGACCGAGACGGTTATCAGGAAAAAGAAAGCTACAAATTCGAAGATCTGAAAGAGGTCTCCGAGTACATACATCCCAGAATTCCCGTGCAGCCTGCCGTAAACAGCCGAAACAATCGCATAAAGAAAATACACGCTCAAAGGAGCATCTATGGGCGTCTTCAACCGGGCCTGGCCTCGCGGCAACGCCCAAAGCCCCGCCGCAGGTAGTTCCTATAGCCGCCGGAAAGCATGACACCCTGGCGAAATAGAGAGCTGGCAGCATATGTTTCCCATGCCAAGGATGCGGTTATGAAAAGCTTCTCCACGCGCAACTGCGCCTGTTCGGCGCACGCACGCAAGGCTTGCGGTGAGAAGAGAAACAGGTGTCGAGGAGTATCCCAGTGCAACCACGCGCTGCCGAAGATGCGGCACCCCCAACTCTCCGTGTTGGGGGGGTCACCACCACTAGCCTAGCGTTGTTCATCATCACACGTCGACACTCCACGAGGGTGGCCAACGGCTCGGACAGATGCTCGATCACGTGGTTCATCGTGACGACATCAAACGAGTCCTCGGGCAACCCTGCCTGCTCCAGCGGACCCGGATGAATCTGGATGCCGTACTGGTGCTGGGCTACCGCGGCGGCTTGCGCATCAGGCTCCACCCCCGCGACTTCCCAGCCCATGTTTCTCATGCGCGCCAGGAATTTCCCGTTGCCGCAACCCACATCCAGGAGACGTTGGCGAGAACCGTATTCCAGCCAGATGACTCGCGCCGCTGCCGTCTCGCGTAGAGGCGGGAACTGCGAAAGGACCCGGCCGACGCGCTTGCCCAAGTCGTTTACTGCTGCGTCCGTGTAGCCAAAGGCCCCGGCCAGGATTTAATAGAGAACAGCTTTGCCAACCCAACGGACCGACCAGGCTTCGTCTTGCGGCATGGCGCCGGCACGGGTGTAATAACCGGCGTAGAGCTTCGGGATATCTTCAGTAACGGGGCGAGGATCGAGCCAGAACAAGTTACATGCCGAGCAACGCCGCAAGTGCCAAGTGCTTGGGGCACCGAAGAGGCGGTCTCTGAGACCGCTCCAAACAGTCCTGCCTTCGCGTGCGCAAAGGTGGCATGCCGAAGCACTCCTTGCCCGCACGCCTTGACGCTCGCACCGGTCTATCACTTGCGGCTCCTAATCGGAAGCAGTCTCAGGAGTTGAAGCCGGTCGGAGTCGTCGAACAAATAGAGCCAAACCGTTAGCCTCATCGGCACCAGGGCCATCGCGAGGGCGAGCAAACGCCACCCAACCGCCAACCGCAGACCAGCAATCAGCACCGTGCCACCGGCAAACGCGCACAACACAAGCACGGCCGAGATGGCTTTGTCGAAAACAAGGCGTCGGCACCGACCGAAAGCAAACTGCCGGCCGCAAAGAACAGGATGACCGCATCCACCATGACCGGTATGAACCAGGCCAGCGCAGCTCCGCTGATGTCCCAACGCTTCACCAGCATCCACATCAACAAAGTGTGAAAGGGCAACTCCCCGAAATGAATCTTGGCTGTCACATCCGGCCGGCCCACTGCCTGAATCAGGCAGTAAGGGACCTGGGCGAAGGAATTGACTAGCACCCCCACGGTCAAGATCTGAAGGGTCAGGGTGCTTTCGCGGACGAATGGGGGCCACGAGCCACAACTGCAGGAAATCGCGCGCGAAAGCCACTAGGATGGCAACCACGGGCCCTACGCCCAGCAGGAGCCATTTAAAAGTTCGCGAGAGAAGGAAGCCGAGCCGGGCTGCGCGGTCGTGGGGCGCCAGGCTGCTGAACGCAGGGAACAGCGTGGCACCCAGGCTCCCGGGGAACACCCATAGCCGAGCCACCACTTCGTAGGGAGCTATGTAATAGGCAACGGCAGACATAGTTACCAGCGATCCAATCAAGAACCTGTCCAGGTAAACTAGGATAGGGCTGACGACGGTAGAAACCACCACCCATCCTCCAAGGCTCGCGAGCTGGGGCACTTCCGGTCGCCAGGAGCTCGGGAGAGAGCGCAGGCCAGGAAAAGAGCGAACGGCGAGGCAGTAATAGGCCACTAACTCCAGCGCGCGGGACGCGGCCAGGACCAGCACGATCGCCGGAAGACGCCACCCCATCCGCGCGCCAAATGCCGGAAGAAGGAACAGCGCCACACCAGAAAAGATCTTGACCGCGTTGACCAGGTTAAAGCACTGCGCGGCCTAGAGCAGGCTCCGAAAAGACGCCGGGACCCGCACTAGTGGAATCCAAAGAGCACACAGCCTGTAGCTGATTGTGGCCTTCTCCACCAGGTCTTGAGGAATGTGCAGTACGCGTCCGGCCAGCAACGGGGCCAGGGCCGCCAGCACAGCCGCCCCAACGAACCCCAGAGCCCTGTGAGCGATGGCAGAGGCCCAGACGATTGAGGGAACCCTGATAGCCTCGCCCCGACTCCCGACTTCCAAAACAAACTTGACGACCGCCCGGCTTAGCCCGAGGTCGAAGATGCTGAAGTACCCCAGCACAACCCACATCATGCCAAGAACGCCAAAGCGCTCCGTCCCGAGGCCATGAACAAGGTAGGGCGCGGTGACGACCCCAACTAGAAAGGGGGCGGTCCGGCCCGCGAGGTTCAGGAACGCGTTATAAGCGAGCAGGCTGCCGGAAACCTGGAAGAAACGCGCACGTTTGGGGTGCGTCCGGGTCGAACCTTCGGTCACAGCCAGGCGCTAAGCCGGACTGTGAACGCAGCCGCCCTGCGACCTGGGCCAGAGCTTACCCGACGTGCACGGGCACGCTCAACGGCCTACGAGCATCCGGCCAGGAGCCCAACCTTTTTGCGCTGTCCATCCCACCTAACATCGAGAATGAGGGCTTCTCGCTTAGCGTCGATGCGGTCTCGGTATGGTATTAAATCCCGGAGCATGATCAACAGTTCTGACTCTACGTCGTGGGTGGGCTGGTAACCAAGATCGAGAAGGTGCTGGTGGTCTGGTTTGTAGTACTGCTCCTCTAGCTCCATACGGGGGTTCTCCAGGTTCTGTATCTCCACATCCAACCCCAACTTGCACGCGACCTGTTGTACTTTGCGGGCCAGCTCGGTCATGTCGTAGACTTCCTCAAATTGGTTGAACACCCTGTACTCGCCCTGCCTCGGAGGATTTTCCAGCGCCATCGTCAGGCACTGCATAGAATCACGCAACGGCAGAAACCCTCGCTTTTGGCGTCCCTTCCCGAAGGGCGTCAAGGGATGACCAATCACTGCCTGGCAGCCGAAGCGATTGATAGCCGTGCCGAACGCCTGGTCGAAGTCCAGGCGAGTCAGAAGGCGGTCATCCTCATTCGCCTATCGGGCCGAGCTTGACGAGGTGGGCGGCTGGCCGAAGATCGCGCATGGCGAAAAGGAGGTTGAATGTAGTGGTCATGTTGTTCGCCTGAACGAAAACAGCGTGGTGAAGATCTATCATGGAGTACGGTGCCGACGGACACTCGCCGAAGTGGACGACGGCGTCTGGTTCGAACTCACCGAAGATCTGCTCGACAAAGCCGTATTCGCGCAGGTCGCCTTTCCAGAAGCGCAGCGGGCGGCCCAAGCGCTGTGTAAATGCTTTGTGGCGGTCTTTCATAGAAGCGATGGGGATGGCGCTCCAGGAACCCATTTCCTCGACCCATTGGCGACGGAAGAAGTTGTCCGCCCCTGCCACCGTATGCCCGCGCGCCGTTAAGTGCTTCGCGAGCTACCAGCCGAGATATCCATCAACTCCAGCCATGAAGATGCGCATTCCTCTCCGCCTTATCGTTCATCAAGCGCGGGAACCTCTCTCGGGCAGCCTCGACCGACGCCACGGCTGCCGCGGCTGCAAATCGGCTACAGGCGCAAGACTCATCGTGGTCCCGAGCCCTTTCGCTCGCCGAACTCGCCCATCACCCCACCACGGACATGCAGGCCGCACTCTTTCTGTTCCGTTCTCTCCCACCACCACCGACCGGCACGCTCATCCTCGCCCGGGGCGACTGCTCGAGTGCAGGGGGCACATCCGATGCTCGGATAACCTCGCTCGTGGAGCGCGTTGTAGGGCACCTCATTCGCCTTGATGCAGTCCCAGACCTGCTGCGAACTCCAGTCAGCCAAAGGGTTAATCTCTAGTCGACCGTTGTTGTCTTCGATTTCAACCTTTGCAAGATCCCTCCGCGTGACACTTTCCTCCCGCCGCCGCCCCGTAACCCAGGCGCGCATTCCTTTCAGTGCTCCCTCCAGCGGTTCCACCTTCCTGATGCGGCAGCAAAGCTTTCCAATGTCGATACTCCGGTAAAGAGGGTTGGGCCCGTACTCCCGGACTACGGCTTCGAGGGCCCCCGCCTCCGGGAAGAACGATTCGATACGGATGCCGTACTTCTGGCGGACTCGCTCCATGGTCGAGTACCTCTCCTCGGGCAGGCGGCCGGTATCGAGAGTGAACACTCGGATCTGGGATCAATCTTGACCGCTATGTGAACGAGGACGACGTCCTCGGCCCGGAAGCTGCAGCACAAAGCGATCTGCGGAGAATACTCGGAAATCGCCCAGCACAAGAGATCTTCGGCGTCGATCCCTTCAAGACTTTCTACGTCGCACTCGGGTGGTTTTGTTAACACTTAGCTTCTGCACTCAGACCAGCTTAATCTCCGACGCGAGTAAAACTGCCGCGAACCCCACTCGCACTTGGCCGGTCCAGCAGGGCGGATGGTTGCTCACTAGCAATACTGCACTCCGCGGATCGATCCCACCAGATACCGGCCCATTCAGAACGTCCCTGTCACAGCCAATGGTAGGCCCACATAAGAAGCGCCCTGATAACTGGCGGCCTCAGTGCCGCCCATGGGCATCTCTTTGCTCGGTGTGCAGATCACTCCCCCATTCCGTTTGGCGGACCGTGCACCTATGGCAGTAGGTGGACCCTGAGGCGACCAAGTGGCCTGATATCTGGCGGAGCAGGTAGTGGACGCGCTTCGGGCCCTGCGTAGGGCCGATAGGGAGGGCGAGTCTTGCGGCAGGCGGACTGGGTCGCTCGGGAAGAGGTGCAGCCGGGAGCAAGACTGGGACCGCGCCAGGAGGTTTTTCTTGACCGTTCGGGTGTGACAAACTGGGAGGGGGTTTGAGAATGACATCAGCGAAGGAAGCACTGCGGAAGAAGGTGGATCAGCTCTCCGAGGAGGAGGCGCTAGAAGTGCTGCGGTTGATTGCGACGAAGGAGTCCGGGCGGACGACCGGAAGCGGCGTTTGTCTCACCCGCGAGGTCATCAGAGAGCGGTTGGCTGGGAAGCCGACGTTTCGCCTCCCGCCACCGGGTGCCGCGCCCCGCCGCATGGGGAAACGGATTCAGTGCCCTGGTATCCCGGCTTCGGAACTGCTGATCGCCGATCGGCGATGAGAATCTATTGGCGAATCGATGGGCTGGAGGTTTTCGTAGTGAGGATCTGAGTGGGACGCCGATGAAGTCGCCGTCCCGCAGGTAAGCAAAGCGCGGGTGGTGGAGGGAGTCATCGCGGTCGCAGAGGGCGAGGCTGGCGAAACCGGCGGCGTCGCGGAAGACCCCCGAGATCTTGAAGCCGGTCTCGGAGGCAGGATACAGCGCGGCGGCTGCGCCTCCAAGGGATTGACTAGATGCGCGGCAGGCTCTCGCCGTGGGATCCTTTCTGTTGCGCTGAGGGAGAAGGCCGGGATTGGTGGTAGCTAACAATTCGCCTGTGTCAGTCTGAAGGACAAGCGATAGGTGGCCTGCCTTGGAGCATCGCTTGTTCGGCTGCGATTTCGCTCGTTGCGAGCGCCCAATCTCGGATGATCGCGAGGCGAACTTCGTTCTGCCCTGCGCGCACGGCCGCTGCAGCGACGATGCCCCGCAGTCCGGGGAAACTACGCAAGAGCTGAGGGTCGAGTTCGGCTGGTCCAGCATGAGCGCGCAGCCCTCCCAGAACTTCGCTCAATGGATCAAGAATCGCGAGCCGGCGGCCTATTTCCCTTTTTTTGGAAGGGTCGACACACTCACTTTGAATCGTCCATCACTCACACGGCCGACGCGAAGAAACGTCAGGCTTGGATCAGCATCAGATATCCGGTAGGCGGCAGTCGGCCATGATACTTGTGCTACGAGCGCCAGGCGGGACGAGATTTCCAGCAGTTCAGTGCCTGTGGACGGTCTATCCTGAAGCATTGCGCGAACAATCCGCTCAGGCATCAGCAACCAGCGAGAGAAGCAATCACAAAGGTCCTCCAACTTCCAGTACTCGGCCGTGCCAACTGGCCCATCCACCCGTGTGCGTATTAGGATGAGATGCCCAAGTTCGTGGGCGATCAGGAAGCGTTCGAAGGCCGTATAAGTTTCCGTAGGCACTTCCCGGAGCGCGAGCACAATCTCAGGCCGGGATTCCGTACCTAGCAACACAGCCCTTCCTCGCCCTAGTGGGGAACGCCTGACCTTTATACCAAATGCTGTGCAGATCTCCTCTGTCCGGACCGGCAACGAGGCATTGCCAGACAACGCGCAGGCTACTTCGTACAGCTTCTGCCTGTACGCCTCAGTGCTCCTCATGACCGGCCGTCCTTCTCTATATACGATTGAATGGAGGGTGCGCCAAGAGGATACGACCCGCTAGCAGATCCCCCGCCGCGATAGGCTGCTAGCAACGGCTTCTCACGAACACCGGCTCCATACCAAGGGGATCCTTTCAGCTGTGTCACCTCCCGCGCAAGGGATTTCGCCACGCCGTGGTAGGTCTCTCCGTCTGCAAGGCAGCCAAGTGCCAACTTCTCGATTGCCCGCTGCAAGATTCCCACTCTCTCCCCGAGCTGCTCCCTGACCCTTCGGTCGATAAAAAAGTGCACGCGCCACAGCAGCCGGAAGCGATGTAGTTGGGCATCTCGGTGACCCCCAGAGAGCTTCCTGTTCCGGCCCTCTTCGTACTTGCAAAACGGCTCGATCACGTCCCCCACCGCGACTTTAACCTCAGCTACCTTGGCACTAACATCAGCGGGACAGTACATCGTCAGGGATCCCGTCGGCAGTCCGAAGTCCTGCTCGAGCACGCGTAGTACCCTGTTTCTGTTGTCAGCGGCACCACGTGGGTTGCCCGGTACGCTCCCGAAGGTCGATTTAAGGGCGTCTACGACGTCGTCAGGAAGATCTGTGTAAAACCTCGTAGTCAGGTTAGAAAACAACTGGCGTTTCTGGAGGGCCGTCAATAACCTGGCAGCTGCTGCCGCCCGCTCCCGGCCTTCGGAGTGTGGCGCTGCTTCCCTCTCCTTCTCTCGGGCTGTTTCCACAGATTTCGTGAGCAGCTCTTCATCACTGAGATGTAACAACCTTCGCTCCATCTCTAGCATATTTTCAGTACTGTTGCCGTAAAGCTCGTAGAGAGCACGGTCCAACATTGCCGCAGCAGCCAGCTTAGTCCGGTGATAGTGCACTGATTCGGCGAGCTGGTAGCGCCACTCCAGTAGCTCTAAGATAGCTGAGACCGCGTCGGTTCTTATCTTCGGTCGTCGTCCAAGCGAGATGACGAAGCTGTCGCTGTTCGACTTGTCAGGCGTAAAGGGGTTCACCTGAGTACGGACCTCCATGTATTGCAGAAGCCTTTCATCGAAAGGTCGCGGTTTCCCAATGTGGTACCAGTCTCGATGCAAGTAATCGAGCAAGTCTGCACAGATCGTATTGCCGATCATGTCTCGGCAAACCGACAGCCGAATATCGCGCGAAGCGCGAAGCTTTCGTTCTATCTCTGCGTAACGATCTTGCGGTTTTGGCTGGCCCTCTGCGTAACGATCTTGCGGTTTTGGCTGTTTTCGGATGAGCAAGCGAACGATCTGAGACGGGGATACGTCGCAGAGTTCGTGTGGGACATACTGAACAAAAAGCGAATCGATGAGCTGAGCGAGCGTCCGTCCCTCTGCATCAGCCCAATCGGAGCCTTCGAACAGGAGGTCGAGACGGGCATCTTCATCATGCCTTCCAATGAGGCCAAGTTCATCCTCGATCGTGTGGCCCGCAGCAATGTGCCCAATGTCATGCAGGAGCGCCGCAAGACGGATGAAACGCTCCTCTGCCTCACTCAGATCAGTCGCGCGATGGTCAGGACGTTCCTTTTCTTTCTGGCTGTTGTGCCGGACAGCTTCGATCATCCTTTGAACAACGTAAAGAGTGCCCAGCGCATGTTCGATTCGCTTATGTGTTGCGCCGCGATATACCAGATGGGCGAACCCTAGTTGGTAGATTCGCGCTAGCCGCTGAAAGGCCGGGTGATTCGTCACTTTGACCTCTTCGGGATAGAGCCAGACGAAGCCGCTGACAGGGAGGAAGAACTCCTGCCTCTCTGCCTTCGTAGTCTTGCGTCGGCTGGGCGTCTCAGGTTCCTGCTCGGGCCGCGGCGGCGCTTGGCTATGGGGCGCGTGGGTTGTTTCCGCGCCCGGTACTGGCTTCCTCTCCTCGGTGAACATGCTCAGTTGCGACTTTTCACCCCTGTCGAGAGCATCCGGCATGTTCCAGCTTCCTCCCTCTTCCGCCAAGTGGTTCGATCCCCAAGGCGTGGTCTAACACGCTAATGGCTGCAGACACAACCCAGGAAGAGGCCGAGAACACCAGCCATCCGGCGCCTTGCCGGAGCCGCCAGCGAGGATGAGTTCGCCGCCCGCGGTGAGTTCGAGCAGGGTGCTGTCGGCGAGGTTGGAGCCGGGGCCGTGGATCTTGAGGGGTGAAGCGGTGGAGTCCGGGGTAGCGATCACCTTAGGCCCGGCGGCGAGGCCGGCATTCACGTGTGGCGTTTGCGAGGCCCAGGTGCGGGCGTAACCCTTCTTGGGATCGTTGCCTTGCTGGAGGCAGGCCCACCAGAGGTGGATGCCGCCGGTGGTCGAGCTATCGCCGTTGGGGGCGTACTGGCGCACGACGATCCAGAGTCCAGTTTGGCCGGCGGCGAGCGTGCCAGTGATTTTGAAGCGCTGCCAGGAGGTTGTCAGCGTGGTCTGCGTTGGGCCGGCCAGGTAGGCCGAGTAGGCATTGTTGACGATGGCGAGGGAGACCTTCCGCGTGCCGGAGGGAACTCGCGCCCAGATGTAGAAGGTGTAGGTGCCGCCGTCCACCAGGCCGGTGATCTGCTGCTCTGCCCTACGGCCGTGTCGTGATTGGTCGGGTTCGCCAGGCCTCCGGGACGAGCCCAGGCTCTCCAACTTGCGTTGCTACGGCTTGCACACCTGCTTCGTGGACGACCTCCTCCGGGATGGGCCGAGATGTGCCGGGGCAGGAAATGGCGAGGGCCGGCTCTGCTTGACTGGGGCCTTGGAAGCGGTAAACAATTCCAAAAGGAGCGGCAGGCCGTTGGGGATGACTCGCGTGGCCAATTCACGGACAAGAGCGGTGTATATTACGCTGCCCCGAAATGGCAGGGCGGCTTTCAGGGGTACAACCCGCCCCTCAACCTCAGGACAGGCTGGGTGTGCGGTGGTCCGCTTGTGCCACCCTGCTGACGCGCGAACGAGCTGCGCGAAACCGCTCCGCCCAGCTCGCGGGAGGTCGTGCTTGCCTCGGCACCGTACTGCGGGTTGGTGTGGGCGGTGGGGGGTTCAGATGATCGCCTTCGTGTGCGCGTGGTGTCTCTGCCTTGGCGCGAGCCAAGCTGCCAATCCAGCGATCCTGGGGCAGGTCGGCGGGCCCGTCTCGGCGTTGGCGACCCAGGGGAACCTCGTTTACGTGGGGGTGGGGATGAGGCTGATTGTGCTTGACGCATCGCAGCCTGAGGCCCTCCGCGAAATCGGGGCAACCCCGCCGTTTCCCCATTTTGTGGAGGGCTTGGCGGCCTCCGGCGGCTACGTCTACGTGGCGGCAGGCGGGGCGGGGTTACGAGTGGTAGACATCACTACCCCCTCAAAGCCGGTCGAGGTGGCCGCCTTCGACACCCCCGGTTATGCAGAGGGAGTCGTGGTCAGCGGCAATTTCGTCTACTTAGCCGACGGGCCGTATGGACTGCGAATTTTTGACGTCTCGAACCCGAGAGCACCGATCGAGCTTGCTGCCGTCTTCCCTTACAATTATGCCTTCGAGGCGGCGGTCTCCGGGCGCTATATCTACATCGCAGCCGCGGGCGCAGGCTTGCTCATCGCGGACATTTCCGACCCGCGCCATCCGCGAGAGGTGGCCAGCGTCGATACCCCAGGTTACGCGTACGGCGTAGCGATCCAGCAAGACACCGTCTACGTGGCAGACGGCTGGCAGGGGGTCCAAGTCTTCCAAGTGAGCGATCCTGCGCATCCCGTCCTTGCCGGCGGCATCAAGACGCCCGGGTGGGCGTTTGGAGTGACAGCGACGAGGGACTATCTTTACGTGGCCGACGGCTTCAAGGGTCTGCGGATACTGGATGCTTCGAACCCGCGGGCCCCACGGGAGCTAGGCACCTACGAGGTTCCCGGAGGACACGTAGGCCAGATTGTCCTCGCGGGCCACGTGGCCTTGGTGGCTGACAGGAATCGCGGCTTGGAGGCAATCAGCCTTGCGGATCCGGCTCGACCCAAGCTTCTCGGGCGCTACCGGCAGTTCCCCTACGCAGACGCCGTCGCCCTAGGCGACAAGTACGCCTATATTGCCGCCGGTTCTTACGGTGTCTACATATTGGACGTTTCCGACCCGCTGAGGCCGCGTCAAGTAGGTTTTTATGAAACAGAGAGCTACGCCACGAGCGTGGTGATAGCCGGGGATTACCTTTACGTGGCCACTACAACGCCGCCGGGCACGCGACGCGGCTTGCACGTCGTCAACGTGCGCGATCGGGCCCGGCCAGTAAGGACGGGCTACTTGCAAGATCGGGGTGGTGCCTACCGCGATCTAGCAGTGGCGGACGGCATTGCATACCTAGCGAATGAGGAGGGCTTGCAGCTCGTCGATGCGTCTGATCCTGCGCGGTTGCGGGAACTCGGTTTCATCCCGATATGGGAATGGCCCAGCGGTGACGTCCGCACGGCGGCTGTAGGGGTAGCGGTCAGCGGAGCGTTTGCCTACGTGGCAGCGGAACGAGGCGGGTTGAAAATCGTGGATGTTTCCGAGCGGAAGTCGCCCAGACTCGTGGGGGCCTGTACATGGGACAACGCTTCCGCCCAGGATGTGGCGATCCGCGGGGGCCTAGCCTATGTTGCCGATACCGACAAAATCACGGTTTGCGACGTCAGCAATCCCGCGCGGCCGGTGGCCGTGGGGAGCGTACCGCTCCCCGGGGGATTCGCCGAGGGCATCGCCTTGGACGAGCGGGCGCTTTACACGGCCTCTGGCGGCGCCGGGGTATGGGTCTTCGATCCATCAGACCCGCTGAGGCCGCGGCTGCGAGGCTTGCTTCATACGCCGGGCTACAGTTTGGAGGTGCGCGCGGGCGCCAACTTGGTCCATGTCGCCGATTTCAACGCCGGTCTGCTCATCTTGGACGGCAGCGCTCCTTCGCGCGCGGGATTCCCGAGTACCGCCGCCCGCGATGACACCCCGAGGTCATCCCTGAAGGCGTCTGTCCTTCGCAGCCGCGCGGTGCCGGATCAGATCGTTCCCTTGCCGAATCCTTGGGAACCGGCGACCGGGGCGGGTCTGACGCCCACCGCGGTTCGCTTTCAGGGTTCCCCACTCAGCACTTGCACAGTAACTTCGACCGCGGACGCAGGCGCCGGTACATTCCGGTACTGTCTTGGGAACATCGGCGCTGGGGGCTTGATCACCTTCGACCCAGCCGTATTCCCTCCCGGGCGGCCCGCGACCATTTGGTTGTCGAGTCCACTCCCAGAACTCCGAGCGGGCCGCGTTACCATCGACGCCTCTCAGGCCGGCGTCATTCTGGACGGCTCCCGAACCCCGCCGGGATCCAGCGGCCTCCTAATTCGCTCGAACGGAAACACCGTCAAAGGCCTCCAGATCATCCGATTTCCGGGCGTGGGGATAGATTTGAGCCGGGCAGGCAAGAACACCATCGGAGGCGACCCCTCCCGGGGCAGCGCACCGACCGGCGAGGGAAACCTGGTTAGCAACAACGGGGTGAACGGAATCAACCTTTATGGGCCCGAGTGCGAAGGCAATCGGATCGTGGGAAACCGAATCGGCACCGATGCTGCCGGCCACCGGGCATCGGGAAATACGTGGCACGGAATATTTATTGGCGAGGGGGCCGTGAACAATGAAATCCGAGGGAACCTCATAAGCGGCAATGGCGCAGACGGGATCGCCCTCAACGGAGCGACGGTCCAGGGCAACGTGATCGCAGGGAACGTGATCGGAACCGATGCCTCCGGGCTGAGCGCTGTGCCCAACCGAGGCAACGGGATCTTTGTCGGAGGACCGGGAAACATCATCGGCGGTCCCAGCATCTCGGACCGGAATGTTATTTCAGGCAATCAAAATCACGGCATTGGTTTTATCGGCGAGTACGCTGAAGGCAATCGGGTGATCGGTAACTTCATAGGCGTGGACCGCAGCGGGACCGCGCTTCTCAGCAACGGCGATCACGGCGTAGCCTTGGAGATGGGGGCGCACAATAACCTTGTTAGGGGCAACGTCATAGCCACCAGCGGCAGGGATGCGGTGATTGCCAACGACTGGGGATCCAGTTACAACTGGATCGCGGGCAACTTTCTGAACACTGACGCCTCGGGAAACAAGCAGCTGGCGGCGCCGTTCGCGGGTCTCTGGCTAGGCATGGGTGCAGCGTTCAACCTCGTCGGGGGACCTGAACCCGGGGACCGAAACGTCATCGCAGGTGTTCTGACGACAGGACGGCACTTGGGCGCTGGAAATCTCATCCTGGGCAATTACATTGGGCTGGATGCAAGCGGCCGCGTTGGGATTGCCAGTAAGGGACCCGGTGTACAGCTAAGCGACGGTGCCCAGCGCGTATTCGTCGGAGGTACCACCGTGGGCGAACGCAACGTCATTAGCGGAGGGAGCCAAAGCGGGGGGATCGTGGTGGGGCCCTTCGTGGACGATTGTTTCATCGCAGGGAACTACGTGGGCACGGATGCCGCGGGCGCCATCAGCGTAGGCAACCGGTCAGATGGCCTGCGAATCCAGTACGGGGAGCGCAACATTGTGCAGAATAACCTCCTCGCGTACAACAACGGCGCAGGGATTAAAGTGCAGGGAGGTAGTTCCAATGCACTTCGCCGCAACGCCATTCACAGCAACCGCGGCCCCGGCATCGTGCTCATGGAGGGGGGCAATCGCGGTTTGGCCGCTCCCCTCATCGCGGCGGTGACGGAGAAAGACATCTGGGGTTGGGGTTGCCCCGCGTGTGAGATTGAGATCTTCTCGGATGAACAGGACGAGGGTCGGCTGCCCGAGGCTGTCGTGAGAGCCGACACAGCGGGGCTCTTCCGCTACGAAAAAGGCGGCCCCTGGTTGGGTCCCAGGATTACGGCTACAGTGACAGACGGTGAAGGAAATACCTCTGAATTCTCGACCCCAAGACTCATTCTGCCCACTGCGGGACCCATCTTCAATCTCTCGGCGGCCAGTTATAAGGGGGATCCTTTCGCGCCTGACTCGCTGGTCACGGTTTTTGGCTCGGGTCTTGCGAGGACGAGTGAGGCAGCTCCCGGGCTGCCGTTACCAACCGCTTTGGCCGGAACTACTGTCAGTGTAACCGACTCCTCCGGCGCGCAAAGGCTCGCACCTCTGTACTTCGTCTCACCGTCGCAGATCAACTATCAAGTCCCGGCCGGCACCAGCTTGGGCATGGCGATCGTCCAGATCCGGACGGCTGATGGCCTCACGTACTCCACAAGCTTTCAGGTCGCACCCGTATCGCCAGGTCTCTTCTCCCAGGCGGGTACCGGCTCGGGCCCGGCCGCTGCGACGCTGGTACGCCTCAGGGCGGACGGTAGCCAAAGCCACGAATCGGTGGAAGGTCCCATCGACCTGGGCGGGGAGGAGGATCGAGTGTATCTGTCCTTGTACGGCACCGGCATCCGGCACCGAAGCTCCCTTGATGCGGTTCATGTACGTATCGGCGAGTACGAACTCAGAGTAGAGTACGCCGGTCCGCAGGGGCAGTATCCGGGCCTGGATCAGGTCAATGTGCTGCTTCCGTCGGAATTGCGCGGCAAGGGACAAGTCCTCGTCTGCCTGGTGGTGGGAAGCAAGCAATCGAACTGCGTGCAAATCGTGATGCGCTGAGATGCTTTGTCAACGTCGGACTAAACCCGTTCCTGCCGAGCGACAGGTTTTGCAGGAGGTGAGGCGGCGCCTCTCGGCCAGCTCGAGAAGCCGTCCAACGGGCAGAAGCAAGTTCCCCCACGCGCTGGATGCTCGCCGCCGCCAGCCGGGGCAAGACGTCCGCCAGGTAGGCGCGCACGTCCAGCCCCAGCCTCTTGCACGTCTCCATCACCGACAGAATCGCCGCTACCTTCGGCCCCGCGTCCGCGCTGCCCAAATGGATCCGGTTCTTGCGCCTAGGCGCAACTGTACATAACCGCAAGAACTGGCTATTTTTCGGCAGCGATACTGGCAGGCGCGTCGCAGTACTGAACAGGCTCATTACCACCTGCAAGCGGTTGCGCGTCGATGCCTTCGCCTATCTGCGCGGCGTTTTCGCGCGGATCAGTGCTCACCCGCACAACCGGCTGGAGTAACTGCTCCCCGACCGCTGGGCCGCCGCCCGCGCCGCCCAGAACCCCGACCCAGTTCTTCCTCTCCTCCGCTAGGCCCAGCCCGCGTGCCCCCTCCCTGGGTTCGCTCGATGGTCCTCTGGCAGTGAGGGATAACTGCGACGTCACCGCGCGCGGCTGGTGTTCCAACGGGGTTCCTCAGGGGTTGGAATAGAGCAGGATGTAGTCCAAGGTGGCCCCGCCCGGCGTCTTCACTTTGATTACCCCGGACCAGCCGGAGGGGTTGGTGGCGGCCATGAGCTCTGCCAAGCGGTAGCCGTTGCCGGAGCCGCCAGCGAGGATGAGTTCGCCGCCTGCGGTGAGTTCGAGCAAGGTGCTGTCGGCGAGGTTAGAGCCGGGACCGTGGATTCGGAGTGGTGAGGTGGCGGAGTCCGGGGCGGCGATCACGGTGGGACCGGCGGCAAGGCCGGCGTTCACGTGTGGCGTTTGCGAGGACCAGGTGCGCGCGTAGGCTTTCTGCGGGTCATTGCCTTGCTGGAGGCAGGCACCCCAGAGGTGTAGGTGCCGCCGTCGGCGAGGCCGGCGATCTGCTGCTGGATCACGGGCGTGTCGGTGACGGCGGTGATCACATCGGCCGTCTGGTTGCCGTCCGGAGCGATCACGCTGGGCGAATAGAGCGTGGCGGGGCCGTCCAGCGCGTTGGGAAAGTTACTCACTGAAACCGCCGCTGTTCAGTGCGCCTCGTCCTACCGGCTCGACTGGAGTCGCAACGACGGCCTCCAGCGTCCGCGCCGCGCGCGGCTTGTGGTAGGCGAGGGCCGTCGCTACCGCCTGGGTTGCGATGGGCAGCGGAACCGGGCGCGAGTTCAGGCAGAACTGATCGAAGGCCCAGAAGCAGAACGAGTACAGGCCCTTGGTGCGCCACAGGCCGTAGGCCTCCCGGATCGGCGGATCGGGCGGGCCGTAGATGCCCGACAGGTACATGCACTCCTCCGACCGCCAGCCGATGCGTCTCACCGGACTGGAGCACGATGGGCAGGCCTGCCGCGGTGATCTGGGTCGGGGAGTCGACGGATACGAGCAGCAGGCGCTCTGCGCTCGAGGAATCCGCGATCAAATACCGGCCGCCGGTGAGCCAGGAGCTTGACCTTGAGGAGATCGCCCGCGCCAGTGACCAAGGTGATCGAATCCCGGGAGACGCTGGGGTACTTGAGCGCATCAAAGCGCATGGCGCCGTCAAGCGCGTGGTCGTACTCGATGTCGAATTGGAGCACGAGGCCCGAGAGGTCGGTACGCCGCAGGGGCTTCAGGCGCAAGAGGAAGAGCCGGTCAGCGGCCATGGCGGCAAGCGAGAACGCGGAAAGGCAGTTGAACCGCACGCCGATATTGCGAAAATGGAAAAGGGGCAGAAGTGCAGGCGACCAACTTTGAGCGCATCACTGTTAATCCCAACCAGATGGGTGGCGTCCCGTGCGTTCGGGGTCTGCGTATTCCCGTGGCTACTGTGCTCAGGATGTTGGCTGGCGGCATGAGCGAGCAGGAGATTCTAGCCGAGTATCCCGACCTCGAGCCGGAGGACATCCGGGAATGCCTTCGCTTTGCGGCAGTGTCCGCCATGGAACGTGAACTGGCAGTACCGCGCCGGGCGTGAAGTTCTTGATTGACAACGCGCTTTCGCCAACGGTAGCCAGCCTGCTGTGCAAGGCCGGGCACGATGCCGTTCACGTTCGAGACTACGGGTTGCATGTGGCCGAGGATCCCGTCATCGTGGAACGCGCCCGCTTGGAAGACCGGGTCTTCGTTTCTGCCGACACTGACTTTGCCACGCTGTTGGCGGTCACCCGGCAGGCCCAGCCGTCCTTCATCCTGTTTCGAGAACCCGATCTGATCCGCACCCGGGATTACGTGGGTCGCATTCTCGACAGCCTTCCGCTCCTTGAAAGCGAGCTGGAGGCTGGATGTGTCGTGGTGTTCCGGCATGGCCGAATTCGGGTACGCAACCTCCCATTTCGCGTCTCCAAGCTATAGAGAAAGCACTCACATCTGGATCACCACGGTCAGATCGGAGCCGGGATCGGGCGAGGCGACGGTGAGGTGGTGCGAGAGCGGAAACACCGTAAACGGGCCCGTAGCCGAAGTGGTTGGCCACGCCCGCCACCGCCGCCACGATGCAGGCGCTCGGCAGCTTGGCCTCGATGGGGGCCGGCAGCCCGGGCGTCCGGAAGAACCCCCTTTTCACGGAAAAGGTAAAGATCTTCCGGTCGAGCTTGTAAAAGCGGATGCCGGCCTGGTGGGCGCAGCGGAGCGTGCCGAAGGTCGCCTGACCGCTCGGCACCCCGGGATAGGCGCGCTGTTGTACATCGAGTCCGTGGTCGCGCGCCTCTGGATGTCGATCGGGTAGTCGCGGTTCAGGCGCTAGGAGGTGACGCGGAACTCGCCCGCGCCGCCGGGCATGTCGGGATGGGTCAGCGAGCAGACCATGCCGGGCTCGGTGTTGAGGGAGAGCACGGTGGTCTTGAAGGCGATTTGCCGCGCGGCCTTCCATTCGGCCGGTGCGATCTTACCGAGCTCCTCGCGCAGTCGGGTCGTGCGGACGGTGAAGCGCTTGGCGCCGGAGAAGTCAGGGCTTTTCGGCCCGTAGCCCGGCGTTGGCGCAGGTGGCGTTGAGCGCCGCCACACGCGAGGTCACGATCTCTTTGATGGCCGTCAACACGGCGGTCTTGAGCGCATTCGCAATGGCCGACCAGACCGACTGGGAGCGAGTCAGCAGCGCGTCGAAAACGCCCTCCGCTTGCCGCTTGAGCGATTCGAAGATCTGCCGGTTGTGATCGCGGATGAGCTCGGCCTGGCGGATGGCAGCATTCTCACGCGCGGCCTGGATGGCCGCGTCGGTAGCTTCTTGCTGCTGATGCCGGATGTCCTCGCGTTGCTGGGTGAGTTCGGCAATGCGCGCTTGGATCTCATCGGCATGGTAACCCAGCCGGCGCAGATTGGCTTCCTCTTCCAAGACCATGCGCGAGGTCTCCAGATCAAACAGCCGCTGCTTGATCTCGTGGACGCGGTCGAGGTACTCGATCTCGATCGCGGCCTTGCGCTGCTCAAGGGCCGGCTTCTGCTCGAGCGTCTGCGCGTCCGCGGCCTCTGCCTTGGCGTTTTGGGCCGCCAGCATCACCCAGCCGGCGGTAAACTCCTTGACCCAGCCGAGGGCGCGCTTGATCGCATCGGCGAGCAGGTTGCCGGCCGTGGCCCCCTTGACCATGGCCGCGGTCATGCCGTCAATGCCGCGGGAGGCGCCGCGCGCTGCGTTGACGGCGCTGGTCTCGATCGAGGACAGACCGGCGTTGACGCTCTTGATCGAGGCGTTGGCCTTGTCGGTATCAACGGTGACGACGAGTTCGAGCTTGTTGTCAGCGGGCATGCGCGGGCAAGAACTTGTTAGGATGGGCGATTCGTGAGGCTTCCTAACCCGGAATTAGCCATCGTGGATATCGGCAAGCTACGCGACTACTGTCTGAATCCCAAGCATCCGCGGGGGCGACACAAGGCCAGGGTGTTCGCATCGGTAGGGATTCACCAGACGGACGCAGTAAAGCTGCAGTCGGCGCTGCTTTGGGCAGCCCTTCACTGCGAAGCGGAAAGCGCCCCGCCGAGTCCTTACGGCGAGCGCTACATCGTGGATTTCGACTACCCCGGGGCAGAGCGCCCTGTGAGGATTCGCAGCAGTTGGATCGTGCGGGCGGGCGAGGGAATTCCCCGCCTGACGAGCTGTTATGTATTATCAAGGTGAGGTTGGTCATGGCGGAAATCGCACTCCATTCGGTGGTGGCGCTGCTTGAAGACCTGCCCGAACAAGGTTTGGTCCGCGGGCAAGTGGGGACGGTGGTGGAGGTCTGGGCGCCTGGGGTTTACGAGGTCGAATTCAGTGACGATGACGGGCGCACGTATGCCCTGGCATCGCTCAAAGCCGAGCAACTGATGCGGCTCCATCACGAACCTGTCCACCAAGCTGCTTGAAAGAGACGATCCCCATCAGGCACGGTCAGGCATTGCGCCTCGAACGCTCTTCTTCCCAGCGCGCCTGCTCCCCTTCGATGATCAGCATGGCCTGGAATTCATCCGCGCCGCTCTCGCCGAGCGACAGCTTGAGGCCCAGCTTCAGCGCCGCGCGAGGATCGAGCGCCCGGCGAAGGAGCTGGCCCACCTCGGAGTTTTGCGCGGCATCCAACCGGTCGAGCGGGCAGTGGTCGCAACGGCCGCCCTCGGGTGCGTCGGGACAAAGTCCGGGATCGCACAGCTCATCGCGCCGCAGCGACCAATAGACCAGGTAGCGTAGGGAGGGCCGCTCAGGCCACTCCCCGCTCAGCAGTTTCCCTCGCGCTCCTCAAAGCCGGCCTCGAGCGCATCGATGGCGGCCTTCACCGCCACCGCTTGATGGATGATCGGGACGGAGCCGGCGTAGCCCTCCCGCGTCTGGCAAAGCTTCTGGTACAGGGTGCCGGCAGCGGCCAGGTTCACCGTCAGCTCCTGGCGGTTGAAGGGCAGATCCAGAATGCGGGCAAAACCCCGGCGGTACTCGACCACGTCCTTGGCGCTCGGCATGCGCAAGACATGGACGGTGGTCCCACCCGGAACACGCAGCAGAACACGAAATGCCCCGGCCTCCGCCACAACGTCGTCCACTTCGGCTTGGGTCCAGCAGCTGAGCCGCCTTGATCATGACTGCCGGCCTCCAAGGAAGCGCCCGATCACAAGCCCGGGCGTGATCTCGCGCACGGCGCGCCGCTTCAGGCGCTTCGCCTTGTACCTGGCGTAGCGCTTGGCGAGCGACTTAGCCGGCGCGTCGGTTGGCCCCAGGCCGGCGGCCAGCCGGTTCTTGACCGCCGCCAGCCCCACGAGGCCCAGCTTGAGCATCTTAATTTGGTGAAAGTTCAGGTGATCCACCCGGAGCTGCTTGCGGAGCCAGATGCGAACGCTGGGCACGGATCACACCGCCCGGTTGAAATGCAGCACCAGCCGGAGGCCGCCCTCGGCGTCGGCTTCGAGGTCCACGACCTTGTAGATGGAGCCGTCCACGGCGACTTCATCGCCTCGTGCGGGCGGCTCTACGAAAGCTGCCGCAGTCGAGGCCGTAGTCAGGGCGAAGTTGACCACCTTGGGCGTGATCTCAAACTCCTGCATCGCACAGGGCCTGAAGTTGCTCTTCGCTGTACATCGCCGCTAAATCATCCGCGCCCGCATCTGTTTGAAACAGCGCGACATCGAGTTGTCAGATTCCGCTTGCCTTTCCCCAGTGCTTGAGCGATGACTGGAGTCGCTGTGAATCACACCCACACCAGGAGGCACATATGAAAAAGCACGAAGTCGAAATCGGCGGCGTATACCTCGCCAACGGCCGCGACCGCCAGCCACCGGCTGGCAGGCGCACAGCGTGCGCCGCCTTCACTGCTTGATGTAAGGCGCCGCCGCGGGCGTGCCGTCCGGGTTGGCAAAGTGGGCCAATACGGCGGTGAGGCCTTGCACCACCGACAGCACCACCATGGCCCAGAACTTGCCGCGCCCGGGCAATAAATCCTGAGTCGCGTTGATGGCTTGCGCCA
>Ga0315298_1003218_pt1 | contig 26371 bp, 21 predicted proteins | sample WHS_1_MG_FD_203077 | JGI IMG/M metagenome (GOLD analysis project Ga0315298, IMG submission 203077) | Extremophilic microbial mat communities from Washburn Hot Springs, YNP, Wyoming, USA - WHS_1_MG | ecosystem: Environmental > Aquatic > Thermal springs > Hot (42-90C) | place: USA: Wyoming... | reverse complement strand
ACTACGATTTCAACCACAACTGGACGGCCCTCATCTTTGCTCTGGAACAGGAAAACGTGGGCATTACTGGCGAAGGTGGGGTGATTGATGGGCAGGGATTTGTGGTGGCTAACAATCTGGTGGATTTAATTCACAAGGGTCTGGTCAAAGACCCGCTGCGCAACGACCGACCTCGGGAAACTATCAGGCCGCAGAACATCTACTTCTGGCGCTGTAAAAATGTTCGGGTAGAAGGCATTACCCTGAAGGACCCGGCCAGCTGGAACCAGCAGTACGACCAATGTCAGAACGTGGTCATCAAAAACCTTATCATTGACAGCAAATCCTACTGGAATAATGACGGCGTGGACATTGTCGACTGCGACAACGTGGAAGTGGCCAACCTTTACATTGATGCAGCCGACGACGGCATTTGCCTGAAATCGCACGATGAAAAAGCGGTTTGCCAGAATGTTTACATCCATGATAATGTCGTCCGCACCAGCGCTAACGGTATCAAGTTCGGAACAGCTTCTCTGGGGGGCTTCAGGAACATCAGAATAATTGACAATGTGGTCTATGATACCTACCGCTCGGCCATTACTTTTGCGGCTGTAGATGGTGGTTTTGTGGAGGACGTGGTGGTGGACCGGCTGAAGTCCATCAACACCGGGAACGTCATTTTCCTGAGGATAGGTGAACGCTGGCGGCCTGGCAAGAAGGGGCGGATGCGGAATATTTCCATTTCCAATGTTTATGCGGAAGTTCCAGCCACCAAACCTGATGCCGGCTACAATTATGAAGGACCCTGGGAACACCAGCCGCGGAACGTTTCGCCCTCATCTATCGTCGGGCAGCCGGATGCTTTTATTGAAAATGTAACCCTCAAGAACATTGAAATCCATCACCCTGGCGGCGGCGACCCCAATTTTGCTCGGGTTAGTCTGGATGAGCTGGATAAAGTTCCGGAACTACCAGCCAGCTATCCTGAGTTTTCCATGTTTAAGGAGCTTCCGGCCTGGGGATTTTATGTTCGCCATGCCCGAAATATTACCTTTGAAAATGTAAAGCTGGTGGCGGCGAAAAAGGATTATCGTCGGGCCATCGTCCTGGACGATGTCCATAACATCAGAATTGAGGGACTTAAAGTGGAAGAGCCAGGTCCGAAAAAAGACCCGGTTTATGCCTACCGCTCCGAATAAAACTGGTGACACAATACTCAATCCCCGATTTTTTGGTTTCTTATCCATTTATAAAGCCGAAAATCTGATCTGATCACTTGAATGAGCCAGGTTATAACTCATTGTTTTCTTTTGTCGTCTGTTTTCTTTTGTCGTCTGATTTTAGCAAGTATCAACGCTTAGGATAAAAGAGATGATAAAATTTATATTTTAAAAACTGAAAATCTTGATTAAGCGCTTTTAAGAAAATAGTTTATTAGTTTTATTCAGAGCTTATAGGCCGAAAACTCATTTAATTAAGTAAAATATCAGCCGGTGAGGGACTATTAAGCTGAAAAATTGGGGAATGAGTATTGTGTCCCCCGTTTTATTTGCTGGTAGCCCAGGCAATAAAGGCAGTTAGGTCGCTCCTCAACTTTTTGAGCGAGGGCTTGTGAATGTATATCATGTGACCTGCTTCATAATAACCCATCCTCACCCTGTCTTTGAATGAACCATCAAGCATGAGCTGGCTAAAAGAGTATTCGGTTCCAAAAAATGGAGTAGCACCATCATAATACCCATTGCAGCAGAATACTTTCAAGGCGGTATTTTCAGCCATTGCCCGACGCAACGATTCAGCTACATATAGAGTGCCTTCTCTCGAACTCCTGTCCCGGCTTCTGGTGCTGCCAGGTTCCATTTCTTCAGCCAGTTGAAAATTAAAGTTCCATGGGTAAACATTTCCATAAATAGCGTACGGTATTTCTTTTTTATATTTTAGTACCGTTCCCACATAGTCATTCAAAGCTGCTGAAAAAGCTCCCATGATAACGGCACTTGAAGGGTCATATTCATAACTCTCGCCGGCGGCCTCGGAGTCTTTTCCGGTAAAGCGGCTGTCTAAGCGCCCTACAGTCAGCCTCCTGTCTCGTAGCAGTTCCTTAACAAAACGGTCATGTCTAACTCTCAGGTTTGAATTTTTCAGGTAACTCAGTGAAAGCCCGGTCAGAGCTGACATTTTTTTGGCAATGGAGTCAACCTGTTCTGCTTCCAGAAGATTTCCTTTTGTCAGAGCGGGTAGATATTCATAAACGGCGAACTTTCTGGCCTCTTCCAGGACAGCAACCAGAAGTCGGCTCTGATATTCGGCAGGCAATTTTTTATGATACCAGGCCGTGGCTATATAATGCGGTAGGAAAACCATATAAGAAATATTGTTGCCTGGATTAAAAGACAGAGTGCCAAAATCAAGAACGCTGGACAGTAATACTATTCCGTTCAGATAGATCCCGTAAGTCTGATTTTGCAGGACTGAAGACAGCACAGCCGCTCTGGTCGTTCCGTAGCTTTCTCCCAGCAGGAATTTGGGTGAGCTCCAGCGGTCGAATCTGGTCAGGAATATTCTTATAAATTCAGCAAAAGCTTTGGCGTCTTCTTCGACACCGTGGAACTGCCTTTTTTCTTCGCCGGATAAAGGCCGACTGTAGCCAGTGGAAACAGCATCAATAAAAACCAGGTCGGTAATATCCAGCAGAGAACAATCACTATCAACCACCCCGGCCGGGGTTCTCAGGGGATAACCTTCGTCATCCAGGGCCACTCTTTTGGGGCCAAGGCCACCAAGATGCAGCCATACCGTAGAAGAACCTGGTCCACCGTTAAAGCAAAACATAATCGGGCGGTTAGAAACGTCTTTGATATCATCGCGGGTGTAAGCTACAAAAAACATGGCGGCTCCAGGTTTCTCGTCAGGCTTCAGGATGGTTATCTCGCCAGCTGTGGCAGTGTAAGGTATAGGGCGGCTGTCAATTACGATTTGATGATGGGTTATGGAAAAAGGCCTGGGTTCGGTCGGTGAAGGCTGCGCAGAATTGTCCCTACTTGCTGGCTTGGCAGTTTGTGGTCTTTCCTGAGAGAAAAGGGGATTGATTATAAGACTCAGGCAAAAGAGTATTAAAAGTCCATAAGAAAAGAAGCTGCGTTTCATAACATCCTCCTTGATTAGCTCAAAAAATAGAATAGTCATTAATGGCAAATATTAATCCCAATATTAATCCAGTATTGATAAGCTGGTCTTGGTCGGTGTCAGCCTCGGAACTCTGGCTCTTGATGAGTTCTTGGAGGCCCTCTGAGATATCCATACTCTGACCTCTTCTTTTGGTTTAACAGAATATAATTTAATAGCGAAAAGAATGTCAAATCAGTGCCTGGCATAAAATTTTTTTGTTAATTGATCAAAAGAGAGAAAATCCGGGAATATGCCAGATTGTCTTTTTCAAAAAATAGGAAATATAAATTATGTCCTCAGTTTTATGTCTCCAGTTTTAGAAATATCTGCCGGTGAGGGCCTATTAAGCTGAAAAATTGGGGATTGAGTATTGTGTCCCCCGTTTTAGTAGCTGATGCTCATGGAGAAGCCGCTGCTACCGCTGCCAAACCTCGGGTTAACTACGTTGCTGAAAATGGAGCCAAAAGAATAGCTGATGCCCACTGAAAAATAATAGTTATAAGAGGTGGCCAGCTGCTTTCTCATTAATAAAACATCTTCCCAAGAGGCACCTGCTTTAGCAATGGAAATCAAATCATGTATTCGGGCATAACCGCCAAAGAGGTTGAGAGAAAAGCCCCGAAACAGTCGGATGGAAAGATCGTTATTAAATTCAATCCTGTACTTGCTAAAATCATGGAAATAATGCGAGCCTGCTACCGACGTGCTGATTGTGCCCCATTTTCTCTTAAGCTCCAGGGTTATAGATAAATTTTCTTGAAACAAGAATTGCCTGGTCTTATCAAAAATTGTTTCTTCACGGTATAAGGTTGGTGCCATAGAGAAAGTATAAGTAATTCTTAACTGTCGTTTGGTGGATTCAGAATAAGGAAAGATGTCATATTCGATAGCCGGTGATAAGGCAGGAGCAAATTTTATATTCAGGTAAGTCGAGCTCATAGCACTGATAAAGAAGCCTATGGACCAGTGTTCTCCCAGGCTCCTGGCAATTAGTCCCCGAAAATTCTGTCCATAATAACTGCTTGAATATTTCTGTCCTTCGTAATTATAAGAATTTCGGGAATAGTTACCGCTTATTGAAAATCTTATTTTCCACTCAGGAGTTACTCGGTTAGCGGAAAAATTGCCAAAAAAATTATTATAGGAATAGCTTTTTTCGCCGTTCAGAAAGCTATTGGCACTAAGGCTAAAAACCCAGAAGTTCCAGGGGTCAAATACTGCCGTTGGCTTAACTTCTTCCTGCAGATTTATTTTTAGCTTAGTAGCTTGCTCTGTTTTTCCAGCCAAAGGAACTAATCCTAACTTTATGATTTTAACCAGTTCTTGCCGTATTCTGGAAGATTCTGAGGTCTCCGGCAAATTTAAGCTCAAATCATATTTCTTTCCTTCAAATTCTTTTTGGCCGATAAATTGCAAATTGAATATAATTTGTCCCTCTCGAATTTCCTGGGAAATTTCTACTACCACATTGGCTTTTTCTTTTTCCCTGACAAATTCCACAAAGGGAATATTCTGGCTGAGAATATCAATCGGGCATAAAGAGCTATCCACCATCACCACCAGCTTTTTAATTAAATAACCTTCCTGATTTTCCTGAGCCGGCAGCATTGTTATCATCAATGCCAGAGTGAAAAATAAAATGATTATACTTTTCCAGCTATTCACAAACTTTGTTCTAATTTTTCTCTCCATCCTGACATCACCTTTATTTTTATTTTTTAAAATAATTTCTTCCTTACCATAATCCAATTTTTGCTCATTTCTTTATTTAATCGCCGACCGAAATGGAAACTCCGCCGCTACTAACTGACCCGAACCTTGGATTTACCACGTTGGTGAAAATGGAACCAAAACTATAGCTTAAGCCAATGGCAAAAAAGTAATCATAGTTAGTCGCCAGCAATTTTCTCTGGAGCAGTACTTCTTCCCAAGTTGCTCCGCCCTTAGGAAGTGACAACTGGTCGTGAATCAGAGAGGCCCCACCATAAACAAAGGCATTCAGCCCTTTGACTAAATTGAGGGAAATCATATTAAAGATGGAAATATTATGCTTGCTGAAATCATGAAAATAATGTGAACCCTCAACCGAGGTGCTAATACTTCCCCATTTTTCTCTTAAATCCAGAGTGATAGAAAGAGATTCGCTGACCAGAGTTTCTCTGGTTTTATCATACAAAGTTTCTTCATAATAACGCGCCAGGGTCACTCCAATTTTATAGAGAAAACGAAGCTGTCTTCTGGTTGATTCTGAATAGGGGAAAAGGTCGAATTCTATCGCCGGAGCAAAATTTATTTTGAGCTTATAATTCTGGTAGGTGGAAGAAGTTATGGAAAAAAAGGGTCCCAGTGACCAGTGTTCACCCGCACTCTTGGCCAGTAATCCAGTAGCCGAATAACTTCTGCTACTGGAAATGGATGTCAGATCCTCATAGGTGTAACGATCATGATAATAATATGCACCCAAAGTCAAATTAAATTTAATATCCCTGGTGACCTTATTAGCTGAAAGTGAGCCTCGCACTGATTGGTGAGCATGGGATTGTTGCCCATTAAAGAAGCCGCCAGTACTCAAATTAAAAACCCAATTTTTCCAATGGTCTGTGGTGGGAGCTGATGGGACTTCTTCCTTCTGATATTCAACTGCTATTTTCTCTCTGATGGGTGTTTTGGCTGCATAGGCAGTTAATCCAATCTTTAGGGTTTGGGTCAGCCCGGCTCTTATCTCTTCTTCTGAATCGGTTTTATGGGAAAAATATTTAAGGACCTCATCCTGCCCCTGAAATCTATTTTGTCCGATAAAAGTCAAGGTATATTCTCGACCGCCACTTCCAGTGCTAAGAGTGGTAATCAGGACATGGACGTCAGCTTCTTTTCTTTCCCGCACATAATTGACAAAGGGTATTTCAGTCTTGATATAATCCAGGTCGCAAGAGCTACAATCTATATAAACCTTCGGGGCAGTTTTCTTCAGAGCTTCAATTGCCTGAGCTCCTGACTGGCTGCCTTCGGTTTGAGCCAAAAGGGCAAAGGGCTTAAGCATTATCAGCATTAAACAGAAAAAAATCAGGCAGCTTTGAAGAAAATTATCACCAGAAAGAGTCAAGAGTTTCTTTCTAAGTTTAAATCCCGTCATCGCCTGCTCCTTAAGGTCAGCGGACCAGTATTTCTCTTATTTTATAAACTTATCTATCAACATATAATACGATTAAATCCATCAAATTGTTAGGAAAAAATTAATATTGTCAGAAATTTTGTTTTTTCGAATGAGAAAATCTAATCCCTCTCTTTCGTCTTATTAATGGTAAAAAACACAGGACAAAATCACTTAAATTTTTTTATGGTTAAGATAATTTTCCGGGGAAATTTTCGGCTCACCTTTATAATCTGAATTCATTTTGGGGCGAGAAAAATGTCCGGGCCAGAATTAATGTCCAGAATGTTTGATGTTATTGTGGAAGCGGTAAGGGCTGATTATTTTCAAATTGTTGCCTTTGATCATCGCCAGCGTCCATTTTACCAGCAGTTAAAAGGGAACAGTTCAGTAATTGAGGAAATGGAAAAACTCTCGTTGGTCAATAAAGCTATTTCTGCTCAGAAGCCGGTCCTCAGTTGTGCCAATCATAATCAGGGGATTCAAGCTTTGTGCTTTCCATTTGTCTTTAAGGGGAAGCCTTATGGATATGCTTATCTTGAAAGACTACAGGATAGCCAGAGCTTTACCGAGCAAGAGATAGATATTTTATCTTCAGCTCTTCCTCTGATAAAAATTATTTCTCAAGGAGCCAGCCCGGCCGAAGAAATAAAAATAAAGAGCCCGCAAGATGAGCTGGAATTTCTGGGGCTGAGCCAGCCTTTCAGGGTCATAAGGGAATTGATAGAAAAAGTTAAAAATGTTAACTCACCTGTTTTGATTACAGGTGAAAGCGGAACCGGTAAAGAGCTTATTGCCAAAATTATTCATCATTCTGGTCTCCGCTCCGCCGGGCAGTTTGTTGCCGTCAATTGCAGCGCAATTCCTGAGAACCTTTTAGAAAGTGAGCTTTTTGGTTATTCTCGAGGTTCATTTACAGGAGCCCTGCGAGATAGGCCCGGATTAGTAGAGGAAGCTCATAACGGCACTTTTTTTCTGGATGAAATAGGCGACCTGTCGCTTTCGCTCCAGGCGAAATTGCTGCGTGTGCTTCAAGAAAAAGAAATTAGGCGCATAGGTGAAAACCGGAACCGCCGGGTTGATGTTCGCTTTATCAGCGCCACTAATAAGAACCTTGAGCAAGAAGTGGCCGCCGGTCGTTTTCGTCAGGATCTGTATTTCCGTCTGAAAATTATTGTCTTTGAAGTTCCTCCACTGCGGCAGCGCCCTGAAGATATTCTGGTGCTGATCAATCATTTCCTTGATCGCTATTGTCAGGAAATGAATCGTGACCGGGCTTTCTTTTCTCCCGAGGCTCTGGAACTCCTCCTTAAGTATGAATGGCCGGGTAATGTGCGGGAACTTCAGAATGAGATCCAGCGTTGTCTGGTTTTATCCTCTGGCCAGCGCATAATTGAAGAAGAAATTCTTTCACCTGCCATTAGAAAGGCCCACAGCCAGCCCTATAAAGACTCCTGGGATTATTCTCAGGCTAAAGCGGAATTTGAAAAAAAATTCTTGAGCGAAGCTCTGCAGTATTTTAATTATCATCGAGCCCGAACAGCAGCAGCCATTGGCCTCACCCGACAGGGGCTTTTCCGCTTGCTTAAAAAATATGGATTGGACCGGATGAAAAACTGAGTTGAAGACTTCAGCTTTTTCTGTTAAATTTTAAGAGCCATGGAAGAAAAAAGTGCCGGAGAGAAAAAAGGAAAAGTTTTTCAATTAATCTGCCCGCACTGCGGGGCCAAACTCTGGGTGGATGTCAACTTGCGGGAAATCATCCAGTCGGAGAAAGGGCAGAAAAAGAAAGCTTCGTTTGATGAGCTTTTAGAAAAGGAGAAAAAGAAAGCCGAAGAAATCAGTCAGAAGTTTGAATCAACGGTTGAACTTCGCCAGAAAAAACTGGAACAGGCGAAAGAAGCTTTTGACCAAGCCCTAAGCCATTTAGATGAGCTAAAGCAGGAGATAGAAGAAGAAGAAAAAGAAACAGGGAAGGGAAAAGACAAGAAATAACACGATGGCTATTAACCGGGTTTATCGGTTTCATTGATTTGAAAAATAATTTAAGTCTTTAAATAAGCGCGGGTTCTGATTATTTTGAAACATTTGGGCAGAGTTTATTACCTTTAAATCATAAAACCAAATAGCCTATTCTTTTGGCGCAGTTAATTTTGTAAATTTTATTAATCTGGACTTCAGCTTCCTGGTTGGGTTTCGTCTTCTCTAACTTTTCTGGACATGGTAAAACCCGTAAAACCGAAGATAACCAGAATGAAAACTGCCAGATAATTAGAAAAGGTCCAGGGCAAATAGGAAAAAGTTGGCACTCCCAGCGTTCCGGTAACGTAGACCCCAGCCATGCTCCAGGGAATCAAGGGGACAATAATACCGCCGCTTTCTTCAATTATTCGTGAAAGATTTTTGGCTGCTAATCCCTTCTTTTTATAAGCGTCCCCCAGAAGTTCCGCCGGAATAATCATCGATAGATAAGAGCTTCCGGTAATTAAAGCAGCTAATATTGTAGTTCCAATGGTGGTCAGAACTAAGCTTGAGACTTTATCAGCAAATTTCATTATTTTGTCCAGGATGACAGTTAGCAAGCCTGTTTTTTGCATAATTCCGCCGAAGCTAAAAGCAGTGAAAGCCACCAGCTGTGTTTCCATCATGCTCATCAATCCCCCACGGGAAATTAGACGGTCAACTACCTCCACTCCAGTGTGAGCAGAATAACCTGAATTCATAGCTTGAGCTACGGTAACCAGAGAGGCCTTTTGAAAAATGACAGCCAGAAATGCAGCTATCACCGAAGAAATGATCATTCCCGGAATGGTCGGTTTTTTAGTAAACGCATAATAAAAAACAATGATGATTGGTAGAAGAAGGAAAAGGTTGAAGTGGAAATTTTTTTCCAGAGTTGAAGTAATAATTTTTATATTTTCCTGGTTTAGTTCTATTCCCTGGTATTTAAGACCCATGAAAAAATAGATAACCAAACCGGCGAGCCAGGCCGGCACCCCTGACCACATCATATGCTTAATATGGTCAAAAAGATTGGAACCGGCTGTAACTGAAGCCAGGTTAGGAATGTCAGACAGCGGTGACATTTTATCACCAAAATAAGCCCCTGCCACTATGGCTCCAGCGGCTGAACCGAGGGGAATTCCGAGACCCATGGCTATGCCGATAAAGGCTACTCCTAATGTTCCGATCGTGCCCCAGGATGTCCCGCAAGCCAGGGAAGTTAAGGAGCAAACAAAGCAAGCTGTTACCAGAAAATATTTAGGTGAGATGAGTTTAAGTCCGTAATAAATAATCATGGGTATAGTGCCACTGGCGATCCAGGAAGCCACTAAGACGCCGACTGAAAGCATAATGAGAATAGCGGGCAGAGCTTTGCGAATGCTTTCGACAATCCCGGCTTCCATATCTTTCCAGGAAAATTTGAGCAGAGCTCCGAGACAGGCGGTGATGAAGGCTGCAGCGATGAGTAAAACCTGAGCTTTTATGCGGTAAACGCCGTAGCCTACGCCCAGGAGAAGAGCCATGGCGATGAGGGGGACGAGTGCCAGGCCAAAACTCGGCTTTCTGGAGCCTGTTGAAGACCTGGGTTGGCTTTCGTTTGCCGGGCCATTTTTATCCATCATGCCCTCCCTTTTTCTGGTATAAATCAGATGGTACAGCAATCAGTAAGAAAAAGTACTTTTTACTTTTAATTCTGATTTTTCCATCATAGCCTTACCCCGGCTAAAAACATATTTAAGCTCAAAGGAGTCATCCCAGAGAAGCAGGTCAGCCTCATAACCTGGTTTGATTTCTCCTTTTCCGTGAAGCCGGTAGAATCGGCCGGCATTGGAGGAAAAAACCTGAACAGCTTCTTTTATTGTTAAGATTTTATCCAGGATAACCTTCCGGAATGCCTGCAGAAAATCTTTTTGGCTGGCAACAGTTAAGCCAACGAGCTGACCTTTTTCATCAAAAACTGGCAGGCTGCCATTGGAATCTGAACTTACCGTTACCTGAGTCAGAGGCAGGTCGGCTGCTTTGATCTGGCTTAAAGCTTCTGCTACGCCAACTTCATCTTCATCTAAAGGTTCCGGCCCACAGGTCAGGTCAATCCAGCCACCCAACTTTATCCACTTCAATCCCTGCTCGAAAAGTACTAGGTTACGATTCATATGAGTGGCAATGACCTGGGTTGCTGGAATTTCAGTCTCTTGCAGCATCCTGAAAAAATACTCCAGCCCGCGGCGGCCATCTCCTAAATGAAAATGGGCTATTCCGCTTTTGCCCCCTAACATCCCGCCGACCCGACATTCAGCGACCAGATGGAGGAATTCTTCAAAGGTTGGTTGGCTGGAACGATGGTCGGAAAGAGCAATTTCCCCGGCGCCAATAACTTTGTCAATCAAAGCAATGTCCGAGCGAACACTGCCAGTTATGGTCGGTGTGGGCAGGTCGTAGGCACCCACAAAAATCCAGGTACTCAGGCCTTCTATTTCCAGAGCCCGGGCTTTGGCCAGAAGGGAAGATAAATGCCTGGTGATGCTGTCAGTGCCCAGGCAGCCGATAACTGATGTTACCCCGCAGCTAACACAGTCTTCTATCCTGATTTCAGGAGCCCGGGTAGCTGGGCCGCCTTCACCACCACCACCGAGAATATGCACGTGGGGGTCAATAAAGCCAGGAGTGGCCAGAAGGCTTGAGCCATCTATGACTTCAACCACCAGTCCTTCTATTTTTATTGTGCCTGGCTTTTCCACAGCAGCTATTTTTTCCCCGGCTATAAGTATGTCCTTTAAACCCAGAGTCTCCGGAGCAAAAACTCTGACGCCGGTAATCAATTTAAACATATTGTTTTCCTCCCTGTAATTTTAATTGCCAGACATAAATGTTTTTTCACTTCCAGAATAAATTAACATTGTTTATCTCTTCAGACAATAAATTTTTCGGGTCTTTTTGGTCTGAATAAAAACTAAATTGCTAAATTCACTTGCAGTATATTATCATAAAAATAAGCCATTTTTGGGGTGAAGAGTTTGGAAAAGGAGCGAATCATAGATTATCCAAACTTAGGATTCCTGGGAAGACATAAAAGATATAATAAAAAGAGAAAAATTATCAAAAAATTAGAAAATTGATTAAAATTGGCAAAAAGATAAAGGGGAAATAAACAGTTGATTGGCCAGCGTCGTATTATCAGCGAGGTGAAAAGGATGTAGCTCTCAAGAAGTTTTACTCAGGTATAAAGACCTGAATGTCAGATAAAAGGCTACTTTTAGAATTTGTAGAAAAACATGGAGGAGATCTTATGTCTTTTGCTCTGAGCCTGGTTAAGAATCGGCCCGATGCTGAAGATGCCTGCCAGGAAATGCTGATGCAGATGATCAAACACTGGGAAGATTTTGATGGGAGTAAAAACCTTAAAAGCTGGGCCTTTACCATTCTCTACCGGAAGTGCCTGGACCAGCTGAAGAAAAAAAAGCGCTTTCTGAATTTTTTTCAACGAGCAGCCTCAGAATCAGAGAATTTTGTCCGGGAAGAAACCGAGTCGGAAAGCCTGATTCAAACAACTCTGTCTGAATCGATTTTAAGGCGGCTTAAACCAAAGGAAAGAGCCTGCTTGCTGCTCTGGGCAAAGGAGGGCTTCAGTTCCGAGGAAATTTCCCGCGTCATTGGCTGCCGTCCGGGCACTGTCCGGGTCCACCTATACCAGGCCCGGAGAAAAATTAAAGCTATGATGGAGAGGGGAAATGAAAAGAAGGTTCAGTTGTTTTCTGGCTAACCTGGGATGGTATCTGCTGCCATTTACCGCTTTTCGGGATTGGCTTCTTCAGGTTCATTTAGAGCATTGTCCCGAATGCCAGGAAGAGCTAGTCGGTCAGGATGAAGCTCTGAAGCTTTTAGCGACGGATGAGTGCTCCTGGCCCCCTGAGTTAATCGCCCGGGCCGAAATGGCTCTCCAGAAAGTAGACACTGAAAGTCAAAAAACCAGGTCGGGAAAAGGTCTGAACTGGTTTGGAATTCTTTATGCCGGGCTATCAGCCCTGATCGTTACTGTTTTAATGGCTGGCTTTGCCTGGTATCTGGCCAGACAGGGCGAAACTGATATGAATGCCTGGTTAGACAATACTAATAAAACAGAAATAGTTTCAAAGGTATCAATTAGCTACATCCGGGCAATGGGGCAGCCGGCTGCTACCTATATTTTTCAAACAGAAAATCCGCAGATGGTTATTATCTGGGCCGAAGCTGTTAATTAATTATGCTGGTCTTTTAAATAAAAATGACCCCGGGAGGCCAAAATGAAAAGAAGAAATAAATGGTTAATTTCAGGCCTGCTGATTATGTTTATGATTTTTTGCTCTGCTCTTTCAGGGCAAACAAAGAAAACAGAAAAAAGCCGATTACCCGTAGCTGAGCTGACGCTCAAAGTGTTTGAAGGTGTGCGGGAGGGCCGGGTTGAGCCCATCAAAACCGTTACTTCTTCTTTTTTAAGGTACACGCTTTCGGCCAGCATTCAGAGCGAGGACACTTCCGAAAAAGAAGAAAATCAGCTCCAGCGGGTTTTTAATCTCAAGGCGGTCAGGTTACTGACTGAAGCCAACCTGAGCTGGGCCCAGGTCGGGGCCAAGGATTTTCATATTTTTAGTCTGGACAGCAAAGAATATGCCATCATCGTTACTCTGGTTAAAATTGACCATCTTGAACGGATTACCTGCCGGGTAGAAGTCCTGGAGCAGAATGGTGAGATGAAGTTTAACCTGCTTGATTCAGAACTTTCTCTTTATAAAAATGTTATCACTACTCTGGGATTTGAGGATAAGTCAGGCAAGCCTTATTTTCTCTCTCTCAAAGTACAGAATATAAGGCCCACCGCAGGTGCTGTTATTCCCATCGGCCAGGAGGTTAAGGAGGCTCAGCGGAAAGAAGCCGAGGCTGTTGGAGCATCAATAGCGACTGGGGCGGCTGCCGCTCAACAGCAAACAGCTAAGGGGGTTCTCGGTGGTGTTGTGGGTGGCGTTGTGTCGCCAGTTGAGCCGGTAGCTCCTGTTCGAGCCACCGGTGAAATAAAGCCCCCGAAGCTCATAAAAATGGTTCAACCTGTTTACCCGGAAGAAGCCAGAAAGGCCGGAGTGGAAGGAATTGTGATCCTGGAGGTGACTACTGACCAGTCTGGACGGGTAGCCAGCGTGCGCATCCTGAAGTCAGTGCCCCTTCTTGATCAGGCGGCGATAGAAGCAGTCAAGAAGTGGCTTTATGAACCAATGATCATAGATGGTAAACCCACGCCCGTAATTTTTACGGTCACGGTAAATTTTCAGCTCAAGGGAAAGCAGCCGCAGAGCGAGTTGTGATAATTTTAGAACAAAGCAGGCCAGGGGGGTCATAACTTTTGATTTCTAAACCTGATTAAAAATTTGACACGGGCCATTAGATTATGATTGTTATAGTCAGACAGCCTGAAACAAAAAGAGAAGAAAAACTAAAACAAAAAGCGTAGGAAATCTTAAAAGTTGAGCAGGTTGTGGCGGAAAGGCGGAGAAATTGAAAGAAAGTCAGGACGACCAGAAAAATAAAATAAGAACTGAGAAATTATGACCAGGAAGAAAGTTTTTGATTAAACCAGCAGGGTTTAAAGTCTTTTTGTCTTTCGTTTTTTCTTTGGCCCTTTCTTTTGTTTTTTATAGCTGCCAGACACATAAAACTCTTCCCAGGACCGAGCCCGTTTCCCCACAGACAGCACCGGTAGTTTCACCCGAAGAATTATTCAGCAAAGGCGAAGCTGAACTGCAGAAATTTACTAAACCCGGGTACAGAGCAGCCGCAGATTATTTTGAGCAGGTGCTAAAGCTTAAGCCAGATTTTGCTCCTGTTTACGGTCAATTAGCCATAACTTATGGTCTTCTGGCCAAAGAGAAAAATGACCTCGGACTGAACAACCTGGAACAGTGGGTAAAAAGCAATTACTTTTCCCTTAAAGCAAAAGAACTGGGGCTGGAGGCCGATTACCTTAAAGCTCTGGCTTTGACCGGTAATTCCAGAAATTTTATCAGCCGCCAGGAATACGAGCAATTCTTCCGGGAGATAAGAAACAATTTCAGGAAAGAGCCAGCTGAATTCAGGCTTTCCTACCTTCAGGATTTATTTTCCATTGGCGCCTTTAAACGACAGGTTCTTAACCAGCCCCTAAAAGAGCTTGATAAAGTTTTAAAGAATAATCCAGAGGATGTTGAGGCTCTGCTTTTTAAAGCACTGGTGCAACTAATTACGGCTGAAGACCCGAACCTGGTCAGAGTTATGGAACTTAGACCGGACTGGTCGCTACCATATTTTTTGCTCGGTCTCTTTCAAAAAAGCCGGGGGGAAATTCCACAGGCAGAAAAATGGTTTAACCTGACGTTGCAAAAAAACCCAGAACATCCCCGGGCCCTGAGTGAGCTCGGGGAGTTAGCCTTCCTTGGTAAAAAATATGAAGAAGCAGAAAAATACCTGGAGGCAGCTCTGTCAATCGATGGGGAGATGCCCAGAGCCCATCTTTTGCTGGCGCTAATCCTTCGAGAAAAAGGTGAGTATGAACAGGCTCTTGACCATCTGCAGGCTATTACCGCACTCATTCCAGAGCATGAGGAATCTCTTTATTACCAGAGCCTGATTTTGGTGGAGATGGCTGACTGGACCAGCTCTCTTGAAAGCCTGCAGGCTCTGATTGAGGTTGGTGGAAGTTATGAGATCTTCGGCTATGCTTTAAGAGCCCTGAGCTATCTGATGCTAAACCGCCTGGCTGAAGCTGAAGCTGATAGCCATAGAGCCCTGGAAATAAGCTCTGGTTATTACCTTCCTTATTATATACTGGGGCTGATAAATTTTCGGCGGGAAGAATGGAAGAAAGCCAGCGAAAACTTTCGGCAATCATTGAAGATTGACCGTACTTTTGACGATGGACATTATTTCCTTGGCCAGACCTATCTGAAATTAAAAGACAGCAGAAAAGCCCGGGAAGAATTGAGCCTGGCAGCTGACATATTTGAACAGGAAATTAAGCAGGTTGAATCTCTTCTCAACCAGTCCCGCACCAGAGGCTGGACTCGTAAGGCCGAACGGCTTGAATCACAGAAGAAGGAGCTGGAAGTCAAAGCCAGAAACTGCCGGCAGTTGTTGTCTTCTTTGTAAATAGGTGGCGATTGGTTGTTATTTATAAGCGGGCTGGTCTAAAAATTCTTCGGCCCTAAGAATTAATCTGGTTAAGGTTTCTTTTGAAATCAAAAAAATTCTAAGTTAAAATATAAAACCCATGCCTAAGACGTTTGAAGAAGAATTGCAAAGTTTTGAAAAAGTAATTCAGAGGCTGAGCAACCTGGCTCTCTTCCCTAAAAAATTGGTGGTTAAAGGAGCCGAGAATTTTGTTCGAAAAGGCCCAAATATCATTGTCGGTAATCATGTGGGCAGCTATAAGGATGTGGCTGTTCTGTTTAAAGTTGTTCCCCGCCCAATTTTCTTCACTGCCAACAAAATGATTTTCAATAAAGATGAATTCAGCTTTCTGGTTAAAAAACATCTTTACCGCAGTATGAAGGATGTTGGCCTGGCCGTTCATTTTTTGCTGGCCCCATTTTTTTCTCTGGTGGTTAGATATATTTCTTCCAACATAGCTAAAGTCGGCTACATTCCCGTGGATCTTTATACCGGACGGGCAGAAGCTGTAAAAAAATGTGAAGAATATCTAAAACAGGGTAGAGCAATAATTGCCTTACAAGGACGAGGCCATTTTAATGATGCTGACCCCAATCCCTATGTCTCCAGGTTTCGCCACGGTGCAGCGGTAATGGCTTTTGATCTATATAAAGAACTTCGACTGGATGTTCCGGTTACGCCTATGGCCATTTTTGGGACCCACATCCCCTTTGGAGTGCCGGCTAAAGTTTGGGTAAATGTAGGTGAGCCTTTAAAAATAAGCCAGTACTGGTCAGGAAAAAACAGTGAGGTTGTTGATAATTTTCGCCGAGCATTGGAAAAAACTGTTAATCAGTTGTTTATGGAAATCTTGAGAAACCGTAAATAAAAAGGAGTAAAAATTATGTTCAAAGGACATCCCAAAGGACTGATTGTTGCTTTCTTCGCCAATATGGGCGAACGTTTCGGTTTTTATACCATGGTCAGTATTTTTGTTCTGTTTATGCAAGCCAAGTATGGTTTGAGTTCAGGTACTTCAGGCTATATTTATGGAATTTTTATGTTTTGCGTTTATTTTTTCCCGCTGCTCGGCGGCTATCTGGCCGACAGAGTATTTGGTTATGGGAAAACCATTAGCGTTGGCCTGGTAGTGATGTTTATAGGTTATCTGTTGCTTTCTCTACCTACCCGGTTTGAAACTGGTTTTGGCCTGGTGCTGGCGGCTCTGGCGGTTATTGCTCTGGGGACGGGATTGTTTAAGGGAAACCTTCAGGCGCTGGTTGGTAATCTTTATGATGATCCAAAATATTCTTCTCTGCGGGATCGGGCCTTTAACATTTTTTATATGGGGATTAATATTGGAGCAATGTTTGCTCCCTCTGCTTCAGAAAAAGTTTGTAACTGGATTTTAGCCAGGGACCACTTTATTTATGACGCCCGAATTCCGGCTCTGGCCCACGATTTTTTGAAAGGCAAACTGGCTGATGTTAACCAGTTTCTCCAGGTAGCCAGGGAACAAAATCCCTCCATCACCCTTGATAATCTGAGGCAGTTTGCCGAAAATTATCTGGGTTCTTTAAGCAAGTCTTACCATTACGGCTTTGGTGTTGCCTGTCTAAGTTTAATTATTTCCATGCTGATTTTCTGGGGTTTCAGGAAATATTATAAGCAGGTTGATATTACCGAAAAGCAAAAAGCTGCCTCTGCTGAACTAAAATCTCAGGTGGTAGAGCTCACGCCGGAACAGACGAAAGAAAGACTGGTAGCTCTGGGCCTGGTTTTCTTCGTGGTTATTTTCTTCTGGATGGCTTTTCAGCAATCAGCCGTAACGATGACCTTTTTCGCCCGCGATTACACTGTGCCTCAGGTGGATAAGCTGACCAATCTCTGGTTTGATCTAACTGGTTTAATTCCCCTTTATCTGGCGCTGGTTGGACTTTTCTTTCTTTTAAAGAAAGGGGCCAGCCGGAACGCCCGGTTGGGTGGGGGACTTACGGCTGTGGTTTTTGGATTTTTGACTTATCTTCGTTATAAAACCTATCCAGAAATAAATCCTTTTCAACCACAGCGTTTTCAGCATTTTAATCCGTTCTTCATTGTTTCCTTGACCCCGCTGATAATTGCCTTTTTTGCCTATTTGAATAAAAAGGGCAAAGAACCATCAGCTCCCCGAAAAATCGGCTATGGAATGCTTCTAACTGCTGCTGCTTTTTCTATTCTGGTCATCGGCTCGCTGAGATTGCCAAGTCCAGCAGCCCTTGGCGGCCAGGTAGCCCCACCGCAGTACCAGGTCTCTGTTTATTGGCTCATAAGTACCTACTTTCTGCTGACTGTGGCTGAGCTTTTCCTCAGTCCGATGGGAATTTCTTTTGTATCGAGGGTTGCTCCCCCCAAATACAAAGGCCTGATGCAGGGCGGTTGGTTCGCAGCCACAGCTATAGGTAACTATCTGGTCGGGGTAGTTGGCTGGTTGTGGATGAAAGTACCCCTGTGGGCGCTATGGTCAATTTTAGTAATAGCCTGTTTACTTTCGGCCACTTTTATGTTCAGCATAATGAAAAAGCTGGAAAAAGTATCTGTTAGCTGAGTATTGTCCGGGAGTAAGAGATAATATTTAAAGAGACTCTTTTGCCAGAGTAAAATCTGGATTTAGGAGAAAAAAGGTAAGTTAATTTAATTTAAAAAGTCAGAAGCAACCTGGAGCTCAACTGACAAAAGCGTTCGCTTATTAAGCGAGAATTGGAATTAAAAATAGCCTTCAGGCCTGAGTTTATGTTTTGTAAAAAAATAAGCATTATGATAGAGAAATTCACGAATTGTAAAAATTAAGAGTTATTTTTATTAAAATGGGCCGATGAAATTCAGGAAATTAATTTCTAAGATTAAAAGAGCACTTAGTGAATTTTTATGCTTTTTTTTTCTTCTTTGTCTGATTCAGCATTTAGTAGCGGCCGCTGGAATTGAATTTCCTCAAAATAGCCGCAGAAAGGGAAGTCTGGTCTTCAATCTTGAAAATGATGTTTGGCTCCACCGGGATGATGGTTATACCAACGGAATAGGTTTCAGCTGGGTTTCACCGGAGCTAAAGGAAAAATCAAAATCTGCCTGGCTAAGGTTTTTGTATCGGCTTAACATTCTGTTTCTTGGCGACGAGCTCGAAGAAAAAACAAACAAAGGATCCGGAGCTGAAGAAAAAAGATGGGCGACTATTACTTTAGCTCAGGGAATGTTTACTCCAGCTGACCTGAGCAAAAAAGAAATTATTCCTTATGATCGACCTTATGCCGGATTACTCTATGCGGGCCTAAATCTGGTAAAAAATGGAGAAAGCAATCAGGACAGCTTTGGCGCCGCCCTGGGGACAATTGGTCCGGCTTCCTTGGCTGAGGCAGCCCAAAAGTGGCTTCACCGAACTTACGGGTGGGTTGATCCTCAGGGGTGGGAAAATCAACTTAAAAATGAGCCAGTTTTCGAGCTCTGGTTAAGCCGCTTCTGGACTTTAACTGGTCGCTCCAGCACAGATGCCTGTTCGTCCTGGAGGCCCGCAGTTAAGGTTGGTTTAGGCGGAGAAGTTGGCAATTTGATGACCGATGTTGAAGCAGTCTTGGATTTAAAATTTGGTTTAAATCTTCAACCTCAGAATGAAGCTTTCTCGCCTTCTCCTTTATTCAACCAGCTAATTATGGCATCTTTTTCCAGAACCTCGATCTATGTCTTTTGTCGTCTGGAAGGAAAAGGGGTGCTCAGAAATCTTCTTCTTGATGGAAACACCTTTGCTCTCAGTCCAAAAGTTAAGCCTGATTATTTTTATGGACAAATTACCTCTGGACTGGTGTACTGCAGTTCTCAGGCAAGTTTGAGCTTTTATGCGGTTATAAGGACAAAAGAATTTAAGGGACAGCGTTATTTTGACCCTTACTGCGGGCTAAGTCTTGGTTTTAATTTTTAAGCTACAAGAACTATTGTTTGGTACTAAATTTATCTATTGAATTTCTCTTTTTGATAAATGTCTCATGAGCAAATAAAGGGGGAATCCAAGAAGAAGAAAAATTGACCCTAAAAGCGCCTGACGTGGATTGGAAAAAAGTACATTTATGGTAACGGTCAAAAGGCTCATGATAAAAATTGCCGGCAGCAAAGGATAAAGTGGAATACGGAATCCTCCATAATCCTGGTTACTTTGTTTGGCTTGTTGGCGGAGCTTAAAAAGAGTCGAAGCTACTACGGCTATTCCCATGCTATCCAGGAACATAACGTAGTTGACAATATTTTCAAAAGTCTGCAAAAAAATTAAGCTCAAAAATATAAATCCTCCGAGGAAAAGTAAGCCGAATTCCTGAACCTGAGTTTGCGGATTGACTTTTTTAAAGATGCCCGGCAGAGTTTGATCTTCGGCCATAGCTAAATAAGTACGGGGAAGTTGCATCAGGATGGCATTAAGAAAACCAAGAGACGAAAGGAAAATGGCAATAGAGACAAAATTATAACCTATGCGCCCGAAAACTGCTTTGGAGGTTTCGGCTGCTACCAGCTTGGATGAAGCCATTCCGGAGATACCCAGGACTCTCCAGTAGGCTACATTAATTGCTAAGTAGCAGCCTATAACGATTAACATGCCATAGATAACTGCCCGGGGAATGGTTTTCCTTGAATCTTTAAGATCGGCTCCGAGGTTAATTGTTTGCTGATAACCGCCATAACTAAAAAAGACAGAGATAAATCCCAGGCCGAGAGACAACCACCATGGATTCTGAAGGGGCAAGGATTCTGGGCGAAGCGCTGAATCGCCTGTTGTGCTTAAAATTCCGGCGGCTGCCAGAATGACAATTATAATTATTTTTGACAGACTCAGAACATTTTGAGTCCAGGCTCCTGATCTTATGCCCAGATAATTCAAAACAAGAAGGATAGCCACCATGGCCAGGGCAATAAGCAAATTATTCCGGGGAGTTCGGATGGAAGCTGGAAGTATAATTGGAGAGATATACTCAGCTCCAATAAGAGCTACACCAGCACCGCTGGCGGTGTTGATAATGAAAACATTAGCCCAGTTAAGCAGAAAGGCAGGCAGAGAACCATAACTTGTGGCTACTACTTGGTAATAAGAACCTGGCTCGGGGAATCGACCGCCAATTTCGGCGAAGGTCAATGCCCCAAGAAGAGTTATCAAACCGCCAGCTCCCCAGGCAGTGAAAAAAAGCAGGGGCGTTTTAGTGACTGAGGCTACCATAGCTGGAGTGCGGAAAATACCGATGCCTATAACCAGACTGACAACAATCATGGTCCCATCAAAGGTATTTAGCTTAGCTTTAATCATTTTAGTTGGTTAAATTAGCGTAGTCTCTAAATTGATTAAGTAATATGTAGTGCCCACTGTTTTTCAGGAAAATAGCTGGAAAATATCACGTTTTTTCCATAGATAAAAGATAGACCAAAAGCAAAAAATTAAGCTGGGCACAATTATATTTACCTGGAATAGTCCGGTCAGGCCCGTAACCAGAAGGACATCAAACAGCCACATTCCAATTCCAATAAGGGCAAAAATGTAACCTGTTTTTTTAAAACGCAAAAGTCCATAAGAGCCGATTAGTAAAAAGACGGCAAGAATTATGTCGGGCAGGGCAAAGGCATTATAAAGATTATCCGGAACAGGTAGGGTTTTTGGGAAACGGTGAGCCAGAATATGTCCTATCCAGAAAGATATGGTCATCAGGGCTACAAAAAGATTTATAACTGCAATGATTACTAAACCAAGAACAAATCTTTTTTCTTTATCCATGATTACCTCATCTTATAGGATACAATATTTTATCCAGCTATTAAACTGGACTGACAGTATTCTGCCGATGGATTTCAGATAATTCTAAAAAAAAGCCTGATGCCCGATGGCATCAGGCAGGCTGATGGAGGTGAGATGGAGAGCTAAATTTCTTAACAATTATTTAGACAATCTTTGGCCTGATTTCTTTGAAAATTCTCATTCCTGCTGAGTGCTTATATATTTTTTTAGGGAAATATTTGTGCTTCAGTTTTTAATTTTTGCTATTTTGGTCCAAAGTCCGAATCCAGCCCTTTATTAAAGACGGCGGTCAGGAAACGGCGGTCGCGTTCGGAAAATGCCAGCCGGCCGAAAAGGTCGTAGAGCAGATTGGTCACATGTTCCCGGTTGGTCTCGTGCATAAAGCCGCGTTTTTCCAGCTTTTTCAGGATAAGTTCAATGCAATCTGTTTGTTCTTTGCGGGTAATGGGCGGTGGGGCCTGAGAAATTAAGCTGGCGGCCGATTCCCGAAAAAGTGTGTAAAGGGTAATCAACACCGCGGCGGCTAAGTTGTAAGAAGGCTGGCGGCCGACCTGGGGAATATGGAACACAAAATTAACCTGCCTTAACTCAGCGTCGCTTAAGCCGGTCCTTTCATTCCCGAAAACCAGGCCTATTTTTGTCTCTGGTGGATAGGTTTTTATTCTGGAAACAGCTTCGTCTATAGTAATCACCTTAAAAGCTTTCCGCAGACGAACAGTGGAGCCCAAAACCAGGTTGAGGTCAGAAACAGCCGCGGAAAGGGAATCATAAAAAACGGCTTTTTTCAAAATGTCGGTAGAATGAACAGCCGTTCTCAGAGCCTCAGCAGTTAATTCATTCTTTCCCACCACTCTCAGGTGGCTGAAGCCAGTATTTTTCATGGCTCTGGCCACCAGGCCGATGTTTTCCTGGTTTTCCGGGTTAACCAGAATAACATAAAACCGCGAGCGGCCAAGCTTGTCTTCAAGAGGTATATATGGCAAATTCATATCTGAATTATAGCTTACTTGGCTTGTATTCTGTATAGTTTGGTTGCCTTAGATTAAACCAGATATAATGAAGAGCCCTCTGGCTGGTTAATTATGGAAATTAGCTATAATTTGATAGTAGCTGATTATAAATGCAATTATCTTTTCCGGCTAAGAAATTTTAAAACCGCGTTTTCTATCCGGTGTAAAGCTTCGGTCAGCAGGCTTTTAGGGCAGGCTAAGTTCATGCGCTCAAAGCCCACCAGTTCTTCTCCAAAAATTGGGCCTTCATCAAAATAAACCCGGGCTTTTTTGAGGAAAAATTCGTTCAGTTCTTTTTGTGGCAGGCCCAGAGCCCGGCAGTCCAGCAGGGCCAGGTAAGTACCCTCTGGCTTTAGAAATTTTATTTGAGGAATGCGTTCTTCAAAGTAGCGTTTAGCATAATCCATGTTGCCTTCAAGGTATTCCACCAGCTGGTCCAGCCAGTCGGCGCCGTGGGTGTAGGCTGCTTCCAGAGCCACCAGGCCAAAAATGTTGTTCACCGTAAGACCCAGGTTTTCTAACTGGGTCTTGTAGAGGTTCAGCAACCGGGGGTTGGGAATGATGACTACTGAAGTGGTCAGTCCAGCAATGTTAAAAGCTTTACTGGGTGCCTGAAGAGTGATGGTCCGGGCCGCCACCTCAGGCGAAAGAGAAGCAATGGGAATATGTTTGTGACCTTTATAAACATGCTCGGCATGAATTTCGTCCGAGACGATGAGCAGGTCGTGCTTCAAACAGATTTCAGCCAGTGCTTCCAGCTCCGACCGTTCCCAGACCCGGCCTACTGGATTATGCGGACTGCAGAGAATCAGCATTTTAGTGCGATGGTCTATTTTTTGTTTCAGGTCCTCCAGGTCCATTTGCCAGCGGTTGTTTTTATAGACCAGGGGATTTTTGACCAGGCGGCGGCCGTTGTTTTCCACAGCGGAATAGAACGGGTAATAAACCGGGCTCTGGACGATAATTTTATCCCCGGGAGCGGTGTAGGTCTGAACGCAAATGTTGAGCGCCGGGACCACACCAGGGGCCCGGGAGAGCCACTCGCGTTTTATCTCCCAGTTGTGGCGCATCTTCATCCAGTTGATGATGGAAGTCCAGAAGGACCTGGGGATAAAAGGATAGCCATAAGCTCCGTGCTCAGTTCTTTTCTTAACAGCCTCTACCACTTCGGGTGGAGCCGGAAAATCCATATCTGCCACCCACATGGGGATAACCTCAGGTTCTCCCAGGACGTGCTCACAAAAATCCCACTTGAGGGAACAGGTGTGGCGGCGGTCAATCCCGCTATCAAAATCATATTTTTTTCCGCTCATTTTTATCCTCGCAAGTTATTATTTTATTAATTTTCTTCTTCTGCTGCTGCTAATGGTTCTTTCTCTTAATCTTATCCTCTTCTTAGCCGGTTTTCTATCTGGACGATAATTTTACAGCTTTATTTGCAGGAAAAACTGTAAGAATTAAAAATCCAGATCTTTCCTGGGCTCAAAATAAAACAAAATTTTAATTGAGACTCGCTGGAATAGCAAGCAACTGACAGATAAAAAATTAAACATAAAAAACCGGTAATTTGACATGGAGATGTAAGGTATTTATATTAAAAGCAGATAAATTATTATTCCCGAGTCTGGTTACTCCTGGGGAGGGGTCTCCTTTGAGAAGGAACAGATCGTGGCATCAGCTTTTGCTCAAACTCCGTCACCGCCGCATCCTGGAAACTCTGGGAGCCTTTATTGCCGGGGGCTGGTTAATACTGGAGTTCGTCCACTGGGCCCTCATCATGCACTACCATCTGCCGGAAAAAATTTTTGACCTGAGCCTGGTCAGCATCATCTGTGCCCTGCTCTGTACCCTTTTGTGGCGCTGGTTTCATACTCAAAAGCCCAGACCGAGAAAGATAAAAGCTGAGCTGGTGCTCATTCCTATCATTATTACCGCTACCTTGCTGGCCAATGTTTATTTTGTTCTGCAGCTTAAAGTTCCAGAAGAGGAAATTGCCTGGAAAACAGCCTGGAAAAACTCTATTGCTGTTTTGCCCTTTAAAAATTTAAGTGCGGAGGAAAGCAGAGATAGCTTCTGCCAGGGTCTCACCGATGATATCATCACCAAACTCGCCAGCATTGAAGGTCTTAGGACCCTGGCCAACCAATCATCTTCGCTCTATAAAGATTCTAAAAAATCCATGTCCAGAATCGGTCGGGAGTTGAATGTCGACTGGATTTTAGTTGGCACTCTTCAGATAGATCAGGACCGGGCCAGGGTCAATGTCCAATTGATTGAGGCCCGCAAAGGCTTTAATCTCTGGACTAAAAGTTATGTGCGGAAGTTAGAGAACTGCTTTGATATCCAGGATGAGATTGCCGTAGATGTGGCCCGCGAACTGAAAATGAATATTTCCCGGGGGAAAATAAATTTCTTAAAAAGAAGAGAACCTGCCAGTTTTCCAGCTTATCAGGCCTATCAGTGGGGAAAGGTCTACGAAAAAAATTACCGCGAGGCTGGTAAAGAGGAAGACCGGCAAAAGAGCCGGGAATCCTACCAGCAGGCCATTGCAATAGATAAAAACTATGTGCTGGCCTATGTGGGGCTGGGAAATCTTGTGGAAGCTCATTACGCCAAGGAAGATGATAAGACTGATCTGGACGAGATGGACAAATATTATCAGAAGGCTTATGAAATTGACCCGGAAATGCCTGAAGCCAACCTCGGCCTGGGCTGGCTTTACTTTTATCAGGGATTAAACGACCTGGCGTATTCCAGCTTTAAAAAAGCTTATGACCTGGACCCGGCCAATGCCGAGGTCAACGCCGTGGTGGGTGCCTTTTTACGCAGTGTTGGCCTTTATGATAAGGCCGTTAAGTATTATCTTAGAGCCATTGATATTGACCCTTTCACCATCAGCCATTATTACAATGCTGCCAATTGCTACCTTTATATCGGAGAGTATGAAAAGGGTATTCGCCTGATAAGAGTGGCTCTGGGGATAGAACCAGATAATTTTCGGCTTCACCTCAATTATGCCCGACAGCTTCTGATGTTAGGCCGCTTAGGAGAAGCAGAGGTAGAAATCAGGCTGGCTGAAAAAATTAATTCAACTTCGGATGCGATCCGGCGTCACCGAGCCTGGCTGCTGGCGGCCAGGGGTGAAATTGAAAAAAGCAAGGCTTTGCTTAAAGAAACCGACAAGCCTTATTTATACGAAATGACCTCTATGGCGGCCATTTTTGGCAACACTTTACAGGCCATAGAGAATATCAAAATGGGCATCGCCGTGGGCTTTGAAGAAGTAAAAGATTATCTTTATGGTTACCCGTTTCTGGCCAGCAACCCGTATTATAAAAATCTTAAGAACCTGACTGAGTTTCAGGAACTGCTCAGGCTGGAAAAAAAGAAATATGAGGATAGAAAGGAAAAATACGCCGGGCTATAAAGTCCGCATCATATAACTAAATTTAAGTCAAGGAGATTAAATTGCCAAGATTAAAGCGAGAAAGGACAGAGACAAGCAAGCGGCGGTATTTCAGAACGGCAGTGATTCAGCAAGCAGAACAATTTCAGGAATTCATCAACGAGTCCCGGTTTGATAAATTAAAGGAGCTGCTGCCGGCCGATTTCAAGATGCTGATTTTGCCGGAAATGATGATGATTGAAGGCCGGGAAAAGGTGGTTCAGTTCTGGAAAGATGAGAAAAACCGCGGACTCAGGAGCTTAAAATTCGAACTGGAAAAAATTAATTTTGAAGCCGAGGAAGTTTTGAAAAAAGAGGGTGCGGGCTACCTGAGATTTGATACGGCCGCCATTGTTTTTGGAGTTATGACCAGGTTTAAGGAAGACAAATCCCGCAGAGCAGCCGGGGTAAGAGCGAATTTCTGTTTGATGTCGCGCCATCGGGATGATTGCAACTGGGGAATGGTCTCTCTGACCCTTGGATAAAATCAGAACCAATTCAATTTTCTAAAAGTAAACCGGGCGGGGATTAGGGTCTCGGCCGGGCTGGCTTCTTGACTTATTTTCTTTTCTGAATTATATTTTTCCGAAATTTGTTAGAGCGGGCCTTTTTGTGGCTCCGGATTGTAAACGGCCCTGATAAACGGCCGAGATGATTTTTAA
>Ga0315298_1003217_pt1 | contig 26372 bp, 19 predicted proteins | sample WHS_1_MG_FD_203077 | JGI IMG/M metagenome (GOLD analysis project Ga0315298, IMG submission 203077) | Extremophilic microbial mat communities from Washburn Hot Springs, YNP, Wyoming, USA - WHS_1_MG | ecosystem: Environmental > Aquatic > Thermal springs > Hot (42-90C) | place: USA: Wyoming... | reverse complement strand
TGCTGGCTCTGCAGTTTGCGGTTGGGCTGAAGACCCCGACGGCAGCTCAGCTGGCCGCGTGCGACCTGAACGGCGACGGCAAGGTTGGGATCAACGAGGCTACGCTGATCCTCCAGGCCGCCGTGGGTCTGAGAACCCTGTAGCGTGTTGAGTTCCCTCCCTGCGCCCTGATATGGCAGTGGCGGGGCGCGCCAAGGTGGAGGCGTCTGGCGGGGACGCCTCCACCGCAAACCCGCAGATGGGCAGGGGAGGAGGAGATCGAACCCGCCAACGAGAAGCTTCCTGTCCGCCGTCTCCGGAGCTTGGCGCCTTCCCCGAGCTTAGGTCTTCTGTGGGTCCAGGAGACCAACCGCGAGACGGCGGGCAGGATCCTTTGCGCTAGCGCCGGCGATCTGCGCCCTTCTTCACCTTCCTCGGTACCCCTTCTCCACGAGCTGACACACCCGATGGACGGCAGACGCACGCCTGCATCCCGTTCGTGTGGTGGAACCCACCCCGCTTTCGGCTTTCCTTGTGTATTGTGTGCCCCGCCGCGCTCTGCTAGACTTGCTATGGCAATGTTATGTCGTCTGAGCAGAGCTGCTCATGCCCTGCGGATCTGACTCTCGAACGGCTCTGATGACCAGAACAACCACTCTCAGCATCACCGGTATGACCTGCGCCTCGTGCGTGGCTAGGCTGGAGCGCGCCCTGTCCCGCAGACCCGGGGTGGAGTCCGCCTCCGTGAACCTGGCGACCGAGCGGGCCACCGTGGTGCACGATCCACAGGTGGCGTCGGTGGAAAGCTTGCTGGCGGCCGTTAGCGATGCCGGCTACGAGGCGTCCCCCGTCCAGGACGGGTCGGCGGGCCACGTGCGTCTGGCGTTGACGGGCCTAACCTGCGCGTCATGCGTGGCTCGGGTGGAGAAGGCTCTGAGGCGCGTTTCAGGGGTGGAAGACGCCGCGGTCAACCTTGCCACCATGATGGCGGATATCCGCTGCTCCACCCCAGCTCCGCCAGTGGGCGACCTTGTGGCTGCCGTGGAGGACGCAGGCTACGGGGCCGCGGTGGTCACCGAAGGGTTGAATGCCGCGGGTGAGGGGCCGCACGAGGATGTGCACGCGTCGGAGGCCAAAGACCTGCTTCGCAAGCTGGTGGTTAGCGCCGCTGCCGCCGTGGCTCTCATGGCGCTTAGCTTCCTCACAATGGCCCCTCCACTCGCAAGCGTGCCGCAGCGGACCATCAACTGGCTGGAGCTGGTTCTGGCAACGCCGGTGCAGTTCTGGGCGGGGCGGCGGTTCTACAGCGCTGCCTGGAAAGCCGCGCGCCATGGCACGTCGGACATGAACACACTCATAGCTGTGGGTACGTCCGCGGCCTACCTCTACAGCGTTGTCGTTACGGTGGCCCCTGGGGCTTTGGGAGAGGGGGCCAAGGTCTACTTCGATACCTCCGTCACCATCATAGCCCTCATTCTCCTCGGTCGCTGGCTTGAGGCAAGGGCGAAGACGGCGGCAACCGCGGCGATTCGCAGCCTCATTCAGCTTCAGCCCCGGACGGCGAGGGTGGTGCGTGATGGGCGGGAGCTGGATATCCCCGCCAGCGATGTGCGCCCTGGCGACCTTGTTGTTGTGCGGCCCGGAGAGCGTATACCTGTTGATGGTGTTGTCGTGAGCGGCACCTCCGTGGTTGATGAATCCATGCTGACCGGCGAAAGCATGCCTGTGGAGAAGGCACCTGGCGACTCGGTGATCGGTGCGACGGTGAACCGAACGGGCAGCTTCAGGTTTGAGGCGACGCGCGTGGGGCGGGATACGGTCCTCGCGCATATCATTCGGTTGGTTGAGGAGGCACAGGGCAGCAAGGCGCCGGTGCAACGGCTAGCCGACGTGGTGGCGGCCTACTTCGTGCCAGCGGTGATCCTCATCGCCATCGGCACCTTCGTAGTGTGGTTCGCCCTGGGCGCCGGCCTGGCAAGGGCGATGATGGCCTCCGTGGCGGTGCTAATCATCGCGTGTCCCTGCGCGTTGGGCCTGGCAACCCCCACGGCTATCATGGTTGGGACCGGCAGGGGAGCTCAGATGGGCGTCCTCATCCGAAGCGGGGAGGCGCTCGAGATCCTGCACAGGGCGAACGTCGTGGTGTTGGACAAGACCGGCACGGTGACGGCGGGCGCCCCCGCGGTGACGAGCGTGGTGCCGTTGGGGGGCGCATCCGAGGAGGGTGTTCTGCGCCTTGCCGCCTCTGCAGAGCGGGTTTCCGAGCATCCGCTGGGAGAGGCGGTGGTTGCGCGGGCGCGCGAGCGGGGCCTTGATCTACCAGAGCCGGCCGGCTTTAGGTCGGTCACGGGCCGCGGCGTGGAGGCGGTGGTGGACGGCCGCGCGGTGCTGGTGGGTAGCCTGGCGTTCATGCGGGAACGCGGGGTGGACGTGGGGGATGCCCCCCAAGTCGTGGCGGATGCCTCGTCGGCGGGCAGAACGACCCTGGTGGTGGCGGCGGATGGCACTGCGATTGGCGTGATCGCCGTGGAGGACCCGGTGAGGCCGGAGGCGGCTGCTGCCATCGCGGCGCTGCGCCAGATGGGCCTCCGGGTGGCGATGATCACCGGCGACCAACGGGCAACAGCTGAGGCCGTGGCGCGGAAAGTTGGCGTGGAGAGGGTGTTGGCTGAGGTGCTGCCGGGGGACAAGGCCAGGGAAGTGAAGCGGCTGCAGGCGGAGGGGGCCATCGTGGCGATGGTGGGCGACGGCATCAACGATGCTCCCGCCCTGGCCCAGGCCGATGTGGGGCTGGCGATGGGCTCCGGCACCGACATCGCGATGGAGGCGGCCCAAGCCACGCTGGTGCGCGGTGACTTGCGCGCCCTGGTGGATGCCATAGCCCTCAGCCGTGCAACGATGAGGGTGATATGGCAGAACCTGCTGTGGGCCTTTGGGTACAACGTGGTGCTGATACCCGTTGCCGCTGGCGCGCTGTACGGACGCTTTGGGATAAGCCTGGATCCGATGCTCGCGGCGGCCGCCATGGCGTTCAGTTCGGTGAGCGTTGTGGGCAACTCGCTGCGCCTAAGGATGTTTCGGCGCGCGGATATCCGCTGATAAGGACAGATTCTCCACCGCCGACGCCAGATCACCTGTGTGCCCCCGCGATCACGGTGAGTGGGGTATAATAAAGGCAAAGAATGTCGCGGTAGGGGATAGAGACAACCTGGCTCGCGTCCAGTCGGTGGCTACTGGTGGGCGGAGGGACGCAGGCTGGGATGGATGGCCGGGGCGAACGGCCACCTGTGGTATGCCGCCATGCACAAAAAGGGAATCACACCCATTCAGCGGATCGCGTCCAAGCTAGCAGACGGAGGGGGCTCTTCCGACAAAGGGGATGTGCCCAAACCGGGCGTTCGTATGGCCCGCGAAGTGTGGAACGTGGTGTTGGAGCACTTTGAGGTTCCTGAGCGCACCATCTACGCCATCTACTTTCACCGTCGTGGCTCCTCGGTGTACTACATTCACCGTCACTTCATGAACCGGAAGGAGGCGGAGCGGGAGCTGGCGGTGCTGCGTTCTGAGCTGATGCTGCCGGAGGCCGAGTTCGAGGCCAGGCACTCGCTGGACGGGCACGGCGTGTAGAGGGGCGGGCTGCCCATGGGGAAGTGACGCGCGGTTCGTTTCCTCATGGTCGGCTTTCGCAGAGCGAACGTAAAAGGGGCTGGCAAGTTGCCCTGCCAGCCCCTTTTGCATCTGCGCCCTTGCGGGCTAGGACGTTAGAACCGGACGGAGACCTGGGTCACGCCAACGCCGCCCTTGTAGGGGGTGCCCAGCGTGTACAGGTTCGCGCCGTTGTCCTTGTAGTCGATGAACTGGTAAGCCACCTTCCACGAGATGTTCTCGTTGACGGTGTGGCCAAAGCCCAAGGTCCAGTAGGTCTCCCTGGTCTCAGGACCGAGCGAGACGCCTGGGCGGATCCTGGCCTCTTCCCAACCGAGGTCTACGCGGTTCGCGCTGGAGACGTCGTAGCGCAGGCCAGCGCGGTAGTGGCGGATGAGGTTGTCGAGAGCCGCCATCTCAACCGGCGACTTGTAGTCGGCGATGCTGGCGGACAGGCTCAGGCGATCGGAGAACGCGTAGCCGATCTCGCCGTTGGGGCCCTTGATGTTGGTGGGGTTCTTCCACCTGCCGATGGCGCCCCAGTAGCCCGGAGCACCGAACATGGGATCGATGTGCTTGTAGCCGGCGGCCAGGGTCAGGCGGCCCAGGCCCAGGTTCAGCCTAGCATCCCATGCCTTGTCCTTGTCCTTCACGAAAGCGGGGAACGCGGACTCGCGGTTGCCGATGGTAGCGGTCTTGTCGGGCGAATCGCCCTGCAGCAGGAGGCCGCGGGCCCACGTGCCGGACAGCGACAGGTTCTCGGTGATCGGGATGTTGAGGTCCGCGGAGATCACCTGAGCGCGCTGAACCTCGCGGCGGGTGGGATCCGCGGGGAACGGAGGCTGCCCAAAGCGAGGAGCTGCGGGGTTATCCGAGCTGATCCCGCCCTCGAGGTAGGTGGCAGCCAGCGTGACGCGACCGAGGCCGATCTGGCCACGGATCGCGGCGCTCTGATCGATGGTGAAGAAGTTGTAGGCCACGGGGTTCAGAACCGTCGGCCCACCGTAGGTCTCGAAGACGCCGTAGCCACGGTTCACGCCGTTGCGGTCATGGGTGGCCGCGTAGGCGCTCACTTCCAGCTTGCCAATGTTGGCCGTGACCTTAGCGCCGGACATGATCACGTCACCACTATCCGTAACGGAGGTGGTGGTGTAGCTATCGGGGTCAACCTGCTTCAGCACGTAGGGGCCGAGCTGGTAACCGAACTTACCAACGGTCAGGTCCACGTCCTTGAGGAACCAGAGGTCGCCGACCTTCCCCTGCATGTACATCTTGAGGGGGGTAAGCTCTGCGCTTGCCAGGTTGGCGGCGTCCGTGCCGAAGTTGCCCTGAACTGGCTGGCCGTTGGGCGCGATGGCGGCTATGCCACCGGGGCCAAGTCGGTTGGATGCAGCCCAAGGCAGGTAGTTACCGCTGAGCAGCACGGCGTTGGCGGTGATGTCAGGGGTTACCTGGCCGGTGATGCCAACGGCGAGCTGATACAGCACGTCGCAGTTCTGGAGGATGTTGGAGTTGGTGCCTGTGCCGAGGTCGGTGCGGCTGTCCAGGTCGAAGATCTGCCTGCGAGCGCCGCCAACCGATGTGGAGTTGGCACCGCGCCAGATCACGGTTCCCTCACCGCTGATCTGGATTCTCTTGAGCGCTTCCTCAATGGCGCCTACGCGCTCTTTGAGGTTATTGATCTGGTCTTGGAGGCGCTGAACGTCAGCACCTAGGGTCTGCAGCTCGTCGCGGAACTCCTCAACCAGGCGGCGGACCGTCTCCAGGTCCTGCCGGGTGGGGACGTTGGCCAGCGCTTCTCGGACTGCATCGCGGGCGGCTTCCTGCGCGGCATCGCGGGCGGCGTTGACGGCCGCTTCGCGGGCCTCGCCGGCAGCCCTCTCAGCCTCCTCGCGGGCGATGGAGCGAGCCTGCTCCTCCGTGATCCCGCCGCCGGGCTTGATCGCCGCAATGCGAGTGTCCATCTGGCTGTTCACCCAGTCGATCAGGCGGGCGGTGGCAACGGCGAACTCATAGCGGGTCATAGCCCGCTTGCCGCTGAACGTGCCATCGGGGTAGCCGATGACGATACCGCGTTCCTGAAGACTGTTCACGGCCTGATACGCCCAGTGGTCCGTCGGAACGTCCTCGAACATCCTCTGGGCGAACACCGGGGCCGCGATGGTGAAGAGAAGCGCTGCTCCCAAAAGCAGAGCCGCTTTCTTCATGGTGTCCTTTCCTCCTTACGCATCGGCCACAGATAGGTGGCCGACACCCCTTCGGGGGCCGTAGGCCGGCCTGTTTGTTCCTTAGGGGGATTCGCCCGCTGGCGCGGGCCGAGTGAAGGCACCGGACGGAACAAGAGCAGCCGCTTTGGGGGCACAGCTACGGGGAGAACCCTTTGTTACCTCGCCGCGCTGGCCCACGTAGGCCGTCTCACACCTTGCCGGTGGCCTTCAGGCGACGGCCCTTTCACCTGCTGCCAGTCTGCGCATCTCACCTCCCCTCGTGGCATGCTGTCAGTGGGGACGTCCTCGCGTCAGGACGCCCCGCTAACGGCCGTCCGCCAACACGAATCCTAGCATATGGGCAGCGAAGAGTCAAGCGTACGGTGCTCCGCTCAACTGCCGCCAGCCTGCTACAAGGGCCTCCCCACTGCATGCAGGCTGAAGGGGCACTGATCGGATGCTTACTGCTCGTGCCACGGATTAGACGCGCCACCTGCCCACAATGTTACCCGCCCACCACGCCAACCTCGCGCTGGCTCCCGATCTGATCCTCGTTTGCTCCTGAGCCCGTCGTGCCCGGCCCCCGCTCCCGTGAGGCCCCCAGCCACCGCCCGGGAGCTCGGGAACGTGGGAAGCACGACCGGCGGACGGAGATGGCACCGTTCCCAATCCGTTGGCGGAGAGGCCGGAACGCGTCGCCACAGTTCGTGAGCTCTTTGCCAGGTGCGCCACGCAATTGACACCTCCTGGGCCCTACAGTATCATTAAGGGGACCGGGCAAAGGAGGCGCTGGTGTTTACTTTGGCTGCCATCACAGACGAGATCAGTCAGGACTTCGAGCGCGCGTTGGACCTCTCGGTGCAGTGGGGCCTCCCCAAAGCCGAGATACGCGCCATGTGGGGCAAAAACGTCGCCGAGCTCAGCCGACAGGAGCTTCAGCGCGCCCGCAAGGCCTTGGACGCGCGTGGCATCCAGGCCTGTGCCGTAGCATCTCCTTTCTATAAGTGCGACCTAACCGGGGAGCTTGGCCCCGCTGCCGGCCGCTTGCACCAAGCCTCCCAAAGAGCCCTCGCGGAGCAGACGGAAGTGCTTCGTAGGTGCATAGACGCCGCCCACCTGTTTGGCACGCCGCTCATCCGCGTCTTCGCCTTCTGGCGGCGCGGCGAGATGACCCCCGAAGTGGTGGACCGCATCGCCGAGCTGTACCAAGAGCCGCTGGAGATAGCCAAGGACGCTGGCGTGGTCTTGTGCCTCGAAAACGAGCACGACTGCTTCATGAGCACCGGCGTGGAGACCGCCCAGTTCGTGGCCCGCATGGCGCCACTTGGCATGCGCGCCCTCTGGGATCCCGGCAACGCCTTCTGCGCTGGCGAGCGCTCTTACCCCGACGGGTACCAGGCCCTCAAGCCTTACATCAGTCATATCCATCTGAAGGATGCCGTAAGAGAGAACGGCAAGATTCGGTTTGTCCCCATCGGCGATGGCGAGGTGGACTACGCCGGCCAACTCAGAGCGCTGGCAGCCGATGGATACAGCGGTGTTCTGTCTATTGAAACTCACTTCGCCCCGGACGGCGACACGGAGGCCGGCACCAAAATGGCATTGGATGGCCTCCGGCGTCTGCTCGCAGACGCGCAGTAAGGCCGGTGGCCCCCGGACTGCCGGAGGGTTTTGAAACAGATGTCTATAACCAAATTGCGGAAAAAGCTGAACAAGGGGGCCGATCGGCTTATCTTCCTCGGCCTCGCTGTGGTGATGGCCATAGGCATGGTCGTCTACTTCGGTGGCGTCGGTGGCGTTCGGCCGAACGAATACGGCGAGGGCCACAACTACCTCGTGGCCCGCGTCGACGGCCGGAAGATCATGCTCGACCAGGTGGAGCAGCTCGTCGCCCAAAACCAGGGCACCGATAACTCCACGGATCCCCGCTTCAAGGCCCAGATGCGCGCTTACGCCCTCGATCAGATCATCGATAACATCATCAAGGTCAACGCCGCCAAGCAACGCGGCCTCACCGTCACCAACGCCGAGCTGAACCAGGAGATCGAGCGCCAGATCGCGCAGAACATCAAGACCAAGCTGGCCGGCCTCAGCCCGGAGGTCGCCAGCCGCGAGGAGCAGCGCGTCCGCGACTACATGGAGAGCCAACGCGATGCCATCCAAGACACGCTGTTGGCCGCCAAACTTGACAAAGCCATAGGCGACAGCATCCGCCCGAACGACCGGTCGCTTAAGCCCAGCGATTTTGACCTGAGGGCCAGCCATATCCTCATCAAGGTGAAGGGCCCCCGCGATCCGAAAGGCCATACCGACGCCGAAGCCAAGAAGATCGCCGAGGACGTCTTGAAGCAGGCCAAAGCACCGGGCGCGGACTTCGCCGCCCTCGCCCGCAAATACTCGGAGGACCCAGGCAGCAAAGCCAAAGGCGGAGACCTTGGCTTCTTCCAGCAGGGGCAGATGGTGCCGGAGTTCAGCCAGGCCGCCGCTGCCCTCAAGCCCGGCCAGATCTCCGGCCTGGTGAAGACCCAGTACGGATACCACATCATCAAGCTCATCGATAAGCGCGTGTCCGATTCAGCCAAGAGCCAGGCGGTCCAGAAGTTCGTGCAAGACGCCCGCGCCAAGGCCAACATCCAGCTCGTGGACCCCGCGATGGGCGGCGCGTGGCTGCTGCTTCAAGCGAACCGCATGTACGATAAACCCAAAGAGCGCCAGGCCAAGCTCAAAGAGGCTATGGCCTACCTCGAGAAAGCAGTGGCCAAGGACCCAACCGATACCGGCTCGCTAGCGTTGTTGGCCGCCCAGTATAAGCAAAGGTACGACCTGCTGCCGGCTAAGGATAAGGCCAAGGGAGCCGCCGACCTAAAGCGCGCCATCGATCTGTACACGCGCGCCACAAACAGCATGCCCGCCCCAGGGATGCTCCTTGACTTGGGCGATCTCTACAACGACGCCGGCAAGAAGAAGGAGGCCCTTGACGCATACGAGCGCGCCTCCGACAACGCGTACGGCCAAACCTACATAAGATACGCCCTCAAAGAGCAGTTCAAGAAACTTGGACGCGCTGACCTGGCGCAGCGCGAGCAGAAGCTAATTGACGAGCTGAACAGGAACTCCGCCAGCGCTGGCGGCAGTATCCCGATCAACATCCCTTCAGGCTCCCGTTAGCGGAGCTGACAATGGGCGCCGTGTCCCGCACCAGCATGGTGCCTTGCGTGGCGCGTCCGCCGCAGGGCGCGCCAACCGGCCATGTTGCATCGCCTCTGCCCTCCGAGGAGGCCCTTGCACCCACGCCGGCGGGCACGCCATCCGCGGACGACGTCCCGGATGGCATGTCGCCCGTCGCTCCCGCCCAGGCCGGCGAGCTTCTGGTGGTTGGCACTCCCATCGGCAACCCCGATGACATCTCTCTGCGTGCGCTGCGCGTCCTCCGTGAGGTGGACCTGATCGCCGCCGAGGACACGCGCGTAACAAGGCGGTTGCTGCGCCACCACGGCGTAACAACGCCCACGACCTCCTACAGCCAGCACAGCCAGGGCAGCAAGGCCCGCTACCTGGCTGACCTCCTGTCTAAGGGTATGCGCATCGCCCTGGTGTCCGACGCGGGAATGCCCGGCATAGCCGACCCGGGGCACGAGCTGGTGGAGCTTGCCCTCCGCGCTGGCGTTAGGGTGACCCCCGTGCCCGGCCCCACGGCCGCCATCGCCGCCGTCGCTGTGTCCGGCCTCAGGCCCTATCGCTTCGCCTTCGACGGCTTTCCACCTCGCCAGAGGAAGAACCGTTTGGAGTTTTTTCGTCGTCTTACCTATGAGGAACGCACTATAATACTCTATGAATCGCCCAGACGCGTTCGCGAGGCGCTTCGCGACCTGCTGAGCGTGCTGGGAGATCGCCAGGCAGTGCTTGCCCTGGAGCTCACCAAACCGTCCGAACGGATCCAACGTGGCTCGCTGGAGTCGTTGTACGCATATGCAACCAGGCATAAGATAAGAGGTGAGGCCGTCATCATCGTCGAAGGACGCGATACCAACGCCTCACCCCCGGAAGAGGTGATCTGGCCGATACGTTCTCAGCCGTGCCCATAGACCGTAGCGGATCATAGAACTAGTAGCTGTTTTGGGGCCTCGGCAGCCTCGGTTGTGATTGATTTTGAGAGAAGGGCTATAGAGGATGGGTTGTGTTCTATTTGTGGACTACGAGAACATCGCTATCAGCCTAGCGCAAACCCGCCAGGTAGTAGCCTCCCCAGCCCAAGTGGCTAGGGTTCTTAGGGAGAATGCAGAGAAGTACGGTAAGCTCAGGTTGGCGCGTGCATATGCGGATTGGGACCGGTTTTCCGGCGCGGCAAGAGCCTTTGCCGCCGAGCACATAGAGCCACGGTTCGTACTTCAGGGCAAGAACAGCGCGGACATGGAGCTGAGCCTCCAGGTCCAAGAGGCGCTGTCTGAACACGGCAACTCCATACACACCTACATCTTGGCAACCGGCGATCGCGACTTCCTCGCCATCATAAGGCGCCTTAAGCGCGAGGACAAGAAGGTTGTGGTTTGGGGGGTGCAGGAACGTACCAGCGATGCGCTGAAGTGCGCCGCCGACGAGTTCGTGGCCCTGGAGGAGCTGCTCCGCACCAACCATGTGCAGCCCGTGCCCGCCGATGTCGTGGGGGAAGACGCCACACTTCGCTCCCCCGCCACCCTTGGCGCCCGCTCCTATGAAGGCGGCTCCTGGACGACGCCCGTCCTGGCGGCCCTAATCCTTAAGTGCGACCTGATCCTCCACACCCGCGCGTGGAACTGGATTGCCTTCAAGACCCTGTGCGAAGAGCTGGCGGACGATACCACCTTCGGCCACGCCCCCGCCGAAAGGGCCTGGTGGGTGAACACCGCCGTGGCTGAAGGCGTCATCCTCACCGAGAAGCGCCCCCACGCACGCAACCCAGAAGCCGAGATCACCGCGTGCCGCCTCAACCGCGAGCACCCGCTGGTGGTTGCCGGCCTCACCATCGTGCCACGCGTGGTGGAAGAGCTCAGGGAGCAGCTGAAAACCAAGCCCTGGGTGGCATATGGCCTGCTGGACCGCACCCTCGCTGCCGACGCCGCACTGGCCCAAAACGCAATGGACCGCCGGTTCTGGATCAACACCCTCATCCACCTCGGCGCCGTCATCACCGAGAAGCGCGAGAACCCCAACTTCCCGGATAGGCCCGTAACCGGTTGCCGCCTCAACTTCGAGCACCCGCTGGTCCGCCGCTTCCGCTCTGGGCCCCACAACCCGGAAGAGTGGATAGATTACCACCTTATCCTCGCCGTTGAGCACTTCACCGTAACGAGAGACGTGCCGTGGATGTCGATGGGACAGCTAAGACGCCTTCTGGAGGAGCGGTACGGCGGCGACCGAATGCGCTCCGCCATAGAACGCGCCGTTACCAGCAAGGCGATCTTGGTGGACCATTACGAGAACAAAGCCTGCCCCGAGCGCCCTACGGCCGGGTGCCACCTCAACCCGGAGCACCCCGTGGTGGCCCGGCTTCGATACACCCTGGAGCTGCTCATACGCGTGGCCGCCGGTCAGCTCAGATACCGCCCGTGGGCGCCGCTCGCCAGCCTGGAGAAGGCGATGTCGTACCAAAAGGAGTTCGGCGAGACGGAAGAGGAGCGGCGCGCATGGCTGGCCCTGCTGATGGAGCTGGGTATCATACTTGTTGACAAGCGGCCAGATCCGCAGGACCCTGAGTACCCCACCATAGCTTGCCGCCTGAGCTTCGCGGACGGGCTGGTGCAGGCTGCGTTGCGCTTGGACGAGCCTCCTGCGCCAGAGGGGGACACGGCGCCGGTTCCAATGCCCGAAGACCAGGTGGACTGACCGGCCGTCTGGTTTCGCCCAACGCCGTATGCCCGCTGGCGGCGCCGTGAACGGAACAGCTGGCAAACATGGAGGAGCCTGGCAGTTGGCTTGCCATTCCTCGGCCAGCACGATCGTCCGCGGTTCTCCTCACCCTGGCTTCGCCACCCCTCTCCCACTTACGGGGAGAGGGGTGGGAGGAGCGTGTGAGACGTGGGCACACATGGTCGGAAAAGCCCCATTCCCAAACGCATCATTCCCATCCAAGAGCTCTAATGCAAGCACCGCTCGCTTGCGGCCCGGCCGGAGCTCGTGGTATACTCACGCAGTAGCCAGTTTCCCCGACATCGCCGCGATTGCCAACCGATCGCGACCGCGGCGCCCTGCATCCTCTTGGTGGCTGGCTGCAACGGCGCGGCCATGTCACCTGCCGCCGCGCCCATGGTGGAGCGCAATCAGGATGACCTCAGACGAGATCCGCGAATCATACATCGCCTTCTTCGAGAAGCACGACCACAAGCTGATCCAGGGCGCGTCCCTGGTTCCGGAAAACGACCCAACGGTGCTGTTCACCACCGCAGGCATGCACCCGCTCGTGCCGTACCTGCTCGGCGAGCCTCACCCCATGGGCCGCCGTCTGGTGGACGTCCAGCGCTGCGTCCGTACCGACGACATCGATCAGGTGGGCGACAGCAGCCACCTCACCTTCTTCGAGATGCTCGGCAACTGGTCGCTTGGTGACTACTTCAAGAAGGAGGCCATACAGCTCAGCTACGAGTACCTCACGGAGTGGCTGCATATCGACCCCGCCCGCCTGTGGGTGAGCGTCTTTGCCGGCGACGCGGACGCCCCCAGAGACGAAGAGGCCGCCGATGTCTGGCGCTCCGTGGGCATACCGCCGGAGCGCATCTGCTACTTCGGCAAAAAGGAGAACTGGTGGGGGCCCGCGGGCCAAACGGGTCCATGCGGCCCAGACACCGAGATGTTTGTGGACACCGGCAAGCCGCCCTGCTCGCCAGGCTGCAACCCCGCATGCTCCTGCGGCAAATACGTGGAGCTGTGGAACGACGTGTTCATGCAGTACAACAAGACGGCTGACGGTCGCTACGAGCCGCTTAGGCAGCGCAACGTCGACACGGGCTTTGGCCTTGAGCGCGGCGCCATGATCCTGAACGGCCTTAACGACGTTTACGAGACCGACCTCTTTGCGCCCATAGTGAAAGCGATACTGCAGTTCACGTCTGGCCAGCCGCAAACGTCGCTGCGAATCGTGGCGGACCACCTTCGCGCAGCCACCTTCATCATCGCAGACGGGGTGCCGCCATCCAACGTCGAGCGCGGCTACGTGGTGCGCCGCCTCATCCGCCGCTCCGTCCGTCACGGCAGGCGACTGGGCATCAACAGGCCGTTCGTCGCTGCCGTGGCCGAGGCCGTCATCCGCCGATACTCCAGCCATTACCCCCACTTGGAGGTGGAGCGGGAGCGGGTGCTGGATGAGATCACCCGCGAGGAGACCAAGTTCGCCCGCACCATCGAGCGGGGCCTCCGCGAGTTCGAGAGGGTGTCTGCTGGAGCCAACGGCCTCATCACTGGCGAGCAGGCGTTCCACCTGTACGACACCTTCGGCTTCCCCATCGAGCTCACAGTGGAGATGGCGGCGGAGCGCGGCCTGCAGGTGGACCGCGAGGGCTACCAAGAGCGGTTCAGGAAACACCAAGAGCAGTCCCGCGCCGGCGCAGAGCAGAAGTTCAAAGGTGGCCTGGCAGACGCAAGCGAGCGAACCACTAAGCTCCACACGGCCACGCACCTGCTGCATCAGGCGCTCAGGGACGTACTGGGGCCACACGTTCAGCAGAAAGGCTCCAACATCACGGCGGAACGACTTCGCTTTGACTTCTCGCATCCACAGAAGATGGCCCCGGAGGAGATCGAGAAGGTGGAGCGCATCGTCAACGAGAAGATAGCTGCCGACCTTCCGGTAACCATGGAGATCACCACGGTGGAGGATGCCAAAGCACGCGGCGCCCTGGCGCTCTTCACCGAACGATACGGGGAGCAGGTGAAGCTGTACGCCATAGGAGACTACTCTCTGGAGGTGTGCGGCGGGCCGCATGTTGAGTCCACTGGTCGCATAGGCCGATTCCGCATTCAGAAGGAGGAAGCCTCAGGCTCCGGTGTGCGGCGCATTCGCGCCACGGTGGAGTAGCACACTGGCGCGGTCAACGCGGCGGCGTGCCTGGGGCTACTGGCTATGAAGGCAGCGCTGTTCACTGGTCGTAGGCAAGTGAAGATAGCCGAACTGCCCAGCCCGCGGTGTCCCGATGACGGGGTGCTGGTGGAAGTGGCGGCGTCTGGCATCTGCGGCTCCGACAAGTGGCTGTATCTGAACGAGGGCGAGAAGCCAGGCGTGCACGGCCACGAGGCCGCCGGCACCGTTGTCGCCGTTGGTCCCAAGGTAACCCGTAGGGCGGTTGGCGATCGCGTGGCGGTGTACGATGTGGTGGGCTGCGGCGAGTGCTTAGCATGCGCCATGGGCCGCTTCACGCACTGCGCCTACCGAAAGCCCGGCGTTGGCGGGGGGTATGGCCAGGTCATCGCCTGCCCGGAGCGCAACGCCCTTCCCCTGCCGGACGACATCTCGTTTGAGCGCGGCTGCCTGATGCTGGACGCCATGGGTACCCCCGCGAAGGCCGCGCGGCGACTCGGCGTCTCCCAAGGCATGACGGTGGCGGTGTTCGGTTGCGGCCCCATTGGCCTTAACGCCGTGCAGGTGTGCTGTGCCATGGGCGCCCGCGTCATCGCGGTGGACCCAGAGCCGTATCGCCGCGACGCCGCCCTTGCTCTGGGCGCGTGGTGTGCCGTCGACCCGGCAGCCGTGGAGCCGCACAGGACCATAATGGAGCTGACGTCGGACGGCGCCGACCGCGCCATGGAGTGCTCCGGCAGCCCTGCGGCGGAGAAGCAAGCCATCGCATGTGTCCGGCCCGACGGCTGGGTGGCCGTGGTGGGCGAGTGCCCCAAGCTCGAGCTGTCCCCCTCCGAGGACCTCATCCGCCGAGACGTGCACGTGATCGGCTCTTGGTACCTGGATGTGGCGGACTACTACCGAAACTTAGAGCTGTACCGCACAACGGCGGCGGACCCTCTGCGCGTGGTTACCCATTACGTCTCGTTGGCGGACATAGAAAAGGGCTTCCGCCTCTTCTGCGACAAGCAGCAGGGGTGCCTCAAGGTTGTGGTGCGCATGGCTTCGTAGCGTCGCCAGCGCCAGGGGTGCCAGCGGAGGCTCTCGTAAGCCCACGTGACGTCCGCGCGCGCTCAGATGCATCTGGGCAACGTCATAACCACAAACTGCAGAGCGACGCCGAGCCGGTGTGCCATCCATTCCCGGCTCGGCGTTCTGTTTCGGCCGTGGCGCGGAGCGTTACTTGGCGGCGGGGCCTGCAGCCTCCTCAGCAGCGGCCTCTGTTGACTGGCTTTTGCCCAACTCAGCCAGGACCGCCGCCACGATGCGCTGGACTGCCTCTTCGTCCAGGTTGCTCTTTCCATCGCCGGTTACCTTGCGCACCAGCTGCCCAACCAGCCCTGCTACCTCCGTCAGAGCGGAGCCGGCGCCGTCTCCGCCCGAGCCGTTGAGCCCACCAGCAAGCCCCTCCAGCATGGTGTTGATCCCCATGCCTCGCACGAACTGCCCCATCATGTTGGACATCGTCTCGGGGTCGCCAAACAGCGTGAACTTGCCCTGCTGCATAAACTGGCCAATCGCGCCAGCCATGGCCACCTGAACCTCCGCCATCTTCTGCACCTCAAGCTTCTTCAGCTCAAAGTCGATGGCGGCGCGCTCATACTGTTGCTTGTACTCGGCAGACTGGCGGTCCACCTCCACCTGCATCCGCTCCACTTCCACCTGCTTGGCGGAGACGTTCACAGGCACCATCTGGATGGCCGTCTCTCCTTCAGCCTGCTTGGCCTTCGCCAGCGCCTCGGCCTCGGCCAGCTTCAGGCGCGCCTCCGCCTGTCGCACCGCGGAGAGCTGCTCGGCCTCCGCCTCCTTCACGCGCTGATACGCGGCGGCGTCCGCGGCCCTTTGCTGTTGCACCAGAGCCATCTGGGCCTGGTTCTCGGCGGCTATCAGCTTCTGCTGCGCCTCCCGCTCGGCGGTGGCCCTCACTTCAACGGTCTTCACCTGCTGGTTGCCGGCCTCGCGGGCGGCTTCTGCCTCAAGCTGGGCCTTCTCCGCCGCGGCGCGTTCCGCCTCTTTCTGCGCGACGGCGATCTGCTGGTCGCGCGTGGCCACCTCAACGGCCTTGGCCTGCTCCACCTGTGCGGTGCGCACCTGCCGCTCTCGCTCAATTGTGCAAAGCTTGGGGAGAGGGGGAGCCTGTCGCGCCCCAGCGGCTTACACGATGCCAGCATGCCCCACTCACTCCTCCCACATCCCCTCTCCCCGCAAGTGGGAGAGGGGTGGCGAAGCCGGGGTGAGGGCAATCCGCACGCCGGTGGCGAGGGCAACTGCTCCACTGGCTTCTTCTCACCCCCCGGCCCCTCTCCCACGGTGCAAAGCTTGGGGAGAGGGGGAGCCTGTCGCGCCTCAGGGGCCCGCATGAAGACGAGGCGTGAGCGGGCCACCAGGAATGAGGAGCACCCACTAGGCCTGCTCGCCCGCCGGAACGCGTTGGCCCTGGCCCTGCCGTTTCTCGCACTGCAGGGGCCGCAACGTTTGGCGTCGAAGAAGCCCCTGTACCAACAGCGCCGTTCCACTTGGAGGTCGGCTGCGGATAATGGCTCCCCACCTCCGGCTCGCTTGTCTAATCTCCATCCTCACTCTTGCCGCGGCGGCGCCCATGCCTGTGCCGTCCTCAGCCCGGTGGGCCGGCGTGCCCCGCGGTGAGGGCGACCGCGCGGACGGCCCAGCCTCGCCGTGGCGCGCTGTCGGCAGGGCGGTAAGCGCGGCAAGCAGAACCCGTTGGGTGAACTGCGTTGCCTTTTCGTCGGACGGCCAAACGGTGGCCAGCGGTACGCGAGACGGCATGATCAGGCTTTGGCGGGTTAGGGATGGCGAGCAGCTTCGGGAGCTCCGTGCCCACGACCCATGGGTGCACGTGCTTGCCATGGGGGATGATGGTTGCCTGATCTCCGGCGGTGCGGATGGATGCGTCAGGCTGTGGCGGCCCCGAGGAGCGCACACTCCGGTCGTCCGCAAGATGCCCGGATCTCCGGTTGCACTGTGCCCAAGCGCCGGGCTCGTGGCGTGCAGCGGCTGCCGCGGCGACGAGGTGTCCGTGGTGCTGTGTCGCCTCGCCGATGGCCGCCCGATGCAGACGCTCCGTAGCCCGGCCAACTGGGCCGCCCGCCTTTTTGCAGGCGTAACAGGGCAGCCACAGTGGGTGTCGCCGGTGGCGTTCTCCGCCGACGGGTCGCTGGTGGCGTTTGCGCGCACCGACCAGGTGATAGAGCTATGGCGGATGGGGAGCAGGCGGCCCGTGCGGAGGATCGGCAGGCCGAGCCATGGGGATGCCGCTTCGGCGTCCGGGGTTCAGGGCGAGTCCTCGCTCTGGTCCAGCCTTGTGCGCGCGCTGGCAAACGGTGCCGAACGGCTTCTCCAGCCCTTCTCGGACGGTGGGCGGTGGATCTCGGCGCTGACGTTCTCCCCGGATGGGCGTGTGCTGGCCGCTGGGCTGTGGGACGGGCGCGTGAAGCTGTATCGCACGTCGGATGGTCGGCTGCTGCGCGTGTTGAGGGGCCACACCAGCCGGGTGTGCGCCATTGCCTTCTCGGCGGACGGGGCGCTCATAGCAACTGCCGGGTGGGATAGGTCCATCAAGCTGTGGCGCCGCTCCGGTGGGAGGCCGGTTCTCACGCTCCCCGGCCACCAGTGGTGGGTAACCTGCCTGGCGTTCTCGCCGGATGGCAGCACGCTTCTGTCCGGTGGTTGGGACGGGGCGGTGCGACTCTGGGGAGTTGCCGACGGCGCCCTGCGATGGGAGTACGGCGACGCCGGCTCTGCGGGCTGACGGTCCATTTGGCGCCTGCCGCACACGCCAGAGGCCTTTCGGAAGCCGGCGGCGGAACTCCGGCCCTCACCGGGCCGTCTAATCATTGAGTGCGTGAGCTGACAACAACACGGCATGTTGGGTCGGTCTCGTTTAGGCCACCGGTTAGCGCACACAACTTGCACGTAACTATACGCCGAGTTCCCGGAAGGGAAGCGGGGGAACCAAGCTCCGGGGCGAATTGCCGCGTGGCTGAGCACAGCCACGTGGGATAGGGCCATCTTGCCGGCCCGAGCCCGTCAGCTAACCTCGTAGGCGCGGATGGCAAGGCTCCACTTCGCGGGCAATTGCCCGTTCGCCTCCGTTCGCGTCCCCCAACCTCCCTTCCCTCACATAGGCACAGAGCAGACGCATCTGCTCGCCCAGAAGAGGGACGAAATGGCCATATCTGCCGCATTGGGTTTCGAACACGCAGCAGGCCCCACTATGGTGCTCGAGCTGCGTGACGTGGTTGGCTTGGCAGACTTGGGCGCCCTCAGGAGAGCACTCAAGCGTGTTCTGCGGAGCGGCTGCACGCTGGTCATCGTGGAGCTGGCCCAGGTGCGCGATCTCGACGCTGCCTGCCTCAGCAGCTTGGTCTCCTTAGCCAGGCGATTGCGGCACCAGGGCGGGTCCGTTCTGCTTCGCCGCTGCCCGCCCGAGTTGCTGTCGGAGCTCAGGCTCCGCGGCTGGGACAAGTGCTTCGATGTGACGAGTTGCTTCGACGACTCGCGCCCGTTGGCATGCTCGGAGGCGGTTTCATGATCAGGGGCCTTATCGCCGCGCTGCTTGTGACGGTGGCCTCGTCGGCTTCCGCGGCCACAAGCGTAAGCTACACCGAGCCGGTGGCTGCGGGCGTGCGGCTAAAGGTAGTGACCGTGGACGTGCGGGATCCCAGAGTGCGCATTGGGGTTGTTCTTGCGCACAACCGGATCGGGGCGTCGGAGCGGTTCGCCTCCATGGTGGCGAGGTCTGGCACGCTGGCCGCCATCACAGGTACCTTCTTCTCAACCAGGTCGTATCTCCCCACCGGCGACATCGTGGTTGGCGGCAAGCAGGTGTGGAACGGGCGCGTGGGCACGGCGGTGACGGTGAGTGCAGACAACGACGTTCGATTCGTGGACGTCAGGCGCAACGCTCAGAAGGACTGGTCGGCCTACCAAACGGTGATCCGCGGCGGGCCCAGATTGGTGCGCAACGGCCGCGTTTGGGTGTGTCCCAAGGCGGAGGGATTCCGAGATCCAAGCCTTTTCAAGCCGCGCCCGCGAACTGCCGTCGCCATCAAGAAGGACGGCCGCCTGCTGTTGGTGGTTGCTTCGCGGCCCGTAACGCTCAGCAAGCTGGCCAAGGCGCTGGTGGCTTTGGGCGCCAGAGACGCTATCGCGATGGACGGAGGCAGCTCAACGGGCCTGTATTATAGAGGTAGCTTCATAGCACTGCCGGCCAGGAAGCTCACGAACATGCTGGCGGTGCGGTTGGCGGCGCCGGCAGAGGTGGGCTCCACGAGAGTGGCATCTGCAGCTCCAATCGAGCGAAAGGGGTGAAGCGCGGGGACGAGAGGCCAAACGGCGGCGAGTGGGCCACGCTGTTGCGCCTCCCAATTGGTGGGTGTATAATCGGCATCGGAAGACACATCTCGGGGTGCCGTATGAGTGAGCGAATGCCACCTGTACGGGAATGCCAGGTGGGCGTGTCTCTCGCACTGAGAGCGGATGCATCCGGCGGCCTGCAGAGGGTGCCGTACTTCCTGGTCCTCTTCGCAAAGCCGGAGGACGCGCACGAAGCCCAGCGGGCGGTGGAGAACCGCCCGGTGATACTGGCCATCTACAGGGATGCCACTGGCTTCAGGTACGTGGTTGAGCGAGATGTGCCAGCACGCGGCATCAGCTTGGCCATCAGCGGCTTGCCGGAGCAGATGTGGGAGTGCCACCTGGATGTGGCCACCCACAACCACGTCCTGGATGCATTGTGCACATCCGGCCGATGGATGCTTGCCATCGGCACCGGCACTCGAGATGCGCAGGCCGTCGTTGATAGCAGGCGCTTCGCCCTCCGATTCGACGAATAGCCCCACCAGCAGCAATACACCACGCAGCCTCGGACCGCGTTTGGCCGCGTCCCGCCTCGCGCCAACTCAACATAACGCCCGTAGCCAGCTTCGGTCTCTGGCACCCCCGCTCTCGGAGCGCCGCTGAGAAGGTTGACGGTTTGCGCCCATGCGCCAGTTAGCTAGCTTGCACACCGGTAAGCGCTGAAGTATACTGAAGCTAGCTGTTGGCTCCTGCTTGCGCGGCACCGGGGGACTGCCAGCGCCACAGGCTATTATCAGTATCGGTGCTCATTATGATAGAAGCTTCCGGAGTGTCGGTTACGTACGCCGCCGGGGTGCAAGCCTTGGTGGACGTGAACCTCCGCATCAGCCATGGAGAGTTCGTCTTCCTGGTGGGCCCCACCGGCAGCGGGAAATCCACCTTCCTCAAGCTGCTGTACCGAGAGGAGCTGCCTACCTCCGGCCGCGTGGTTGTGGATTCCGTGGACGTGGCCGCGCTGCGCAGGAAAGACGTCCCCGCCCTCCGTAGGCGCATCGGCGTTGTGTTTCAAGACTTCCGCCTGCTGCCAGACAGAACCGCCTACGAGAACGTGGCGTTCGCCCTCCACGTTACTGGCACCCCAAAGCGCCAGGTCCGCGCCCGCACCATGGATGTGATGGAGCGAGTGGGCATCGCCAGCAAAGCCAGGTTCTATCCCCACCAGCTCTCAGGAGGCGAACAGCAGCGCGTCAGCATTGCACGCGCGCTTGTGCACGCCCCAAAGCTTCTGCTTGCAGACGAGCCCACCGGCAACCTCGACCCAGACACATCTTGGGACATCATGCGGCTTCTGGACGAGATCAACGCTGGCGGTACCACCGTGCTGGTTGCCACCCACGACAAGGCGGTTGTGGACCAGATGCTGCGCCGCGTGATATGCCTGCTAGATGGCCGCGTGGTCTCCGACGTTAGGCAGGGACGATATGCTTCAGAGCCTCAACCGGCTTGACTTCATATTACTAGAGACGCTGCGTAGCCTCCGACGCCACGGCCTTATGACGCTGGCGTCCGTAACCACCGCAGCCGCCGCCCTCACCATGCTGGGCTTCGTTGTGGTAGGCGCCATGCTGCTGGACCAAATGAGCGCGCGCGTCCTCAGCAAGTTCGAGACGGCAGCCTACACCGCCAGCAGCATTACACCGGAGCAGCTGGCCCAGCTCGGCCGCCAGATAGCCGCCCTCCCAAACGTGGCATCCGTCCAGGTGATCACGCGGGAACAAGCATGGGAACAACAGCGTCGTACGCTAGGATACATCCCGTACCTTGACAAGATGAAAAACCCCCTTACCGATGAGGTGTGGGTGAAGGTGAGGGACCCAAAGCAGACGGCGCAGGTTGCCGCCCTCCTCAGGCGAATGCCCGGAGTGGAGAGCGTGGCCCAACCTTCCGAGACGCTTACGAGGGCGCTGGCCGCGGCTTGGGTGCTGCGCGCGGTGGGAGTAGCGGCGTGCGTTGTGCTGCTCTTGGCAACGGCGCTCATAACGTCCAATGCCATCAGGCTGGCCGTTTTCGCCCGCAGGAGAGAGATCCGCATCATGCAGCTTGTGGGCGCCACGGACAGCTTCGTCCGAATGCCGTTCCTTTTGGAGGGATCGGCCCATGGGCTGCTGGGAGCCATCCTCGCGTACCTGCTGCTTAGCACAAGCCTAACCCACGGCGTGGCCTTTGTACAGCACACGGTGCCGTTTCTGCCGGTATCGCTGGCGGGCACGCCGCTGGGCTTGGTGTACGTTGGCCTGGCAGGGGCAGGGGGAGGTATCGGAGCCGTTGCCAGCGCCGTGTCTGTGGGCAGGTTCCTGCGGGCCTAGCATGCCATCGAAGCGCGGTGGCAAACACCACGTTCCACACGGCTTCAACCTTGGCGTACACTGAATCACGGAGGGGATCAATGCACCTGACACAGCTAGAGGTGCGCGCGTGGTAGGGCAGGGCCGCACGCGCAGCCTCGTGGCCGTGGGGCTGGTTGTCGGCCTTCTGTGCCCCATATCGGCGCAGGGGGCGTCTCGGAAAGTGATACGGCTGCGGCTTGCGGGTCGCCTGGCGGCCATCGCCCGTAAGCTAACCCATGTGCGCCACGAGCTCAGGCAAACGAAACAGCAGCAGAGGAGTGCCTGGCAGGACCTGCGTACCATCCAAGATCGCATCGATGCCCTGCACGGGGATGCCAGCCGCATACAGGCGCGCCTCGCCAAGACCTCCGCAGAGCTGGCGGCCACCCGCAGGCGTTTGCGCGCCGCCCAAATCCGCCTGGATCGCAACACGGCCATCCTCTCCGCCAGGCTTAGGGCCGCGCAGCGCAACCCCGATCCGGGCTTCGTTAGCGTGCTGCTCGGCGCTGGCGATATGCGAGACCTCATCTCCCGCAAACGCGTTGTGCAGAAGATCGTCGAGGCCGACGTCAGCCTCCTGCAGGAGATCGAGCGCGACAGGGCCGAGGTGGAGCGGCAACAGGCCATCTTGGAGGACCGACAGCGCCGCCAGAGCGAGCTCCTCCACGAGCTGCACGACAGGGAGCTGCAGGCCAAGCTGGCGGAGCAGCGCCAGAAAGACGTGATCGACCGGATTGAGCAGGACCGCCAGCAGCTGGAGGCGATGCTCGAGCAGCAAGAACGCGACTCAGAGCAAGTGCGGGCTATGCTCCAGGAGCTCTCCGAAAGCCCAGAAGGGCGCGCAAGGGCCGCGCACCCGTGGTCCGGCTTGTATTTCCTCCCCGTACGAGGGCGGCTAACATCTCGCTTTGGCTACCGGGTGCATCCAATTCTGCATGTCGCCAAGCTGCACACAGGTGTGGACATCGCGTGCCCCAGCGGAACGCCGATTCACGCGTCGGCCGGGGGCGTGGTGGTGCATGCAGGATGGCTGGGCGGTTACGGCAAAGCTGTTATAATAGACCATGGTGGCGGGGTGTCTACCTTATATGGACACTGCTCGGAGCTTTTGGTTAGCACAGGGCAATCCGTCACACAAGGACAAGTGATAGCCAGGGTGGGCAGCACGGGCTTCAGCACCGGCCCGCATCTGCATTTCGAGAAACGCCTGAACGGGGTGCCCGTGAATCCCATACCCTAATGCGGCGTCGCAAGTTCGATCTTGCGGGCGGCTTTTGGGCTATGGGAGCTTCTGGAGCAGTGCCCTTCGGCCTGGCGAACCAGCGGGACCGACCCCGGTGCCCGCGAGCTTACACTGAAAGCTAAAGCAGTGCGCGGTTCCGCTGCCAGGATCAAGACGCCCTGCCAACACGCGCGGTCCGCGGGCGTGGAGCATTTGGTGCGGACTGTGACGGCTTAGAGGGAACGGAATGGTGGTTATGGCTAGACGCGCGGCACCCCCGCTTCTCCTGGTTGCCATGCTCAGCTTCTTCGCCGGGAGGGCGGTGCGCTACCATCTGGGCGGTTCCGAAACGCCGGTGGCTGCCATTACGGGCGGGTACAACCTGCACCCGGTGGACGTGTTCAAGGCGGTGCTAGACGCGCTGAACAGAGACTACGTTGACAAGATAACCGATCAGAAGAAGCTGACCTACGGCGCCGTCGATAACATGGTCGGCTCCCTGAACGATCCATATAGCCGCTTTCTAACGCCGCAGCAGCGGAAGTTCCTAGACGAGGCGGAGGCCGGTCGCTTCCATGGCCTCGGCGCCGTCCTCCTGCTGAAGCCGGCCGTCCACAACGGCATGAAGCATTTTCGCTTGGTGGTGGTGGCCACCGTTCCGGGCGGACCAGCTAGGGCTGCCGGCATCAAGCCCGGCGACATCATCACCCGGATCGACGACGGCTACTTCCTCCAGCTTCCCACAGAGAGCGACCAAGACCTGCCGGACCGCGACTCCCTACAGGGGCTTATCCCGCTGCCTGGCAGGGGAGATGCCGTCCCTCGCCTCATCGAGTACAAAGAGGCTATGCAGATCCTCAGCCGAGACGGTGCCAAGGTGAAGCTCACACTCCTCAGGGCTGGGTCGCCAAAGCCCGTGGAGACGGAGGTTACCCTTGGCCCAGTCACCGTGCAGCCCGTGGAGTCCCGCATGCTCTCCGACACCATCGGCTACGTTCACGTCAACGGCCTCATGAAGGGCTGCGGAGAGGAGCTGCACAAGGCGTTGGTTGGCCTTAGAGATAAGGGCGCCCGCTCCCTGGTGATCGACCTCAGGGATAGCATCGGCGGCTCGCTTGACGAGATGGTGGCTTCCGCCGGCCAGTTCACGCGCGGCACGCTGGGCTACGTTCAGAGGCGGGGCGCCAGACGCCAGGCGTTGGTGGCCTCCGGCGAGCCCGTGTTCACCGGCCGCGTGGTGGTTCTGATGAACGGCGCCACCGTTGGTACCTCGGAGCTCTTGGCATCGGCCCTGGAGAGCCGCCTCCTCGCCCGGTCGGTGGGGGATACCACCTTCGGCGATGGGCGGGACCAGACGGTGTTCCCGTTGGCGGACGGCTCGGCCATCGAGCTTACCACGGGCAAGCTCCTTACCGCCTCCGGCAAGGAGTTCAACGGCACGGGGCTCGCCCCAGATGTGCGGGTTACCGCCCCAGATCAGCAGCTGGCCAAGGCCGTAGCCATGCTCAACTCTCCCGCCTGAACGATGGGTTGGCCTTTGGCGTTTGAGCAACGCCGAAGGCATGAGGATAGAAGCCTTGCTGAAGTCGGTCTCTCGTTACGCCATCCCGGTAGTCGGTGCCTTGTTGGCGCTGCTCTCCTTCACCGCCGGCCTCAACACGCGGCAGGCCCAGCGGTCCGACAGGGTGCTTTTGGCCGCCATCGCCCCCCTGCCCGATAACGTCTCCAGTCGCACCATCTCCGATCCGGACGACCCTACCGCCAGCCTCCCGCCGGTGGAGACCTACCACCGCGTGCTCACAACCATCCAAGATTCGTATTACGGCCCGTCCGGCTTGGGCACCGGCATGGATGACACCAAGCTGACCTACTGCGCCATCAGGGGCATGCTGGCCAGCCTGGGCGACAAGTACACCCGCTTCCTCGAGCCGGACGAGTATCGCCGCATGCAGGAGGAGAACCAGGGCGAGTTCGGCGGCATAGGCGCCCGGCTGGAGAAGGCGAAGAACAAGGTCTTCGTCAAAGAGGTGCTTAAGGGCACTCCCGCCGCCCATGCAGGCTTGGTTGCCGGAGACGTGATCCAGGCCGTGGACGGCGTGCCCCTGAGCGGCATGAGCATCTACAAAGCCGTTGACCTCATACGGGGCGAGACGGGCACCCGCGTTAAGCTGACCATCCTTCGCAGAGGCCAGCAAAAGCCGTTCGTCGTCTCCATACGCCGCGCGCTCATCGAGCCAGACATCGTGCAGGCCGAGATGTTGCCCGGCGGCATCGCCCACATCCGCCTAACCACCTTCAACCAGCGCGCCGACACCGAGCTTGACCACGCCCTCACCAACATGGAGCGCAAGAAGATGCAGGCCCTCATCCTGGACCTGCGCGATAACCCGGGCGGCCTCCTCTCCGAGGCCGTGGCCGTGGCCAGCCGCTTTGTGAAGGGAGGCCCCGTGGTCATCATCCAGGAGCGCGGAGGCGCCCGCAAAGAGTATGCGGTCCAGCCAAGCAAACATAACCACAAGCCGGTGCCCCTGGTTGTGCTTGTGAACAAGTGGAGCGCCAGCGCCTCCGAGATCGTGGCTGGCGCGATCAAGGACACCGGCGCCGGCCTCATCGTGGGCACCGAAACCTGGGGCAAGGGCCTGGTCCAAACCATCACCCCCATCCCCACCGATGGCTCTGCCGTGCTGATCACCACTCACCGGTACTACACGCCGAACGGCACGGACATCAACCACAGGGGCATCCAGCCAGACGTGCGGGTTGAGCTGACCGATAAGGACCTGGAGACCCAAAACGATCGCCAGCTTAGGGAGGCGGTTGCCATCCTGAGTGGCCGCAAGTTCGGCACGCCCGCAGTCCAGGCGAAGGCGGCACCCAAGTAGGCGCGGCCGGTTGACGCAGCTCAGGTAATGCAGCAGGCGGTTTCCTCCGATCATTGTAGTTAGCCCGGCCCTGCGGGCCGATCCCCTATGGAAGGAGCCCCTTACTTGAGGTTGCGCCCCGCGTTTGCCTTTGTCTTCGTCTTGTCGCTCACGTTAGCCGGTTGCACCAGCCCGCCATCGCCCAAGCCACACCCTCCGGAGCCCGTACAGCGGTCCCTTCGCCCGTCGTCGCACAGAGCCCGGCACCGACCGGCTCCGCGCGTCGCCTCCGAGTACGTGAAGGCGGAGGAGCTACCTGCCCCGGAGGAGAACGAGGCAACGGAGCATCAGCAGCCACATACTGGGGCTCAGCCGGCCAAGGCCAGCAACAACGAGCCCGCCACAACGAACCTGCCGGGGCAGATAGTGGGTCCGCCGCTGGAGCCAGAGGAGGGAGAGGGGCTGAAGCGCCCTGGGCCCACGATCCCGTCTCCGCAAGAGGGCCCCGCCAGCGGCGGCCGCCTGGCCATCATCATTGACGACGTTGGCGCCAACACGAACAGGCTGGCGGAGTTCCTGCGCATCCCCGCCCAGCTCACCTTCGCGATCATCCCGGGCACCCGCTACGATACGCAGTGCCTGGAGATGGTACGCGCTCACGGTCGG
>Ga0315298_1003215_pt1 | contig 26378 bp, 23 predicted proteins | sample WHS_1_MG_FD_203077 | JGI IMG/M metagenome (GOLD analysis project Ga0315298, IMG submission 203077) | Extremophilic microbial mat communities from Washburn Hot Springs, YNP, Wyoming, USA - WHS_1_MG | ecosystem: Environmental > Aquatic > Thermal springs > Hot (42-90C) | place: USA: Wyoming... | reverse complement strand
GAGGGTCGACGGAAGCCTCAAGGAGAAGGTCAACCTCAGTACCCTAGACAGCTTGAGCAGCAAGCTGGCAGCGCTGGAAGGTCTACCGGTACAGGTAGCCACCTACGTACTTTCCAGGCTCTCTAGGGCCTAATGACTTTCAGACCATAATTTCTTCAGTTTTTCAATATTCAACATTCTGAACAGTTTTTTAGGAGTTAGTCCCATTTATCTCTCATGAAAGTGAGACTATTTGAATCGAAGGTCATCAGCAAGGGAGAGCTGGAGAGGTTAAGGAACGAGGTTCTCTTCGCCAGCATGTACGTTGCCAGCCTGAAGAGGAAGGGCCTTGAGGCCGGGCCTCCGCCCATAACCTTTCCCAAGGGCGTGTATTACCAAGTGGTCTCATCGGACGTCGTTAGGATAGGCCCTGTGGAGGTGGTCAGGCAGGGGAACAATTACTTGCTTAAGGGGCTCAACGCCGTCGTGGAACCCCCACTGGAGGGGGAACCGGTCCACGCAATAGCCGAGGTGGGGAAGGAAGTCAAGGTCTACCTCGCTTACCCTGTGGAGCAGAGCGTCGTAGGGGTAGACGTGGGGGTCAGGCACCTCTTCACGGTAGTAGCGATAGACAAGGAGAGGAGGGTAGTGGCCAAGAGGTACTTCGGCGAGAACCTGATATCGGAGGAGTTCGCCAAGGTCGTCTCCACCTCTGAGGGCTTGGGGGAGATAACTACCATAAGGAAGAAGGTCGAGCCGGTCGTTCAAAGGGCTGTGGACTTCATAGAGGGACTGGACCCGAAGATAGTTGTCCTCGAGAACCTCAAGGGGATAGAGAACAGGATCGCCTTAGTGCTGAGGATAGCCACCGACTCGATCAGGCAGGAGCTCTACAGGAGAGGGCTGAAGTACAGGTTCGTGAACCCCTACAGGTCGAGCAGGCTCTGTTCCAACTGCGGCTACAGGGAGGGAATACTGGAGGGTCACGTCTTCTTTTGCCCCAAGTGCGGGCTGAGGATAGACAGGGACCTCAACGCCGCCGTGAACCTGGCCATGAGGTGCTACTACGAGTGTTAAACCTTCCAGTAGTTCCTCAGTATGCTCCTCTCGTAGGCTATCGAGTCCCTGAAGGCGGTCATCAGGGCTGAGGGGCTCTGGTTGACCTTGTACTCCACTTCAACCCCGCTTAGGGCCTCGTAGAACGCCCTGGCTCCCCTGCTCAGGCCGACGCTGTAGCCCCCCTCGAGGACTGCGTAGAACCTCTTGGCCTTCCTGGCGAGCTTACCGAACGCGTAGAAGGTGGACTCAGTCGCCCTAATCCTGGCCAGCCCGTCCCCTTCGAACGCGTCGAAGCCAGCCGAGAAGGCTATGACCTCCGGCCTGAAATCGTCCAGTATGGACTCAACGATGGGCAGTAGTTCTAAGTAAGCGTCGTCCCCCGAGCCGGGAGGGAGCACCAAGTTAACCTTAGTCCCCTCAGCCCCTTTACCTCCCACGTCCTCAGGAAAGCCTGTACCGGGGTAGAGCGTCCTCGGATCCTGGTGAACGTCTATGTGGAGCACGTCGGGGTCGTTCCAGAATATCTCCTGGGTACCGTTGCCGTGGTGGACGTCGAAGTCGATTATTGCCACCCTCTTAAGGCCCAGCTTCTTGATCGGGAAGGCCACGTTGTTGAATATGCAGAACCCTAGCGTCGGCCCGCCCAGAGCTTTACCCGCTATGCCCGAGTGGTGGCCGGGCGGCCTGGTCAGGGCGAAGCCTTGTACCTCATAAGCCATGAGGGCCCCTCCCAAGGCGTACAGTGCCGCCTCGAACGTCCTGTCGTTGACGTACGTGTCCGCGTCGAGGTGGGAGTAACCGAGCCTGCTCTCCTTCTCGACTAGGTCCACGTAATCCGGGTCGTGAATAAGGAACGCGTCCTCCTTCCTCACCGGCTGGGGCTCAACGATCACCTTAGGCCTTATAGCGTCGAGCACCCTCCTGACCCTCTCTGGGTTCTCGGGGTGATAGCCCTCCGCCCTGTGATCCATGTAAATGGGGGCGTAGATGACCGGTACTTCACTCACGTGTTTTGCTATTAGAGAAAACTCTTTAAATCAAGCAGCCTCGACCGCCTCCTTCAGCCTCCTCACCCCTTCCTTGATCCTCTCCTCGTTCTCGACGGCCACGCTTAACCTGAGCATCGTGTCCCCTCCCCTGAGGAAGAACGGCTTGGCGTCGACTACGCTCACGCTCCTTTTCACCGCCTCCTCGAAGACCCTCCGGGAGCTCTTGTGGGAGTCGAGGAGGAGGAAGAATCCGCACTTCGGCTCGTTGAAGTCGATGAGCCCCCTGTCCCTCAGCTCGTCCATCAGAACCCTCATCTTCCTGCCGTAATGCTCGTAAAGGCCTCCCCTCCTGTCCTGGGGAACCTTCTGCTGTAAGAGCCTGGCGACCACGTACTGGTTCACCGTCGAGGTGGAGAAGTCCATCTGCTCCATGAGCGAGACCTTGTGGGCGATCTCCTCGTTGGCTATGAAGAAGCCCACCCTCAGGCCGGGGGCCAGGACTTTGCTGAAGGTGCTGACGTATATCACCCTCCCCTCCCTGTCGTAGTTCTTTATCGGCTCGCCCAGGCCGCAGGCTATGGTCCTGTAGGGGTCGTCCTCGATCACGTAGAAGTCGTACTTCGAGGCGAGCTCAACCAGCTCCTTCTTCCTCTCCTCAGCGAGGTTAACCCCCGCCGGGTTGTGGCAGTTCGGGATGACGTAGACGAAGTCCAGCTTGGTTAACCTGGCCACTAACTCCAGCTCGTCCACCTTTATGCCTCCTGAGTCTAAGCTCACGGGGAAGACTACGGAGCTGAGGAGCTTCATGGGCTGGAAGGTCTCGACGAAGGTCGGGTTCTCCACGGCTATCTTGCCGTTACCGTCAAGGAAGTAGAGGGAAAGCAACTCGATGCCGTGCTGTGCCCCGCTGGTTATCACCAGGGAGTCCCCGGGTCTCCTTCTAACGCCTAGGAACTCGGCGTAGTTCCAGGCCTCCTTTACAAGTACCTCCTGACCCCCTGCACCCGGGTAGAATAAGGCCTTGGGGCCGAACTCCTCTAGGACGTAATCGTAGGCCTCCTTGATCTCCTTAACCGGCATCACCCTCGGGTCAGGCGATCCTGAGGCGAGGTTTATCTCAACCCTCTTGGCCGTCTGGGAGCCGAGCTCTACCGGGGAGAGTTCGACCTCCCTGCCGATCCTGGAGACCATGGCCGTTCTGAGCGAGAAATAGCTGGTGTTACCCATAACTTTACCCGTTTCGTTAACGCCCTAAAAGCGAGGATCTATGGCGTTAGAGGTCCGTGAGTCCCATTGCTCCTCGGCGACCACTTGAGGCTCAGGGAAACCTCCTTCCCTACGCCAAGCCTCTTAGCCTTATCGTAAAGGAGAGCCAGGGTCGCTAGGTCCAGGAGGCCGACGCCCACGGACTTGAGTAGGGCGAGCTCGTCGTTATCCTTCCTCGCCCACTTCCCCGCGGCCACGGCGGAGAAGGGGATTAACTTGTTCTCGTCCAGCATGCCCAGCCTCTTTGCCAGTATTAAATCCCCGGCCTCCCTCAGGGCTTGGCTCACCCTGGCTGTTGAAGATGGCTCCCAGGAACGAACCCGATATGAAGGTCTCGAACCCGAAGAGCCCCTGGGAGGCAACGGCCTGGTACGTGAGCACCGTGCCGAGCGAAGCGGTCCTCACCCTTTCTGTGTTGACGGCGAGGCCCTGATCCTCTAACAGGAAAAACCTCCTTAGGGACTCGTAGGCGTCCCTGAAGCTCAGCAGGGTCTCCACGTCGGTCTCGTCGAGGAACAGGGTCATACGTAATACGGGATTCACCCGCTTTTAAGCTAGGACACGGCCAAGATCTCCCCCGTGGAGCTCACACCTAGGCTCCAAGAGACCCTTAGTATAGTCAAGTCCTCCGGCGAGATAAGCGTTACGGACTTAGCCCTTCAACTCCGCGTGTCCGAGAAGACCGCCAGATCCTACGTTAAGGACCTGGCGAGGTTGGGCTACGTGGAGGAAGTCGGGGACAACAAGGTGAGGTTCAAGGAACCTGGAGGAACGGAGACGATAGACGGGTTGAGGAAGTTCGTAGAGCTCCACGAAGCGGAGCTCCGCTTCCTGAAGACGGAAGTAGAGAGGCTCAGGGAGGAGGTCTCTAAGCTGAAGCGGTTCGCGGCCCTCGGTAAATGAGGGTTAGCGAACTAGTTTTCCACAACCTTGAAGTGCTTCAGTATGTTCTCCCTGTGAATCAGCTTAAACAATTCTCTCTCCACGTAGACCGTCCCGTTTCCCTTCCTAAGCACCTTACCTATGACCCTAGGTTCCAGCCCCTCCCTCTCCAACTCCTGGGCCATCTCATCGATCACTCTCCTCGAGGCGAAAATCACCGTGGCCCCGTTCGTTCCGGCCGTGGAATTAGGGATGATGAAGTTCTCCGTGGCGAACTCGCAGATGTCCCTGTCGATCACCGGAATTTCGTGGAGCTCCACGTCCACCCTGGCCTTCTCCGCGAACTCTTTAACGACGAAGATCCCCGGCCCCGTCACGTCTGTGGTCATAGCGACGTGGGATTCCTTATCGAAGGGCCTACCGAACTCGGGGAGGTGATCGTAAATGACCCTCGCGGTGGCGAAGTTGGGGACTGCCATGAGCTTCAAGGCTCTATCCTTCACCTCCTCTACCCTTCTCAGCGAGATACCTCTGGACTCGAGGGCGTCCAGAAGCTCAGGAACCGTCATAACCCAGAGGTGGACGTTTATCGGCGTCAGCTCTCCGACGGGCCTGGTGACGAGGACCTCCATCCCCTCCTCCACTTCGTTGTAAAAGGTGGGCAACTCGTGGTCGGTTCTCCCGATCACCGTAGCCCCTATGATGAGGGTGCACGTTTCGGGCTGGACCTCGTTCATGAGACCCACGTTGTACCTCCTCGAGAAACTCTCGAAGTTACTCAAGAGCGTTTTCTTGAGCTCTGGGTCAGGGGCGTCAGCGACGGGGATTACCTTGAGGTCCTGGAAAGCCCCTTTCGTGAAGAGATCGTTCAACGCGTTGGAGACGGCTACGTCGACTTGGACCTGAGACCCTGGGTCATCGAGCGGGTCGACTATCTGAATGGTGTCGTTATTGGCGAGAGTGTAGGACTTCAGTATTCCCCCGTCGAGCCTGATGAGGTCTAGCACCGCCACCTCCCCCCTTGGGTTGGTGGTCACGATGGAGTGTCCTTTGCCCACCACCAGCCTCCTCCTCGTCCTCACACTCGTGTAAACCCTTAGGAGGAACTCAGCGAACTTCTCAGGACTACTTGCCGTCTGCTGGCTCACTTGAACCAGGCTCACAGCCCTGTCAGCGTCGAAGTCCCCGCCGTTAATTAACCTCTTGACCGTCTCCTCCTCCCTGCTGACGAAGACGTCCGTGTCCTCCCTTGGGGAGATCTCTATGTTGTTCTCAAGTAGTTTCGTCCTTATCCTGTCCAGAGCGGGGTAAACGGTGTTTATCAGGTCTACCTTTACCGCGCAACCTGTGGCCAGAGACAAGGGGTTAAGCCCCATCCTCGTGTACTTCTCTACGTTTTTTCTAAACCTCTCGAACAGGTCGGTCATACCTGAGGGTTTATTAATGTCCATCTTATTTAATCTTAACTTGTGAACAATTCATGATTTTCGAATTGAGTAATATTTTCAGATAAATTCAAATTATTTTGTTTCGATCAGGAAATCAGGATGAACTGGCGTCGGGAGGACCCCCTTATAGTCTTCGGTCTTCAGGCCGTTTCCTGATTAAATCTCCGCTTCGATCGGATTGAGACAGCGAGAGGCCTTTTCATCCCCTTAGCTTCGCCTTACACATCTCCCACAGCTCGTCCCCTACATGGTGCAGGTTCTCACCGAACTTGCCCCTCTTCTCCGCCTTGGCCTTCTCGGCCGGCATCAAAGCCCTCATGACGGCGACGGGTACCCCCGTTTTGGTCTTGACTAGGAAGTACTCCCCCTCCTTGCAGTCGCAATCGAACTCGACTATCCCCGGGGCGAAGAGGTCGGCCCCGTTAGAGACCGCTTTGACCGCGCCCTCATCGACGACCACGTAGGGCATGTTTAGGTTGAGCTTCAGAACCGCGCAGATGGTCGGCAAGGGGGGATCGCCGAAGAACGCCAGGAGCCCGTCCAAGAAGTAGTACACCTCCTTCTTCTCCTTCCCCACCTCCAGGTTACCCTCCAGCTCGACCCCGTAGAGTTCCTTCACCCTCTTGAGGAACTCCTTCGCGTCCTTCTTGGACATCACGTGTCTCTGCATTACTGCTACCCCCTTACTGACCTACAGCTATTAAGTGAGTTAGGACCTCAGCCTCTTATAACCGGCCCCCTTAAAGCCGAGCGTGGGCGCGTTAAGGGCGATAAAGTCCCAACTGGCCTTCTTCACGGTGATCCCGGTAAGGGCGTCCTATGACGACGTCCTGAGGTACGTCGCCCTCGCGCCGCTCATAGTCGGCCCCTTGGCGGGCCTGATAGACTGGGGCGCCTATTACCTGCTCACCTACCTGTCCCCCTTGGCTACTGTCGCCACTCTCGCCGTCATTGAGACCTTCAGGGGGTTCAACCACTTGGACGGCCTTCTGGACTTCGGCGACGCCCTAATGATAAGGGGCTCGAGAGAGGACAAGTTGAGGGCTCTAAAGGACGTGAGCGTGGGGGCGGGCGGAGTGGGATTGCTGTTAGTCTACGTGTCCCTCTCCTTCGCCTCATTGGTCTCCGCGAGATTAGACCTGTTAGCCTTCCTGAGCGCCGAGGTCTCATGCAGGGCCTTGGGGATCTCACTGGTCTTCTTCTCCAGTCCCATGCCGGAGAGCTCGATGGGGAAAGCCTTCAAGGAGAGGGCCCTGTTCAAGCGCCTAGTCCTGGTGTGGCCTCTGGTCTTCTCCTCGATACCTCAGCTCCTCCTTCTCCTCATCTTATTCATAGTCTTCAGGTCATACTCGGAGAAGGCTTTGGGGGGAGTGAACGGCGACGTGGCCGGGGCCGCGATAACTCTTTCAACGCCCCTTCTCCTCTTGGCCCAGGAGGTAGGTGAAAGATTTGGCCTTGGCTTTTCCCTTCTCTCGCTCTCGCTGTTGCCCTTGCTGTAGATCTGACTATCGGTGAGCCTCCCCTCAAGCTCCACCCGGTGGTCTGGACAGGCAAGATCTCGGAGAGGCTCATCAGGCCCTACTCGTCTAAACGTTACGGAGTTCTCCTGTGGCTAGCGAGCGTCCTCCCTGTATTGGTCCCTCTCTCGGCCCTCTGGTTCTTTCCCTTCCCCTACTCCTTGCTTTCAGTTTACCCCCTGAAGGCCTCCTTCTCCATAAGGATGCTATATGAAATAGTCAGCAAGAGCGTCCCCTTCAGGGAGGAGTCGAGGAAGTACGTCCAGCAGGCCGTCAGGAGGGACGTCATGAGGGCGAGCCCCGAGCTGGTGAGGTCAGCAGCAATAGAGACCCTCTTCGAGAGCGCCGTGGACGGAATCACCTCGCCCCTCTTCTGGTTCCTGTCGCTCGGCTTGCCCGGGGCGTTGCTCCAGAGGCTAGCGAACACCATGGACAGCATGGTGGGCTACAAAACGCCGGAGCTCAGGGATCAGGGGTGGTTCTCGGCGAAGGTAGACACGGTACTGAACTACGTGCCCGCCAGGTTAACGGCCTTAACCCTCGTGTTGGCGGGGAGGATCCTCGGCATGAGGCCCGAAATCGACGAGGAACTGAAGAGAGAGGCTGAACGAGTGGAGAGCCCCAACGCGAGGGTTATCTTCCTTACGGTGGTCTCGCTCCTCAGGATCAGGCTGGAGAAGGAAGGGTACTACGTAATCGGCTCGAGACACCGCTACCCCGAGGACGAGGACGTCGAGAGGTCCCTCAAGCTCTTCAGGGTCGCTTTGGCTTTGTACCTCTCCTTGGAGTTCGCCCTAGTGATGGCCCTATCCTACGTCAGTTCACTATTAGCACCTTGATGGCCTCCCCGCTCTCGGCTACCTTCACCGCCTCCAAGAACTCGTCTATTCCGAACCTGTGGGTCACCAGCTTGCTCACGTTTATCTTCCCCTCAGCTATCAGCTGAAGCGCCTCCCTCGTGTCCTCCTCCACGGCAGCGTTGCTAGGGACAATGGAGATCTCGTTGTTCAGGAGCTCGCTCACGTCGTAGTCCAAGACCGTCCCCTTGTACGGGACCCCGAAGAGGAGTACCGTCCCTCCCTTCCTAACGGAGTGTAACGCTGTGAGTATCGCCTGGGGGGCTCCGCTCGCCACTATCGCCACGTCAACCCCCCTGCCCTCCGTGAGCTTCCTGACCTCCTCCGGCACGTTGTCCTTCTTGGGGTTGAGGGCGTGATCCGCCCCGACCTTGAGGGAGAAATCGAGCCTGAACTCTGAGGGTTCCGAGACTATCACCTCCCCCGCACCCTTCGCTTTCGCCAGCATGATGTGTAACATCCCCATCGGCCCGGTGCCGACAACTAGGACGGAGTCCCCCCTCCTTATCCCCGCCCTCCTCTGGGCTCTGACCACCGTAGCCAGGGGCTCGACGAACGCTCCCTCCTCGAAAGTGACGTGGTCGGGCAGAATCAGGATGCCCCCGTTCCTCACGTTGTGGGCGGGGACCCTGAAGTACTCGGCGAAGCCTCCAGGATCTAAGTTGGTCCTCCTGTACATGGGACACATGGTGGGGGAACCGTGGGTGCAGTAATAGCACGTGTAATCCGGGACGTGGTGGTGAGCGAACACCCTCATCCCCTCCTTCAGCCACTCAACTGTGCTCTCCTCGATTATCCCTGAGGGCTCATGGCCCAAGACGGGCATGGAGGCCGTGTACTGGCCGTGGATCTTCTCGATGTCAGTACCGCAGATCCCGCAGGCCTTCATCTTCACAAGCACGTCGCCGGGCTGTAGCTTGGGTACGGGAACGTCCTTTATGACTACTCGCCCGTTCTCCATGAGTACTGCCTTCATCGCGATTAGGCGGGTCTCGAGGAGTATTAAACGATTGTCCTTCCGTTAAACAACGGTAACTGTGAGGCTCGCCTCCTCGGTCTCGACCTCCAACACGTCATGCTTCTTAATCATCACCGGCCCGACTATGGCGCCCGTGGAGACGTAGCCGCTGAATCTCCCGACCCTGGTGGACAGCCACTTCAGCATGGAGTAAACGTCGCCGTACACGTAGAACACTACGTTTTCTCCCTCCTTTCGGTCGTTCACCTTGAGGGCTACCTTCTTGGGGATACGGCTCAGCTTAGGTCCGAGGATCAACTTATAGGCTGTCAACGCATCGGCGATTATTTGGTAGGCGTTAAGGATCTCAAGGGGAGCGTTGAACCTAGTGGCGGGGATCTCGAGGCCGAGCCTCATTTCCTCCACGCACTCCTCGTAGTTAGAAACGTCGCACTCCCTCGCCTTAACCACTATCTCAGCCTCTGCGTAAGTGTAGGGGAACTTCAACTGAACTCTTTGGTCTGAAACGACCATTGAGCCGCTGAGGAGGGCGAACTCCGGCTCATCGAGCCCGAACGCCTTCAGGGACTTATAGTTGGTGAAGCTGATCTTATAACCGCCGAAACCCTCGAGGTTCACCAACCTTTCCTGAAGTTGAGACGATAAGAGCCGGGCCTCGGCTAGGTCTTTCACCTCGAACGGTTCTATTGTCGAACCCGTCTTGTACGCTGCGAGGAGCATGTCTACCCTTTCATCGCTCATCAGTACTCGGTCTTTACTAGTGCCGAGGATTCATAAGGCTAACCGGTATTCACTCCGAACCTAGCGAAGTCGAAATGGCTAGGAAAGCCTAACTGCTCCCTTCCTCCCACAACCTCCTTATCTCCTCCAGGTGAACCGTCTTCCTAACGGTATTGAGCAACCTGTCCACCAATTCCCTTACCTCTTGCTCGAGCCCTTTCGCCTTCACTTCAACTCCCGTCATTTCCCTGAACGCCTTCCTGCCCCCATCTGAGAAAAGGGAGCCGTGGAGCGACGTGGCGAAGACGTTCCCGTCGTAATAGCCGTCAGGAACGGAGACCCTCTGCCCGTTCCTCTCCACTATCTCCATGTAGAAGTCCCTGCCCTTCAGGTTACCCCTCCTTATCTCGTAACCTTCTACCTTCGACCCCCCGAAGACGGCCCTGGACAAGGCGAGGGTCTTCTCCTTCCCGTATGAGACCTCCTGATCTATCAGCCCCAGTCCCTCCACTTCGGTTAAGGAACCGAACTCGAGCCCGGCCTCGTCCTTTAACTTCTTCGTTAGGATCTGATAACCGCCGCACACGGCGAAGACTCTCTTACCCTTAAGGTAGTCCTGGAACTTCCTCTCCTTTAGCCACTTCAGGGCCTTCAGGGTGTTCTTCGCGCCGGGCAGGATCACGAGGTCGGCCTTCCTCAGCCTCTTAGGGTTCCTAACGAAGCTCACCGAAACCTCGCTTTTCCTGAGGGCCCAGAACTCATTGAAGTTACTCATGTACGGGTAAGCCACTACCGCCACCTCTACCTCCCCGTCGCCGAAGTCGGTTGCGTTCAAGGAGTCCTCCGGCATTATGGCCTCGTCCAGATAAGGAATGTAACCCAAGTACCTCATGCCGGTCCTCTCCTCGAGCCACTCAGCCCCGCTCTCCACGAACTTGGGGTCTCCCCTGAGCTTGTTTATCACGAACCCCTTCAGGTTACCCCTCAGGGAGGGCGGTAGCGAAAGGTAGGCCCCGTAGGCGGAAGTGAAGGCCCCTCCCGGGTCTATGTTCAACACCAGGACCGCGGGGACCCCTCGGCGTAGTATCTCCACCGTGGCAAGGTCCCTCTCAATGAAGTTAGGCTCTATCCCTCCTGCCCCTTCAATTACCATTTCCCCGCTCAGCCTTAAGGACTCCTTGACTTTCGGCACCACTTTCTCGTAATACTCGCCGTAACTGAACGTCCCCAGAGGGGTGCCGTAGACCACTACCTCCACCCTGTCGTCCCCCGAAGGCTTCAACAGGACAGCGTTCATCCCTCTCTCGGGTTCCCTCCCCGCGGCCATCGCCTGAAAGGCCTGGATGAACGCTATCTCCCCTCCATCCTTCGTAGGGTAGCTGTTGAGCGACATGTTCTGAGCCTTGAAGGGATACGCCCCGAACTCCCTCGCCAGAACCGAGGTCAGTGTAGACTTCCCGGAGTCGCTTGTGGTCGACGCTATCAGTACCGCCATTCTCTCGCAGTTTGAGAGGCCACACCATAAAGCATTGCCGTAGAGGACTAGGTCGGACTGGAACTAGTCGCCTTTAATCCTGGCGGAGACCACATACGCTTAGATGGTACAAATAGTGATCCCGGTAGGTCCCAGGGACAACCTGGAGTGGGTCAAGAGGAGCGTGGAGTCCGCCCTGGAGCAGGGGGTCGAGGTGATAGTTTATGACAACAGCGAAAGGCGGGACGTTCACGAGTACTTCCTGGCCCTGCAGGGCAAGCTTAGGTACGTCAGGGACAGCAGGATGAGTCGCGTCAACATGGCGAGGTTGAGGAACAGAATGCTCTCACTGGTCACGGACGAGTACGCGGTGATGCTTGACAGCGACGTGGTGATGCCCGGGGACGCCGTGAGCAAAATGGTGAGGAAGCTGGAAGGAGGGGTGCACTTCACGTGGATGCACTACGCTTATTCCGAGGAGGAGATGAACCAACCCCTCTCCGCCATGGAGGAGAACCCCAACCTCGGCTGTGCTGGACTGAACGTGGAGACCGTTAGGAAGCTCGGGGGGTTCGACGAGAAGTACGAGAGGGACGAAGACGTTTGGCTCTACGCTAAGCTGAGGAAGGAAGGCTACAGGGTGGAGCCCTCGGAAGGGAGGTGTCTGCACTTGAACAAGGTTCACTCGAGGCCCGACCTGAGGTCCTCGTTATTGGAGGCCAGGCGGAACCTGTGGAGGAGCAAGTACGACATGATGCTCGTCATGGACGGCCTTACGGACCTCACGTTCCTGACCGGCTATACCTACTACGGTAGTTACTACGTGCTCGCCCTGCTGTCGGCCTTGTACCACCCCTTGGCCCTACTTTACGTTCCCCTAGTCGGTTTCGGCGTGTATTACTACAAGGGGGTAAGGAGGTACGTCCTCAACCTAATCCCTGGACTCGCCCTCGCCCTCTCCCTCCCTTATGGGCTCGCGTGGAACTTGACCCGAAAGATGAAACGAAGCCAGGCCTGATGGAGCCCTTACAGCCTTAACTGGACTTTTAAGCCTGGTTCTCTACAGTCGAGCGAGGATGAGCCTGACCTTTGACGCACGCAGTTTCATCGAGGAGATAGCCCCCAAGCTCAGGGAAGCCGTTAAGGAAGGTAGGGCCATAGCCGCCGTCAGCGGGGGCGTGGACAGCACCACAGCTGCGGTGTTGGCCTACAAGGTCCTGGGGCCGGAGAGGGTGATACCCGTGATGATCGACACGGGTTTCCTGAGGCTGAACGAGGCCGAGAGGGTTAGAGAAATGCTGAGGCCCATAATGCCGTTGACTATCGTGAACGAGGCCGAGAGGTTCGTTAGGGCAGTTGAGGGACTCGAGGACTCCGAGGAGAAGAGGAAGGCTTTCAGGGAGGTCTTCTACGACGTCTTAGCGGAGCTCGCCAGGAAGTACAACGCGAAATACCTCATTCAGGGCACCATAGCCGCCGACTGGGTCGAGACCCAGGGGGGCATAAAGACTCAGCACAACGTCCTGGTCCAGTTAGGGATCGATACCGAAAGCGAGTGGGGCTTCACGGTTGTCGAGCCGCTAGTCGACCTCTATAAGAACGAGGTGAGGGAGCTGGCCAAGTACCTGGGGCTCCCTGACGAGATAGTCCAGAGGCAACCCTTCCCGGGGCCGGGCCTGTTGGTGAGGACGGTGGGCAGGGTAACTAGGGAGAAGCTCGAGGTCGAACGGAGGGCGGACTGGGAGGTAGAGAACGGCTTGAAGGGGCTGGGTTACTCGCAGTACTTCGCCGTGACGTTCGACAGCGAGGGGGAGTACAGCGAGGAGTTGAGGAGGGAGGTCGGCCACAGGGTCTTCCTTTACAGGGCGATGGCGACCGGCGTCAAGGGGGACGTGAGGGCTTACGGCAGGATAGCCTCCTTAGAGGCTCCCTTGGACTACGAGAAACTCAGGGACGCGGTGTCGAAGCTCACGAAGCAAGATATTACCCACGTCCTGGTGAAGCTCAAGGAGGGCGAGAGGGACGGCAAGTACTCCGTCGCCATAAGGGCCGTCGTGACCCAGGACTTCATGACGGCCGACTTCGCTCAGGTTCCGGAGGATGTCCTCATGAGGGTAGCGGAAAGGATCATGGCGATAGAGGGAGTTAAGGAGGTCCTCTACGACGTGACCTCCAAGCCTCCGGCGACCATCGAGTTCGAGTGAGGTCTCAGAAACCCTCGCATTTAATAATCTCCTTTTCCATAAAATTAATTGCAATGTCCGAGGCACTCGTTAAAGACTACATGAAACAGAACGTGGTAACGGCCGAGAAATCTACGACCCTCAGGCAGTTGGCGGAGCTAATGGCCAAGAACAACACGGGCTCCGTGGTCATAGCGGAGGGCGGTAAGCCGGTGGGAATCGTGACGGAGAGGGACATTGTTAAGGCGATAGGTAACGGTAAGGGTCTCGACAATAAAGCCGAGGAAGTCATGAGCTCCAAGCTCTACACGGTCAGGGAGGACACGCCCATTTCGGGTGCCCTAAGCGTAATGAGGACGTTCAACATCAGGCATTTGCCCGTAGTTGACGAAAAGGGCTACCTGAAGGGGATCATCTCCATTAGGGATTTGGCCAGGGCCTTTGACGATCTGCTCTCGGGGGAATATTCAGATTGAGTTTTTTACTAGACTCCTTTAAGTCCCGGCTTAGCTGATGGCCAAAGGAAGGACAAGCGTCATCAGGGTTGGGCTCACCAACCTGGCGCTCAGGTTCCTTGGGTCCCCCATCTCCTTCGCCTTCTCTTATCTTGTCGCCCATCACCTCAGTCACATCGATCTCGCGCTCTTCGGCCTCTGGCAGAGCGTCTTCATCTACATAACCGGCTTGTTCTCCGTCCCGAGCAGCGCCTTGTCCTCCATGATTTCCAAATTCGCGGCCCAAGGAAAGGCGGTTGGGGGCCTAATCCTCCTTAACCTCGCCCTTGGAGCGGTGAGCGGACTGGCTTACGAGTTGCTTCAGCCCTTCCTGATCCCCCCTCAGGCTAACGTCGACCCATTCGCGACCGCTTTGGCAATAATCATGCTTATAACGTACTACCTGTTGACCTCGACCAACGGTATAGCGAGGGGGAGGACTCCGACAGTCATCGGGGTTTCCAGCTTAGCTTTTCAGGCAGTAAGGTTCGCGACAGTGCTTGCAGCGTTTTACCTATTCAAGATTACGATCCTCGGAGTGATCCTGGCCTACAGTCTGGGCTACCTCACCCAGATAGTGATCAATTTGTTCTTCGCTAAGGCTAACCTGAAGGTAGATACTGAGGTCGTTAAGGAAGGCTCTTTAGGGGCGCTCACTCTGAGCGTGGCCTACATCCAGTACATACTCGAGGCTTCGCTCGTGTGGATAGCCAACTACCTCACTCAGAGCACCGTCCCGGCGAGCTATTTCGAGTCGGCAGTAATAGTCACCAATGTTATTGCCTGGTCAGCGTCACTAGCTGACGGCCTGATAAGGAGGTTCTCTGAGTCAAAGGATCCTGTCAGCTTAGAGTCTGTCCTGAGGCTCTACGCTTCCGCGGGCGTATTGACGTTAGTAGTCGACCTGGTCGGTGCCTACGCCTTGCTGTACTACATAAGGCCCGAGTACGTTGCCTCAGTCCTGATAGCGGTGGTGTTGGCTCTCTCCGTCTTGGTCAGGATGATCTTCTTCGCTTACTACAACGCCCTCGTGATCCTCGACGAGACTTTGGGAAAGAGCCTCAAAGGCCCCTTGACGAGGATGTTGGTGAGCAACGTCGTTTACGCCTCTGCGATCTTGTTCCTTGCCGCGCTGGCTCTCTACGCCTTGGCTACATCGAGACTGAGGATTCCAGGTTTCACCGATGAGCCCTGGGCCTTCGGTATGGTTATGGCCTTCGCTATGCTGGGGGACTCGATAGTTATGGTGTTTAACGCCCATAGGACAACTAGATCACTCATTAGGGTCAAGTTCCCCGTCGACACTTATTTGCGCAACTCACTGGCGGCTTTCGTAGTCCTAGTCGTAATAATGCCGTTGTCCTTCGTGAGCTCCGTCTGGAAAGCCCTTGCCTTGATCATCGTGGCCGGCCTTTCTTACCTCGGCCTGGCGTACGTCCTTGACGGCTTCACCAGAACGCTCCTTCTGAGGACTGTAAGGGAGCTGAAAAACGTTATTATTAGGGGATCGGAGACTACTTGAATGTGAGGACATGATAGTGAGGGACTTAATAAAAAGGAAACCCGTGACTGCCGGCCTGAACGCGACTCTAAGCGACGTGGCCAAGCTCATGAAGGAGAACGACGTAGGTTCGGTTGTAATAACGGAGGGGAACAAGCCGGTAGGGATAATAACCGAACGTGACCTGGTTTACGCCGTAGCTGACGGACTCAGCCCTGAGACCCCAGTTACCAAGGTGATGTCTTACGACCCTGTTAAGGTGAGACAAGACGAGGACGTTAGTTCGGCCCTATCCCTCATGGTCTCTAGGAACATAAGGCACCTGGTCGTTGTAAACGACGAAGGGGATCTAGTAGGGGTCGTGTCCTCGAAGGACATGCTGAAAGCCGTAGGCTCAATAGCCCTGGACCTGGCCATATGGTAGCCTTAGCACGTCCCCGTTAGGGTTGATGAGTATAATTTCCTTCGGTTCGTTTCCCTCGAGAATCAACACCCCCGCGCTCTCACCGTGATAGACGCTCGAGAAGACGTTTATGACCTTCCCCTCCATCAGCACTCTGACCCCGTTCGCGACCTCGTGCCCCCTTATGATCCCCTTGAGGTTGTCACCTTTAAGGAATTCCTCGGTCGGTTTGACACCGAAGTAGTAAATCCCGTCCCCCCTCACGTTGGGGAGGAAATCGTATTCTTTCATCTCCCTAGGATCGTTCCAGAGCAGTTGTAAGGCGATGGGGTTGTCAGGATTTACGTCAGGCAAGCTCACCTTCTCGTTTATCTCGCTGGGCCTCCTGATGGCGAGCTCCATCTTACCCTCCTGGTTGGGCAACCCAGGGAGGCCGCCGTGGACCGCGAACCAGCCGTTCACCACCGCGCTTATGGGCATTAGCGAGAAGAACTCCTTGAACTTTTCGTAAGCCCCTCCGCCGAGCTTAATGGTCACCTCGTCGTAGAACCCGTAATAGTAATTGGTCAACGGGCTCTCGTGATTGCCCCTGATGAAGACCACCTTTTCCCCCTTGGAGTCGGCGAACACCTTGAGTATCGCTAGTAGGTTCTCCAAACCGTTAGGGGGTTCCCTGTCCACGTAGTCGCCCAAGAAGACTATCAGGTCTACCTCCTTCGAGACCGCCCCCAGGACGAACTTGGTCACTTCTTCGAAGGCGCCGTGGGTGTCACCGACGAACGCCACCTTCTTGGTCTCGAAGGGGCCGATGTGAGGTCTTCGCTTATAGAGGTCTAGCATCAGGTCTCTCGCCTTCTCTAGTATGGCGAAGGCGTTCTCCCTGAGTTCGGACTGGCTCAATGACACCTTAGCGGGGATTAACGGCTGTCAGAAAATAAAGAGTTCTATAAGTCTCAAAACGACGTTAATCAGGATAGTCATTATCCAATTCTGCGGGGAGCCAGGAGAGGAATAGGTAGTGCTTACCTGGACCTCGCTCGCCTTATAGAAGCCTGTGAGGTTCGCTGTGGAGTTCTGTAGCCCCACGAGTCTCACCGTCTCGTTAGCCACATAGCCGTTAACGTTCAGGAGCGCCTTCAGGGTCTTCGTGGTCACTGCGTAGTTGTTGTAAAGCTTGTCGAGTACAGCCCCGCCGTAGCTGTTTATTACCGTGATCTTCCCGCCGAAGCCTCCTAGGGTTTCGAGACTCTCGTTAAGGTAGGTCTGTACGATTAACCCGGAAGCCCTCATTGAGCTCTCGTATTGTGTATATATGTGGAGGGTACCGTTCTGTATATAGGAGTAGTTTATCGGGGGTGAAGTGGCTGAAGAGATCTGGGCCGCGAAGGCCGAGAGGTCTAGGCTCAGCGAATTCTTAATGGATGAAGTGTAATTGAAGGCGAACAGCCCCCCGCTCGAATAATTCACATAGCTGAACTCCTCGAGCGAGGCTATCTCGTGCTCAACGTTGAAAGACTGGTCAGCCTTTGTACTTCCCCAAGAGGTGTAACTCGCGATTACGTAACCTTTGGGGAACTTGAGGAGGGTTTGGTAGTCTATCAGGTACTTAGCCCCTTCCGAATAACTGTAGCCCGACCCTAAGGAGCCTATCTCGGGCCCGCTGTCATAGTAGTATGAATACGCCTTGAGGAACGTGGCGTTGATCGAGCTACTGCTCGAGTTCCAGACTAGGATGTAGCCTGAGACGTCCCAGCTCAGGTCTTGGCTCTGAAGAATATTCGAGGACTCAACTAGATTGGAAGCAACGACCGTAAGGTTGCCCTCGTTACCTAAAGCCAGTAGGGGTGTCAGGGGGATCAGCTGAGGGGTGTGGAAGGCCAGCGTGTTTATGGAGGTCACGGGCTTCCACCAGAACGGGTTTATCCCTCCCGTATAGACGACCGGATAAGGCTGAACAACCCCCGCGAGGAAGCCGTTGTAGTACACCAGGAAGTTCCTTATCGCCGGTAACGAGGCGTACCAAAACTCGTCGTACCCGCCTCCCTTGACGTAAAGCACCAACATCGCGTTGTATGTGCCCTTGGGGAAGCTCACCGCCTGAGTCACGTTGGGTTGTGAGGGGTTCAAGACGACCATAGGGTACGTGAGGTTCTGGTTGTAGAACAACGGTATAACGTAGGTGGGGAGGTTGGAGGGAGCCTTGCCCGGGTAAAGCAAGAGCTTAACGGTCACCTCGTAGACGCCGGTTACGTTGAGCTGCTTATCGTAGTAGTTTGGAAGGACGATCTTGAAGGTCACGTTCCCTTTCAGGAAGTTCTCCAACAGCGTCAAGTCGACCTCAGCGGTCGAGTTCAGGATCTCCTGTGTCGACCCCCAGAAGACCGTTATGTTGTTAGCGTAAATATAAATCGTCCTGTCGAACTGACTACCTCCGGTCTCGTTCACGCTCACGTTCAGAAGGATCAGACTATAGTTCCCCGGAGGTACGTAGACGGTCGCGTTGTACGGAGTGAGGCCGGTGTCGTTGAATACGACATCACTGGCCACAGTTATCGTTATGGGAGTTACGTTAGGATGGGGGTACTGTAGGGCCTGGAAGGAGTAGAACCCTTTGATACTGGGGTCGCCGAAGCCCGCGAACTTCAGGATCATCGGCCGCTGAGAGGTGATCCCTACTAAGTCTGAGGTCTGCGACGAGCTGGTGGGTACCTGAATCAGGGTGGGCACTAAGGATAAGGATAGAAGCGCGATCGAAACTAAAACTAGGAGCTCTCTTCTCATTGTCCCTCACCTCCTCCTCAAGGCTACGATTAAAGCGACTATTCCCAATATCAGGGCGACGACCGCCAACGCTGTATTGTCTGTCGTTTTGCCGGAGAGCGAGGATAGCTGGTCCTGCGGGTACATAGTTATCTGGCTGTTCACGGACTGCACAGCCTGGCTGACGTTGACGAACTGGGGGTTGACCGCGACCACCTTAGAGCCCTTAGCGATTATGCCGACTGGGCTGTTAGAGAAGACGGAGTTCACGACCGTGACATCGGAGTTGACGGCTTCGAGCGTGCTCAGTTTGGCGTTGATCACGGTCACGCTGGAGTTGACGAGCTTCAGATAGCCTATATCCGACGATTCTATCGTTAGGTTACTCACGTTGATTATCGTCAGCACCGGGCTCGCGACTCCGAAGAGCACTCCGTTAGTGGTGAGAACGGCTAGATTAGCGGGGGTAATTACGTCAGCGTAAAGGAACGTGTAGGGCTCCACTGTCACAGGAACGTAGGAATCCGCTACTCCGGACGGGGAAACTCCGATTACCTCGACGTACCATTGACCGCTCAGGGATAGCGTGTTACCCCCGATTCCCGTTAGGCTCTCGTTCAACTGCGAGGGGAAAGTCACCGCCGTCGTCCAGATCTTGCTTGTGGAGTTATAGGCCAAAGGTAAGTCGTTGTATTCTTCGTACATCAAGGCGGAGGAGTACAGGTTCGACGGTACTACGTTGACGACGAAGTTGCCTGAACTCACTGGGGTCCCGTTAGGATAAGTTATGCTCACGCTGACCGGAACGGTTTCGCCAGCGTAAACCTCGCCCAAGGGTTTGACGTTCACCTTGAGGACCTGAGGCGTGTAATAGAACCACGTCGTGTAATTACCCACCTCCACCCCCGCCGTAGAGTTATAAGTCGCTATTACCTCCACCCTGTACCAGCCGCTCTGGTTGAGGTTAACGGACAAGTTACCCTCCTGGAGGCCGAAGGCGTAAATCACGCCGAACTGGGTCGTCGCTGGTGCGGGGGAGAGCTTCACAACCTTCACGAGCTTCCCTGAAGGACTGTAAACGTAAGCCGTGACGTTGGAGGAGAAGAGCCCTAACCCCGTGTCGGTGGAGAAAGTCAACGTGAACAGCGTGATGTTAGCGCTCTTGGACACGACAGCTTCTGGGCCAATCACTTGAGGCCACGCGACAGCGAGTAGGTTCAAGCCGACAGTGACGTAAGTGAACACGTTGAAGCCCGACCCGTTAACCCAGAGCGTGTAGACCCCTTGGGGCATCCCCGTTATTATCGAGAAGTACGCCACGTATAACCCAGGGGGAGACGAAGGGAGCCCTAATAGAGCTCTAGGGGGCATTATGAAGGTTAAGTTAACGACTGGCTTGCCGTTATACACTAGGCTCGACTTGATCTGAGAGGCGTTTAGGGGAGTGCCGTTAATGTTGCTCGCTAAAATTACGACGGCCTGAGGGAAATAGGGCGGTAGGTAATTATTGTAGGGGAACGGGACGGGTTCGAGTATCGCGACGGATGGACCTACGTCCATTAGGGCGGCCCCGTAACCCGTCGAGTTGTCCGCGCTCCCATTGACATAAATAAGCCACTCACCGCCAGGCGCAACAGGGAGAATGGTGAAGCGTCCCACCCAATAGGTGCCGTTGAAGTGAAGCGGCACTTCCGTCAAGTAGCCCTCGGGAGTGTAAATATACGCATTGAAGTCTCCCGACCTGACTATCTCGCCGTTAGGTCCGGTCACGTAGGCCACTATCGTGAAGGTTTGGTTCACGCAGTACCAAGGCAAAGAGGCCCCCTTGGCGAAGGTGCTGACCGAGATCTCTAGCCTCGGAGCGCTGAGGGTCTCGTTGACCGATTTAAGAAGGTAATAATAGTCCGGACTCCCCAAACCCGTTACCAGGTTGTAACCCTCGTGGGCGTAGAAGGCCCCGTCGAAGCCGAAGGTTATCTGATGAAAGGCCTTGGAGTAGAGACTCGGATCCCTGTAAATCTCGTAAAGCGTTGGAAGGAACCAGCCCAACTCCCTGTGGGTTTGTGATATTATGTCAGCCGCGATGCCAGCCCAAACAGGAGCGGACATGCTCGTCCCACCTACAAGGAATTCGACCCCGTTAACGACTATGACCCCTCCGGTATACGGGTTGGCGTCAGCAGAGACGTCTGGTGTCGCCCTGGAGCTTACGTTAACGGGCTGGAACGGGAGCTTAGGCTCGTTGCCAGAAACTCCTCCTCCGCCACCGGCAATCGGGAAGTAGAATGGCATGACGGACCAGGCGGTTTCGTAAGAGTACGCGACGTTAGAATGCGGGTGCCCGTAGGAGCCGTTCACCAGTCGGGGATAAAGCGAGGTTCCGCCCACCGAGACAACGAAGGGGGAGCTGGAGGGCCAGCTAGTACCTCCGAAGGAGGTCATCGTGGAAGAGAAGGCCCCGCCGTCGCCCGAGGACGCAAAGAACGTCATTCCTAAAGCCGTCCCCAGGGCGAACCAGTAGTCGATGTACGGGATGTTGGGGAATTCCATGCCCATGAAGTAAATGTACATACCGTTCGCCGCGATCAGGTTATTGGGAATACCCCAGCTCATTGAGACCACGCTGACGTTGAGGGCTGAAACCACGTAAGGGATCGAAGCCAAAAGGGCGTCACCGCTTGATGCTACCACTAAGTAGATGTGGGCGTAAGGCGACATCGAGTGTACGGTCTCAACGTCAAGGGCGGTCTCCGTCGCCCAGCCAGAGCTGACTCCTAACTCCGGCTCGTAGGGACCCAGTGGGACGACCGTCACGTTCGCTGGAGGAAGCCCGTATTCCCTATCGAAGGCCTGCAGGTCTTGGAAAATTGTGGGGTCCCCGTAAAGGTCTAAGACGGCCACGTTCACTCCTTTGCCCCCAGGGGTTACGTTGTACGCTTGCGCGATTTGAGGCAAGGAAAGGGGCTGGAAAGCCATGTGGAAGTTCGTTCCGTTAAGGGTCGGAACGAACTTACCGCCATCGAAGTACCCCAGAGTCAAGTGATAGTACATTGGCGTTAACCTCGTGAAGTTCGTTAGGCCGAATACCGTTACGCCGTCCAACTGCGGGATGAACGGAGGGGTCTCGGCCGGGGCGTAGTATATCTCTCCAGATAAGTTGTAAAGGTATAGGTCGACTTCGAAAGCCCTCTCCACGCTTTGTGCCGTCCCGTAAGCTATCACCATCACGGGGGTCACGTATTGAACCGTCAGACCGAAGGACTTGAGGTAGTTGGCCACCTCCTCAGCTTTCTCGGTGTTACCGAACCTCTGGAACAGTTGGTACTTGCTGAGGTTTAACTGGCCGTTGCCTACCATCTGTGCCTCAAGGTAGAGCCGCTGATAGTCCTTTGGAGGTATGAAGGCGACCACGGTGATAGGGGTCAGGGGGTTGAGGGGACCGATCTTTTGGCCCAGGAGCTGAGGTCCGACGTAGTAAACGTGAGGCTGAAGCTGTGTTACGAAGGGAGATAAGGTAGAAAGCAGGATGAGAAGCGCTAAAGCCTTGGGAATCATGAGGGAAACCTAGCCCTGCTTGATGTCTCCCAAATTAATTAGCTTATTCAAGATAGATAACCACTTCACTCAGGGGTTAGCTTATACTGAGCTACGACGGCTCCGAGGGCCAAGAAGAAAGCGGCGAAGCCCATAAGGGCTATGAAAGAGGTCCAGTCGAAGGCCCCTTGAATTAAGGCCAGCCTGCCCAACTCGGCCAGGTAAGTCAGGGGGTTAACGTCGCTAATCAACTTCAACCACCAAGGGAAGAACTCCTTTGGGAACAGGGCCGTGCTGGAGAACATTAACGGCAATGTCATGAGGTTCATGATCAGCCCGGGCCTCTGCCAATCGGCCGAAGTGGCGTTGAACATGAAGTATATGGAGCTGAAACCCATGCTTACTAGGAACACCGCTGCTACCCAGAGGAGCAAATACGCTGAGAACGCGATCTGGGCCCCCATGAGGTAGCCCGCCACTAGGAGGATCGGCACCTGTATTAGCCCCCTGGTCGCTCCTCCCAACACTTTCGCTAAGAATATCACGTAGTTCCTGGTGGGGCTCACCATGAGTCTCTTGAGGTAGCCCAATCTCTTGTCCTGGACTAGGGACATAGACGCCATCATTCCCATGGATATGCTTGACACGGATAGCTCACCCGGGAGCAGGAAGGACAGGTAGTTATTGGTGTGGAAATAGCTCTCCAGGAAGACCGTTGGAAGGCCGCTCAACGAGCTTCCAAAGAAGACTATCCATATGAGGGGCTGAACGATGGTCACTACTAGAGTGAAGACAGAAAGGTAAACCTTCGTGACTTCCCTGAAGTATAGGGCCAGTAGCTGATCCATCGACCTGAGGCTCATCTCCTCGCCCTCCTTAGGATCATCTGGAGCTTCCTCTCGTCTATCCCTCCTGCCTCCTCTAAGCTGAGTCCGGTAAGGGATATGAAGACGGAGTCAAGGGAGGCCCTCTTCACGCTAACTTTCCTGAGGTTCTGGGGCCCCACTTCCATGATCAGGCTTGGAAGCGCCGAGGCGGCGTCCTTCACCTTAATCCTATATATATTCCCGTCGCTGTAGACCACATCCCACCCGTCCAGCTTCAGGGGGACGGCGGACTCGAGCTCTATGAAGTCGTAAGCGTACTTGCTCTTCAGCTCCTCTGGAGTCCCCTCGACCACCTTCTTACCCCTGTTGATGATCACTATCCTGTTGCAAAGGCTGTCAGCTTCCTCTAGGTAGTGAGTCGTGAGGAGAACCGTGACTTTAAGCTCCTTGTTCACCCTCGTGATCACCTCCCAAACGGCTTTCCTGGAGACCACATCGAGGCCTACAGTGGGCTCGTCCATGAGTATTATATCGGGCGAGTGGAGCAGCGCCATGGCTATCTCGAGCTTCTTCCTCATGCCCGTGGAGAACCCCTTAACTTTAGAGTCCTTGAAACCCTCGAGGCCGAAGAACCTGAGGAGGTTCTCAGCCCTCTCTTTCCAGTTCTTGACCCCGTAGAGCTTGGCCTGTATCCAGAGGTTCTGCATGGCGGTGAGGTCGTCGTCTAGGATGACCTCTGAGCTCACCCAGCCGAGCCTCTCCTTAACCCTCATCGTCTCCTTAGTCACGTCCATCCCTAGAACCTCGATCCTTCCGCTGGTCGGCCTGAGGAGGCCCGTTATCATCTTGATGGTCGTAGTCTTCCCCGCGCCGTTCGGTCCGAGAAGGCCGAAGATCTCGCCCTCGTCCACATGAAAGCTCAGACCGTCAACGGCCGTGAAGTCACCGAACTTCTTGGTCACGTTCTCGAGCAGTATTGCTCGCATGGACTGACCTATGATCGGAACGTATTAAGGTTTGCTTTTAGATATATCGAAATGAGGGCCAGAGACGAAAGCGGGTTATGAAAGAAATTAAAATATAAAAATTTTTTAGCAAAAATTTTCAGAAGATCACTTCACCACGAGTACCGGCACGGGGCTCTTTGCCATGACCTCAGACGAAACGCTCCCCAAGATTGCCTTCTTGATCCCAGATAATCCTCTACTTCCCGTCACTATCATGTCACAACCTATTTGTCTGCAGTAATCTATTATGGCGTCAGCTACCGAGTTGGAGACCAGGTATTTCGTCACCACTTGTTTAGCCTTTACCGTATCCTTGGCCTCCTGAAGGAGCTCCTTCGCTCTCTCCTCCGACTCAATTATTACGCTCTCCGGCTCCCTCGGGGCTTCCCTCACTACAGTAACAATGTGAATTTCCGCGTTCTCCCCCAGTAACCCTGAGCCGAATATGAGGGCCTTCTTCGCGTGGTCCGAGCCATCATAGGCGAAAACTACCTTCATTTAAATTTAACTTGCAGTAATGAATATTTAAGCCTTGAATTATTCTGATTAAGTACTCAGATCGTTTTCGGTGTTTCTGGAGTTAGAGGATCTTGCTTTGCTCCCTCCTCTTCCTCCTACTAAGAACGTCGATTATCACGAAACCCACCATCAGGGCCATTAGCGCTCCGCCCACGACCTCCATGGTCTCGTTATCCAGGGCGATTCCGGCGGTGAAAGCTGCGAAGGCCAGCTGGGCCGGGCCATACTTGGCGTATTTGAATACCGACACTTTGTAAACTTTATCCTTTACTAAATAAATTTTCTTCTTAAACTCCAGTCAAATGGCGGGGTCATCTCGCCATCGAGAGGGTTCTCGCCAACGCATCAGGAGTGTAGATCGGGGTGCTGCATGACTTACCCGTGCATACGAACGCCTTCGATTTCCTTTCTGCGTACCTGGCCATGTCCCTCACGCTCTTGGGCACCTCTTCGGCCTGTCTAACGGGCTCTATCAACTTGAAGGGGTGATAGGTGAGGAAAGCCGACCTAAGCAGGGCCTCGAAGGCACCGTCGCCCTCGTCTATGACGACCACGTGGGCCCACGCCCTCTTGGCTACCAACGCTCCTAACCCTATCAGCCCCGCCTGGAAGGTCGGTTCGAAGGGCATGAGCTTGAACCAGCTCTGATCAGGCTCCAGACCCTGGTATATCCTAGAAGTAGTTAGGGCTTTAGCCACTAGGCTTCTGGGGGACTCGTTGGGGTTGTCCGAGCTGTTGGTCGACTCCACTAGGCCTTCCAGCTCCTGGGCCAACCTTATCCCGGCTTCGAGCAACCTCCTGTCTCCTCTCGCGGAAAACGCCTTGAAGAGCAGGAGGGAGCAGGAGGCTAAATCCTCCGGTAAAGGCTCTCTCCCCGAGGTCAGAGTCCTTCCGGGCCTCCCGTTCATGACTTTATTCACTACTGGTTCATAGTAACCTCTCAGTCCGCCGAAGAGGAACTCGGCGTCGATAAATGAATGGGCCATTAGACACTGGGCGTTGGAATACTCGTTCTCGTCCCTGAAGGGTAACTTCCTGTTGTCGTCCCTTACCTCTCTAAGCGTCTCGATCCTCTTCCTCAGCTCGTCTATCGCTGTCTCTTCAGGCACGCCTGTCGCCTTCGCGATCTCCTGCCTCCACCCTATCCTCCTCAGCACCACCCTGCCCTCCACCCTCTTCGCCCTGTGCACGAACACCTTGGCCCAATTCCCTCCTAGGAGCCTGAGGAGTTCGTCGTAGTCCCAGGTGTAGAAGCCCCCTTCCACTCCCTCGGAGTCCGCGTCGATGCTGTTGTAGTAGCTTTCCCCCTTCCAGAAATACGTCTTTACGGAACCCACGGTCATCTCGGCCAGGAAGAGGAGCTCCTCCTCGTGGGTGAGGCTATAGGCCTCCATCAAGTCCCTCAGGAGCTCCGCGTTGTCTATCAGGAGCTTCTCGAAGTGCGGCGTCCCCCAGTCCCTATCAACGGCGTACCTGTGGAATCCCCCACCGACCTGGTCGAACACCCCACCCCTCCCCATCATCTTGAGTGTGTGAACGGCGTACTTCCTCCCGAGGTCGTCGTTGGTCAGGAAAGAGTGTTCAAGCAAAGCCTCGTCAACGGTGGGGTGGGGGAACTTCATGCTGTTCCCCAGCCCTCCGTATTCCAAGTCGTAGTTTGAGGCGACCTGGTTCATCAGGGCCTCGAGGGAGTCGTAGTCAGCGAGCCCTATGCTCTGGGACTTCCACTCCTCTATCGCCCTCTTCAAGCCCTCTGAGATCTCGTTCACCCTGTCCCTTTGCTCCTTCCAGAGCTTCAGGACGTAGAACAGCACCTTCTTCATCCCAGGTCTGCCCATGACGTCCTTGGGAGGGAAGTAAGTCCCGCCGAAGAACACCTTCCTGTCCGGGGTCATGAAGACCGTCAGGGGCCAGCCGGACTCGTTAGAAATGGCCTGCACCGCCATCTGTAGCTCCCTGTCCAGGTCAGGCATTTCGTCT
>Ga0315298_1003213_pt1 | contig 26384 bp, 34 predicted proteins | sample WHS_1_MG_FD_203077 | JGI IMG/M metagenome (GOLD analysis project Ga0315298, IMG submission 203077) | Extremophilic microbial mat communities from Washburn Hot Springs, YNP, Wyoming, USA - WHS_1_MG | ecosystem: Environmental > Aquatic > Thermal springs > Hot (42-90C) | place: USA: Wyoming... | reverse complement strand
TAGGCTATGAAACTGCTGCTCCAGAGCCTACAGACCGCGTTGTTGGAGTGGCTGAAGCCTTCGGATTAGGCTTAGACAAATGGGAAAAATTCATAATTTACGATAATGTTGAGCTTCGGATAGGGCCTACGGACATTGTTTACATTACGGGCGATAGTGGTTCTGGCAAAAGTGTTCTGCTTAAGGCTTTGGAAAAAGACATACGCCAAGATTTGGGGTTAAGCTGCATAAACATTAATGACATTAAACCTGAACCAAACAAGCCCCTAGTTGAAACGGTTGGCAAATCGCTTGAGGAAGCTCTTGAGCTTCTTAGCAGAGTAGGCTTAAACGACGCCTTTCTGTTTCTTCGCACTTATGAACAGCTAAGCGATGGACAAAAATACCGATATAAAATTGCTAAAATGATTGAAAGCCAAGCACAGTTCTGGATAATGGATGAGTTTGCAGCAACCCTTGACAGGGACACAGCAAAAATCGTAGCCTACAACCTTCAAAAACTTGCAAGACAAAAGGGCAAAGCGGTTTTGGCAGCAACAACCCACACAGATCTCTTGGAAGATTTGCATCCTTCAGTTTACATTCATAAGCGGTTTGGCAAAGAAATAACCGTAACCTATTATCCGAATGTTCCAGCTAAAGAATGTAGCCTCATTCAAGAAATGCGCATTGAAGAAGGCACAACCGAAGATTGGCGTAAACTCGCAGCATTTCATTATAGAAGCCACAAAATAGCTGGACCGCGAAAAATCTTTTGCCTAAAACGAGGCGAGGAACTATGCGGAGTAATCGTTTATGCCCATCCACCACCCACATGCTTTGGAAGAAGGCTTGTCCTGCCAAAAATGAGCATGAAAGAGCTTAATGAAAAATTGAGCATTATCAGCCGTGTTGTTGTGCATCCAAAATATCGAACAATAGGCTTAGGCGTCAAGCTTGTGAAAGAAACCTTGCCTTTAGCCGGAACACCATACGTGGAAATGCCAGCAGTAATGGCAAAATACAACCCCTTCGCAGAAAAAGCAGGAATGCAAAAGATAACTGAGCAAAAACCGCCTAAAGAAGCCTTAGCTGTCACCGAAACTCTAAAAAGTTTGGGTTTTAACATTCAACTTTTGGGAAGCGAAAAATACGTATTAAACAAGCTACAAACCCTGAGCGATGAATATATAGACAAGGTTAGAAAGGCGTTCATTAAGCATTCACACGCACGGTTCATGAAATACTTCTTCTGCCACATGCCCTTCGGGAGCAAAGAGGTTTACGCAAGGGAGATGATGGAAGCTGGTCCTGAAAGGCTTGCACGTTTAATCAAAGTATGCAGTTTTCTCTTGCAAACGAAAGTTTACCTTTTTTGGTTTTCGCCATCTTTTAATGTTTCTTAGCAGAATAGCGAGTTTGCGTTAGGTTCTTCAAGGATTTGAATGGACGCCCATCTGCGTGATTGTGCTTTCCCGTTTTCTGAATTTAATGTGGTGGCTACTTCCTTAGGAGGCCGATTATGGCGATTATGATGCCCACTAAAGCCGCAAGCCCTCCTAGAATTTCAATAGCTGTCCAGAAATTTATGTAGCCTTTTGTGACAAAGGCTATTAAGCAGTTTCTTTCGGAGGCGTAGAAACCCAAAACTAAGCCTGCCACAAAGAGAATAGAGCCGAAAAGAGCAAGGCTTCTCCTCATGGATTTCACCACAAACTCTTTCAAACAGTCCTATTATTCTTATCGAGGTTTTTCCAAGCGAAAGCGATGGGTGATAATAGTATTATGCCGACGATGGCGCCGGCAATTGCATGAGCAATTACATTTTCTCCAACGTAAACGTTAATTATATAGGCTATGGCAAATGAGAGGATGCCGATATATGCCCCCATTCTCTTGAGCTTCCACAATGACCATGTAGCCGCTAAAGATAAAACGCCGACGATTAAAGCCATGTGTCCAAGGATAGGAAGTTTGTATGTCAATTATGATGTCAATTATCCCAATGATTATTGCCAGCATTCCAAAAATGGCAAAGAATATTGCGGAAACAATTGGTGAAGCGGTTCTTTTCGTCAACTAATTTTAACCATCCGGCTTCTGGTCTCGCCTAGAAAGATTTATATGTGTCAGCCTTTTAAGGCTTACTTAGGACTTCGCATGAGCCTAATCACAGGTTACCTAACTTCAAGGCAGAAATTAATGTGGGATCTGAAAGCCAAGGGATTCTCTGAGGCAGACATCGCCAGAAAACTTGAGGTGACTCGCCAAACCGTTCATAAAGCCTTAGACATTGCGAACTTGAAGGTCTATACAGCTCTTCAAGAGGCAGCGAGAATCAACAAGATTAAAATTGAAGTTATAGATCCTGCTAGGGGAATTTTGTTAGGCTTCAGCCCTGACTTCAAAACCAAAGCTCTTATCACTTTTTCGATGAGGAACGGCATCCAAGTCTGGTATAAACATGAGGGAAACTGCGAGAACTGCGACCAGCTTCAAGTATGCAAAGAAATGTTGCTTGCAGAGGCAAAAGATAGAAACATTCAGCTTCCAGAAAGCGCAAACTCAATGTTACCCTCAAAACTTGCTGAAATTCTGTTTTCAACCATTATGGGCGAGTGAAATGGAGATTCGCAAAAAACTATGGAGATGGTGTCCAAAGCCTAAAAGGCCTCTATCAGCAAGCTTTACAAGATTGGCTTCACCGCTATACGTCTCACTGCTGATTGGAAGTCTTCTTATAACAGTAGGAGCAGCTATGTTCTTGTTGCCTCCAATGATGTTTAACAGAAGTTCTGACGAAAGCGGAAGGGTAACTGAGGTTGCGGAGAGGATTTTGTTTCCAGGCGGTGCCATAGTGGTATACAAGCACCCGATATATGAAGACCCTAAATGGTGCATTAGCATAAGGGTGCATAACCTCATAACTTGCGAAGAAGACCTCTTAGCCTATGTGAACTCTAGGATGAAGGCCTTAAACGAATTGTTAAACTCTGTGAATGCAGATGATAATGTGCAAGTGACCGTAACTTTCAAAGAACCCATAGAACCCACCGAATTTAAAAATCTTTACGAAAACTACTTTGCTGAAAGCGGCGGCGGACCAAATCACTCCGCAGTCATCGTAGAGAATGAGACGAGCAGAGAGTTGGAAACGATCATTATTAACACACCAAGTCCCGAATATCTTGAAGAGTGGATCACGCGCCCCAAAGAAGGTTTAAGGATGAAAAGCGTGATTTCAATTGAGGCGCTTTTAAAAGCAGGCGAAGTGAAAAATCTTAAACATAACCCCTATGTTCTGTTGGTTGACCCGCAAGAGTGTCTTGTAATACGCGAACTTGTTAAAAAATATAGTCGTATGGTTTCAGGGTAACTGTAGATAGACCTCCAATATTGGTGAGGATTTTTGAACCCGAATTGACTTGGGATGCAACAACCATAGAGGAGCTGCTTGCTAATCCATCTAAATACGACCGCAAAAGGCTGTATTTTATTGGAAAAGTAAGCGACATTGATGACGAATCCTTCAAACTGAACGAAAAACTTCTAGTCCGCTACAAATATTATGGAGTCGACCTATCTGAACAGATTGCTGCAGAGGATATCAAAAATGGAGATTATGCCATAGTTATAGGCACATTCTTTCTGGAGCGCTCCACATTATACATTGACAAAATCGAAAAAGTAAGGCAAGAGTCCCCATCAACGTTGACCATAAATGAACTTCTGGCCAATCCCACCAAATATGACGGACAAACTGTGCAAGTATTCGGAAGAGTGAGCCATCTTGGACAATTAGAGGGGCCATTCTTTAAACTTGACGAGGAGCTACCGGTCTGCTACATTTACAACAACACAAACCTTCAATCACAACTTAACGGAGTTCAAAACGGGGATCCCATGATTGTCACAGGCATATTCCATTACGAGGATATGACATTATATGCGGAGCATATTAGACCAAGCAAGGATGTCAGACAATAGACAAACATGAAAGAAAATTTGGATGTTGAGAAACAGGTGCCCTTACCAAATTTTGTTACACAATCACGCAAACCACAAACAACATGAGATCCCACTTAATGTAGACAAAAGTTTACCTGTCATGGTTCATGCCAGCCTCACGCTGAAAAGTGAAAAGCCAATTTTAAGCCATAAGAATGTTCACGTGAAAAATCCAATTAGCTGCATGGAAACGTGAAATTCGCCGTTTTTAGGCTTTAATTTTCACTTGGAAGCGATTCTAAGTCAAATTTAGAAGATTGGGCTAACTTTCTTTTGAGGTGATGCAGAATGCCTAAATTTAGAAATAAAGTGTTTGAAAGTATCCTTTTGGATAAAGACGGGTTTGAAATAACAATCCAGCAAGCGTTAGCGAAAATTCGAAGGCTTAGAAAAGCGAGGGCAAAAGACCCAGAGTTGTTCGAGTTAAATGGTGGAAGCCTCGACTTGCTCCTGCTATATCAATATATGGAACAAGCCAAAAAATGGAACGGAGAGAAAAATAGATTTGGAGTTTTAAGCGAAGCTCAAAACAAACTGTTAAACTGCAAAATTGAAAAGGTTGCGCCTGATACCTATCCTTGTGGAGTATTAATCTGAGCTTTGGAGGCAGTTTAAATGCCAAAGTATTTAATTGAAATAATTCTTGTAGTGGAAGCCAAAAACCCGCAGGAAGCCAGAAACATCGCCGATTACATCCTAAACCTTCCCATACCAGACAAGAAAATCGAAAACGCCATAGAAACCATGAGGTATGAGGAAGTTGTCCAAATCAAAAACCCAAGAACCTAAACTCTGCCCCAACTGCCCCCTAATCTCTCTCCTACCAATAATAACTGCGAACAGAATCTGCTACACACGTGAAAAGGAACAGCTAACACCACACAAAATCTGCCAGCAACTCAGAGCCCTATGGCAAAAACACCCATACATAACCCTCGAAGGCTGCCCCTACTTTTCCAAAACAGAAAGGATAGACTTCTATGCCAAAACAGAAAACACGCGGTAAATTCTGGCCCCACGTCAGAGCCTTAATCTGGGAAAAAGCCCAAGAACTCTACCAAATGGAAAACGCAAAAACAATGAAAGACGACTTTAAAGGCACAACAGCCACCAAAAAAGAACTGCGAGAAAGCGGATACTTCCAAACAGCCAAACTAATAATATTACGCGAATTATGGCTTCAGAAAAAATGCTTACCCTCAACCGAAGAAGAAACCATTAAAGAAAATTCTATACTGCAATTTAAAAACCAGAAACCACAAAATAATAAACGTAAAGGAGGGCGAAAAGAAAAATGCCAAAACCTGGAATGACAGGTATATGCCTAAAAACAGAAGTCGCAGAGTTGCTCAGAACTAAAGCAAAAGAAGCCAACATGGGAATAAACGACTATCTAACATTTCTTTTAATGGAAAAGCCCCTCAATGGTCCTTTCGAGCCGGAGACGCGGGTCCGAATCCCGCCCGGAGCACCACTATCTTCTAAAATAATATTCTATCTGTTTTGCTGGTTGGATAGATAAATTATATGTATTAGCAAATGTTTTCAGAATTCGGAGATAATATGCCAAAAGTTAATTTGGAAGGAATATTTGTGCCTCATATAACGCCTTTTTCAAGGGATGGGAAAATTGATGAAGAGGCGCTTAGAGCATGTGTAAGATTTTGGTTAAAAAGTGGGGTTTCTGGGTTAATGCCTTGTGGAAGCAATGGAGAAGCACCTTATCTTTCAAGAGAAGAGAGACGAAAGGTAATTGAGGTTGTAGTAGATGAGGCTGGCGGTTCGGTTCCTGTAATTGCAGGCACGGGCAGCATGAGCACTTGGGAAACGATTCAATTAACACGAGATGCAAAGGACCTAGGCGTTAACGCTGCGCTTGTTGTGACTCCTTTCTACTTCAAACTTTCAAACAGAGAAATTTACGAGCATTATAAGACTGTTTTGGAAACCATTGACCTTCCTCTAGTTTTATACAGTGTGCCAAAGTTTACAGGCTACTCTTTAGAGCCAACAATAATTTCTCGACTTGCGCTTGAATACAGCAATGTTGTTGGTGTTAAAGACAGTGGCGGAAACATGAGCATAATAGCAGAAACGATGAGGTTGGTTGGTGACAAAATTTCTGTCCTAGCCGGGACAGCGGACGTTGCGCTTCCAACAATGATGCTTGGGGGAAAAGGCGCGGTGATAGCTGTTGCAAACGTTTTTCCGAAATTATGCGCCAGCTTATACGAGAGTTTCAAAAGTGGAGCTTATGAAGAGGCCGGTCGCTTGCAGAAACTTATAACTTACGCGAATGATGTACTTGTTAAAAAATATAATCAGCTCTCAGCCATAAAAGAGGCGTTGAAACTGTTAGGATTACCGGCGGGTTATCCACGTAAGCCAGCTTTGCCATTGGAAGAAGCGGAGAAGAGAGAAATAAGAAACCTGTTAAAATTGGTGAAGAAGTTTAACACGCTTTATATTCGATGAACTAGACTCATATGTAAGTTAAGTCTATGAAGAACAATTTTTAAGTAAGGAGCAGTGAAAAATGGAGGAAATTAACTCTATTTATAAGATGCTGATGGATAAGGTGAAGGACCTACTTGTTTTCCAATCTGCTAAGTGCATTGTAGACTGGGATACGGAAACGATGATGCCTCCGAAAGCTATAGGTCTAAGAAGTCAACAGTTAGATTTGCTAAGCCGCATAGAACACGAAATGAGCACCGACCCAGAAATAGGAATGTTGCTCGAGAGCATTTTACAGAATCCACAATATGCTGAACTTAATGAAGTTCAAAAAAGAAATCTGCATCTAATAAAGAAACAGTATGACGAACAGACAAAACTTCCTGAGGATTTAGTTGCCGAAATTGCTAAACAAAGCACTATAACAGTTGACGTCTGGAAAAAAGCCAAAGCAACCAAAAACTTCTCAATGTTTAGACTCGAGCTTGAAAAGCTTGTGGATTTGGAAAAGAAGGCTGCAGAAATTCTTATGGCAGTAAAAGAGACCGCAACACCATATGACGCGTTAATCGATATTTACGAACCTAAAATGACGGCTGAAACAATCGCTAAAATCTTTAACGAATTACAAAAAGGGCTAATTTTAATCTTGAAAAAATGCAAAGCGACTTCAAAACAACCTGGAACGCACTTTCTCAAACGAAATGTTCCGATAGAAGTGCAGCGTCGGATAGCCAAAGCTTTGGCGGAAACCGTAGATTATGATGTGAATTCAAAGAAGGCTGGGGAAAGAATAGATGAAACTGAGCATCCTTTCACAACGGGTTATTATCATGATGTGCGAATAACAACTCATTTTTACGAGGAGAATTTTATGTCATCAATCTTCTCGGTTCTTCATGAAACTGGCCATGCCTTATATGAGCAGAACATGAAACAAGAGTGGATTTACCAACCGGTCGGCACCGCATGCTCTTCGGGTTTCCATGAATCGCAATCCCGCTTTGTGGAAAACATAATTGGGCGCTCTCGCGAATTTTGGGTGTATTTCCTTCCAAAAATGAAGAAAATTGCTGGCGAAACTCTAGCAGACTTGGAACTGGACAAGTTTGTTCTGGCAATAAACCGTGTTAAACCATCAAAGATTCGGGTGGAAGCAGATGAGGTCACTTATGGACTGCACATAATAATTAGATTCAAAATCGAAAAAGATCTTTTTGCAGGCAAAATAACCGTTAAAGAACTTCCTGAAATATGGAATCAAATGTATCAAGAATATTTGGGGGTAAAAGTTGAAAACGACTCTGAAGGCGTTATGCAGGACGCTCATTGGGCGAATGGTTTCTACGGGTATTTTCCAAGCTACGTATTGGGCAATGTTTATAGTGGACAAATACTTGACGCAGTGGGAAAAAGCCTTGCCCAACTGGAGACAACAACTTTCAATAGGCAACTTTAAGAACATAAAAAGGTGGCTTGTCAAAAATGTCCACAGTTACGGCAACCTCTACGATCCAGAAGACCTTATCAAGAAAATAACCGGGACGGGTCTCGACATTAAGCCATACCTAAATTACCTCAACGATAAATACTCAAAGCTTTATGGTTTTTGAGTGTTACTCTTTTCTCTTATACTCTCATATATGTGTAGGAATATTTCTGTGAAAATACTACCTAATATAAGGAAAACTCCACCCCAACCAGTTATTGCATTATAATAATTGCTTCCATGCAGGAACAAAACGACACCTAATAAAAATAGGCATAAGCATGTTAAGTCTTTCCAGTTCATTAAACAACCCCGCGAGTTAGTTTAAATCCTTTATGCTCCCAAAGTATATAGGCTTAACTATAAAAGTCTAAGAGCGAGAGAAACGACATTGAAATGTAGCGAAAACGCGCGCACACTTTCACTATCCGACATTTATCCCTACAAAAATCACAAACCTCAATGTGGAAATCAGCAACATAATCCGACAATCTTATATACAAGTTTTCACACCGTAACGTGTATGGTGGAATCTAAAGTGTCGGAAATTGACGTCACAAAGCCAAAATCTAGAGAAGAATTTCTCAGGATGCTGACGGAGGCTGCCAAAAAAGAAATGGAATCCAGAGCTATGTTTAAGGTTAAGCCGACAAAACCTACAATTTCTGGCACCGCAAAAATCTTAAACATACATAGGGACACTCTTTACGCTTGGATGAAAGAGTTTAATGTCGATTTTAAGGACATTTCGCGGAATTTATCGACAACAATTGTGCCGGAACCTGTCGAAACCGGGAAAACATATCTTATTGGTGAGGCGCTTGTCGGGGAAGGTGAGGAGGTTGCGCATATTGATCTTTTGATGGGCGACAAAGATGGGCCTGTTGGAGAGGCTTTTGCTGCTGGTTTGTCTAATCTTTCAGCTGGACATACGCCATTACTTGCTGTTATTAGACCCAATTTGCCGCCTAAGCCGCATACACTGCTTGTGCCAAAGGTTACTGTTAAAACCATGGAAGCCGCCAATAAAATTTTTGGTCCTGCACAAGCTGCGGTGGCGAAGGCTGTTGCGGACGCTGTTGAAGAAGGACTTATTCCACGTGATAAAGTGGATGATTGGGTTATCGTATGCAGCGTTTTTGTACATCCCCAAGCGAAGGATTATCGCAAAATCTACCATTACAACTATAGCGCAACTAAACTGGCCTTGAAAAGGGCGTTAAACAAGTATCCCACCCTCGAGAAGGTGTTCTATGACAAGGATAGGGCTAAACACCCGATAATGGGATTCAGAGTTCCACGCCTATGGAGACCGCCGTACCTGCAAATATCGCTTGACATACCGGAACTTGAAAGGACAAAGAGAATTATCGAACAAATTCCTGGAAGCGACAGAATAATCTTGGAGGTTGGGACACCGCTCATAAAGCGTTATGGAACTAAAGTGATAAATGACCTTAGGCAAGTAGCCAAAGATGTTTTCATGGTTGCAGATTTGAAAACTTTAGATGTGGGAAAAGTTGAGGTCGATATAGCCTATGAGGAGACTGCTGATGCTGTTGTGGCTGCTGGGCTGGCTCCAGCAGAAACGCTTAACGCCTTTATATATGAGGCGCGAAGAGTTGGCATATACTCCATGGTTGACATGTTAAACGTTGAAGATCCAATTGAAAAGCTAAAGACATTAAAGGATTTTCCAGATGTAGTTATTATACATAGAGGGATAGACCAAGAAACCGGGAAAACCATTGGGCTAGATCTCATACAGAAGCTTCGCCAAACCTTTAGAGACAAGCGCTTCTTAGTTGCCGTGGCTGGTGGAATAGTGCCTGAAACAGCGAGAGAAGCTCTGGAAAAAGGTGCGGACATAATTATTGTGGGGCGCTATGTGACGCAGTCAAAAGATATCGAGCGTGCCGTAAGAGAGTTCCTAGAGATAACGCCAGAAATGCGCGAGGACGTGGACTTGTTCAGGGTTCACGTTGAATAATTACAGATTATGTAAAAATCTCGAAGGCTATATAACTGAGAAGGAAAAGTACGCTTGCCATCATAAAAACGTATGCAAAGCCTAAAGTTTGGGCCATGTAAGGTCCAATGAACGAACCACACGCACTTCCAACTCCTGTGAGAACATTGAACAATCCGGCTTTTCCAGCGGGTATCAGTTCCATAGATAGGGAGAGCGTTCGAACAAGAAACACTGCGTAAGCAAAGCTCATTAAAGTAAGTATCATTGTTGCTAGCACAATATTGCCAGTTGGCAAATACAAAACTGGGATTAAGAGAATAGTTAGAACACTTCTTGCCAATACAATTTTACAAATATGCATTCTCTCAGTCCACTGCTCTGAATTATTACTTGCCATAAAATAGCCTGCAACTCCCCCGATAGAGTTTAGTGCGTAAATTGCAAAAATGATGCTTGTTGGAAGAACTAGAATTTTCGAGAAGAATATTGGGAGGGGTGTGAATAAAATGCTTGTTGCTAATGAAAATAGAATTAAACTGGCGCAAAAAGCGTCAATGTTTTCTCTTCTTAATTTTCCGTTTATCTTCAGTCCATCCATAATTTTTGAAGCAAGAATTACTCCTTTATAGGTAAAATCTATTGTTTTTTCTATGCTCACAAGTCTTCTTTCAAAAATCATCGCGGGGTCTGTTATTAAAAAAATGGAAATTAAAAGTGCGGTTAGGTTCAGTCCGCTGCAGAGTAGCAGCATGGTTCCTGAGTTAAGATTGTATGTTGATGCCGCAAAACCTAAGAGCAAGCCGAAAAGCCATCCGATTTCGGTGAAACCTTCATAGAATGCGAATGCTTTTTCCCATTCGCTGTGTGAATATAATTCGGCTATCAGCACATTTTTTGGGGCTTCATGGGCGACGTGGAGAATTGACATTAGGGCGTAGAGGATGATCAATAGGCTTACGCTTGTTGTAAAGGTGAATAGGTAAAGAATAACCGCCGTCGTGAAAAAGGATAAGAGAATGTAACGTTTGTAACGCTTTGTTTTGTCGCATACATAACCCCAAAAGAAGGATGCGGGGATAACTAAAAACAACGCAGTTGCGGTCATAATCCCTACATCAATCAGAGAACCGCCAACAGTAACTATGTAAAGCGGGAGGAAAACCGAAAGCAAGCCAAATGCCATTTCGTGAAAGAAGAATCCTAACCGCCACATAGTTAGGAAACCAGTTTAAGGTAGAATTAAAACCTTACCACCTAAACCTTCTCTTTCCTGTAGAGAAACCTTTAACTTTTCATAAATCCTTAATAGAGGGAAATTTTAACTTCATAAACATCTATGGAGAGTTTAATCGTCCATGGCTAAGTTCAAGGTAGTGATATCCGACCCGGAAACTGGGACATCAAAATCTGTTGAACTTGAAGGAACAACCGCTGCCCCACTTATCGGAAGAAAGATGGGTGAAGTTATAGACGGTTCAATAGTGGATTTGCCCGGGCATAAAGTGCAAATAACCGGCGGTTCAGACAGAGATGGTTTTCCAATGAGACCTAATGTTCACGGTGGTGTCCGCAGGGAGGTTGTGTTAAGCGGTGGTGTTGGCTTTAACCCTGAGGCTAAGGGCGCAAGGAGACGCAAGACAGTTCGTGGAAACGTCATAACTGACGAAATTGTGCAGGTTAACATGAAAATAGTGGAAAAACCCGTGGAGAAACGGGAAAAGAGGGCAAAGGAAAAGGAGAAAGAAGCTGAGAGCGAAGTCTCTTCGAATAGCTCTTAAAGAGGGCTTAACCTTTATTAACTCGGTAGGTTAATCCTTTTTCTGTAATTTACACATTATGGGAAAGAAGGACATGAACAGCGAAAAAAGCGACCCTCTGCCGAAACAGCCTGAAATAAACATTGGTACCATTGGACATGTTGACCATGGCAAAACAACATTAGTACAGGCTTTGACGGGTGTTTGGGCATCAAGACATAGCGAAGAGTTGAAGAGGGGTATAACTATAAAGCTTGGTTATGCAGACATGCCTGTTTACAAATGTCTGAAATGCGAAAGCCCCAAAAACTATTCAACACAACCGACTTGTCCGAACTGTGGTTCCGAAACAACTTTTGTTAGGGCGGTGAGCTTTGTAGATGCTCCAGGTCACGAGGCGCTTATGGCGACTATGCTTTCTGGAGCAGCGATAATGGATGGGGCGTTGCTTGTGATAGCAGCTGACGAGCCTTGTCCTCAACCGCAAACCAGAGAACATCTGGCGGCTGCGGAAATTGTCGGCTTGAAAAACATAGTTATAGTGCAGAACAAAATTGACATTGTTGACGCGGAAAGAGCGCGGAGGAGTTATGAAGAAATCAAAAATTTTGTTAAGGGAACTGTTGCTGAAAATGCTCCAATAATCCCTGTTTCAGCGCAGAGGGGAGTGAACATGGACATTCTCATTCAAGCAATTGAAGAGTTTATACCAACGCCAAAGAGAGACGAAACGAAACCCCCACTCATGTATGTTGTGCGCTCTTTTGACGTGAACAAGCCTGGGACTCCTATTGAAAAGCTTGAAGGCGGCGTCCTCGGAGGCACGATATTGCAGGGCAAGTTTTCTGTTGGGAACGAAATTGAGGTTCGCCCTGGAATCAGCACTGAAAAGGAAGGCAAGTCGTTTCATAATCCTTTGTTCAGTGAAATAGTTAGTTTGCATGCTGGCGGGAAAAGCGTTAAAGAGGCGCATTGCGGTGGACTTGTTGGCGTCGGCACCCTTTTAGATCCGTCCTTTTCTAAGGCAGATGGTTTAACTGGAAACATTGTTGGGAAATCAGGAATGCTTCCGCCCACGCTTACAGAATTAACTTTGGAAACGCACATTCTAGAGCAGGCTGTTGGAACAAAGGAGCTTATTAAAGTTGAAAAAATTAACATCGGCGAAACTTTGCTTTTTCACGTGGGCGCGGCTATAACTGTAGGCAAGATTGATTCCGTAAAGAAAGACACGATAACTGCTAAGCTTACTCGGCCTGTCTGCGCACAAGCGGGGTCTAGGGTGGCGATAAGCAGAAAAATCACGGGAAGATGGAGACTCATAGGATACGGCATAATAATATTATAGAGTTTTGGAGAAAACGTTTGTTATTCTGTGAGCAGATTTTTATTGCATCTTGGACCGTTTTTATAAACATAAATTTTGCAGAATTTTTACTTTTCCAACTACAGCCATGATAAAGGTGCTTGTCCGTGCGCTTCCACAGGTTCTGCATATGTAAACTAGCATTCTTTTTCTTTCTCTAACTTGCCTATAAACACCAACGCCCAAAACATTTATTGCAATAATCGCCAAAAATCAACCTAAGAAAAGTCCAGTATGGAATAAGTGCGTATTACTCCTGAATTTCAATTAGTCTTCATCTTAAACCAATAGCTGACTTACGTGTGCTAAAACTTGCGGAGCTTAACTTCAAGAAAACTGGGCTAAACAGCAACAAGAACGCATAAAAGAAACCGACGATACCATGTGTTTTGAGAAATATGGAAAAGGAAATAAAGATAATCTTGGACTCAAACGCGCTATTTGTTCCACTTCAATTTAGAATTGACATTTTTGAAGAGTTAAAAACACTTTTAAAAAGAAATTTTGAACCTATTTTGCTCATGCCAGTTCTGCGGGAACTTGAAAAACTTGCAGAGGTAGGTTCACCGCAAATGAAGAGAAATGCTTCTTACGCCTTAAAACTCGCCAAGAAATGCAAACTCGTAGATATAAAGGAAGACAGCGTGTTTTCGCCAGATGATGTTATTGTAAAAACAGCTATGGAATGGAGTTGCCCTGTTTTCACGAATGACAGAAGATTGAGGAAGAGGCTAAGAGATATAAATGTGCCAGTTATTTATGTGAGGCAAAAGTCTCGCCTAGAAATTAACGGAGCGATATATTAATGTTTAAACTTGTAACCCTTGAAGACACAATTCGCATTCCGCCAGAAACCTTCGGCAATCCAATAGACAATGTAGGTCTCCAGCAGGTTAAGATGAAGTATGAAGGGGCTATCGACGAGGAATTGGGCTACGTCATTGCAGTAACCAACGTTAAAGTAAGTCCAATTGGAAAAATAATTCCAGGAGACGGAGCTACATACCATAAGGTAACCTTCTCCCTTTTAACGTTCTATCCAAAAATTCAAGAGATAGTTGAAGGAGATGTTGTGGAAATCGCCGACTTCGGCGCCTTCGTGCGTATAGGTCCATTGGATGCGTTGCTTCATGTTTCACAGCTTATGGATGACTTCATCTCCTATGACGAAAAACAAGGAGTTCTTTTCGGAAAAGAAACGAAAAGGAAACTGTCAAGCGGCGACCAAGTTCGTGTTCGAATAACGGCAGTTTCCCTTGGCAGAGCTGGGAGTTCTGGAAAGATAGGTGTGACAGCCAGACAACCTTTCCTTGGCAAACTGGAGTGGATTGAAGAGGAATCTAAGAGGATAAAGGAAGCAGTGACTAAAGAAAAGAAAGAAAGCAGCGAAGAAAAGAAAGGTGACTAAAATGAGCGAAAAGGCTTGCACAAGCTGCCATCTTATAACCAAAGGAAATATATGCCCAAAATGTAAAACAGCAACCTTAAGCGACGACTTCAGTGGGCTAGCCATAATCTTCGACCCCGAAAACTCAATAATAGCAAAAGCCATGAATGTCAAAGAAAAAGGGCGCTACGCTTTGAAGGTCAGATAAACATGAGCATCGTGTACACTCTCACGCCGGAACTACGTAGAAAGCTAAAAGAACCGCTCGGAGAATTGATATGCGGTTCATATTCTGAAACAATTAAGATTCTTAAGGGCATTGTGGAGAAGGAGAAACCACCCTACGTGATCTCTGTTGGAGACAGAGTTTCAAAGAACCTTATTAGGAGCAGAATATTTCTACGACTTATGATTGTAGACAATAGGGTGATGCGGAAAAGCATAAAGCCAATTCCGCTAGCGGCAGATAAATTCATCCATGTCCAGAACCCTCCTGGAACAATAACAGACGAAGCCATAGCGGCGATTCAAGAAGCGCTAAAAAACAATTGTAGAATCAAAATAACCGTAAATGGAGAAGAAGACTTGCTCACACTTGTAGCTATTTTGCACGCGGAGGAAAACGCTTTCGTTGTGTATGGTCAGCCGCGGGAAGGCGTAGTTCTAGTTAAAGTGACTCCTGAAAAGAAGGCAGAAGTAGTTGGAATCCTTAAGGCTATGGAAAATTTTCGAAAAACTAAATAGGAGGATGGCACACCAGTCAACATCACCCACGAGGAAAAACCATGAAACTTAATATAACATCAGAGAAAAATAACCCTCTACTAAAGCGAAGAGAAGTTTATTTCACTCTGGAACACGACCAAACGGGCAGCACACCGCCAAGGCTTGAAGTCAGAAATGCTGTCGCCGCTGCGTTAAAGGCAGATGCAAACTTAGTTTTCATTAAATGGTTAGGAACAAAAACAGGAACACAAGTCGCCGAGGGAATAGTAAACGTTTATGACTCCGTCGAACAAGCCAAACTTGCTGAACCAGAATACATTATCAAAAGGAACAGTCCATCTGAAAAGCCTAAAGAGGAGGGAAAGGAGGAGTAGTAAATGTCTGAAGAAACTGCAAAAGAAACGGAAAAAACTGCGAAAAAAAAGAAAAAGGAAAAAGGCGTTTTTTCTCTGTACAAAATTGAAGGCGGCAAAGTCCTGAGATTACGCCCAACTTGCGAACGCTGTGGAACAGGATACTTTATGGCTGACCACGGCGACAGATACACTTGCGGACACTGTGGTTTTACACGGTACAAACCAGCTAGAAAATAAACATCTTTTAATTTCACGGTTGTATACATTTCTGTTGGGTTAGAAAATGATTAGAGTTAATGTTTCCCTAACTCATGTGTCGGCTGACCGCTTCTGGGATATAAACAAGCCTATTCCGCCGACTCAGATAAGCACCAACCTCAACTTGGTGGGTGTGGAGAAGAAATCAGAAGATTTGTTAGAAGTGCCTTTCGTTTTAACAATAAATTACAACCCTTCTATAGCGCAAATAAGCCTAAAAGGGAAAGCGCAGGTGGTTGGGGACAATGGCGAAATTGAAAAAGTCTATAAGGAGTATGAGCAGAAAAAGCTGCCGCCACCTGTAATAGTGCAGTCAATTTCTAATGTTGTTTTCATAGAATCCATTATAGTGTCTAGGACGCTGAACATTCCGCCACCAATACCATTGCCGCAGATACCTGAAGCTAAGCCTCAAGGCAAAAAACCTTCAGGACTAGAATACAGCGCTTAAATTAATTGCATGGAAAAATTAAAGGCATGGAACTTTTGGCAGCGTTTTCAAACTTAAGGGCATGCCGAACTTTCCCGTTTTGATTTTATGTAAACAAAAATTTAATTTGTATACGTATAGAAAAATTAGAGATTTAGATGAAATGTACCCCGGAAATCATGTCTCGTTCGTGGACGTGTCGCTAGATCGTTATGATAAGGCATAAACCCGTGCTTATTTAACACTTGCTGATGATCCAGGAGTGGTGTTAGCCCAAGGTTCAAAATGCAGCTTCACAGACAATTTTTGTTGGCGCTATCGTTAACGTTAGGGCGGAAATAGCAGCTTATCAAGAAAGAATTTATTTGAAGACTAAAGAAATATCCAAAATGCAAGATGTGGAAGGTGGATATGCGCAGTTGGCAAATGTATCCATCCCGAATAACACTGTTCTTCCAGATTTTGATGGACGAAGGTGGATAAAACCTTTCGCATATACATCAGAAAACTTTTTAGACCTCTACAGCGTGGCATTGCAGGAGGAGAGGAAATTTGGGGCTAATAGGCATAGGGATTCTCATATCAGTGATTGCCTTTTTATGCCTTTATTGATTGGAATCCCGGTGTTACTTTTTGGTCCAATCCTAATTCTCATCGGGCTGATTTCCAGCGAAACCTTGTCAAAAGTTCTGAAAGCCTAGAGCAAAGGCAAACTGCAATATCAGCCCAAGCTTAAATCGAGATCAACAGATTTCTGCAATCACTTAAGAATGCATTGAAAATATTAAAAATTTTAGCTTCTATTTCAGTGGGACATACATGGAAGAGCGGGAGGCGCCGATTCCTGGGGTTCCGTGTTTCACTGGTTTGTTTGTGATTACAAACTCTCCTAGGTAATGTCCAATCATTTCAGGCTTTATTTCCACCTTGACGAAATCTTTGCCATTGTGAACAAGAATCGTTAACCCAACCATTTCGGGCAAAACAATCATGTCACGTGCATGTGTTTTAATCGTCATGTTTTTTCCGCTTCTCATAGCTTCCTTTGCTTTTCTTATTTTTTCAAGCAGAGTTCTTTGTTCAAGGTTTAGACCTCGATGGAGACTTCTTCTTTGTCTCGAAGAAAGCAAATTGGTGAACTCATCCATCGACATATTCTGTAACTCATTTAGCGTGTAACCGCGGTATGTAAATTCTTTAGGCATTTTCCATCAACCAAATTGATAAATTGCGGATGCTATAAGCCTTCTGGTTATTTTCATTAAGTCGCTCGTTTTTTTCTTCTTCCTGCACCTCTAGCTGCAATCAACCCAACTTTTTGCCCTGGAGGTGCACCATGGGATGTTGTTGTGACTTTGCGTGCGCTTCTTTTGCTACTTCCATAAGGATGTACTGCTGCAACCATAGCCCTTCCGCGTGTTCTTGGGTATTTGTGTCCTTTCGCTTTCATCAAATGAAATTTCGCACCAGACTTCAAGAAAGGCTTTTCAGTTCTGCCTGCTCCGGAAACAACGCCAATTGTTGCCAAACAATAGTCATTAACATATCTCGTGCTTCCAGACGGAAGTCTAATCATTGTTCCTTGAGGAGTATGAGCTACAATTATCCCGTATGTTCCGGAAGACCTCGCAATTTTACCTCCGTCTCCGGGGTTAAGTTCAATGTTACACGCCATGGTTCCTTCCGGAATTTTTCCTACAGGGAGGATGTTACCGACTTCTGGAGGCGCATTTCCTCCCATGTAAATTTTTTGTCCTTCATAGACTCCTTCTGGGATTACAGTGTAGCATGTTTCACCGTTCTCGAACCGTATAAGTGCAAGTGGTGTTCCACGTCCGGGGTCATGGACAATTTCTTCCACCACACCTTTGATGGATGCTTCATAGTATTCTTTCGGCTTCATTGCTAGCGGGTATTGTGCAGGGGCCACTCTTTTATGAGTTGAAGCCCTAAACGTTGGTCCGCCGCGTCCGCGTCTTTGAACACGAATTCTTTTTCCTATAGCTCATTCCTCCCATAGACTTATAGTATTCCAAGCTTAATTGCAACGTCAGCCGCCTTATATTCGGGGGCGAGTTTAACGAAAGCCTTTTTTTCTCCTTGAGGTGTGATTAAAAGATTAACCTTTTTAACCTTTACCTCGTAAAGTTCTTCCACAGCCCTTTTCACGTCGGCTTTGGTGGCTTTCTTGTTAATTACGAAAACAAGCTTGTTTTCTTTCTCAACCATTAAACTAGCGGCTTCGGTCATAAGCGGGTAAAGAATAACATCGTAGGGGTTCATTAGGCTTTCCCTCCTAGGTTGTAGAGCTCTGCCAGTTTCTCGATTGCGTCTTCAGTCCATATGGTTAATCTTCCGGGATGGGTGCCTGGAGCTAAAACTTCAGCGTTCAAGTCTTTAACCATCACGACATCAACTCCCGGTATGTTTCTCGCAGCTTCCATGACGCCCTTGTTTTCCGCCACAACTATAAGAGGCCCCACAGCTTGCTTCATTTTTCTGCCTCTGCGCTTGCCTTTACCCGCCCTGATTTTTCTACTTTCTCTCACTCTGTAAACGTCCGACAAAACTCCTAACTGGATTAACGCTTCCTCAACTTCTTTTGTTTTCTTTAGGTTTTCAATGTCGTTGGTGACTATCAACGGGATTTGTGGCACATCCTCAATTGAGTGTCCTCTTGAAGCAACAACCTCCTTAGACGCTGTTGCCGCTATCGCCGATAACAAAGCAAGACGCTTCTCCTTTCTGGGAATCTTTTTGACAATTTTCTTTTCAGAAGTAGGCGGATGGGCTGTTCTACCCCCAACTGTTCCAGGAGCGAAAGCCGCCCTCGTCGTAGCTCCCTTAATTCTGGGAACTCTTGCTATGCCTAAGCCTACACCTCTAGACTCCGCTGACGTTCTTTTGCCAGCCATAGGATCTCTGCCTTGGGGCTGGAATCTGTTTGATTGTATCGCGATTACAGCACGTTTTATAACGTCGGGTCTTAATGGAGTTTCAAAAATTGGGGGTAGAGTTATCTTCTTTACTGGTTTTCCTTTGAGGTCAAAGATTTTTGCTGTTCTTTTCGTCATTATTTTTCACCGTCTATTTTCCTTGGGGAGACTCCAGAGACATGTACGTAATTTGAGGTGGTTCTTCGGCTATTTGCTTTGGTGGGCGTGCTGGATAGCGTATTTTTATTGGGCGTTTTTCTGTTCCAGGTATGCTTCCTTCCACGAGCATGTAGGGTCCTTTAACTATGCCATATCTTAGGAATCCGCCCTTGGGTGTTATTTCTTTTCCATCCTTGCCTATTTTTAGGATGCGTTTGTTATATTCTGTTCTTTGGTGGAAGCCCATTTGTCCAGCTCTGGGAATTGAGTACATAACGTGGTGGGGATTCCATGGGCCTAAGGTGGCGACTCCTCTTTTTGTTTTTCTTCCTTTGTGTTGAAGTATTGCTACTCTCCAGCGTTTCACTGGACCTTGGAAGCCTTTCCCTGTTGATACGGCTATCACGTCTACGTATTGTCCTTCTTTGAAAATCTCCATGGGCGTTACCGTTTTTCCCAGCAAGTTTTTTGCGTATTTGAACTGTTGTTGAATTGCACCTCCGCCTATTTCTATTTCGGCTACGTCCGGTTTCTTTTTTGGTAAGCCTGCTTGTTTTGGCACAGCTGCGGCGATAACGCGTATTTTGGCTATTTTGTTTAGGTTTTCCTCAATTTTGTTTAGGTTTTCTTCTGTGTTTAGGTTTTCTGGAAGTGTTAATACTCTGTCAAGTTCGTCTGGCGGGTCTTTCATCCAAGCTTCTGTTAGACTGTTCAGTCCATAGGGGGTTTTTGTGTAGGCTCTTATGGCGCATATGAGCATGGGAGGCGTTTCGAGAACAGTGGCTGGGCGCATAACTTCTTTGCCATAGTTTGGTGAGCGTTTTCTATCTTCTAACGCAAAAACATGGGTCATTCCGGCTTTATAACCTATAAAACCCAAAAGCCTAGGCGTATCCGCCTTTATTTCAGGCCAATAACGTATTCTAGCCAACGGGCTTTTAGCGCGTTTCCTAGGCAAATAAGCAAGTGAACCATGTTTGGGTGCGTGCTTTTTTCTGTGACCCATTATTCTTCCGCTTCGCGTCTTCTAGGAATGAAGAAATTAAGTTATAAACGTTACCGTTAAGCCTTTGGTTTTTAAAGCAGCTGTTAAGTTGGAAAGAGCATTTATCATCTTTTGAATAGTCCTAGTAAACGTTAAATTGTGAAGGGTTTACTCTTTTTGGAGGGTTTGCAGTTGGATGTTACGTCTTTGGTTGCGGATGCGCTTTATCGTTCTGGATGTTTAAGGTTTGGCAGTTTTAGGATAAAGTCCGGAGCTTTAAGCCCATATTATATTGATCTTGGGCGTCTGCTTTCTGCGCCAAATGATTTAGGCATCATCGCAGACTGTGCAACAGAAAAGATTTTGGAGATAATGGCTTCTGAACGAGTGGATAAACTGGCTTCCATCGAGTTAAAGGGCGCGTTGATTTTGCCCAGCATAGCGTGTAGGCTAAACCTTCCATGCATTGTTGTTAGGAAGGAAGATAAGGCGTATGGCGTAACTGGGAGAGTTGTCGGCGCGGATGTTGCAAATGGCGACAGAATACTGTTTTTTGATGATGTCGTCGGTGAAGGCTTGTCAAAACTGGAAGGTATAAAACCTTTAGAGGCGCTTGGAGCCAAAGTAGAAAATCTTGTGGTTGTTGTTGACAGGGAGCAGGGTGGAAAAGAAAACCTTGAAAAACAAGGATACAAAGTTCACGCCTTAACCAACATTTCTATGCTTGTTCAATATCTTTTAAGGATTGGAAAAATTTCAAAAGAACAGGTAGAAACAGTTCTAAGTTATGTCAAAAATTATCGAAACAAGCCCTAATGAAAGCGTTGAAGTATCATTTCAAGCATTTTCTGTGCACATTCTTCTGGAGTGTTTTTGGCTGTGTTTAAGGTTATTTCGGGGTTAAGCGGTTCTTCGTATGGCTGTCCTATTCCCGGAACAGTGGGCGCTTCTCCTTTCAAAGCCTTGGCGTAGATTTGTTTTGGCGCTTGCCGTGTTTCTTTGCGTTTTGCTTCGCGTTTCATACAAACTTCTAATGGGCATTCAAGGTAGGCTTCCATAAATTTTGGAATTTGTTTTCTTGCACTTTCGCGGTATCGTCTCAGGTTTCCAGTAGCGTCAATTATTACGTTTACGCCGTTTTGTGTTAGCAGTTTGGCTATGTAGACGAGTGTAGCGTAAACAATGTCACGTTCTTCAAGCGTGTATGTGGGCTTTGGAGTTAAAACCTTTCGTAAAGCGTCTGAAGACAATAATTGGGCTTGAATTCTATTTTTTTCTAAAAGTTTGAGCAGCGCCTCGGAAACCACAGATTTGCCACTGCCCGGCAAACCAGTTACCCAAACACACCAACCGTCTTTCAAGGCAAGCACCATGCATTTCTGCTCTTTTATTGGAGTAAGCTTTCTATACTTTTATGTTTCTTGCATAAACTCTCCTAAAAATTGGTAATTGTCAATTTTGAAAAGGTGGCTTTCGCATTTGCAGTCTGAGCACCCGAAACCTTTCACAGCAACGCCTATTCTGCCAATTTCCTCTGCAATTTTGCATTCCTCAGCTTTTTCTGCTTCCTTATAGAAAACTTTCTCAATCTTTGCCGCGCTACTGCAAAGCAAGTAGTCTATGTGCCAAAATCTTCTTTTATTCTTTCTGAAATGTCTTTCCAATCGTTTTTCCAAACTGGTCTGGGCGGACCCAACATAAGCATAAAAGCCCTTTTCGAAATTTATTTTGCCTAATGCGCCCACACGTATTGTGGTGTTTTTATTCACAGAAATAACTAGAGCGTATATGCCCTTCATAAAAGTCCTGTTATGAGTTGTTTGATTTATACCATTTCAAAATTTCATTTATAGCTCTGCTTGAGTAACCCATCCCCTTAAGGAGGTTCTTCAATTCATTAATAGGCTCGGCGTTCAAGCAGCCACACCTACAGTCACGATTACTATTTTGAATCAGTATTTATCTTTTTAATTCCCGTATCGGAATATGTCAAAGCAAAAACCTTTTTGGTTTTTTCTGAAAACTGCGTGTTCAAGCTTTCACAAGGTAGGAGTTTACTGCCTCTAAATCAAACTTTTCATGTTGTAGAACATTTTTCACGAAGTTTAGAAGCTTAATACGCACGTCTCTGTCAAGATTTGGATACCATATTGGCGAAGCCACAACCAAACCGCGCCAAGCATAAAATGGCTGCACAGTCTTCAAAATCTCGAAGTCGCCAGTCTTCATTAGGTAGTTTTCCCAGAAAACCCTAAACAACCGTTCAAAAACTCCCGCCAACTCCCCGTATTTTTGGAGAGAATAAAAAATGTAGTTGATGGTCATTGCCGTGACATCGTCAGCTGGTTCGCCCCACTCTCCTCTGCTGCGGTCTAACACCGTAAAGTCTGTGTCGTTATGGAACATCACGTTCCACGGGTGAAAATCGCCGTGCACCTGACTTAGCCTATGAGCCATGTGTTTAAGGCGCCAGCGCCAGACAACACAGTCTCTTTCAATGTCAATAAGGTAGTTTTCGTTTACGAAGTTAAGGTTTGGCGGGTAGCTGTCTAATAAACCCATAATGCATTCGCCGTGACCAACAAGCTCTCTTATACGCCTAACATAAAGCCAAGGGGCTTCCCTTTTGACTTTGTGGATTTCCACGAGGTAATTGGACAGCGCCAAACATCGCTTCTCGTCCAGGTCATTTAACCGACCAGTCCCTTTTATGCGGTCCAAGTCTAAGTGGTAAAGTTTTCCGTCCACAAATTCGGTTAAAATGAAGAATTCGTTGCATTTTCCGAGAGATTTCAAGCATTTGCCATCTTCGGCGAAGGCGCCCACGTCAATGGAGCGCACATGCTTAGGCAACTTGTTAAAAGCGGAATGCTGCCAGAGAAGTATTTGCGCCCTATCCGAAAAATGGTCATGCCCAAAACCCTCTGGGCGCATGGTTTCTAAAACGACCCGTTTAACATCGCCGCCGCCAATCCTGAATTCTATCACGTACGGGTAACCATAACCAAAGCCCTTTAAATCCTCAAGTTTCTCGCCGCCAAGCCTCCAAACTCCAAGAATCTCCGCGTCTCCGCCGTAAAGAGACGAGAGATATTTTCGAAGAGCATCTTTAGAAAGTTTCATAAATCTTACACCAACCGTTTACAATAAACGTGCAAAAGCTTTAAAGTTTTAAGAACAACAACCCCCTTTAACATTCATTAAACGCGTTAAAAGCGGTTTGACATGGACACCATTCTCATACACGACGGAACAATACTCACGATGCACAACCACAAGGTAATCCATGAAGGAGCAATAGCCATAGAAAACGAAACAATAACCGACGTTGGAAAAGCAAGTCTCCTTAAGCGAAAATATGGAAGAGGCTACGAGAAAATAAACGCGAAAGGCAAACTCATCATGCCAGGACTCGTCAACACACATCAACATGCTGCGATGAGCCTATTAAGGGGTTATGCTGATGACTTGCAACTTCAACAATGGCTGGAAAAATGGATATGGCCAATAGAGAGGCATATGACTGCCCACGACATTTACGTTGGAGCTTTGTTAACGGCGATAGAATCCATAATGGGTGGAACAACAACGGTTAACACAATGTATCATTACATGCCAAAAGAGAATGAGGCGAAAGCCTTCAGAGACGTAGGTCTAAGAGGAGTTGTAGGTCATGTTTGTTTTTCATGGAGAAAGGAAGAGGATAAGCGAGCACTGGAACACCTAGCTAAAAACTGGCATAATGCGGAAGGAGGCTTGATTCGCGTAAGCGTTGACCCCCATGCGCCTTACACAGTTGACCCAGAATACATGAAAGAGCTAAAACTAGTCAGAGAAGAGCTTAACAGAAAGTATGGTTCTGATGAGGCGCCTATAATTTGGCATATCCACGTTGCTGAAACCGCAGATGAACCCAACAAAATTGAGCAAGCTTTCAATTTGCGGTTGGATGGAAAGGGCGTGATGGAGTATCTGGACTCGCTAGGCGTTTTAGAAAAACATGTAATTGCGGCACATTGCGTTGCACTAACAGAAGGCGATATCAAAATTGCAAAACAAAGAAACGTGAAGGTTTCCCATAACCCCATATCAAATCTTAAACTGGCATCTGGAATAAGCCCTGTTCCCAAAATGCTTAAGGAAGGCGTGGTTGTTTCCCTCGGCACGGACGGTCCATGCTCAAATAATTCAGCGGATATGTTTGAAGTCATAAAAACCGCCGCTATACTACACAAAGGAGTGAGCAAAGACCCGACGGTTTTGCCTGCTGAGAAAATTTTGGAGATGGCTACAATAGACGGTGCAAAGGCGTTGTGTTTAGAAAAAGAGATAGGTTCTATAGAAATTGGCAAAAAGGCGGACCTAGCCATAATAAACCTCGAGAAACCGCACCTACGTCCACTTTACAACGAGGCAAGCCACCTAGTTTACGCGGTTAAATCCCCCGACGTCGAAACCGTGTTAATAAACGGTAGGATAGTAATGGAAAACAGGAAGATAACAACCGTAGACGTTGACAAAGTTATGGAGATGGTTGAGAAAGCCAAAAATAACCTATTAAGCAAGGTGGCGCAACATTAAATAGTTTAAGTGTTGTTGAGCATAAGGCGAAGGTTAAAGGAAATGGAAAACTTCAAAGTGAAAGATAAAGGCTTAGCGAATAAGGGGCATATGCAAATTGAATGGGCTTCCAAACACATGCCAGTTCTAAACCAAATCAAACAAAGATTTGAAAAGGAAAAACCTTTAAAAGGCTTAACTTTAGGCGCATGTCTTCACGTGACAAAAGAAACAGCAGTTCTCGTAGAAGTGCTCATAGCAGGCGGCGCCAAAGTCGCTTTGTGTGGTTCTAACCCGCTTTCCACACAAGATGATATAGCCGCAGCTTTAGTTGAAAAAGGTGTTAAGGTTTTTGCTTGGCGGGGGCAAACAACAGAGGAATACTATTGGTGTGTGGAGAGGGTTATTGACCAAAAGCCTGCGATAACACTTGATGACGGCGCAGACCTTGTCGGCACAATCCACAGCAAAAGAACTGAAGCACTGTCAAGGATTAAGGGTGGAACAGAAGAGACGACTACTGGCGTTTTGCGGCTTCGTGCTATGGAAAAATCGGGCGCATTAAAATACGCTATAATAGCTGTTAACGACGCATACACAAAATACTTGTTTGATAACCGTTATGGAACTGGGCAAAGCACGATAGACGGGATCCTAAGAGCCACAAACATCCTTTTAGCGGGGAAAACCTTCGTCGTTTGTGGTTATGGCTGGTGTGCTCGGGGAATAGCCCAAAGAGCCCGTGGAATGGGTGCAAACGTCATAGTCACCGAAGTCAACCCTTTAAGAGCACTTGAAGCTGCAATGGACGGGTTCCGCGTGATGCCAATCGCCGAAGCAGCAGCCATAGGAGACATATTTGTAACTTCCACTGGTGACGTAAGCGTGATAAGGAAAGAGCACATGCAAAAAATGCAGGACGGCGCACTGCTTGCAAACAGCGGACACTTTAATGTGGAAATAAACATAAAAGACTTGGAAGAACTGGCAGTTTCAAAGAGGAACATAAGGCAAAACCTAGACGAATACACACTGAAAGATGGGCGAAAACTGTATTTGCTTGCGGAAGGACGCCTCGTAAACCTTGCGGCGGCTGAGGGACACCCATCCGAAGTGATGGATATGTCTTTTGCAAACCAAGCGCTCTGCGTGGAATACTTAGCAAAAAACGAGAAAATGCCTCCGAAAGTTTATTCTGTGCCAAAGGAAATCGATGAGGCAGTTGCGAGGCTGAAACTTGAAGCCATGCGGATAAAGATAGACGAGCTTACAGAGGAGCAGAAGAAGTATTTGGCAACGTGGGAAATGGGAACTACATGATTATGAGCCCTAAAGAAATGGTAAACTTTAAAAGCTTAAAAATGGTAAACATGGCTTTGCAGTGGTGATGTAAATGGTTAGTAAAGATCAATCAATAGGTGGAGTTATACTGATTGTATGTGTTGTTATCGCCATCTTCTACATAGTAACACTATTCTATCCCCAATGGCTCGTAGACCTAGGCTGGGCAAGCGACACAAACGCCATTCAATTTTGGATCATAGCCATCCCCGTGTTCA
>Ga0315298_1003212_pt1 | contig 26391 bp, 28 predicted proteins | sample WHS_1_MG_FD_203077 | JGI IMG/M metagenome (GOLD analysis project Ga0315298, IMG submission 203077) | Extremophilic microbial mat communities from Washburn Hot Springs, YNP, Wyoming, USA - WHS_1_MG | ecosystem: Environmental > Aquatic > Thermal springs > Hot (42-90C) | place: USA: Wyoming... | reverse complement strand
TTCTTAAAGTTGTTGGTTTGGCTGATAGAATGAACCATAAGCCAGCAGAGCTAAGCGGAGGCGAACAACAACGTGTAGCCATAGCCAGAGCCCTAGCCAACAATCCCCGTTTTCTGCTTATGGACGAACCCACCGGGAACATAGACTCGAAAAATGCCATGGAAATAATCCAGCTTGTGAAAAGGCTGAACCAAGAGAAGGGCATAACAATAATTATGGTTACCCATGACCAGCGTCTGGCTTCAGAGGCGAATAGAACAGTGCACATGCTTGACGGCCTCATAGTGAATGAAACGGTGAACAAACCATGAAGATAACAGACATATTCTCCTACGCTTTCAGCGCCATAAAACTGCGAAAACTCCGAGCGGGTTTAACAACCCTAGGCGTTGTTATAGGCATAGCCGCAATAGTGGCGCTTCTATCAATAACCCAAGGCTTGCAGGTGGCAATAGCCACCCAACTCCAAAAGGGATTCGCAACAGACACCCTAATCGTCACAGCCAGAAGCGAGTCGGGATTTAAGCTTCTAGTCAACGACACAAAAACAATAGAGGAGATAGGCGGCGAAAACGTCACCGTTTCACTTGCAGTCATCCTAAGAACAGGCTACATAAAATCCGGAGGGCAAACAAGCCGCGTCACAATAGTTGGCGTTGACTATGCGAAGTACGCTGAAATTTACAGCAGCACTTTTACGGCTGAAGAAGGTGCCATTCCGCAAAATCCAGAAAACAGCTCTGTGGTTGTTGGGAAACGGGTAAGCGACCCGTGGAGTAATGGAACCCTTTTCTGCAAAACTGGCGACAATGTTGAAATCATTTGGACTTCACGGCCATTCAAAAACGAAACCTACATGGGCAATGTTGTTGCTGTCCTTAAGGAAATTGGAGGATTCAGCTTAGGAGGACCATCAGACACAAGCATATACATACCAATAAAGCAGGCTCAAACTTTCTTCAAAACAGAGGAATGCGAAATGATAGTCGTCAAGCTTAGAAATGATGATAGGGCGACAATTGAAAGCGCCGCTAAAGCCATAAGAGAAGCCTTCGGCGGCCAAGTAACAGTGATCTCTTCAACAGCCATTTTAAACATAATTTCCAGCGTGTTCTCCACAATTCAACTTTTCTTGGCAGGCATCGCAGCTATATCTCTTCTAGTGGCAGGAATAGGCATAATGAACATAATGATTGTCTCAATGATGGAACGCACAAGGGAAATAGGAATCCTAAAAGCCTTAGGAATGAAAAACCGACAAGTGCTCTTGATATTCCTAAGCGAAGCGGCCATAATAGGGCTGCTGGGCGCAGTAATCGGCGTAGGAGCAGGCTGGGGCATAGCCCAAGTCACAGTAAGAGTTTTCAGCACCGGAGTAGGCTTCGGCGGGGCCATGCGCCAAACAAATCAGGCAGCATTAGCCAACGGAATAACAATTTCGCCGGTTTTAACGCCCTCCGTGCTTTCCGGCGCCATAGCCTTCGGTCTAATAGTCAGTCTTCTATTTGGGCTTTATCCAGCTTGGAGAGCCTCCAAACTTAAGCCTGTGGAAGCCCTAAGATATGAATAGCAACAAATTTATTTAACATCCTTAGCCTTTTTTAAAGCAAGGAAGCTGAACCCGAGTGTTTAACATTAAAAGTAGCCTTGGCATTCCGATGGGCGGGCCTGTCCACACTAAGACCCGTCCTTGGGCAACCTTAGCTCTAATAATTGCAAATGCCGCAGTCTACGCAGCATCCTCATACCAGAACTTTTTCCTAGAAATAAGTGACTACTGGGTTAGCGCCGGCGGCTTTGTCCCATCGCTTGTCGCCATGCCAATCCAACTTTACAGAATTTTCTCATCCATGTTTTTGCACGCCGACTTCTTCCACATTCTTTTCAACATGTACTTTCTCTACCTTTTCGGCAGAGCCGTCGAAGAAGCCTTGGGCAAGTGGCGTTACCTAGCCCTATACTTTATTTCAGGGATAGTCGCATCCATATTTCACACGGCTTTCAGCTTCATAGGTGGAGCAGCCGCTTACGTGATTCCAGCCATAGGCGCCTCGGGCGCTATAAGCGGAGTTTTAGGCGCCTACCTAATCCTTTTCCCCGGCACCTCCCTTGTGATGGGTTGGGTTTTCCTATACTTTCCAGTATTCTTTAGGATGAAAGCCGCCTACTACCTCATCTTCTGGTTTGCAACCCAAGTAATTTACGGATATGCGAGGATGGGTGGAAGCACAGCCGTCTTCGCTCATGCAGGGGGCTTCATAGCTGGAATGGCTGTTCTGCCACTGGTTGCCAGCAAAGAAAGGCTTATCCAATTTAGACTTGCAAGACAACAAGCCTTCTTCCCGGCCTATGTAATATTAACACCAACATCCATAAAGAGCCCAGGCCTCGGCGCCACCACAAAGGCTGTTATAGCCGTGCTTTTGGCCGCCCTCCTCTTCGGAGCAGCCTACGCCTCAAGCGGCCTATCTATCCAAGGCAACATAAAGGCGGCAACTGTCCAATATTCTTTCGATGGAAAACCATACATGGATTATGTAGGCTTTCAGCTTCAAAACATCGAGGGTCAAATCTCCCAAGTATCGTTGGATGAAACAAGAATTCTGTTAAGTAGGCTTTATGCGGCTGAGCTTCTCTACGACAAGGTTAAAGCCAATCAATCGGTGAACCTGAACAATCGGGATGTTAAATTACTTGTGAGGGTTAGCGGGCATCCAATCACTGTGGACATGTCGGTGATAAGTTTTAGCGGTGAATATGACGGAGACGGCTTCCTAAGCTTTGGCATAGGCGAACTGGAAACACAAGTGATTCTAATAGACCCTTTGGGCCACGTCTCTGTCAGCGACTACTCCGTGCATTACAGTTTCAGGTTAGACTCACAAACGGTAGACCTCACCTACATAACGCAGTACACTGGAATCTTGTCACTGGTTGCCACGGCAGTAGCCCTTGCCGTCGCCCTCGCAAAGGATAAGGATTTAACTTTAATCGGCGAGGAGTCTGATAAATTTTGGCGTCCCTTCACATCACCCTACTATGTTTAGGAGACTATGGAATGGTTGAGGATGGTTAAGCGTTTCTACCCGAGCCAGCCTGTGGTCGGTGTGGGCGCCATAATTATTTGTAATGGGAAAATTTTACTTGTAAAGCGGAGGGGCGAACCCGGAAAGGGAAGGTGGAGCATTCCCGGCGGAATTGTGGAGCTTGGAGAAACCGTTGAGGAGGCTGTTATCCGAGAGGTTAAAGAGGAAACTGGTTTGGATGTGGCTGAACCGGAGCTTATCGACGTTGTGGATAACATTGTCCAAGACGAAGAAGAGCGGGTGAAGTGGCATTTCGTTATACTTGACTTTTTCGTTAAGGTTAGGGGTGGTAAACTGCGGGCATCCGACGATGCTGAAGAAATTCGATGGGTGCCGTTGGATGAGGCGGAGAAATACGATTTAACAAAAACCTTCAGGAGTTTTCTCCAGCGGAATAGGGCTCGACTGGAGAAGCTTGACTCGTGCTCTCAGAGTGGGCACCTGTAAAGAATAGGCGGGTTTCCCCCATGGTTTTGACGTCTAAGGCTCGGACTTTGACTACTATTGGGAAGTCTTTGACCACTTTGCCCAGCACTAGGCAGTGGTGGGGCGGAAGGTCACGGGCTATGGATTTGACGGTTTCTGCGTCTACGCGGGCGGCGCGGGAAACCACTTCTAGGTCGTGCTCGTTGGTGAAGTTGAATAGGAATATATTGTCTGCCTGGCGGTAAATGTTTTCGCGGATGGTGTCAGGCTGGTTTGTTATGAAGGTTGTGAATATACCGAAGTGGCGCATCCTCGTCACGATGTCGTCCCAGTAGGTTTCCCGAAGATATAGGTGGGCTTCCTCGGCGAATAGGAAAACAGCCTTCAACCTCCAGCTTGTCAAAAGCTCTACAAGTTTGCCAAGAAGGTATTCCACGACTATTTGACGGTCTATGGGCGAAGTGTTCCGCAAATTAATTATCACGGCGCCGCCCTCCTCTCTGGCTTTGAAGAGACACTCTTCTAGAAGGGTTGCCTCTGCCACGTTGTCCGTGAAAAAGCCGGAGTTCACCAATGCGTAGTAGCGGCTGAAAAGTGCATCCCGCACATTTTGGTTACAGTTCCAGTTTCGGATAGCCTCGCCCAACTCGTGCAGCGTTAGGCAGCCTTTGTCTTTGAGGTGCTGCCATATGCGGCGGAACTCGCGGGCCGATGTTCCGGGCAAGTGTAAGGCATGAATGAGAATGTTTAGGATGACGTTTAAGTGGAGCTGTTTTATGGCAACCTTGAAGTTCTGCGCGGGTGTCAAAACGTGGATTTTATTGTAGTACGCATTGCGTTTCCCGTCGGACGTGAATCCCAAGCCGGTGTATTCGCCGTTCAAGTCCAGAACGACAATCACAGCCTTATACTGGAGGAGGCTTGTTATCAAAAGCTTGGAGAGATGCGACTTCCCAGTCTCCTTCTTGCCAGTGATTATGTTAAGCCGCCCGTCTAGTGAGGAAGCATCTATGGTTAAGAGCGAGTTTTCTTTTGTCACGCCTAGAGTTATGGGGAGGTTGCCGTTCACTTTCGCCAGTTTAAGCAATGTGGCGATGGGCAGTTTTCTAACCGAGGACTGGGAACGCGACGGAAGCCAAGAAGTGCTTGGGCTTAGGATTTCGCCTTCCACCGTAGCGCGGATCTTGCAGATTAAAAGCCTTGAATCCTGAATGTATGTTATGTGAGGGGCTATCTCTAAGGGGTCTATGTCCTCGCCTTGGATTAGTCCTCCGCCGTCTGGGAGGCTTCGCAATAGCTCTTCTAAAACGCCTGGAATGTTGGCGAACTGCACGTCTATGACCTGGGCTATTAACGCTTTTTGGGCTTCCGCGTCTTCAATTAGCAGGTAGTCACCTTTCTCCACGTTTTCGTTTGGAAAGCTGAGGATTTGGATTATGTTGCCCTCTTTTTTATACAACCTCATGGTGGTCTTCCCCTTTTCCGAAGGGTCCAAACAGTAGCCGGTGCATGTCTGGGCGCTCAATTATTTTTAGGCGGTAGCGTTGTTGGATGAAGTGTTGCATGGCAATCACCTCGTTGGCCGTGAAAGTGCATAGGATGTGCGCTAAACGAAGTGTTTCTGGGTAGCCATGCATCATCAAGTCGTTTCCCAGAAGCCTTTCAACGGCTTCTATGCGTTTTTGGGTTGGTAGTTCGCGGTCTATGTCCAGCCTAAAGGCGTAGTTGCCTCTGGCTAGTTTTGCCACGTAAACCTCGCCTAGCAGTGTCAGCGGAGGTTTAGGCTTTATATTTGTCACTTCTATTAGGCATGGGGGCTTGTGGGCGGGGAAAGCCTCTGTTATTAGGCAGCCGTTAAACCGCAGTGTTGTCACTTTTGTGAAGGCTAGGACTGTGTTGCCGTTGCTTCTGGCGGCGGCTAAAATTTCCTTTAACTGTTGGGTTGGAGTGTCGGCTGTTCCAGCGGTTAAAGAGCCGTCGAAGAGGATTAGGCTGTCCTTCATGGTTTTGGCTAGGGATGCTTGCAGCCACTTTTCTAAGAGATTTGCCATTCGCATTGGAATTTGGAGGAAGCTCGGCGAGGCTTGAGGGTTTTGTTCTGGAAAATACGCCTTCAAAAGGGTGCGATAAACTTCTTGGAGATTCTCTTCAGTAATGTGGAATATGAAGGGTCCTACGCGTAGGTAAGCGTAGTTTTTGGCTTTTTTCCATATGGTGGTGCCGCGGACTGCGATGATTATGCCTTTGCTTGTTTCGCCCAGTTTTATGCTGGATGTGTCGACGGCGGCTATTGTTGTTGGGGGTTCTGGCTTTGGGCTTAGTGGTATGGGCTGAGTTGGCGGGACTAGTTGTTGGGTGATTAGGGTTTCTTGGTTGTTGGTGTTGTTGAAGGTTTGTTGAATTGTTTGTTGGTTTAGTTGAAGGGTTTGGTTTTGCACTTGTTTCAGCGAGTGGAGGCTTAGTTCTAGGAAACGTTGGGGTAGCGCTGTGTCGATGGTTGTTTGTGGAAAATTATATTTTGGTGTTATTGTTATAGTGTATTGTTCAATCACCAAGATTCACCAACAGCCAATTGTTTGGGCGAAGGAATATATAAATGTTGTGCATGAACAAATTGCACAATTCAATATTCAACAAGGTGGAAAATTGACACAACCGTCTCAAAAACCACCTATCCGCCTAAAAATGCGAATAGGCGAAATAGAAATCGAAATAGAATGCCAAGAAGACCAACTACAATCAGCCGTAGACCGCATCCTATCCACAGTAACAGAAAAACTCAAACAAGCGCCCCTCTCCATAACTGAACGGGCGGCAGCACCACCACGCGCAGAAACATGTAAAGGCGTAATCCAAAAACTATGGGAAGAAGGATGGTTCGCAATGCCAAAAACCCTAAGCGAAGTCCACAGTGAAATGGCAAAACGCGGATTCCACTACGACCGAACGGCGGTAGCCCACGCCCTCATAGACCTAGTAAAAGAAGGCATACTAACCCGAGACGGCAAACCCCGCAGATATCAATACGCCCAAAAAAGACCACCACCATAAAAACCGATTTTAAAGTTCAAACATTTGGTCCACAAGTCCTTCTAACGAATATAAGAAATTAAAGTGTGGTCTGAGAAAATCTTCTGTTAGAAAATCTGCCATAATTGGTCGCGGTATCCATACTCCGCCTTGTTTTTTCATATTTTCGCTGAATTCCCTTTCTGCTTTTTCATACTCCGCTTTGTCAATTTTCTTGACCGCAACACCAATGGTCTCCCCGTTCCTTCTGCAAACTAAGTCGCATCCTAATCCAATCTACTTTATAATCAAGACTGATAAAGTGCTGGTATAGGATTCCTTGAACTTCTATTTCACTAAACTTATCCCAATGAATTGGCATAACCTTACATCTGACACGTCGAGTTCATAACAGATATATTTGTGGTTTGGTTAGTTCTTTTAGAGGCTAGGGTTATGAGCGTTGAAGTGTTGGAAGACATCCGAAGAGAACTCCGCGAGTTGAGGCTTCTTTACAAGGAACTTGTGGAGAAACTCATACCCGTGGAGAAACCTTCTCCAAAAGAAAAGAAAGCCATAGAGGAAAAAAATGAAGTGGCAGACGAAGAGGAACTGATGAAGGCGTTGGGCAAAACTAATGTTCGCCATAAAGATTAAGCGCAAAGCCTTAAGGAAAATTGCAAAATTAACCGAAAAACAAAAGCAAAACATCAAAACGGTTATTTTGACCCTAAAAACCGACCCCATACCATTCAGAAAAGCCGACGTCTGCAAACTTCAAGGCTACGAAAACACTTATAGAATTAGAATAGGCAATCTGCGGATAGTCTACCAAGTTTTATGGGATGAGAAAATAATCTTAATCCACTACATAGGACCAAGAGAAAGGGCATACTAACCCGAGACGCAAACCCGCAGGTACAATATGCGCGAAAAGATCGCCACCGTGAAGCAAATAACGTTAAGTCACCGTGACTTCTTTTTTGGCTAAGCCTTCCACTATTAATGGTACAATTTTGCTGGCTCTGAGAATCTCCATAAATAGAGGTTTTCCATCTACGCTAAAATGAACTATTATGTCGCCTAACTCTTCAGCATGGGAAAGCTTACCCTTCTCCTCTATGAATATTGTTAGGACATAAATAGTGATAAAGCGCCGAAAAATTCTAGAGGGAAGGGCTATCAAATTTATCGGTTGGAAACTTCCTAAAATTGACTTCTAGGCTGTTATTTTTGTTTGATGAGTTCTCTGTGAACCTTTATTATCTGTTTAAGCAGCCTTGACCTACACTCTCTGACTTTGGCGTTTGGAGGCGTTGTCGCCAAAACAAGGACTATGTAATAGTTTTTGTCGCTCTGCTCTTCAACGTAAACCCTAAAATCCTTTAATTCTTGGCTTATGGCTTCCTGGAGCCTAGCCAGAACCATGTCTGGGTCGTACTCCACCGGAAACTCGTATCTTACGCGAACGGTTTTGGGTTCTTCTTTCTCCTCCATTACGATGCTGTTGGAAAAAGCCAAATTGTTTGGAATCTTCACAATCTCGCCGTTGTCAGACAAAATTTTGGTGTGGAGCAGTCCCACCTCCACAATGACCCCTTTCAGTGTGGGTATGAACTCATCTAGGCTAAACATTTTGTAGGCCGGAAAAGACACTGTCGACAAGGGCAAGCCCCCAGAAATTTTCACTTCAGACCCAGGTCTGAGAAAGCCTGTTCCAAGTATTATTAAGCCGGCGAACAGGTTTGCCAGTATTGGTTGCAAGCCCAAACCAATAATGAGACCTGAAACGGTGGCGCCTGCCACCGCCGTCACACCTGTTACTTCGAAAATCGCTAAAATCATTAGTCCAAGCACAAGATAGCCGATCACAAGGATAACGTTTCGGATGAGGTAAACTTCCCTGCCAAGATGCCTAAACCTCCTTGTTATGACGGAAGCCACAACCTCCAGTGCCAAAACTCCGACGATTATGACTGTTAGGGCGCGGATTATCCTAAAATAGTTCATGTAAGCCTCGCGGATGTCCTCTGGTAAAATGGCTGGAAGGGTTAAAATCCAAAGCAAGGTTAATACGGCAACCGCCAAAACGAAATAGTGGATTCTCCGCGGAACCCTCAAACCAAACGCCTCTTTTAAAACCAAATACAATGGCAAAAGCATAAAAACTAAACGCCTCCAAACCCAAAATGCCACATACCATGTGACAAGCCATGAAACTCATCTTCGTAATCGAACACTTGGAACCTGAAATTGGCAAGTGGCTCCTATACGAGTATGAGCACACCTCGGAGATTGTCGGCAAAAACCGCCTAATGTTCACCAACGTCAAAAAAGAGGAGTGGCGGCGGCTTCTCTCGAGACTCGGCACCGTTGAAGAGAAAAGCGCAGCAGAAGTTTTTAACCAGGAAAAGGTTATCATCTTAGATCCAAAGGCTGAGCTTCCCTTAACGCCTGAAGATTTTGCGGGTAAAGAAGCCGTTATCGTGGGTGGAATTTTAGGCGACCACCCGCCGAAAGGCAGAACGAGAAAGTTTTTGACAAGACGTTTTGAAAAAACGGCCACTGTGCGAAACCTTGGAAAAGGCCAATTCTCCATCGACGGGGCTGTTTACGTTGCTAAGCTTGTTAGTGAGGGAACGCCCTTAACGGCCATACCGGTCCAGAAGGGTTTATCTTTGAAGCTGAACTATCATGGAGAGGTTTATCTGCCCTACGTCTATCCAATGTGGAATGGAAAGCCCCTCATAAGCCAAAAACTTGTAGCCTACCTTACATCAGACGAAATAATCAAAGACGAGGAGAAAATGCTCAAAGGAGAATGAAACAGACAGTTTACATGCCAAGCTTCGCCTTTATCCTTGGAAGCCACTCCCTCTGCATTTGGAAAACGCCGAAACTTGTTATACGATATCCGCCCTCACCCGTTTTTTCAGCTATTTCAGCCTTGACGAGTTCGCCAAGCCGCGTGCTCGTTATCTTCGGATTTTTTCCCAGTTTCGCCTGAAGCTCCTCACGGGTTAAGACGTCGGTTTTAAGCATGCCAAGCCTAAACCCTAAGTGGGCGGCTAGGAGGCACAACGCCAAAGTCTCGTTATCCGTCAACTTCTCTTTTTGAACAAGCAGGTGGGGTGTGTTGTCCGCGAAGCCAATCAACCCCTTACAGTCTTCGGCAAGCCTCTGCAAGTCGATGCTTAAAACTAGGGCTTTAGCAGTTTGGAAGGCTGGAACGTGTTGGGCGAAAAACTGGTTGAGGGCTGTCCAAACTTCTTCAAGGCTTCCGGAAAACGTGCACTCGAAGTCTCCGTGCTTCACGTGAACTGTTAAAGGCTGCTGGCCTGTCAAGCCATCATCCCTCTAAGTTTTGCTAAAACCTCCTCCTCAATCCATTTCTCCCCTTGAACCGTTAACTTAAACTCCGGCCTCTTAGGGTCTGGCTTAAACACCTGACCGCGCTTAACCATCTCGTTTAGGCGGGCTGGAACCATGCACTTTATGCCGCTGGACTCGAGAAGCTTCTGAATCTGCGAGGCAGTATTCTGACGCCCCTCCGAAGCATAAAGTATGAGGCCAATAGCCTCATAGTGGGTGAGCTTTTCCTTGGGGGCTACCAGCACAGGGCCTTCTGTTGTAAACTCCACTATGCCCTTAAGCTGGGCAGCCGCTGAAGGCACAAGCTTGCTTGTCACCAAGTTTGAAACATTTTCCACGAAATCTTTTGGAAAAGCTTCTAGAAGGCTTAAGATATCCTGAGGTGTCTCGCCCTCCACAACTATTTCGCCGAAAGGCGCCTTAATGCGAACTTCAACCCTTTTCATGAAGATTTCCTCCCCCTTCTACTGTTGGGCTGCCACCTCTTTTTCAGCTAGAATGTAAACATAACCTTTATCGGTTTTCCAACACTTAACTAGGCCTTTCCGCACAAGAGCCAACAAGCTTGCAACTAGAGCTCGGCTTGGAAAGTGCAAATCGTTGGCGGCTAAAGCTTCCCTGATCTCAGTGACGGTTCTCGGACGCCACTTCCCCCAGTCGCTCTCCAAAACCTTCAACAAGGCTTCGCTGCAGCCCTCCACCTTCGGAATTTTCGGATAACGCTCCACCGGAGATTCCGCCTTAACAGCCGCAATAGGGGTTTTAACAGCCACCGTCGCCTCCCTACTCTTTAGGCTTTCAAAGGCTTTACTGAAGCTTGGCACAAGGTTCGGCAACTCTTTTATGGCTTCCAAAACCTCGCCGCGGGAACCCCTAACCTCAACCTCATAGTCGCCAGCCTTCACGCGAATAGAAAACTCCCCTTTCGAACCCTTCGCCACTCTATTCCACCCTACGGCCACACTATATGAGTGTTTACTCTCTTTTTAGAATTTACGCGTGTGATATATGTCGGGCTTCGGAATATTCGTATTAAATATTAAGATGTGCTATACTTATAGGGAGCAATATTGTCCAAAAAAGGCTTAGGCGTCTGGTTCTTCAGCACTCTAACGGCCGTAGCCGCCGTCCATCTTGCAGACGCAGCTAACGCCTTCCTCTTCAATAAACCCGCAACCCTTCTAAACCTTTACCCAGTTGACAGGATGAAGCTTCAAGCAATTACGCCGGACATCTACTTCCTGGTTTCCGCCGTCTCCACCATCCTATTCTGGGGTTTAACATGCGCCATAGCTTTCGAAAACCCTGTTGAAGAGTTCTTAAACAAAATATTGTCTGACGCCAAGAAACAGAGCACAGTGGAAACCCAGCTCCTGGAGGAGAAAAGTGAAATATTAGACTCCATGAACGAAACCATTGAAATGAACAACTGCATACTTTCGCAAGTCAAAGACGTGGTTTACAACATTAGAGCCGAGATAAAAGAGATACAGCCTCTCAAGGAGGTGTTGGAGAAAATAAAAACCGAGTTGAACGCCCTTAAAAGGGAACTTAAAAATGTTGAGGTAAAGTTGCAGTATCCAAACATTTGCCTTGCGTGTGGCAAACCCGTGCTTCCGGAATTCAACATCTGCCCATACTGCGGGGAAACTCTAAAACCCATGAGGGAGCAAGTGGTTCCGCTGGAAAAATATCGTTAGCCTATTTTCCCGGCTTCGGCCAATTTCCGATTGATTATTTCGCCTACAACTTCGGCGTTGGCTCTCCCCCTGACTTCCTTCATAACCATGCCCATAATGGGGCCGAAGGCTTTTTGGCCGTTCCTTTCAATTAGGCTTTTGTTTCGGCTCATTATTTGATCCACGATTTTCTCCAATTCGTCTCTTGACAATACCTTTAAGCCTAAGCTTTCAACAGCTTCCTTCACCGTCCTGTTTTCGTTTTTAGCCAGCCAAGAAGCTATTTCCGGGAGGGCTTCCTTGGTTATTTCGCCGTCCCTCAACGCCTTGAAAATCTCCCTTATGTGGTTGTCTGTTAGCCTCTCTACTGGTGTGCCTTCCCGTTTCAGTGCTTTGAGCGTCTCGGTTAAGAAGGCGGCAATGGTGGTTGGTGGGATGCGGTTTTCTTTTGCTATTTCCTCGAAGAGCTCCAAGTACTCTGAGTCCATAAGCTGTTGGGCAAGCTTCTGGTTTAGGCCGTAATCCCGCATGAGTCTCTGAAGCCTTTGTTCAGGGAGTTCTGGCAAATGTTGGCGGATGCTGTTCACATATTCCTCAGTTAACTGTATGGGCGGGATGTCTGTTTCTGGGTACATGCGGGCTGCTCCGGGTCTGGGTCTCATGTAGCGGGTTGTGCCGTCCGGGTTGGCGGCGCGGGTTTCCTCCGGAACGCCTTTTAGGGCTTCGAGGGCTCTTTCCAACACGGCCTTTAAGGCGTCCCTAGCGTTCTCTGGCGTGTCTGCGACGAAGACCACCGCGTCGTTTGGCCCGGCGTTCACAGCCCTTTTTAGGGCTTCAACCTCTTGGGCTGTTATGCCGTAAGCTGGAAGCTCATCTGTGTGGAATACTCCGCCCACCCGTCCCCAGAATCTGGCTCGGTCGGCCATCTCAGTTCCAAAGCGGACACCTGGCATGAGTTCACGTTTCAAAAAGCCTGCAAAGCCCGGAAGCTTTAAGGCGAGAACACGGTGGCCTTTTTCTAAGGCCTTTCTAATAACCTTGCAGCTGGTTTGCTGGAAAACATCCGTCACGTCAAAGAACTCCTCTTTAAGGTTTTCTGGGCGAACTCCGGCCTCTGCTAGCTCCCAGCTGATTTTTATGAGATTTAATTGCCTCTGCACCTCGTATTCGACGACCAGCGGGATTAATTCAAGCTCCTGAACACCTTTTATTTCGGTTAGGGCTCCGCCTTTTATGGATATGTTTAGGTCTTGGCGTATTGTACCCAAACCCCGTTTAACCTTTCCCGTTGCACGGAGGATCTTGCCTATGGCCAGGGCTACTTCTCCAGCTTCCTTCGGCGTAGTTATGACTGGGGCTGTTGCCACTTCGATGAGGGGTATGCCAAGCCTATCTATGCGGTAGCGTATTGTTGTGCCCTCCTCGCCTGTCTTGCGGGCAGCGTCCTCTTCCAGGCTTATATGCTGGATTGGAACAGTTTTTTCGCCCACCTTTATGGTGCCGTTTAGGGCTATGATGCATGTGCGCTGAAACCCCGTTGTGTTGGAGCCATCTATAACTGTTTTGCGCATGACGTGGATTTCGTCCACTGGGGTGGCGTTCATCATTAAAGCCACTGTTAGGGCTATTTCAACGGCTTCTATGCTTAACGGTTGGGGTGGCTCCTCGTCCATTTCCACTAGACATGAGGTTTCGCTGTTCGCCTCGTAAAGAATTTTTACACCCTTTTGGAATTCAAAGTAGGCTGCTGGGTCTATTTGGCCGAGTTCGCTTTGGGTTGGTCTTAAACGTCTCAGGAAGGTGATTTCGGGTTCTTCTTTGAAGAGTCCCGGCTTACAATGGCAGAAAAGCTTGGTGGAGGTATCTAGCTGTTGGTGGACTTCCAATCCAACCCTTAAGCCTATTTGCGCGTAGTCTACTTGGCTGGCCGTCATGACTTGTTCTCCTTCGCAGTGTAGAGGGTGCGGGGTGAAAGCTCGCCGGCTATGTTTGTCTTCAAGAGCCTTTTTGCCTCTTCAGGATTGTCTGTTTGCCCGTAAATCCACATGAGTTTGACTGTGGCTGTTTCCGCCAACATGTCCTCAAGCGGGATTACGCCCAAAGCCAGCAAGTCTCGTCCAGTTTCGTAGACATTCATGTTTACGCGTCCCCAAATGCACTGGGAAGCCATGGCCACCAGTACACCTTTGTCCACCGCGCGTTTTATGGGATGAAATAGGGTTTTCGCCACATGCCCCAAGCCTGTTCCTTCAAGCACTATCGCCTTGTAGCCGTTGTCCACATACCAGTCTATTATGGCTGGGTTCATGCCAGGGTAAAACTTGACGAGGGCTACTTTTTCGCTGAAGTTTGGCTTAACCACAAGCTTACGAGAAGGGTCACGCTTCTGGTAATCGCTTGCAAGCATGGTTATGCTGTTTTCCACGATTCTGGCGAGGGGAGTGGCATTCACCGTCTTGAAGGCGTCTCGACGGCTTGAGTGGCACTTGCGGACCTTAGTGCCGCGGTGAAGCACGATGGCTGTGTCAGATATGGTTTCATGCATGGCTACGGCGACTTCCGCGAACGGCGCCTTGGCTGCGGCTAAAACCGCACCTGTCAGATTTGTGGCTGCGTCTGAGCTTGGGCGGTCTGCTGAACGCTGAGAACCAACAAAAATAACTGGAACCGGGAGGTTTTGCAAGGCGAAGCTTAGGGCTGCCGCCGAATAACCCATTGTGTCGGTTCCGTGGGCTATCACCACGCCATCCAAGCCTTCCTCGATTTTTTCAGCAACTTTTTTCGCCATCTTCATCCAATGGTCTGGCGTGATGTTTTCGCTGTAAAGGCTGAACAATATTTGGGCGTCTATGCGGGCTATGTTGGCTAACTCTGGGACTACGCTGTATAAGTCGCTCGCTGACAGGGCGGGACGAACAGCCCCAGTACGATAATCCACACGGCTGGCAATGGTCCCGCCAGTACTAATAACTGAAACTTTTGGCAAAGAAGGGTTCTGCTCCGGCAAGGGAGGAGCAACAAAAGCCGGCTTCTCGCCCCGCCCAACTTTCTCCACTCTAGCATCCGGAGTTAACCGAATACCAATATTGTAACCGCTACGTAACTTAATTACAATATGCTTGTCATCGCCATATTCAGAACGAGGAATAAGAATACCTTCATAGATCTGATTGCCCTTTGTTATGCGAATTAAATCGCCAACTTCTGCTCCTGCACTTTTAAGAACTTCAAGGGCTAACCCCTTATAGCCCGAAATCTCTTCCCCATTCATGCTATTTTTCTCCAGACTCCAACAGAGTGAATGGTTTGTTTTAACTTTATGCGGAGCAATTATTTGACAGTTTAGTTCACTCTCTTTGACATGTATGGTCCATCGTACGTGTATCCGAACCTTTTGTAGTATTGTTTTGTGCCCAGTGCGCTTATGACCAGGATTTTTTTGAAGCCGTATTCTTGGCGTGTTATGCGTTCTGCCTCCGCTAGTAAAATGCTTCCATAGCCTTTGTGTTGCCAAGCTTTCGGTAAGCGTTTTCCAACAGGCACTAATGGTCCGTAGACGTGGAGTTCGCGTATTATGCTGCATGGCTCCGCCTTTATTTCCGGTCTATGCGCCTTCTCGGATGGTATGCGTAGGCGTAGATAGCCTATCAACACATCGTTTTCCGTGTCTTCGGCTGAAATGAAGATTTCCTCGCCTTCAGAAGCCTCATAACGCGTTGTCAAAATCTCAACTTTTTCGGGGTCTAGCTTGACGCCGTCAGCCAGAAGCCTGTGCCCAACTTCTCGGCATCTGATGCATCGGCAACGCAACCCCTGCTCTTTAAGCATCTGCTGGACGAGCTGGCGGAGATTACTCATTTTAACACCCGCCACGATGAGCGGGGCTGGAATATCCCTTTGAACACGCATTATCCGAACCCATGGCGGAATAATCTTTTTAACCTCAACAATAAGCCTCGCTGCCTCCTCCGTCGTGTAAGGCTTGTACTCGCCTCGTGCATACCACTCGTAGGCTTTTGTGCCCTTCAAAACGAGGCATGGGTATATCTTAAGCATGTCGGGCTTGTAGGCTGGGTTGGCGAAGATCTCGCGGAAAACAGCCAAATCCCTTTCCATGTTTGAGCCGGGCAGCCCGGGCATCATGTGATAAACAACCTTTAACCCAGCGTCCTTCAGTATCCGCGTTGCCTCAACCACATCCCAAACCGTGTGCCGCCTGCCCACAAGCTGGTAAATCTCATCGCTTGGGTTTTGAACCCCCAACTCGACGCGGGTAACACCCATCTCCAACATTTTGTCCACATGTTTCTCCTTGGCCCAGTCTGGACGCGTTTCCACGGTTATGCCTACGTTGCGAATTGGGCCCGTCTCAGCCAGCCGCTTAGCCTCTTCAAGGCTTGAAGTATCTACACCGTTCAAGGCGTCCAAGCAACGCTTAACAAACCACATCTGATAATCTTCAGGCATGGCTGGGAAAGTTCCACCCATAATAATCAACTCAACCTTGTCCACCCTGTGGCCTATAGCCCTCAACTGTTCAATGCGTTTTTTCACCTGCAAATAAGGGTCAAAGGCGCTTTGTAACCCCCTCATGGCTGCAGGTTCAAAACCCGTATAGCTTTGCGGCACCCCATAGGGCGGGCCGCCTGGACAGTATGCACATGGCTCAGGCTGGGGGCAAGGGTGAGGCCTTGTCATAACAGCTACAATTGTTACGCCTGAAATGGTCCTTGTAGCTTTCCTCCGTAGAACATCGAGAAGTTTAGTCCTCTCTTCAGAGCTCTTTAAAGCTGCTATAATTTCGGAGTTTGATGGAACTTTTTCAAGCCTATGTTTGGCGGCAACCCGCATTTTAACACGGTTAACATCGTCTGGACTAGGTGAAGGAATAAGCATCAAAGTTTCGATGATTTCCCTAAGCGCCTCTTCCAGCATCTGAAACTTCAACCAAAATATTTCTAGGCAGACTCATAGATAAACATGAACCATGAATAGGGAGGCTGAAATAGGCTTCTGACAGCGAACCTGGCCCCTTGCGTGCGCGCAACCAAGTTTACGCCTAACTGGATGGCTAAACACTTAACCTCTCGGTTGAGCTTAAACTGCTTGCATCCAACTCTGCCGGTATCGAACCATTGTTGTCCTACAAACTACAAAGTTTAGTTTAAGTCGAACCGTTCATGCTTCCCCTTCTTGTAGACAACTTTACCGCCAACAATGGTCATTTCAACCTCCACTTCGCGAAGCCTTTCGGGCGGCACGCTGAACAAGTCTTCGGACAAAACCGTTAAGTCTGCAAATTTCCCCACTTCAACGGTTCCCCTTTTATCCTCGTCAAAAGAAGAGTAGGCGGCGTTCACGGTGTAAGTTTTCAAAGCCTCCTCGACCGTTAGGCTTTCCTCCAAAAAAGTTTTCCTCGCGACGGCAGCCCAAATGCCAAAGATGGGGCTTATAGGTTCGACAGGGCAATCTGAGCCTGAAGCAACCACAACGCCCTCATTCATCAACGTTTTGAATGGGTAAACCCACCGAGCCCTTTCAACGCCAACCCTATCCACAACCCAAAAGTCTGAAACAACGAAGTGAGGTTGAACGGAAGCTATTAACCCAAGCTTTTTCATTCTCCTAATCAACCGTGGATTAAGCACCGAGCAGTGTTCAACCCTATGCCTAAGGTCTTCCTTCGGATGCTTCCTGAAGGCTTTTTCGAAGGCTTTCAAAACGGATTCCACGGCTCTGTCGCCTATTGCATGAACAGCCAACTGCCACCCGGCCCGGTGAGCCTTCAAAACAAGACTGTCAAGTTTCCTCTGGGATAGGAGCATCATGCCCCTTGTTTCAGGTCTATCCATGTAAGGCTCTTTCAGGGCGGCGGTTCTAGCTCCAAGGGAGCCGTCTACAATAACTTTCACGAAGCCTAGTCGGAGCATGTCGTCTCCGAAGCCCGTTGAAAGTCCAAGCCGCACTGCCTCGTCCAGAAGCTTGACTGGAATTCCCACATAAACTCTCAGTGGAAGCTTTCCCTCCCTCCAAAGCTTCTGTATTAGGCGCAGTTCCTCGGCGGAGTCAACGATCCAGTGAACCAGGGTTAAGCCTTGGCTAACAGCCTTCATGCAAGCCTCCATAACGGCCTCTTCTAACTCAGCCTCCGATGGCTTTGGCACAGCTCGCCAAATAAGGTTTAGGGCGTTCTCCCGCAAAACTCCATTAGGCTCACCGCTGGCCTCATCCAAGTCTATTCCCCCACCATCAACAACAGTGTCCCTTGTTATGCCGGCAACCTCCAGGGCTTTCGTGTTGGCAACTCCCACATGCCCGCAAACGCGGACTAGGAAGATTGGTCTGTCCGAAACGGCTTCATCCAAGTCCCAGCGAGTTGGATAACGCTTCTCAAAAAACTTTTCATGGTCCCATCTTCCACCCAAAATCCAGCTTTTCCGTGGGTGTTTCTCTGCATACTCCCGTATTCGTCTTTTCATCTCCTCTATTGAAGTGGCGTCTCGTAAGTCTAAACCGTGCAACTGCTGCCCGAAACTCGCCATGTGTACGTGACAGTCCACAAAGCCCGGCACAACAGTCTTACCCTTCAAATCCAAAACCTTTGTACCATAACCTACGTAACCGCAAACTTCACCATTAGAACCTGCAGCAACTATCCTACCATCCTTAATGGCCAAAGCCTCCACCCTAGGCTTTACAGAACTAAGCGTAACAACATTAGCGTTTAAAATGACAACGTCAGCCCACAACATGCATCAAAGTGATTTAAACTCAAAATAAAAGGTTTAAACCTTTAAACCCAGTTCTGGCCAGGCTTCCTCTGCAACAAAACCCTCTTCTCAAAATTCCGCCTATTCCTATACCTCGGCACAGGACTCTTTTTAGGCAAAGGCTGAACCTTAGGAGTCTGAGACCTAACTTTTCCAGCCTTCGAAAGCGAACCATGCGTAGGCAAACACCATACACCTCCAAAGCCATAAAGCTCAGAGCAACTCTTAAACCTTTCCGAACAGAATAAAACATGACAAGCGCAGGGGTAGCCAAGCCTGGTTAAAGGCGCAGGCTTCAGGAGCCTGTCCCGTAGGGGTTCGTGGGTTCAAATCCCACCCCCTGCACTTTTGGACAAACCACCTGTATCCCGCCATGCTTTCACTTCCTCTTTCTGAACAGCATAACTCCGTCAGGTGTTGTGCAGACATATTCAAACCCGCCTTCAACCAGCTTGATGGCTTCCCTATGGCTATTAGCAGCCTTCATATGATTCAAAATTTACAAGCTGAGTGTATACAAGTCCTGACGACAAGATATGGATAGACCGCCGGACTAGCTGTTTCAGAAAATATGGGGGAGAAACATGGAAAAGCTGATTGAGAAATATGCCACCATGTATTTTTGGAACAGCACAATACTCAGAACCGGAAGCAGCTTCAATTTTAGTGGACCGGGCGGGATTTGAACCCGCGACCTCCCGAGTGCGAGTCGGGCGTTCATACCAGCTGAACTACCGGCCCTACAAGCTCATCTTTTGGAATGAGTTTTTCTGGGAATTTAGAGTTTCGGTAAACCCAAAAAGTTTAGGCGGAACTTGGAAAATAGTTTGGGTGGGGGAGACAAGTTTGGCTGAAGCGGGTTCTTCCGGAATATTTGTCGTCCAGAGGCATCAGGCTAGGCATCTGCATTACGATCTTAGGCTTGAAATGGATGGTGTTTTGAAAAGTTGGGCTGTCCCAAAGGAGCCTCCGCTTGAGCCAGGTGTCAAAAGGTTGGCGGTTGAAGTTGAGGATCACCCGTTGGAATATGCAAATTTTGAGGGTGTGATACCAGAGGGCATGTATGGCGCTGGGAGAGTGGAGATCTGGGACCGGGGAACCTATCAACTTAAACATCGAAGCATGGACAAGATAGAGTTTTCCCTGAACGGTGAGAAAATGCGGGGAGACTATGTCTTGATAAGGTTTAAAAGGAATAAAAACTGGCTTTTGATCAAAAGAAAAGGCAATAAATCAGATGAGTAGCTCAGATTTTAGGTGAAACTTGACATGGTTAGGCTTGAAGTCGTTGAAATTGAAGTGCCGAAAGATTGCAGCGTGATTTTGGGCACTGCCCACTTCATAAAAACCATCGAAGATCTATACGAAGCCTTGGTCAACTCTGTTCCAAATATAAAGTTTGGGATAGGCTTCTGCGAGGCTTCAGGTCCATGCCTCGTGAGGCATGAGGGAAACGACGAGGAACTTCGAAAAATCGCCGCCGAGAAAGCCCTTAAACTCGCATGCGGCCACAGTTTCATAATATTCATCAAAAACGCCTATCCAATAAACGTTCTAGACAAGATTAAACAGGTGCCTGAAGTCTGTACAGTCCACGCGGCCACCGCTAACCCTCTGCAAGTGATAGTTGCCGAAACGGATCAGGGTAGGGGGATACTGGGCGTTATTGACGGTTTCAAGAGCAAAGGAGTAGAAAAAGAGGGGGACATAAAGGCTAGAAAAGAGTTCCTGCGGAAAATAGGCTATAAGCTCGGTTGAGAAAAAGGCCAGCAGGGTGGAGCTGTGGGCAGGGGTATTGGCAAAACCCTTCTCACGCTTATTTGGAGGCTACTAACTCCTGCCGCACTTCGAATGGAACTTTCTCCTTCATTTTTTCAGCGGCGTAGTCTACAAGATGTCTAAACTGTTTTTCGGTAAGCACGTTGCGCGCTTTAGCCAAAATTTCGAGACATATCTCCTTAAATACGATGTCTGTACAGCTCATCTTCGCGTCGTCGATCAAATCCTTGCATGCCTGAAGGATTTGAGCGTTCAACGCATGCTCCACCCTGCACCGTATAGCTTTTAACTCCAAACATTAAAACACTTATGAATTCAGAAACCATATTAGAAATTCAATAACTAATTCTGCGTGAAAATATGGGATTGAAGCGGGAAGCTAGAATGGAGGGCACCGTTAAATTCATAGGGCTTGTCGAGAGAGTGAAGGGGGACACTGCCAAAATAAAGGTTTTCAAAGAGTACTGTGAGGGACTGAGGGGCGTGGAGGAGTACTCTCACCTCATCATATTGTATTGGATTCACTTGAGGGATTCTGACACGAATAGGGAGACTCTGCTCGTCTACCCGAGGAGACATGCTGTAAACGTTTTAACCGGCGTCTTTGCCTGTAGGAGTCCATCCCGTCCAAACCCCATAGGCCTGTGCGTTGTTGAACTTGTTGGGAGGGAGGATTGCACCTTAACAGTTAAAGGTCTCGACGCTTTGGAAGGTTCTCCCATAATCGACATTAAACCATACATTCCAAATATTGATTCCATCCCAAACGCCCGTACACCCAAGTGGGCCTGTTAAAGGTGGCGAGCGTGGACGTTGTAGTTTTGGGGCCTGCGGGTTCGGGGAAAAGCTTGCTGACAGCAAGTTTCGGAAAATACCTGCAAGGGGAAGGTTACACTGTAAGGTTTTTGAATTTGGATTCTGGATGTGCCGTGCTTCCCTATGAATGCGATTTTGACGTGCGAAGCATTTTCACTGTTGAGGAGATCATGAGGCGTGAAGGCCTCGGACCTAACGGAGCCATGTTAAGGGCTATGGAGAAGCTTTGCGGTGTGGATATTCCAATTTTCAACGCGGACTTCAACCTAATAGACACCCCTGGACAACTGGAAATCTTCGCCTTCCACAAATCCGGACCTAAAATCGTTAACAAGCTTCAAAACCCCGTCGGAATATTTATAATAGACGGAACCATAGGCGTCGGAGATCTCCCAGCCGTCTATCTATATGCTTTGGCTGTTAGATATAGGCTTGGAATTAACATGATAACGGTTGTGAATAAGGCGGACAAGTTGAGCAAGACGCAGGCGGAAAAGCTTAGGGAATACCTTCTCAAACCATCAGGGCTTGTGGGGAGACAAAAGCCGAAAGGAGTGCTGCACGACATTTACGGTCCACTATCAGAGCTTCTGCAAAGAGTCGTGCCAGCCCAACGTATCCCCCTAGTCTCAGCGAAAACCGGTAAAGGACTCGACGAAGTATTGAACATGCTTTACGAGATTAAATGCGTCTGCGGCGACCTAACCTGAACACCTTAAAACAACGTTTAAACAAACATGCAGCACATCACAATGTTTATTCCAAAGCGGTTTATCCTTATCTAACCCGCAAAACGGGGGCAAACAACCCCTCAATGAAGAAAAAACGCCGAAAAGCCTCAGATCTCCTAGACGAATTCGACCTTAAAATGATAATGGAAGCTTTAAAGCTCGACAAAAAACGCAGAGTAGACTACGTCGTCTAACTCACAGAGTAACTAGCTACAAGCTGATAACAACTCACCATCAATTTTGAACTCTTCGTTAAGCCATGAATGGTGCGGGGGGTGGGATTTGAACCCACGAACCCCTACGGGACAAGGTCCTAAGCCTTGCGCCTTTGACCAGGCTTGGCGACCCCCGCACGGCCCTTACATTTATTCAATTTCTGCTAGAATTGTTCGGGATAATAAACCATTTGTTGCGAAAATCCTTTAAAAACGCTTTTTGCATATAGTTTTGTGCATGTCGCTGTGCCTCGGTAGCTCAGCCTGGTGGAGCACCGCCTTGGTAAGGTTGTTCCGAAGAGGCGGTGGTCGCGGGTTCGAATCCCGCCCGAGGCTTTATGTCTAAAGCATTTTGGCCATGTTGTCTAGTATCACTGCATAGGACTTTTCTAGGGTTGTTAAACCTCCTGTGGGGCCTCCTTCCCCGACAACTATGTATTCGTTTGGGGCGTGGGCTCTTCCACCGTGGCCTATTCCACCCATGACGAAGGGGAGGTTTAAGGGTTCTCGGTTGAACATGCAGAAGGGGGCGCTTCCAGCCATGAAGGGCCATATCTCCGGTTCGTATCCGAATTCTTGGTAGGTTTTAAGCACAGCTTGGACTGCTGGCTCGTGAATGCTTGTTTTAGCCCAACCGTAGCCTTCCTCAAGCTGGACTATTTTAACCTCTTTGAAGCCATGTTTGTCGAGGTGGCGCCTTATTTTTGGGATAACCTCCTCCACCGTCATGTTTGGAACGAGGCGCACATCAACTTTAACCGTTATCCTGTAGGGTAAGACCGTTTTTGTCCCTGGGCCCGTGTAGCCGCTCCATATTCCATCGATGTTTAGGGTTGGCGAGTAAAGGTATTTCAGCAAAACCTCTTTTCCGTGAAGGTCGTTTATGAAACGTTCAACTTTCATCTCCCTCTTGACTGTTTCCTCGTCAAAGGTTTTCTCAAGCTTCTCTATCAACTCTAGGTCCTCCCGGCTCGGCGGAGCCACATTGTCGTAGAAGCCTTCAACGAGAACAGTGTTCCCATCCCTCGTCGTCAAAGTGCTTAAGGCTTGAATCATCCGCAAAGCCGGGCTGTCAACCCAGGCCTTGTTGCTTCCATGAATATCAAACTCCGTCGGCCCATAACCCCAGCTTTTCCCATCAAGCTCAAGCTCAAAATACACTATGCCCTTAACGCCTAAGGTCATTTGTAGCTTCCCCTTTTCGTCCTGGTCTGCCGTTGGAAAGAAGACGGCATCCGCCTCCATAAGCTTGCTCAAATACTTATTTATAAACTCTGGAAGGTGGCGGCTTCCAAGCTCCTCTTCCCCTTCAGCCACAAACATAAGGTTTAAAGGTATTTCCTCGCCAGCCGCCGTTATGGATTCACACGCGTTTATGAAGGCGGCAAGCTCGCCCTTCGTGTTTATGGCGCCCCTTGCCACAAGACACTTGCCAAAAGGCTCCATATCCACAACCCGCCCCTCAAAGGGTGGAACAATCCAGCCCTGTTCATCCGCGGGCTGAGTATCATACATCATGTAAACTATGATGGTTTTATCTGCTCCGGCATCGTAGTAGCCGTATACAACGGGGTTGCCTGAAGTCTCCACAATTCTGGCTTCTTTACAGCCCAAAGCCCTAAAATAGTCCCTGACAAGGGCTGCGCACTCTTTTATGCCAACACCTTCCGCTGATATTGAAGGCTGCCTCACAAGCTCCTGTAAACGTTTGAGGTGTTCGTCAAAATGCTCTTCAATGTGCTTGAAAACCTTCTCTCTGTTCATGCAGTAGCCCCACATGCTTTAAGTGTTCAGCTAAATATAAAAATGCTCCAACGTTGAGGTCTGGATAGTTTAAATATATAAATGGTTGAGAATCTAATGGAGGGTAGAGGGAAACTTTTGCCCTTGGACGACCTGCTCACCATCGCGCTTATAACAATAACGTTAGGTACAATAATCGCGTGCGCAGCGATTGTTTATTTCATGAGAAAGAAGATGGGTGGGGAGAGGCGGGAGCTGCTTACTGGGAAGGAAACTTTGGAAAAAAGGTCTCTGTTACCCTTCAAGGTTGTGAGAACTGTTTCTCAGGAGGAGGCCGCGAAGGCTAAGGAGGAACTTAGGATACTGGATTTGGAGAGGGAGATCCTCAGCGACGCCTTAAGAAAGCTTTACGAAGCCCACGCAGAGGGCAAAATAACCGAAGAAGAGAGGGATAGGCTTGCCCAAACATACAAGGAGAGAATGATGACCATTAAGGAGGCTATTGCAAGGGACGAGTCCATTGTGGCTTTACATGAACTCGAAGCTATGCAGGAAGATCTCATAAAACTTTTCAGCGAACGCTTCGACGAAATAAGCGCAAAAATCGAAGAGCTTAGAGCAAAGGTTGAAGCCAAACCAATAAAAGAGGTCACTATACAAGCGGAGAGACCACCTAGAAAGCCGGAAGCCGGAGAAAAGCCCGAAGCTGAAGAAAAGGCGAAAAAGAAACGCAAACCCTCTCCAAGGCTTCCTCCAAGGTCGGAGGCTGAAAAACGCATAGAGGAAATTCGAGCTGAAGTGGAAAAGGTTTTGGAAAGGCTGGGGCAGATGGAAATTGAAACCTAAAGTCGAAGAGCTTGAGAAAGCCAAAAGAAACGCGGCTGTAGAAGCCGTAAAGCATATTGAAAACGGCTTCGTGATAGGGCTCGGAAGCGGAAGCACGGTTGCCTACGCTGCGAAGGAAATTGGCAGAAGAATAAAAAGTGAAAGTTTAAACGTTAAGGTTGTCCCAACATCTTATCAAGCCCTTACGTTGGCTGTGGATAACGGCATTCCCGTTACAACTTTGGACGAAAACCCGACGCTTGACCTAACCATCGACGGGGCAGACCAAATAGATGAAAACCTAAACCTAATCAAGGGCATGGGGGGCGCTTTAACCCGAGAGAAGGTAGTGGCCGCAGCCTCCAAAAAACTCATAATAATCGCAGACTGGAGAAAAAAGACTCTGAGGCTAGGCGAAAACGGCCAACCCGTCCCCATCGAAGTCCTACCCTTCGCCGCTGCCCATGTAATCTGCAGGATATGCACACTTGGAGGCAAAGCTCGTGTAAGAGAGGGCTCTGGGAAAGTGGGGCCGGTCATAACGGACAACGGAAACTTCATAATAGACGCGGACTTCGGACCCATAGAAAACCCAGAGGAGTTGGAGAGAAAACTGAAAGCGATCCCGGGAATAGTTGAAACAGGCCTTTTCATAGGAATGACGGACATAGCCTACATAGGTAACCCCAGTAAAGTTGAAAAGCTTGAGCGAAGGAAATAACAAGATGCGTCCTTCACATTTGAATGGTGGAAAAAGCCGGGTAGCCTATTTGCGCTTTTAATGGGAGATTTTCCGCAAATCCTTTTTCTATATAACTTCTTCCAATTAAGATGAATTCTTGTGTATGCTGAGTCTAAATGGAACGAAATTTTTATTACAAAATTAAGCGTTTTGGCGTTTATAAGAGGAGGAAAGTTGGGCTTCATCATCGAAGCTGTTGGTGTTACAAAAAAATTTGGTGATTTTGTTGCAGTGAATAATCTAAATCTTCAAGTTTTTCGTGGAGAGATCTTAGGTTTGTTAGGGCCGAATGGGGCTGGGAAAACCACCACTGTTCGTATGATAGCTTGCCTGTTAAAACCTACTAGTGGGAAGATTTTCGTTGACGGGTATGATGCCGTTAAAGAACCTGAAAAGGTTAAGCAGAAAATTGGCTACATGCCTCAACGTTTTTCGCTTTATGAAGATCTTACGGTGATGGAAAACTTAGAGTTTTATGGAAAAGTCTATGGGTTGCCTAGGGTTGAGCGTGAGAGAAGGGCGAAAGAATTGTTGGAGTTCGTGGAGCTTTCCCGGTTTGGAAATAGGCTTGCTGGAAAATTAAGCGGAGGGATGAAGCAGAGGCTTGCGTTGGCATGCGCCCTCCTGCATGAGCCTGAATTGCTTATACTCGATGAGCCTACCGCAGGTGTAGAGCCTCCCTTGAGGAGGAGATTTTGGGAATACTTTAGAGAATTGAACAGAAAGGGCATATCTCTTCTCATTACAACGCATTATATGGATGAAGCTGAAAATTGCACAAGAATAGGCATCATGAATAATGGAAACTTAATAAAGTTGGGATCTTCTATCGAATTGAAAAGGAGTATTTATGGCGGTGATGTAATCGAGTTACAAGTTAAAACCTCGATGAATAGAGTGGAGGCCATACTAAGCGGAAACCATGATGTTATAAGAATAATTCCCTCCGGCGACGCCTTCTTAATAGTTGTGAAGGATTCTGAAAAATCTTTACCGGCAATTGTTGAAGCTTTAAGGAAAGAAAATGTGGATGTCTTATCAACTAGAGTGGTTAACCTTAGTCTAGAAGATGTTTTCATAAAATTAACGGGGGCGGACTCAAATGTATGAAAGGATTTTTGCTATGGTTGAGAAAGAATTGAGGCAGCTTCTTAGAGACCGCAGATCTTTAGGGATAGCCATACTATTGCCTGTTATA
>Ga0315298_1003211_pt1 | contig 26395 bp, 29 predicted proteins | sample WHS_1_MG_FD_203077 | JGI IMG/M metagenome (GOLD analysis project Ga0315298, IMG submission 203077) | Extremophilic microbial mat communities from Washburn Hot Springs, YNP, Wyoming, USA - WHS_1_MG | ecosystem: Environmental > Aquatic > Thermal springs > Hot (42-90C) | place: USA: Wyoming... | reverse complement strand
GCGCCCTGGCGCGCTGCCCCAACACCCCACAGATCAGGCACCCCTCCCCCGCGCTCGGCGCGGGGGAGGGGCAGGGGTGGGGACATCCCGCTTGGCCGCCACGGCGGCATAACCATCAATGTCACTGTGAACGAATACCGGGCACCAGAACAGTGATGCGCAGGTTGCCCTGCTGTTGTGGCCCTTGAGGCTCCTCGGGTTGGATGTGACCCGAAGGGCACCTTGGTTCTTGGTCATAGCCAGTCCCGCCTACTTCTACCTGCTCTCCTGCCTGGTGATCGCCGGCCTGGATTGGGTCGTGGGCAGACTCAGGCCGCGGAGGGGATGATCGGGTTCGTGCGAGCCCGGGGCGTCGAGGGGGGTGGCGCGTGGGCGAGCGCGGCCCCAGCTCGGTATGAAGGGGAGTCCGCAGGTGCACCCTGGAACCCGAGGCATGCTGCGCGCGTCTTCAATTTGCAGGCAATCATTTGGTGCATCCCAATAGGCTGGCAGACATCCGCAGGCGGCAGGCAGGAGATGACGATGAAGCTGACGCGGCTGGCCCTGGCTGCCCGGTTGGCGGCGGCGCTTCTGGCACTCGCACTCATGCCGCCTTCAGGCTGTGGGCGGAGCGCAGCACCCGCTGCCCAGCAGGGCGTGGGGCGGGTGATCGTACGCGAGGAGATGAGAAGGTGAGAAGCCCGGCTTGGCGATGGTTGCTGGTCGCCACGCTCGCGCTGGCGCTGACTCTGCTGGCCGTGGCGTTGGTGCGCCCGCCGACGGCCAAGCTCGGCCGGAACGAGCAGGTCGCCATCTACGCCACCGTGGTCCGCCATCTGGTGGCGCAGAGCCGCAGCACGTGGCCGGTGGTGTTCGTCGAGCCGCGCCTGGTGGCCAGGCTGAAGCCGGCGGAGCCTCCGGCCGACGGTGGCCCCGTGCCGGCCGGGCTCGTGCAGGCGCTGCAGGACCTGGCGCCGCGCGTGGAGCTCGCGAGCGGGGAGCAGGCCATCAACCGGGACAGGAACCAGCCCGGCTGGGGCATGGCCACGCGCGAAGGCGGCATCTTCATCACGCTGGGGCCGATCCAGGCGCAGCCGGACGGCACGGTATTGGTGGCCGCTCAATGGCACGTGCACGCGGTGAACGGCGGCTGCTACGAGTACCGGCTGAGGCGCATGGGTGGCGCCTGGGCGGTCGTCGAGGCTACGCTGCAGTGGCTGTCGTGAAGGAGGATCGCGTCATGGAACACCGGGCAAGGCGAGATCTCATGGGAAGTTGGCCGGGGGTGGCCGTGCTGGCCTGGGTCGCGGGAGGGCTTGTGGCTGACGCGGTGTACGGGCCGCGGGCTGAGGAGCTCAGCGCTTTCCTGGGAGGCGCGGTGAGCGGTGTGGCGCTCGGTGTGCTGCAGTGGCTCGTCTTGCGGCGCCACGCGCGCGTTGGCGTGTGGTGGACGGTTGTGAGCATGGCGGCGCTGGGCCTGCTCTCCTATGGGGCGGCCCGCGTCTGGCCCGGGGGGCTGGTTGTCACCTGCATTACGCTGTGGGGGCCCTACATGGGGCCGCCCGCTATCGGCATCTACCTGCACTATGGGGTGGCAAGTGCCATCGTGGGCTGCCTCTTTGGCGGCCTGACCGGCGCGCTGCTTGGGGTGGGCCAGTAGCTGGTGCTCAGGCGGGCAAGGCCTGCAACCGGACATTGGATCACAGCGAACGTGGCGGGTTTGGGCTTGGGCTTTGCCACAGGCGCCGTTGTGCAGAGTTCCCTGATGCTGGCCTTCGGTCCGGGCCACACTACCACCGTGCTGGCCATCCTGCTTGGCGGCGGCCTGAGGGGGGTGGTGAGCGGCGCCGTCACACTGCGCATGCTGCTGCGGCTGCTCCGGGTCTGAACGTCTTTCTGTGGTGAGGGCCTGTCAGGGGACAGAGGAGGCGGAGGCCGTATGCGGACGCATCATCGTGACATTCTGGTCCTTGGCATCCTGGCATTCACTGTGGTGGCCGTGGCGCTGGCAGGGTGCGCCGGCCGGGGCGCGTCCTCAGCCACGCGCATCATCCTCTACGACCACGGCCAGGCCACGGCCGTCGAGCCGCGGTCGCCGCGCGCCATGCCTGGCCCAGCGTCGGCAGCCACGCTGCAAGAGGAGACTGCTGGGCGCATGTCGACAACGGTGCGGTATCGTAGCCCATCACTCGGCTTTGCGGTGGAGTATCCCGCTGGCTGGACAGCCCATGCCAACGACACCAGCTTGCCGAACCCGAACAGCCCATCCGGTCCCGGGGTTACGTTCGAGAGCCCTTCTTTCGAAGGCAACCCCATGGGCGCCGGGGTCTACAGTGTGCGCGTGAGCGTGCAGGATGCTACAGGACAGACGCTATCCGGAGCCGTGGAAAGCTGGCTCTCCCCCATCGTTCCGGGCACGCGTGATACGATCACGCGACGTGATCTGGCGGTCGCTGGCGAGCCGGCCATCGAACTCACGTTGCCCATGATCCGCTGGGTTGCCCGATCGATCTGGGTCATGCACGAGGAAAGGCTCTACGTGTTGTACTTCTGGCCGACTGCGCTGAGCCAGCCGGCGGGCCTGGCAGGGTTCGACCTGATCCTGCGCACCTTTACTTTCGTGCCGGTCACGGGGCCCTGGCCGACGGCGGCGCTCCGGCCGACACCCGCTCCCACGCCCACAGCCATACCTGGCCCGGTGGCTCTACAAGATGCCATCGCCATCTACGCTGCCGTCATCCGCCGCCTGTGCACGCGCGACGACTCCTTCGGCGGCACCTATCAGCCCGCCGTCGTCTACCTGCTGCGCCGGACTAACGACGCGGCGGGCGACCCCACGGCCCCGCGGGGCGCGCCGGTGGTGCTCCCCCAGGCGGTGCAGGAGGGCGTGGCAGCGGCCCTGGCGGATCTCCCGGCCCGCCGGGTCTGGGTCGACTCGGCCGCGGATGTGCCCAGGGATGCCCGCACGGGCGAGGTCGCAGGCCACGGCGCGCTGGTCACGCTGGGCAACATCGCGCCGCAGGGCGACGGCAGCGTGCACGTCGCGGCGAGCATCTATGTGGCCAGCCTGGCCGCCGCCGGCCAGACCTACGTGCTGCGGAAGGAGGACGGTGTTTGGGTGCTCAAGGGCAACACCGGCGTGCAGTGGATGAGCTGAGCGAATAGCAGGCGAGGGGGTTGAGGTGAAGAGACTTGCTGTGCTGGCGATCCTGGCCATCGTGCTGGCGGCGTGCGCGTCCAGGCCGGGACCCCCTGCCCTTGCCACGGTCTCCCCGGAGGGGGTGGGGCTGGCCTGGCGCGAATGCGAGGCCGGCGTGCCCAACTTTGACCTCCAGGAGGCCTGCTTCGGGCAGCGCTTCCTGCGTCGGACCGCGGCCGAGGAGGCCGGGCGCGGCACGCGCGATGGCGATGCGCTGCGGTTGAGCATCGGCGCGGATACCTACGAGGCCCTCGACGTCGGCTTGGGGCTGTGCGTCTACCTCAAGAACGGGCGCCCCGTCAGCCTCCTGCGCAGCGAGCAGCCGGAGGGCTGGCCCGCCGCCATTTCTCTCGTTGACGTGGGCGGCAAGGCAGCGCTGGAATTCGACCGCGACGGGCACATGACTACCGTCAGCCACAACGGCGCCTCGATGGCGGTGCACGATGGCCGGGCCACGATCCTGTACGACGGGCAGGACGTCTGCTCGCTCTACGGCCTCGATGCCGCCTACCGGCCCTACGAGATGGCGGGCAAGCTGCTCTTCATCGCCCGCAAGGATGGCCGGTACTTCATCGTCTACGACGGCCGGCGCATGGGCCCCGTTTTCGACTGCATCGCGCTGGCCAACCGCGGCGGGCCCGACCCGTCCCTGCCCCAGTGCGGCGGGGGCCGCTTCTGGTTCTGGGGCCTGCGGGGCGGCCAGCTCTATGCGGTCGAGGTCGCGGACCCGGGCGCGGAGCAGCCGCCGGCAGTTACGGACGTGACCTCGGTGACCGTCAGCCGCCTGCAGCGCGTGCAGGACCTCTGCTGCCCGCCCAGATTCGGCCCCAACGGCGACAACTATCTCACGGTCCGCGACGGCAGCCTCTGGCTGCACTCCCTCGCCAGCGGTTCGGAGCGCAAGCTCGTGGACAACGTGCTGACGGCCGATTGGGCCGGCCGCGCTATCATCTTCACGCGGCGGGGCCAGGGGCCGGCGGCCGAGGTGTGGCTGCTCGACCAGGGCACTGGCCAGGCGCGCCGCATCGGCGAGACCCTCAACCCCTCGCGCTTTGTCTTCGACGCCCGCGGCCGGCTGGCCGTGGCGGCCGAGGATGGCTTCGACCTGCTGGACCTGGCCAGCGGTGAGCGCAGCGCCCTGCCTCTGATCCAGGCCCGCAGCCCTGACTCGCAGGAATGGACCGAGCTCGCCTTTTCGCCCGACGGCAGGCATGTGGCCGCGCTGGAGGGGACAGCGCTCTCCATCGTCGATCTCGAGCGCCAGGGTAAGGTCCTGGTGAGCGAGCGCATCGATCCGCGGCGCTGGGGGGCCTTTGCCTGGTCGGGCGACGGCGGCCAGCTCGCCTATGCCACTGTGTCGCAGGAGCGTACCCCGGAGCTGTGGCTGGTGAAGGCGGACGGCTCGGGGGCGCAGCGGATCGTGGCGCGGGGCGAGGGCGGCGTTTTTGCCGGGCTGGCCTGGCTGCCGGGCACGCGCTTCATCGTCTACCAGTCTGTCCCCGGCGGGAATGTCGCCACGCTGCAGGCCGAGTACCAGGTCGTGAGCGCTGACGGAGGCGAGCCCACGACGTTGTTCAAGAACGGCCTGGGGCTCAACCTGGCGCTGAATGGAAAGGTCATCTCCTTCGTGCGCGACCTGCCGGGGGCCGAGGAGACGGGGTATTGGATGGCCGTCCTGTCCTATTATGCGGCACCGTAGGGTGCCGCGGGCAGTTGGGATCGAGTTGCAGCGCCCATGAGCACCAGGCGAAGGAGGGTTGCAGTGGCTGGGAAACATGGTGCAATCCGCGCAGCAGCATTTGCCCTGCTGATCGCGGCGTCGGTCTGCGCGGGGTGTGGTGGCCGACCCGCGGCCACGCCTACAGCCACGCCGGCGTGCGCGGCGTCGCCGGCGCACACTGATGATCCCACTGCGGGCCAGCCGGTGGCCCTCCTCCTGTCCTTCGGCGAGCCGGTCTGGTTGGGGCGAGGCGGCATCGCCGATGCCTGCTTCACGCCTGATGGCAGCACCCTGGCCGTGGCCTGGGGACAGGGGCTGTCGCTGTGGGTGGTGGAGCCAGCGCACGAGCTGTGGTACCTGCCGACGCCACAGGCGGTGCTGGCCGTGGCCATCGAGCCGCACAACCGGGCGGTCGCCGCCCTCCTGGCGGAGGGAAACGTGCTGGTGGCAAATGCGGCGGGGCAGGCACGCCAGTACAACCTGCCCCGCTCCACTGCTGCCTGGGGCGATATTGCCTGGGCGCCCGACGGCCACACCATCGCCTGCCAGCTCGGTGGCCCCATCTTGCTGCTCGACGTCGAGAGTGGAGTGATCCGTGAGGTGCCTGGCTCCAGCCTTCCGGGTGGGGCGCGTCCCTACCTGGCTTTTCGCCCTGACGGTGCGGCGATTACCCTGGCCGGCCCCGCCGGCAGTTGCGGTCAGGTGCTCGACGCACGGACTGGGGCGTCCCTCTTTGCACTCGACAATGCGAGCGCCTGCCTGCCGCCCTCGGGCACCGTATGGTCTTTCGATGGCCAGCTGCTGGCGACGCTGGGCCTGCAGGAGGGCGTGAGACTCTACGACGGTCAGACCGGCCAGGCCCTGCGCACGATGGAGGGCAGTGGGCCGCCTTTTCCAGGTGCCGGGATTCCGGGCCGGGGCTGGCTCCTGACCTTCAGCGCCGACGGCCCGCGGCTACTGAGTCAGGGCCGCTGGGGTGAGCGCAACACCGCCTACCCGCTCGTCCTCTGGGAGGCCACGACCGGCCGCCAAGTGGCTGAGCTGCCTGGACCGCTGCCCAGCGAGCACGCTCGCCTGGCCATGGCCCTAACTGGGGAGAGTGTGTTCAGCCTCTACGACGACGGCGAACTGGCCCTCTGGCGGATCACGGTGGATCGGGAGGAGACGATCGCCCGCCTGCCGGTGCTGGAGGTGCAGCCGCCGCTTGCCTGGTCGGCCGATGGGCGCACAGTCGCCAGCCCGGGCTGTGGCGGTGGGCTGGCCGCGTGGGATACCCGGAGTGGCCGCGCCAAACTCGCCCTGGACGGGCCGCTCACGGCCCCTGCCCTCAGCCCCGACGGCCGCAAGCTCGCGGTCTATGCCGACGAGACTCGCGAGCTGCGCGTGTACGACCTGGCCACGGGCGCACTCGAACGTACCCTGCCGGGCGCCGGGCCGGGCCCACGGGGCGCCGCCTTCTCACCCGATGGCCAACGCCTGGCTTATGGCGCAGCCAACCGCATCCTGGTGGCCGACGTGGCCACGGGCAAGACCGTCGCCGAATTGGTCGGCTATCCGCCGGGGCACACCATCCTGAGCATCTCCTGGGCACCGCAGGGTGATGCGCTGTTGACAGTCAGCCAGAGCGCCGGCAACATCCTCGGCCCAGAGGATGCGATCGTGCTCTGGGAGCAGAACGCGGACGGCACCTTCATGGAAGCCTACCGCGTGGTGGGTTTCCGTGGGGGAGCGCTCGTCTACCCGCCGGCCCTCTTCAGCCCCAGCGGCCGCCGGGTCGCCTGCGAAGGGCTCGCCTCCCACAATGCCGAGGTGACCCTGCACATCTACGACCGTACGGCTCACCGCGTCGAGGCCGAGCTGCCGGGTTATGCGCTCGGCGCCTGGGCCTCCGATGAAGTCCTGCTCGTTGCCGGGCTGCATGAGGACAACCGGCTCTTGCACTGGAACGTGCGCACCGGCGAGAAGGTCAGAGGCGAGGGCTGCGACACCGGCGCCAACTCGTACGCGCCTGACGGGCTCCACTATGCCGTTGTTGCCGATGGCCCGCCCGAGCGCCTGCGAGCGCTGGATGTCTACGATTGGCAGGGGCGACGCCTCGCGCGCCTGCTGCCGGGGTGCGATAGCTTTTGCATCTCCTGGGCGCCTGACGGCCGGGCCATCGCCGCTATAGGCGAGGCAGGGGCGATCAGGCTTTGGCCCGTGGCATCAGCGGCAGGGCAACGCCGAACAGAAGGGAGGCTACAATGAAGCTACGTCGCGCGGTCCCGACTGTCAGGTTGGCGCTGGCACTATCACTCTGGGCGGCGCTGTTTGTTGGCTGCGCGCTGCCTGAAGCATCCGCGACCCAGACCCCGCCCGCGACGGCTGGCCTGCCGCCCGAGGCCGCGACGCCCAATCCGACCTCCGTCCTCTCGGCAACGCCGAGTCCATTGCCCAAACTCGGGCCGCTCCCGGCGGGCACCATCGCCCTGTATGGGCTGGGCCAGGAGCAGAGCCTGGATCTGTACGCGCTGCGCGCCGATGGCTCGGCTACCAGCCTGGGCGTGCGCATCGCCCCGCGCTCGCTCCTCTCACACGACGGCCGTTGGGTGGTGCACCTCGACGCGCCCGGAGCGGCGGCGCGCGCCGCCGTAATCGACAACCTCGAGGATGGGCGCAGCTACGCCATCCCCCTGGGCCAGGTGGGCTGCATGGCCGGACTCTGGGCCTTTGACCGTGAGGGCACACGCCTGGCGTCGGTCGAGGTGGGCATGGACTATTGGGCGTAGTCGTCAACCTGCGCGATGGCTCCAGCCGGCGCTATGAGCTGGCCCGCGGGCGCATGGCCTTTGTGGGCAAGGGGCAGCAGGTCAGCGTGCTGGGGACCCTGGCAGCCAGGGCCGGCGAGGAGGTTCTGCCCTCGGCTACACCTGCCGCGAGCGCAGCGATGCCACCGCTCCTCTCGCTGCACATGGTCGACGAGCGGAACGGCTGGGCCCTCCTGCATACGGCCGACGGTGGCCAGCACTGGATGGACGTGACGCCTCCCGGCAGCGGCGGCGTCTTCTCCCCGGTCTTCCTGGACGCCAACCGGGCCTGGGCGGCCACCTCACGCGAAGGGAATCCGGTGGTCACGCTCTGCCGCACGGCGGATGGCGGGCGGACCTGGGAGACCAAGACCTTCGCGCAGGCGTTCTCCTCCACGGTCATGGGGCTGGATCTGGATGCCGCCGACCCCACCTCGGGCTGGCTGGTGGTCATCCCCTTGCACACCATGAACTCGCCCCCCGCTGCGCTCTTTCGAACCAGCGACGGCGGCGCGCACTGGGCGCAGGTGGCGAGCACGAACGATGCGCTGCCCTACGGCGGCGGCATCCGCTTCGCAGACTCTACGACGGGCTGGCTCTCCGGCGTCACCGAGAACACGCTACCGTTGTCGCTCAGCGTCACGCGCGATGGCGGCCAGAGCTGGCAGGCGGTGGAGCTGCCGCTGCCGTCGGGCTACGAGGGGGGCCGCCTGAGCGTCGGCCTGCCCACGTTCTTCGGCGCAGGGAAGCAGGATGGGCTCCTGCCCGTCCAGTACCAGCCGCAGAGTGGGCGGGCCTCCGAGTTCGCCTCCGTCATCTATGCCACGCACGACGGCGGGCAGACGTGGCAGGCCGGGGCGCCCGTCCGCAACGGCGGTGCCGCCGACTTTATCAACGGCAACGAGGGCTGGATGTGGGCCACTGAGCCACATCACACCGGCTCGACCTCTCCGGTCGTGGGCACGCTCTATCACACGCAGGACGGCGCGCGGACCTGGGAGGCGCTGCCGGGCACGCCGGGCCTGGATGCCTTTTTGCAACACGGCGGTGACGTGCTGCAACTGGACTTTGTGAGCGCCGAGACCGGCTGGGCCACCATGCGCGGGGCCGACGGGCGGACGACGCAGCTCCTCAAGACCCAGGATGGCGGGCGCAGCTGGGACCCCATCGGCGGGCAGATCGGCGAGTCCGAGCCCGTGGACGAGTCCATGGTCGACGGCTGGATCGGTACCATCGTCGAGCTCGACTCGCTGGCCCAGTTCGACGACTGCTTCCAGCGCGAGGACGGGGAGCGGCATGGCATCGCCGGCAGCGCGGCCGGGCTGACCGCCCAGATCGAGAGCGACGCCGGGAGGGGACGAGGGTCCAGGTCTGGGGGCGCCTTCTGTCAAACGTTTCAGACGTCAACGGCCGCCAGATCGTGGTGGAGCGGTCGTCTGAGGGCAAGCGGCTCGGCATGTCGGGCAACGTCCCCGGCGAGTGGAAGTATGGGCTGTTTGTGGTAGAGTTGGCAGCGGACTAGGAGCGCACTGAAAAAGTGTCATTGTTGAAAGCGACTCTACAACCCGTAGTGGTGCACTTGCTCCTGACGGCACTACCTGTTGAGAGTTGAGTCGGTCATTGATGGGGTTTTTCAGCTCGCTCCTAGGGAAACGGTTCGGGACCGGCGAGCGGGACATCCAGTATCCGGGTGGGGCCTGGAACCTGCCGCGCCGTGGGAGTGTCTTCTACTTAAAGGAAAGGATAGCGCTGGCACCTGCCAGTCTGGCACACCACAGGGCACACAAAGGAGGTGGCCATGGGGCGGATTCGTTGGCTCTCGGGGATCCGCTGGGCGATCGCGATTCTGTTCTGCGGAAGCCTCGCGGCAGGCTGCGCCCATCCTCGGACGTCGCCGGCGGCGACGGGCTCACCATCGCCCGCTGACGCGACGGCACCCTCCATCACCCTGTCACCCACGGCGAGCCCGACGCTCACAGTAGCCGGGTCCACCATGGCCTTGAACCTGATGGGCCAGTACGGTGGCACGCCCCGTGCCCTGGCCGTGGATGGCCGGCGCGTCTACTTTGGTGTGGGGATGCATCTGGCCATGGCCGACGTAGGCGGCGCCACGCCGAGGCTGGTGGCCGAAAGCCCGACGCTGCCCGGCGCGGTGCGCGTCGTGGCCGTGCAGGGTCGCTGGGTCTATGTGGGTGCCGGACCCCAGTTGGCGGTGTTCGCAGCGTCGCCAGGTGACGCCCCCCTTCAGCCTATCACGTCCGTTCCCCTGCCCGGCCCCGTCTCGGCCCTGGCCGTCGCGGAGCGTTACGCCTGGGCAGTGGCGGGGCAGAGCCTGGTTGTCTTTGATCTGGCCGAGCCCGCTGCACCGCGCCAGGCTGGCATGCTCGCCCTCCCTGCCCCCAGTCACTCCATCGCCCTCAGAGGCCCCTACGCCTACTTGGCCGCCGCGGATGGCGGCTTGCGCGTGCTCGACCTCTCCACTTTCTGAGCCTCCAGGATCCAACCAGGCCCGACGAGGTCGCTGTCTATGAGGTCGACGGAGGCGTCCGCGCCCTGGCGGCAGCAGACCATTATGTCTATTTTCACTGCGGCAACCAGTGCTGTGGAGGTCCCCCCGAAGAGTTCCGCACCCTCGACCTCTCTGACCCGCGGCAACCACGCCTGGCCGGCACGTTGGGCCTGCGCGGTCGCGGCGTAGCAGACCTGGCCGTCGACGGCGCCCATGCCTACCTGGTCGTGGCCGGCAACCTGCATGTGATCGATGTGGGCGAGGCCACCGCCCCGCGCCTTGCCGCCAGCCTGCAACTACCCGCGCCGGCCGTGGGTGGAGTGCTGGCCGTAGCGGGCCGTTTTGCCTACCTGGCAGCGGTCGGCGAGCTCCTGACTATCGACGCGGGCGCCCCGGCCAACCCCCGCTTGGCCGGCGAGAGCCAGGGCATCACCGCCGGTGAGGACATCCTGGGCAGCGACCGGCGCACCCTCGGCGCGTTCGCCGTCTCGGGTGATCTGGCCTGTGCCACTGCCTGGCGGGAAGGCGACCTGGCGATCTTTGAAGACGGCATGGCCGTCCTCAGCCTGCGCGACCCCGCGCGCCCACGGCTGGTCGGCCACCTCCCGCAGCCCGGCGGTGTCAGAGACGTGGGCCTCGCCGGCCCCTATGCCTACCTGGCCGGCGGTCCCGGCCTGGTCGTCGTCGACCTGGCAGAGCTCGCCCGGCCACAGCAGATCGCCTGCGCGAGCACCGAATATGGCGCCTCGCACCTGGCCCTGGCCGGGCGCTATGCCTACGTAAGCGGGGCCATCGGCAGCGGGGCCGAAGCGCGGTCCAAGCTCTGGGCCTTCGATATCGCCGACCCGGCCGCCCCACGTCGCGTCGCCCGCCTCGACCTGCCGCTGGCCATCACGGACCTGGCGCTGGCGGACCATGCCCTCTGCCTGCTGACCGTGGAGCAAGACGGCGATGGATCGGCGGGCAGTGCGGCCTATGCGCTGCAGATGGTCGACCTGGCCGACCCTGCGCGGCCACGCCTGGCCGGCTCACTGCCCTGCCCGACCAGTCCCTGGCCCTGGCCGCCGGCGGTGCATACGCCCACGTGGCTGGCGGTGAGAGGCTGCTCACCGTCGAGGTCGCCAATCCCGATGCCCCGCGGATTGTGGGCTCGTACGACGCCCCCGGCCGCGTCGATACGTTGGTCGTTTCTGGGGGCGACCTCTACGCCACAGTCTGGGAGGCGGGGTTGCTCATCCTGCGCCCTGTGGCCAACGGCCAGCAGGCGAGTGCCGGGGATCCCTGAGGGTGCATGGCCTTTGCCACCTACAACGGCGTGTCCATGCCGGTGCACGATGGCCGGGCCACGATCCTGTGCGAGGGCCAGGACATCTGCTCGCTCTACGGCCTGGACACCGCTTCTGGGGGCTGCGCGACGGCCGGCTCTATGCGGTAGGGGTAGTGGGCCCGAGCGTGGAAGCGATAGCAGGATGAAGACCTGATGGCGGAGGGAGATCCAATGCACAGACTCGTTCCCGCGGTACTGCTTCTCGCCATATCGCTGGCCGGCTGCGCGCAGGCACCGGCTCCTCCGGGGCAACCCTATCCAGCTCGGGAAGCGACCTCGCGACCGGCCGCAGCTTACCCTGCACCGGCCAGCCCCATCCCCGCCGCACCGTCCACACCGACCGGCGGGTGGCCCTGGCCTGCGGAGCTGCTCTTCCAGCCCGGCGACCTGCCTGAGGGCATCCGCGCGGCCCAGCTCGATACGGCCATCCCCGAGTACATGCGCGACAAGTATACGCCGCCCGACGCTGCGGTGGGGCTCACCCTCGAGCAGGAGAGCGCTGCGGGTAGCTGTGGGCAGGTCGAGGTGTACGTCTACAACGACGCGGCCCATCTCCAGGATGCCTACCGCCAGCTCGTCGTCGCCGCGGGATCTGCCACTGGCCCGCAGGGGGTGCCCGTGCCAGGGCTGGGCCGGCAGGCGGTCCTCTTCCCGGCGGCGAGCGACCTGGTGCCGGTGCGGCTCTACTTCCAGGCCTGCCGCAGCCTGGTCGAGGTGCGCCTCACGTGGCCCGACGCCGAGCCTGCGCTCCCGGCCTATGCGGCGCGGCTGGCCCAGCGGCTCGATGCGGTGCAGTGCCAGGGGGCGGCAGCCGTCCCCGTCCTCTCGCCGGCCCCGCCGCAGCCCACGCCGACCCCCGCGCCCACCGTGGCCGTGGCACAGGTCATCTCGCCCACTGTGCAGCGCCTGCCCGATCCCGAGGGCGCCAATCTGATCCGCGCCTGCGCCTTTGCCGACGCCGGGCACGGCTGGCTGGCCCTGGGCGCTACCATCCTGGCCACCTCGGACAGCGGCGTGACCTGGCGTCGTCAGGCCGAGGCGCCGGGCCGCATCCTGGCCATGGCCGCCACCTCGCCGCTGGCCGCCTGGGCTGAGACCGAAACAGGCTATCTGGTGACCGCCGACGGTGGTCAGAGCTGGCAGCGCGCCACTGAGAGGCCCGCGGATCCCACACCGCGCCTGTCCCAGCCCGACCTCACTCCAGCCGGCCCAGATGGAGGCGGCTACCCCTTCTGCAGCGGCAGCACTCCCTTCGCCGGCGCCTACTTCGCCCTCGACGGCCGGACCGCCTGGGCCTTTTGCACTTCGAGCGGCGGCGATCACTACACCTGGCGCCGCCTCTACCGCACCGTCGATGGTGGCCAGGGCTGGGAGCTGCTGACCGATGACCCTCCCTACTGGCGCTATGGCGTGCCTGACCTGGTCTTCATCGATGCCACGCACGGCTGGCTGGCCGGCTGGGGCGTGCTGAGCGCCACCGACGACGGCGGGCGCACCTGGCGCAACCTGGGCCTGGTCGAGGAGGGCGAGACGGCGCGTGCTCCACAGCTCCTCTCGCCGCAGCAGGGGTTCGCGATCGCCGAGCGGCACAACGGCGGCCGCAATGCCCTCCTGCGCACCGACGACGGCGGCGCGACCTGGCGCCAGGTGTATGGCGCGCCTGCGCCCGCGCCCTGGCCCAGCGGCCCCCTGCGCTTCTTCGCCGATGGCTCGGGCGTCGGCGCGGGGGAGAACGGCACCATCCTCGCCACCCGCGACGCCGGCCGCAGTTGGACGCAGGTGGGAACGCTCAGCGCCAATTGCCAATTCGGCCTGCAGGTAAGCGCCCTCAGCTTCCCGGACCGCATGCACGGCTGGGCCACCGTCCTCTGTGGCGGCACGCCTGCCCCCGCCCTCTACCGTACGCTAAATGGCGGTGCCACCTGGGCGCCAGCCGGCCCCCCTGGCCCCGCCGGAGATGGCTATGTCGCCGTCTCCTTCGTGGACCGCGAGACCGGCTACCTCGTCACCGAGGCAGGGTACCTCCTGCGCACCGACGACGGCTGGGCGACCCTCGCGCCGGTGGACGGCGTGGCCGCCCACACGCGCAGCCTGGCCTTTGTGACCAGGGAGCGCGGCTGGGAGGTGCGTGGCGACCGGCTCTTCGCGACCGCCGATGGTGGCCACACCTGGGCGGAGGTCCAGCTCGGGCGGCCGGTGCAGCAGTTCGCCCTGCTACCCGGAGGCGCGGCCTGGCTCTCCACCGGCGGCCCCTGCCTGGGCAACGCCGACCCACCCCGCGTCCTCCTGGCTACCGCCGACGGCGGCCTGACCTGGAGCGAGTACCGCCTCGGCCCCATGCCCTGCGACTGGCGGGTGCCCTGGCTCGACTCGCTCCAGTTCGCCGACGCCCGGCACGGCTGGCTGCGCAGCGGTGCGGCGCTCTACCACACCGAGGACGGCGGGCGGAGCTGGCAGCAGCTCCATTGAGAGTGGATGGAAAGCCTCTGGGCGGCAGAAAGGAGTTGAGGCATGATGAAGAAGCTCTTGATCCTGGCGCTGCTCCTCGTCACGTTGCCGGCCGGCTGTATGGCGCTGCGGGCTGCGCCCGGCGCTTCGCCGGCGACGCCCCTGCCTGCAGGCGCCACGAAGGCGCCCCGCGCCACTCTCGCGCCGGCTCGCATGCCCCCGACGGACACCCCTCAGGCGACAGCATCCGCCACCCCTCCGCCGGCCAAGCCTACACCGGCCCCGCCCCCGCAAGCCCGAGCGTGGGGCGGCTATGAGATGCGCATGGCGATCAGCGCGCGCGATCCCAGGCTGTGCGAGGTCTCTGTGTGGGAGCAACAGACGGGCGCGCTTCAGCTCAGCATCGCTGTGCCCGACGTCTACCTGCTGCACTATCACGCGGCTGAGTACCACGGTGGCCACCTGTACATCATCCGCCGCATTGGCTACGACGGCTACCCCGACGAGGACTGGACGGACGAGCTCTGGCGCTACGGCGCTCAGGGGCAGGGCACCAGGCTCTACGCAGCCCAGGGGCTCGACTTTCGCGTCGCGCCGGGCGAGCGTGCGATCGCCATCGCCGCCCCCGCCAAGTCGTCCAAGGTCACGAACACCCTCGTCTTTGTGGACCCCTCGGGCCGGCCCACGCAGCAGCTCGCCGTCGAGCAGCTCAGCGGCCAGGCGCCCGCGGCGCTGCACTCGGCCTTCGTCTCGCCCTACGGCTGGGCCGACGATGGGCGGGTGTTCTGGGCTCGGGTCATGCGCGGGCCGTTCGAGTACGAGTTCGCGCGCATCGACGTCGCCTCGTGGCGGGTGACCGCCTACGACGTGGCCACGCTGCCCATGGGCGACTATGCGCTGAACCCGAACACCGGCCTGCTCGCCTACTCCAACATCCCTATCACGCTGGCCGTCGACCCCGGTCAGACGTTCTGGGAGAGCCGGCGCCCGGTCACGCTGTTCGTGCGCGACCTCGCGGCGCAGGCCGGTCGCCCCATCGCGGCCTCAGTGGCCAAGGCCTTCCGCCCGAGCTGGCTCGACGACGTCACGCTGGAGTACAATGACCCCACTGGCGAGGGCCGGGTGGCGCGCGGCATCGCGCCCGCCGCGCCGGGCCGCGAGCTGACCGGACTCCAGATGGCCGATGCCGAGCGCGGCTGGGCCGTCAGCGTGGCGGCGATTCTACACACCGAGGACGGCGGCGCCCATTGGCAGGATGTGACCCCTCCCAGCGCGGCCGGTGTGGCCGTCGAGAGCCTGAACGGCATGCCTATCAACGCTGCCTTCTGGGGCGACCGGGCGGCCTGGCTCGCCGTGCCCCAACGCCAGGGCAAGATCATCCTCTTCCGCACCGGCGACGGCGGCCAGGCCTGGCAGACTGCCACCATCGACACCAATGGCGCCGAGGGGCGTGCCATCACCTGGTATCCCCAGGTGCTCGCCCTCACCTTCGCCGATGCGCAGCGCGGCTGGCTCCTGGCCTCGCTGCTGAGCGGAGGGGGCGTGGGCATGCAGGACGTCGTGCTCTACCGCACCGACGATGGCGGCGCCACCTGGGCGCTCGTGGCCGCAGGCTACAAGCCCGTGGGCCGCGAGGCGGGCCCCGTGCCCGCTTCTGGGCTGCCCGTCATGGGGTCCAAGTTCGGCCTGCGCTTCGTCGACGCGCAGCACGGCTGGCTCACTGGCAATGCGCGCGACGACGGCATCTGGCTCTACGCCTCGAGCGACGGCGGCGCGACCTGGCAGCCGCAGGTCCCGCCTGCCCCCGAGTGCTGCTCGCCGGCCGGCGGCGCGGCGCTCACCCGGCCGCCCATCTTCTTCGGCGCGGAGGTGGGTGTGCTGCCGGTGCAGTTGCACGCCAAGGGGCTCGATACCGTCTTCTACAGCACGCGCGACAGCGGTGCCAACTGGGCGTGGGGCGCAAGCCTGCCGTCTGACGTCGGCAGCGGGCCGGTGTGGAGCTGGCTCGATGCGAACTGCGGTTGGGCGATCGACGGCGCCCGGCTCGAAGCCACACGCGACGGCGGGCGCAACTGGGATTGGGTTCCATCCGCCGTCGACCTCAGCGGCGCCACCGTGCTCGACTTTGTGAGCGAGCAGTGCGGCTGGGCGGTCTGCGAGGGGCGGCTGCTCAGGACGACCGACGGCGGCCGCACCTGGCAGGAGCAGTGGTAGGCCGGAGCTGAGTTGGCAGGCAGCGCAAAGGAGATGGCAGTGAGGCCCATGCGCCTGACGTTGGCGGCGCGTTGTCTGATCGCATGCCACGTCTGTGGCGGCGTCTTGACAGGGTGTGCTCTGCCGGCTTGGCCGGCGACCATCGTGCCCGGCACGCCGGGTCCGCCCTGCACCGATGAAAGGAGGACGTAGCCATGAGGCCATTGTGCACCAGTAGTCGGTGCCGGAGCCGGGCTGCGACCGCGACGGGCCTGTTTCTGGCCTTCGCCGTTGCCATCGCTCTGCTGGCTGCCTGCAGCCGCCAAGCCGCCGCGACGCCAACTGCGATCGCTTCGCCCTCGCCTGCGACAGGGATCGAGCGCACCCGGGCGCGCGTGGAGCTCGACCTCTCCGGCGACAGCGCCAACCCAGCCTGGGAGCTATCGCCGGAGCAGACCGGCCGGGTATTCGCGGCCATGTTCTCCGGCGGCTATCCGCCAGCCGCCGAGCCATTGCGCTGCCCGTGTGGGTCCGGCTACGGTGGCTTTGTCGTCACCCGGATCGGCGATGCCAGGTACCTGAGCGGAGGGCCGGAGAGCCTGCGCGTGTGTGGCGGGCGGATCGAGGCGCGGGGCAGGATTGGAGCCAAAGGACAGGATCAGCCCGAGCCCGAAACCCTGCAGGACCTGGACCACCAACTGGAATACTACCTCCTGGAGACGGCCAGGCCGTACGTCGACGCCGCGCTCTACGAGTCGGTGCGCCAGGAGATCGCCCGCTGCACTATACCCGCCGACGCCACGCCCTATGCCCGCTCGCGCACCGGCAGCTACGCGCTGGCCACCGGTCTGCCCACAGACTTGCCTCCGGAGGCGCCCATCTATGCAGTGGTGCAGGGGCCCGTGCCGGATGAGGCGTGGGCGCGCCAAGTGGCCGCGGCCTTGGGGTTCACAGGCGATCCCAGCGGCGAGAGCAGGAGCGCCGCCCAGCCGGCCTGGACGTGGACCGGTGCGGAGCGCAACTCGCTGCTCGACGTGTACGGCAGCATCGCCTACACCTGCTCGCATCCGCCCGTGCAGCCTGCCGGCGCCCCGCAGACGGCGGATGAGGCCGTGGCGGCGGTGCGGGCCTGGCTCTCGGCGCGGGGCCTCCTGCCCGCCGACTGTACCGGCGACGCACAGGCATGGCCGGGAGTGGATGGGCTCGGCTGGGAGGTGCGCTTCCGCCGCCGCCTCGACAGGATGCCGGTCGGGAGCCAGTGGAGCATGACCGGCGGCCTGCAGGTGCGCCTGAACTCGCTGGGCGAGGTGGAGTCGCTGGGGCACCTGCGCCACGAGGTGGTGAAAGGCGCGCCGGTGCCGCTCAAGCCGGTGCAACGGGCCTGGCAGGAGCTGCAGACGTATGGGCCGGCCCACTTTGACTGTGAGGGGCCAACGACAGGACCCACCTACGAGCGCTTTACGATCACCGACGTCACCCTGGGCTATCGCGAGTGCTGCTACGCGTCGGCGGAGGTGCAGGACGAGCTCCGCCCTTACTATGTCTTCACGGGCGAGGCAGAGTTCGCCAACGGGAGCGAGAAGATCCGCGCGGCCGCCTACGTGCCCGCCGATGCCGCGCCTTGAATGCTGGCCGCCTGCGAGATCCGAGTGCGGGGCGAGCAGTGCTTGCTGCGGCTGCACCGCGCCGGATTCTGCCAGTTGCGGGAGCGGATGGGATTGTGATGGAGCTCGCGTGTGCAGGCGGCGAATGGCGCCTGCACCGGAGGGCAATGCCGCAGGTGACGAAAGAGGGACGCGATGAAGAGGCTTTCTACACTTGTTCTGATGGCCACCCTGTTGGCGGCCTGCGCCGGACCCGCTACCCCGGCCAGCGAGGGGTTCGCCATCTACCTGCTCGCCGAGAAACTGTCGCCTGCCGAGGTGGCCCGGGCCGACCCGGGCACCCTGGAGCTGGAGGACGAGCCGATCCTCTCGACTGAGGACATCGTCGCCTACGCCAGGGGGACGCACCAGGTCACGCTGACGCCATCAGCGATGGAGAGGCTCGGCCAGCTCAAGGTGCCGGTGAGCGGCGCGGGCATACCCTTCGTCGTCTGTGTGGACAAGGAGCCCATCTACCGTGGCGCTTTCTGGAGCCCTCTCTCTTCGCTGAGCTTCGACGGCGTGGCTATCATGCTGCTGCCGGGTGTGTTGCCTGGTGCACGGCTCGACTATGTACGCATCGAGGCCAACTCTGTCGGTGAGCGGCCGGACCCGAGGTCCGACCCCAGGATACTGCAGGCGCTGGAGCGGGCAGGCAAATTGGTTGACAGGGCTACACCGGTTATGCCAACATGCGATTTCACCGACTGGGAGCATGGCCTCTTCGGCACGACCCTGCTCGTGGTTGGGCCCAGCCGCACGCGGTCTATGTGCTGATCAGGCGCGAGAACGGAGAGGTGCGGCGCGTCTCGGAGCAAGAATTCGCTGAGGCGCGGCAACGGGCGTATTGATGGGGGACACCCTTCCGCTCCGGTCGTCTGAAAGTTGAGGCAGCGTGCCGAGAGTATCCGGCGGCGCTGCCGGAAGGAGCAGCGAGATGCATAGCCGGCTTGGGCTTATCCTCGGGTTCGTGAGCCTTGTGGTGCTCCTGGTGCTCGCAACTGCCGGGCAGCCGGCTCAAGCCCTGCTGGGCCAGACGGGTGATCAGCGGGCGGAGCGACTGGCGCGCGAGCACATGAGCCGCGTCATCGGCGCCGCCGCCATCGAGCGCTCGCGCGTCGAGGTGAGGCCCTCCGCCTGTGGCTGGATGGTGGTCTTTCACGATGCCGAGGCGCGCTGCGGCGATGGACCCTTTTGGCCCGGCGCCTGCCGCTTCGGCCCGGCGGTGTTCCGTGACGTCTACGCCTGCATCCTGCGCAATGGGCAGATTCAGCAGGTAGGCGCGAGTCAGAGCCCACTCTCCCTCGACGCGGAGGATCAGTGCCGGTGCGCTCCGGATGGTGCAAGCACCATTGCTCCTGAACCCACGGCCCCGCTCCCATATGTATGGCTGGATCCTTGCAATAGGAGCGCCAGAATTCTGCGCCACCACGACAATAAGCTGAGATGAGCACGCGTCGCATCGTTATCAACGTGCCGGAGAAGGTGCTCTTGGCGGAAAAGACCGATGAGACGGCGTTTGGCCGTGAGATTCGGGTACTGGCTGCCGTCAAGCTCTACGAGCTTGGGCGCCTATCTTCTGGCCGCGCCGCCGAACTTGCAGGCATGTCACGGGTAGAATTCCTGTCGATTCTTGGGCGTTATAGGGTTTTCCCTTTTGAAGCCGAACTGCGAGACCTGGAGGCAGGCCTTGCCTGAAGCGATCAGCAACACATCCCCCTTGCTCTATCTGCATCGCATCGGTGCCTCGACGTATGGGGCACGTTGAGGATCCTTGAGGGCACTACATTCCTCTGAACGTCTGCCATAGTAGGACAATTGATGTCTCCTGTGGCCTCACGTAATAATCTTACTTTGGAGGCTTCGTTGCCTCAAATGAGAATCTAACTTTGCGGCCTCGCTGCCCGACTTGACAATTCTCTGTAGCGCCACAGTTCTTCCTGAAGCGTCTCGATCTGGCGCAGGAGAGCTGCCGGATTGAGTTGGAGGTACTGGTCGCGCAGCCGGCGTTTGGCCCGGGTGCTGACGGTCTCCGACTCAAGCACGCGCTGGTAGGGCGTCTTGGCGATATCATAGCGTTTTCGGACTTGGGCGCCAACTCGGGCTCGGTTGCGCCCTGTGTTGGCAGGCTTGAGGCCATTATTGATGGAGGCGTAGTCCCCGTCATGCGCCTCTGGTTTCCGCTTGCCGCCGCCCTGGCAACACAAACCAGGCCTCCGGGCTCACACGCCCAAGGCATCCAGATAGCTCAGTTCTCCCGGCGGTTCTCCGGCCTTGGCCAGGGGGCTCTGGCCCGACCGGCGATAGTGACGCTTGCGTTCTGACCTCCACTGCGCGGGCGTGAAGTTGTGGTAGATCGCCCAGACCAGCGAAGCCCGCTCGTAGCGCTGGTCTGCCCCATGGTTGCGCCCCCGGCTGAGCCGCAAGCGGAAATCCCGCCACAGCCACTCGGGCCCCGTGCGGGCCAAGCCACGGTTGTAGACTTGCAGGTGGACCAGTGCGGCATCGAGGTTGGCCTTCACGGCCTTCGCGAGCCGCTTGCCATGCGCATGCGCCTCCAGCTTGGCCAGAGCTTCCTCCGCTTGGGCGTAGCTCGTCGCATTGAATACCGCCCGTACCAACCGCGCCAACTCGCGGCGTAACGCTTGCCGTTGGCCCCGCACGACCTCCCCTTCCCCGGGGATCGCCTCCCTGGCCGTCTCTCGGAACAGCTCAGCCAAACCACACCAGAGATGCCAGACACAGCGCTGCTGGTTGACCCACCGCAAAGCACCCTTCACGTAGCTCAAGAGCGCCGAATTGCCATCACTGGTCAATCCACGTACCGCCGCCAGGTTCAATCCGGCTCGCTTGGCACGCATGAACAGGTGATCCCAGGCGGACTCCTGGTCCTCGCTCTCTACCACCACCGGCGGCCAGACGACGCCACCCACATAGTCGACCAACGCCAGCACGACACGTCGCCCCCCCTCGTGCAAGCGTACCCATAGACCATCGGTCCCCATCTGCCGGGAGATCGGCACGTCCTTCAATTGCTCGGGCACTGTCGCCTGGGCGCGCTCGCCGGCTCGATCCAGCCAACGATGCACCATGCTCGCCGCCAGATAACAACGCTCTCGCAACGATGGACCGTCCAGAGGCCGCCACAACAACCAACGTTCCTGCCGACCCAACCACGAACGCATCCACTCCGCCGTGCGCCGCAGGGAACTGCCGCCATGCTGCCATTGATCGATCGCTGCACGGTGCACTTCGCGTGCATACCAACTGTGACGGATCAGTAAGGCTGAGTGCTCGGCATAGGTGCGCCGGCAGACACCGCAGCGATGGCGCTGCACGCGAACGACTTGGCGCCCCTCAAAGAACCAGGGGCGGCGGATGTAGGAGCCATACTTGCAGGTAACGGTCGAGCCACAATGAGGGCAGCGACGCCAATCCCAGGCCGTGCGGCCTGCCAACTCGCGCGTAACTGTTCAGATTCGAGGGTAAAGAAGAACGGCCTGGTTGCGCGATCCCTGACTTCGCCCAGTTTTCGGCCCAAAGTGGGGCGTCCATGCCTCGCGCGAGCCCAAATCGGCCCACGAGTGGGACAGGCGGCTCACCCCGCCCAGAATCTTGAACGCGAGTCTGAACAGATACACTCGCGCAATGATTCGACAAATCGCTTTGCTTGACCTATTACAGACATGGGCCTTGCCATTTTCTAGGCGTAACCTACCTGGATAATAGCACGGCCCTTCTTTATTGTTAAATCAGCCCCCACCAACACAATCTAGAACCGAGCCCCAACTCGCTCCTTGACCACGAGCTTCTGGACCGGCTGGAAGAAGTTCACGTAGAGCCGGAGGGCTTGGTAGAGAGCTTCCAGTTTGCGCAGGGCCGTTGTGCCTTCATAGCGGTCGTAGCCCACGAATTGCCGGACCACCGACCAGTTCTTCTGCTCGACATGGGCTTGATCGTTCTTGCGGTACTCCCGCGAGCGGGTGAAGGTGATGCCCTCTTGCCCACAGTAGCGCAGCAGGTTCGCGTTGATGAACTCCGAGCCATTGTCCGAGTCGATGCCTAGTGCAGGGTCAACAGAGCTGCTCGGTAATGTGGTATAATATCGGGCATGAGGGCTCCTATTTATGTGCGTCCGCTGACGGACGCCGAGCGCCAGGTCTTGGAGGCTGGCCTGCGCTCGTCAGATGCTTTCACCCTCCGCCGTTGCCAGATCGTGCTTTCCAGCGCCTCTGGCAAAAGAGCGCCACGCATTGCCAAGGAGCTGCACTGTGACGCCGACACGGTCCTGAACGCCATCCATGCGTTCAATGCTCGTGGCCTCGACGCCCTGACCCGACAATCCAGTCGACCGCATAAGACCGCGGATGTCTTTGACGCCGAAAGCTCGGAGGGCTTGCGCATTTTGCTGCACCAGAGCCCACGGCAGTTTGGCAAGGACAGTAGCGTGTGGACCCTGGACCTGTTAGCCGAGGTCAGCTTCGAACGGGGGCTGACGCCTCGCCGGGTCAGCGGCCAAACGATCAGCAACGTCCTGCGCCGTCTTGGAGTGGCCTGGCGGCGCGCCAAACGATGGATTACCAGCCCTGATCCCGAGTATGCGCGAAAAAAAGGGCGCGGGATCGGCTGCTGAGGCTCGCTCAGAGCCATCCGGACTGGGTTGTCGGGTTCCAAGATGAGACCTGGTGGAGCCGTTACGACCAACCCGCGGTGCATGCCTGGACCGAGCCGAATGAGCCGCTGCGTCTGGTCCAGCAGCCGATCCCGGATCATGACAACGAACCCAAGGCATTGGCCTGTTACGGCTTGTTGGTAACCTGCCCGGCGGGCCGGTCTAAGACCGCAGACCAGGTTTGGTTGCGCTTCGTCAAGGGGCGGCCGATCAGTGGCATCACCATCCAGTACCTGAGCTGGTGCTGTAGCAAGCTGGAGGCCATGGGCAAGAAGGCGTTGCTTCTGATCTGGGACAACGCCCCGTGGCATGTGAGCAAGGCCGTACGGGAGTGGATTCGCGAGCACAATAGACAGGTGAGGCGCAGTGGCACAGGCGTGCGGATAGTGTCCTGCTATCTGCCGACGAAGAGCCCGTGGCTGAATCCGATCGAGGCGCGCTGGGCTCATGCGAAGTGCAAGGTTGCGGAACCCGAGCGGACACTGAGTGCTCCGGAACTGGCGGACCGGGTTTGCAGTCACTGCGGTTGCACGCATGAACCACACCTCGCCCTACCCGAACCAGTCTCTTGATTCTGCACTAGGAGTGGAAAAGGGAAGCGTTGCCGGGCAGCCGCAATCGCCTTGCTGACTTGGCGCTGGCTCTTGTTGAGGAGCGCCAAGCACTCGGTCCAGCCCGTGGCGATATCCGTCATATCCAGGGTGTTCAGGTATTGTCCATCGCCGCTCTGGCCGCAGTGAGCAACGAGATCCACCTCGACAAAACCGGGGCGGGCCTCGTCCCAGTCGGCGAAGGTGCGCACCGCGATGCTTTTCTTCAGGAGGGAGCCCGGTTTGGTCGTCGCAAGGCCGTGACCCCGAGGAGCTGTTCGATGGGGCCGCAGCAGCCGATCCGCCGTGGAGATGCTCATGTCCAGCAGCAGTGCCCGCGTTTCGGGGTCCAGCCGCAGCTCACCATGCCGCTCCAGCGCCTCGACGAACTCCTTCAGACATGGCACCAGGCGTTTAGCGGCGATGCAGTTGGCAACCTTCCACACCTCCACCAGGGCGAACTCGACCTTGGCATTGTAGCGGCGCCGTCTACGACGCTTCTGCCGGCGACGTCCGGCGGGCGGGTGATGGAGCAGATGGATAGCGTACTTGCGATGGTAGCCGGTGCTGGCCACAAACTCGTCCAGAATAGCCTCCTTCTCCCTGCCCTCTGCCTTGGCGTAGCGCAGGATCACTGCGGCCAGCAACTCGCGTCTGCTCTCAATGGTCATCATGCCTCTCTTCCTCCGGCTGCCTATCGTCTACGCAGCAGGTAAGATTATTACATGAGGCAACGAATGACCTAAGAGTTAGATTCTTACCTGACGCCACGAACCGCCCAAAGCTAGATTTTAAATGAGGCAACGCGTCAGGTTGACGCAGAGAGTGCGTAACACTACAATGAGCTCGCAGGCTTGTGCGCATTCGTCAAACGCTTGGTTGCCGGGAGGTCCGACAACTGTGCATAAGGAGGTCAGGGCTATGGCGAAGCCGATGGCCACCCTCCTCGTGTTCCTGTTCATGCTATTGGCTGTAGCAACGCTGCCGGCGTGGAGCACCCCGCCCGCACCCGCCGCGTCACCCGCCTCAACACTGCGCCCAGTCGCCCTTGCCACGGTGCAGCCCAACCCACCAGCCATCGGTGGACCCTGGAGCAATTCGTTTGGCGGCCTGTTCAAGTGGCTGACGAACCTGTTCAGGTCGCTGATCCAATCATTCAGGTCGAGGATCAAACCGATCCAAATCCAGCCATACCATTACCAGGCACCGGAGCCGATGCGGCCGCCCCAGAGCAATCCGTTCCTACCAGTCCAGCCACCAATGCCTGGCCAGTGGCCTTGATAATGAGCGGAGGATTGACATGGGCATCTTTGGGTGGCTCAGAAAGAAGCCGGAATCTCCGCCTCTGAGCAACGAAGACATCGCCAAGATCAAAGCCGAAGGCGGCATCAAGGGACTGATCGACGCTCTGCCTTACGCCGATCATCCCCCCGACCCACCTTTCGCCGCGCACAATACTGCGGCACAGGCCCTGGCCATGATTGGGGTGTCGGCCGTGGAGCCTCTATTGGCGGTCCTGGCCACGCACGAAGACCCCAGGGCGCGGACGGGCGCTGCCGAAGCCCTGGGGCATATCGGCGATGGGCGCGCCGTTGTGCCCCTGATCCTCGCCCTCCAGGATCGTGACGACCGCGTGCGTGCGCGCGCGGCCAGCGCCCTGGGAAGCGTCGGCGATGAAAGGGCCATCGAGCCGCTGAAAGTAGCCGCCGGTAGAGACAGGTGTGGCCAAGTACGCAGCTATGCGACGGGTTCGTTGGTTAGGATCGGCCTGCAGGCGGGCAATCGGTAAGAAGGGGGACCGCTCCCGACGCGTGTGTCTATAGCGCTGGGGCCTATGTCCGCACCCCGTACCAGGAGTGAGGAGATGCGGGGGTGTCCTCACTCCTGGCATGCGATGCGGTCAGGCGAGCCCCGACACTCGCTTCTCTTCGTCGGCCAGGAGCTCGATGGGCAGGATCGGATCCATGCCAAAACGACGGGCATCCGCAGGCAGGACCGTCATATGCACCCATTCACCGGTCTCTGTCTTCCCGTAGACGATATGGACCAGCACCTTGCAGCGTGGTACGCGAAAATGGTCTGAGCCCAGAGCGCCCCCGAGCAGCCGCGTGTATCCACCGTACCGCCTCACAAACCAGCTCTTGGCATCATCCATCGAATAGGGCAGCGTGCACACCCAGTAGCTGATGGGCGACTTGGTGATGGCGGCGCTGTGCTCTTGCTGGTCCTGCTGGGTCAACGCCATCTTCTCTTCGGCTGCCGTCGCAAGCACGAGTATGACATCGTTCGGCAGGTACTTGTCGACAAAGGCTCTCTGCTTGCTCCCAAGCGCCTGCATGCGCTGCAGATGCATGCCGAGGAGTCTGGTAAACGAACCCGCTGGTAGATCGCTGAAGATGAACGCTGGCTTTTTCCTGCCAAAGATACCCATCCGCACACCCCCTACACACTCTCCGGTGCCTCACCAACACTTCGACCTCCGCCGGCATCCAGCGCTTCCACGGCATCCGCACCATCCCCAGGGACACCCTCGCCAGGATGTAGCTCCAAGGATTGTGCCCGACACGGCGCACTGGCAGTCGGGGCGGTCGGAACAGCGCGTGTCAACGGCCAAGATATTCACCCACCCCATGGGCAAGGAATTCACCCACCCTTGGTGTGCGGGTCTGATTGATCTTACTCCGGGTCGTTCTCCTTCGCAAGTGCAGGCACGCGGTCCCCTCCGACAGGGGTGTATCCCAAAATCGTCGGTGGTATTTCAGGCCCGGGTTTTACACACGAGTTGCCACGCCTTGTTGAAGCGTCCGCTGTGATACTCGGCCAGGAGTGTGAGCATGCCGTTTGCGTTGTCCCTGCGCCAGCCGCGCCCTGGGCGGCGCATGCGTGACTGGACCACATGGCTGGCTTCACTCTCGACTGTGCCGCTGCCAATAGGGTATCCGGCGTCACGGAACAGATCGTAGCGCATGCGGTCGATGTTCTCTTCAAAATAGCCCCTGGGATTGGCCTGATCCTCTGGCCAGTCAAAGCGTTCAAGGTGCAGCTCGTTCAGTGCTTGTAGTACATCCTCCACGTCCCCGGACCATAGCTCATCCACGCGCGCTTGCGCCCACTGCGTGCCGGCCGTGCTGCTCTCGCCCCAGATGACCTTGGCTACGTCGTATACATGGCCGACCGCATGCGGCCAATCCAGGATCTGCTGTGCTTGTGGCCAGTTCGTCCCCGTTACTAGAGCAATCCACGGAGCGCCGTCGTTGACCGATGTGAGCGTCTCCACCGTGTCCAGGCCCCGGCGCAGCCCTTCAGCATACTGGTAGCGCCCGAACTCG